>Ga0302279_10004015_pt1 | contig 17737 bp, 13 predicted proteins | sample III_Bog_N3_3_FD_194541 | JGI IMG/M metagenome (GOLD analysis project Ga0302279, IMG submission 194541) | Peat permafrost microbial communities from Stordalen Mire near Abisko, Sweden - III_Bog_N3_3 | ecosystem: Environmental > Terrestrial > Soil > Wetlands > Peat | place: Sweden: Abisko...
GAAGGCAAGCCGTTCTATGTCTCGCGCATCGAGTTCAGCGGCAACACCCTCACCCGCGACAAGGTCATCCGCCGCGAGATGCTCATCGAAGAGGGCCAGGTCTACAACAGCCGCCTGGTGGACCTGAGCCTGCTGCGCCTGAACCAGCTGAATTACTTTGACACGTTGAAGTCCGACCAGGACGTGGAGACGCGCCAGAACACCGACGCCGGCACCGTGGACCTGCTGGTGAAGCTGAAGGAGAAGGGGAAGAACTCCATCGGCCTGAACGGAGGCATCAGCGGACTTTCGGGCTCGTTCATCGGGCTTAACTACGAGACCAACAACTTTCTGGGACTGGGTGAGACGCTCAGCGTGAACGCCAACATCGGCGACCTGTCGCGCAACCTGAGCCTCGGCTTCAATGAGCCCTACCTGCGCAACAAGCCGGTCTCCCTGGGCATTCAGGTCTATACCAGCAAGTACGACTACAACCCGGCCAAGAGCTACGCCATTACCAACGGCCAGAGTGCGAACCTGACCAACGCGCAGCAGTCGCTGCTGACCAACTACAACAACTCGACGACCGGGCTGACCATCTCCACCAGCCAGGCGCTGCGCAACCTCTTCCGGCGGTCAGGCGTGGCGCGCGTGGGACTCTCGTACTCGCTGTCGCGCTCCGGAATTACGACCTTCAACCAGAACACGCTGAACGTCTTCCAGACGCTGGCCTTCCGCTCCGGCATCGCCGGGCAGAACCAGTTGAACGGCATCATCACATCGATTGTGACGCCGAGCTTCAGCTTCTCCACGCTGGACCGCGCCGTGGGCCCGCACCACGGCAGGGACTTGAACGTCGCCTTCCAACTGGCGGGCGTGGGCGGCAACACCAAGTACTATGCGCCGACCGCGACCTACCGGCAGTTCTACCCGATGAAGGGTCTGCGCATTAACAACGAGGGCCACAACGTACTGGGCTACCGTGTGCAGCTCTCCAACATTGCAGGCTACGGCGGGCAGGTGGCTCCGCCGTTCAGCCGCATCTACGGCGGCGGCGAGAACGAGGTGCGCGGCTTCGACATCCGCTCCAGCTCGCCCTACACGTTCATTCCCACCAAGGTGAACTTCGCTCTGACCAACCCCGACGGCTCGCAGGTGCCGCGCGACCCCACCAACCCCGCTCTGGGCAATGTGCAGATTCCGCTGCCCATCTACCGCCTGGCCTCCATCGGCGGCGACACCAGCCTCACCGCCAACGTGGAGTACCGCATCCCGATCGTGAACCAGGTGACCTTCGCCATCTTCACCGACTTCGGCATGACCTTCAACACGGAAGCGTCGCAACTGCGGCAGAGCGTGCAGGGGCTCTCAACCATCAACAGCCCACTCTACGGCTGCCCGCAACTGATCAATGGCGACTGCTTCGGTGGGCAGTCGGTGAGCTTCCCGCTGTACCTGAAGGACGTGCCCGGCACCAACATTGTTCCGCGCATGTCCAACGGCGCCGAGCTGCAGGTGATCCTGCCCATCATCAACGCGCCGTTCCGTCTGTACTACGCCTACAACCCCTTGCGACTGTACAAGGACCTGCCGCAGCAACTGGCGCTGCCCAGCACCTGCGCAGCGGGCCAGACCGCGTGCTTCAAGAACCTCTTCCCCACCTCCGGCGCGGGTCTTTACAGCTACCAGCAGGCGCTGCAGTTCTACGGTGCGGACTACACGCTGCGCGAGCCGCGCAAGACCTTCCGGCTGACGGTGAGTACCACGTTCTAGGATGTAGGTTCTTGGTTCTTGGCTGATAAGTGAAAGGCTCGCCCTCATGCGCTGAGAGCGGGCCTATGCTTTTCCCTACAACCTGGAACTTACAACCAACAACCTACAGCGTTCCCGGCGCTCCCAGCGCGATCTGGTTCATAATCTGCTGCACGAAGACGATACGCACGTGCACACGCTTGGCCAGGTCAGGCAGGAACTCCGCGAGGATGTCGCCGGCGGGGTTGGTGGCGATGCCGATGCCGATGCGCTTGGCAGTGGAGGGTCCATCGGTCGCGCCTCCGGGAACATACAGGTTGAATATCTCCGCGGCCAGAGGATAGGTCAATAGGACAGCGTAGTTGGGCATGGTGCGGCCGTCGTCGTGCTGCGAGACAAAGGTGTGGGCGACGGCGTGCAGCAGGCGGCGCCGAAATGGCTTGCCCGGCATGCGATGGTAGCGCGGGTCTTCATGGACGATGCTGGGGATGGCAAAGGTGCCCAGGCTCTCGCCGATGATGTCCTCGGTGAGGCTGTAGCCGGTGAGCCGGACGAAGCCTGGAATGCCGGGTCCATAGGCCGAGTGCGACGCCGCGGCCACGGTGATGGCCGAGGATCCGGCGATGGTGATGAGGTTGAACGGATCGATGATGTCGCGTCCGGCCAGCAGGCCCTTCTGCCGGACCGTCAACGGCTTGATGCTGCTGGAGGTGACGATCAGCTGCAACGGATCTTCCTCGCGGCAGGGCTGCTGGAGTTGCTCCGCTGCAGCCTCGGAGGAGTCAGCCTCCGGAGATCCCTGAAAGTGCTTCGCCGGGCATAGAGGCAGCTTGCGCGGAGGAGCCGCAGGCTGGGCGGGCCCGGCAGGCCCACTCTGCAGGCCCGTGGTGGTGGTGACGGCATCGAACGGCGCGGCCGCCAGCAGCGCGCTGGGCGCGTCCGGCAGCGACTGGGCCTGCAGGCGTAAGGCACTCAGCAGAGCGGCTGCCGATCCCAACAGCAGCGCGACTGCCTGCAACCTGGCAGCCATCGCGGTGCGGCCCTCTCTGCGTTCGGCGAACCTCACCATCTTCGATTGAACCCCAATTCCCTGGAGTCGTTGCAAGCCTCGTAGCCTGCCACAGGGCTTACCTGGGAGCCAGGTGCAGCTTCTGCAACAGCGGCGAAGCGAACTCCGTGACGGCGAAACCGAGCGCCGCTCCGCCGATGCCTCCGCCAAAGGTGGCAGCGGTGTCGTGGAAGTTGCGGTTGCTCCGCGGATAGTAGCTGTAGCTTAGCGCACTTGCGCCCGCGTAGCCGAGCAGCAGCGCCCCGTTGGGCGCGGCGCGTCCACTGTCCGTGCGCGTGATCAGCGGCCGCGTGATGGCATACAGGGTGCGATGGACGATGCTGTAGTCCGGGCCCTCGACGTAGTAGCGCGGGTCCTGGTGCAGCAGCGGAGCAAAGACCGCGTCGGTAAAGATGCCTTCGCTGGTGTCCCGCGCATAGGCTGCGCCGAAGCGTTGCGCAAAGGCGTCGCGATTGGTGCCGAAGTTGGGCTGGCCGTTGACCAGATGTGAATAACCTGCCGCAACAACGATGGTTCCCACCTGGAACGGGTTATATAGGTCTTTCAGCCCCAGCAGCACCTTGTCATGCCGGGTGAGCGGCAGCACCTTCCAGCCGGCTGGGATGTACTTCAGATGCAGCGACGCGATGCGCTCCGCGCGCGCCTGCTGGCGGGTGGGCGGGACATTGGGGTCGGGGAACTTCTGGGCCTTCTCCTGGTCGCTTTGGCCGGAGTCGGCGAGCAGCGTGGCGGGGTCGTCGGGCAGGGTCGCGTCGTCCTGCGCAGAGAGTTGCGTTGTTGCGGCGGCGATCGTTGCTGGCTGCGCCACTCCGTTTTGGGCGCGGGCGATCGCCGCTGGGATAACACTCGCCGACACCATGGCAAGCGCGAGAAGCTGAGTTGGTCTCTGTTGGTTCATCGTGCCTTTCGCTCTTCACTCGCAGAGCCGGGACGCTTGCGGGGGAGTATTAAAACGGACGCTGGAGCGGTGCAGAGGGTTGTCCCCATTGGGGTTATGGTTGCAAGGAGCGCGAAATGTTTGCGGACGGGCGAAAGGCAAAAACTTTCACGCGGAGGACGCAAAGGTTGCGCAAAGGGCGCGGTGGAAGAATCCGCGGCGGCGTACCCAGATGGGCACACCCGCGTTGACTCTGGCTGTTGCGCCCGCAATGATGGAGAGAGGCGCCACTTCAGCGCAGGGAGCGGCACGGATGGGCATCCGCAACAGGTCGGGGATCGCGCGACTGCTGTTTGCGTTGTGCGGGGCTCCGCTGCTGGTGGCCGGCTGTCACCATCAGGTGCAGACGGTCAACAACCAGCCACCGCCGCCCGCGGTCACCCGGCACACGCCGCCCGATGCAGGCTTCGACGACACGCGCGGCAAGCCGGTCTTCACGGAGACCGGCATCGCCAGCTGGTACGGCCCCGGCTTCCACCACAAACCCGGCGCCGACGGCACGGTCTTCGACCAGGACGCGATGACCGCGGCGCACCGCACGCTGCCGCTGGGTTCGACCGCGCGCGTGACCAACCTCGCCACCGGCGAACAGGTGCTGGTGCGCATCACTGACCGCGGGCCGTTCGCGCCGGGGCGTGTGATCGATCTCTCCCGCGGCGCCGCCAAGGCCTGCGGCGTATACCGCACGGGCATCGCGAAGGTGAAGGTCGAGGGCTTCCGCCACGTCAGCGCGGACCCCACCGGCAAGTGGGCGGTGCAGACCGGCGCCTTCAAGACGCAACAGGATGCGCTCGACCTGAAGGCGGCGCTGATCGCGCGCTATCGCGGGGCCAGGGTGATGGAGTTCTCCGGACCCACCGGCTTCTGGGTGCGCATCGATCCCGCGCTGCACGACCGCGCCCAGGCCGAGGCCATGCTGGACTGGATCGGCAAGCCCGATGAACAGGCGCTGCCGTATCTTGTGCGGCTGGACTGAGGTTGTTGGTTCTTGGTCTTGGTGAAAACCAACAACCTGCAACCAACAACCTAGAACCTTTCCGCCGGAGGCGGATAGTACGGCAGCTTCTGCTGCTCCTCGCTGGCGCGCTTGACGGTGATATCGGCAAACAGCAGCTCAGGCACGATGGTGGTCTGCGGCACCGGGCCGAGGGTCTGCGCGACATAGGGCTTGCCGCCCGCGGCGACGATGCCGCTGCGGATGGCGCGCTGGTCAAGCTCGTCAAAGACAGCGCCCCGCACCAGCGTGCGCTTGCCCTGCGGCGAGACGCGATAGAGCAGCCGCGGCATCAGCTCGCCGCCGCCCAGCGTTTCCACTTCGTAGACGTCGCGGCCCTGCTCTTTCGCCAGCGCGAGAAGTTTGGCGTGCATCTGCTCTTCAGAGAGTGGCTCGGCGGACTTGACCTGAATCACACCGGCGCGGGAGTGCGCGGCCTGCGCCAGCGCGGCGCGGCCGTGGCCGTTGGACTCGGGAAAGTCCTTCACCGGCTCGCGGCCCAGCAAGAAGTTGAGCAGCTTGCCGTGCTCTACGATGGTCACCGGCTCGACCGGCTCGCCCTCATCGTCCACGCTGTAGGCGCCGACCAGCGACTTGCCTTCAAAGCTGTGCAGCGTGGGGTCGTCCACCACGGAGAGAAACGCGGGCAGCACCGGAGTGCGCAAGCTGGACTGGTAAGCGCCCTGGGTGCGCGCGGTGGTGCCGATGTCCGGCCGGTCGGCCTCAACGTTGGGCACGAAGAGCTTGTTGAAGACGTCCGCCGCAGCGTCGCCGGACAAGAGCACCGGGCCGTGATAGTCCTCCGCGTCCACCACCGGCGCGTGGCGAAGGTCGTTGTAGCTCAGCAGGTCGGCGATGGTGCGCTTGCGCAGCGCGGCGGCGGTCTCGAGGCCGTCCGCGGTTTCAGCGGTCGAGCCGTTGTTGCGGCCCAGCTCCATGCCATCGGCGGCCTGGCCGCCTACGCTGATGGAGTCCGCATAGCCGCCGTAGCCGTGGCGCAACACGGTGCCGTCAGTGTTCACCGTATAGCGATTGACCGCGAGGCCCGTGACGTTCGCCGAGGAGTACTGCACGGTGTCAGCGAAGCCGCGCACTTCAGGAGCGGCGGCAAAGAGGCCGCTGGCTTCCACGATGCGGCGCTTCCACTCTTCGCGGTCGAGCGAGAGCGTGACCAGCGGCTCAATGCGCGTGACCGGCTTGGCGGGGGTGAAGTCGTTGGCCGTGGGCGCGCTCTGGAACTGCTTGAGCGACGCCTGCTTGGTGGCGTAGGCGCGCAGCGCATTCTTGTAGGCCTCATCCGTCGCCGTCCACAAGGCGAACTTCAGCGCGGCGGGGTCGTCGTCCTCGGGCGCGAGCTGTAGCGAGCCGTCGCCACGCGAGGAGCTGGAGTCCGACGCGTAGTCTCCAATGCGGACCTCCACGCGCACCACGCGCTGGCGGTTTTCGTGCTCGCTGGTGAGCGCGCCGTAGCTGGCCGCTGCCTCATAGGTGTGGATGTCTTCGAGGCGGTACTCCATGAAGTAGGGGCGCTGCATGCCGGGGAGAACGAGTTGGGCCTGTTCGCGGGCGAGCTCCTGCTGCATGGCGGTGAGGAGGGGGTCGTCGGCAGCAGGAGGAGCATTAAACGAGCCGATGAACAGGTGATCGAAGGCGGGTGCCCCAGGTCTCGCTTTTGAGACCTGGGCGGATGCGGCGATGGTGAAGACGGAGAACGCTGCCGCTACGAGCAAAGGCAGATACAGGGATCCTTCGCTTCGCTCAGGATGACGGCGTGTGGAGACGGGCATTACTGGCCACCCTTCTTCGCCGCATCGTCAATCGGCGGAGGCGGCACGATCGGCGGGCGGGCGGTGCCCTGGGCCTGGCGCTGGGTTTCGATCTCGCTGACCAGCATGGCGGGGGCGACGGCGCTGACGGGGATGGTGCCGGACTCCGCGCCGCACTCGCCGTTGAAGATGTCCGGATGGTCGTTGGTGGCGACGATGCGGTTCAGCGCGGCCTGCGGCGTGCCCACGATGCTGACGCCACGGACGAGTTCGTCGGGGCGGCCGTCCACGTAGACGCGGTAGACCACCAGCGGGATGACCTGAAACGCCTGCGGGCTGCGCCGCGTGGTGACCGCGAAGCCGGAGCTGATGTCCTCAAAGTACAGACCGTAGGCCTTGCCCTGCTTCTTCGCCTCGGCCTTGAGCATCTCGCGCAGCTTGGCGTCGGAGACGGCGTTGGTGGAGGTGACGATGAGGTTGCCCTGCCGTCCGGTGGGCATCTTGCCGCTCTCGGCGCGGCCATGGCCGTTGGAGTTCGCGAAGCTCGCCACCGGCAGCCGCGACATCAGGAAGGTCTTCAGCACCCCGTCGTCCACCAACTGCACCTTGCGCGCGGGCTGGCCTTCGTCGTCGAAGAGGTAGTGGCCGCTGAGTGGGTGGCCATCGTACGCGGTAAGCGTGGGGTCGTCGGCGACGGAGAGGAAGCTGGGCAGAATAGGCTTGCCCAGCAGCTTGGTGAAGGTCTGGCCCTCTTCATCGCCGCGCTGGCGCTGGCCTTCCAGCCGATGGCCCAGCACCTCATGGAAGAAGACCGCCGCGGCGCGTCCGCTCAGGATCGCAGGGCCATTGTAGGGTTCGGTGATGGGCGCGACGCGCAGGTCGTCAAGGTTCTTGGCCATCGCCTCGGTCTTCGCCAGCACCTCGGTCTGCGCGGGAAGGTTGCCGGTGGTATCGGCCTCAAAGGTCTCGGCGCGGAAGAGGTCCATACCGTCGGCGGCGCGGGTGCGCGCCAGCACGATCAGCCGCGCGACCTGATTGGGAGACGCGACGTGCGTACCCTCGCTGGAGACAAAGTAGTCCGTCTCATGCGCGGCCTGCAGGATGGCCATGTCGTAGTAGATATCCGGATAGCGGCGGAAGACCGCGCTGATCTGGCGCAGTCGCGACTCCCACGCGGCGCGGTCGAGCGCCAGCGGCGCGGCGGCGGGGAGCACTTCGCTCTGCGGCTGCTCGGAGGAGAAGTCCGCGGAGGAGTCCTCCTCCTTGGCGCGCACCTGCTGCTCGGTCTTCACCTTCTCTAAAGCGTCCAGCGCCTTGCCGTAGCCCCGATTGGTGGCGAACCACAGGGTGCGCTCAATCGCCGCTCGGTCGTCGGTGAGTGGCAGCGGCAGCGTGGTCAGCGCGCTGGTGCGGTGTGTGCCGTGCGTATTGTCCTCCGCGGGCGAACCCAGCCGCACCTGCACATCGGCGGAGCGCGCGTGGTTCGCGGTGGAGGCGGTGACCGCTCCGTACTGCGCGGTGATGGTGACGTTTTGGGCGTCCGCAACCGAGTAGCTGAGGAAGTACGGCTTCTGCGCGGGCAACTTCGAGGAACTCTTGTCGGTGGCGGCTGCCACCGGCGTGATGGCGTTGCCCAGCTCGGCCATCGCGCGGTGCAGCTCTGCGTCCATCGCCTGCATCAGCACGGGGTCGTTGGCGACGGGCGTGGAGCTGGGCGCGGGCTTGTTGCCGTCTGCCGCCGGCGCTGCCCAGGCCAGCGATGTGAGCGCCAGCGCCGCCAGCGGAAGCCGCCGGAAGAGTTGCGTAAAGAGTGTCATCGATGACATCACAGTTGTAGCAGTCATTGCGGGGCCCGGCTTCCTGACAGAGTGGTTCTCCTCCTGAGTGTAAATGGAGGAAGAACTTCTCTGGGTAGACTCCACCTGCCCCGGAAGCGTCATCGCGAGTTCTCCCCGGAAGCGTCATCGCGCTAAAACTGCTTGCGCCTGACGCCGCCATCGTGCAGACTCGTATCACCCTAATTCATGCTCCTCTAAAGGACGTCTATGACTCTGCGCCGGTTTGCCCTTCTGCTGTGCCTTCTGCTGCCCGTCGCGCTTTCGGGCTGTGCCAAAGAGACTCCCGCGGAACACGCCGCCAACGTCTACGCCCAGAACGAGGTGGACGCCGCGCCGCCCTACGGCAACCTGCCCGACTACTCGCTGCCCGCCGGCGAGCTGGCTACGGCCACGCATCTGACCCACGTGCACATGACCATGCACTTCGCCGAGGAGGCCTGGGGCATCGTCAGCCTGCTGCTGCTGCTGTGGCTGGGTGTGATTGGGTGGATGCGCGACAGAGCGTTGCGAATCGGACAAGTGCGGGCGCTACAGGTGGTTATGTTCCCGTGGAGCTTCTTTGAGTTGACTTGCTTGATTGCTACCGTTCCCGAAATTCTATTGATTGTTTCCTCCGCTGCTGCGAAGACAAAGCTTGCACTGGGAATTGCGATCTTTGTCGCTGCATTTGTCGTGATGTGGTTCTTCAGGAAACCTCTGCGGGCCGCGTCCTACTGGTGGGTAGAGGGACACGCATTCCTCTTCCTGTATATCCTTGCGGGCACGCTGCTGAGCCTTCCGCTGGACCTCTATGAGCAGCACCTTGAGTTGAAGTACGCGCTCTCGGTTCAGAGTTGGGGCAGTTGGTTCGGTGATCAGGCCAAGGCCTTTGGCATGACATGGGTAGGTGGCGGACTTTTGCTCATGCTCCTTTTTTGGATTATTCGCAAGTTCCCGCAACGTTGGTGGCTTGTCTTCTGGCTGTGCACCATCCCGGTCATCTTCTTTGGCATCTTTGTCTCCCCCTACATCGAGCCGGCCTTCAACAAGTACGAGCCGCTGACGAAGACCAACCCCGGGCTGGTGGCCAAGCTGGAAGAGGTGGTGCAGAAGGGCAACATGAACATTCCGCCGGAGCGGATGTTCCTGATGAAGGCCAGCGCTAAAGTGACCACGCTGAACGCCGACGTAGAGGGCTTTGGCGCGAGCAAGCGCGTGGTGGTGTGGGACAACACCATCACCAAGGCCACGCCGGACGAGATTGTGATGGTCTTCGGGCATGAGTCCGGCCACTACGTGCTGGGCCACATCGCCAAGGGACTGACCTTCTCCATCGTGCTGCTGCTGGTGACGATCTATTTGGGCTTTCTTTTCGTGCAGTGGGCATTACGCAAGTTCGGCGTGGCGTGGAAGATTCCCGCGCAGGAGGACTGGGCGGCGCTGGCGGTGCTGCTGCTGGCGTTCTCGATCTTCGGAGCGATCACCGAGCCGATGAACAGTGCGTACACTCGCTCGCAGGAGCACGCCGCCGACGTCTACGGGCAGGAGGCGGTGCACGGCATCGTCGCCAACCCGCAGGCCGCCGCGCAGGGGGCGTTCGACGTGCTGGGCGAGACCTCGCTCGCCGACCCCAACCCCAACCAGTTTTACGAGTTCTGGACCTACAGCCATCCGGCGATCGGCCGCCGCGCGGCGTTTGCCAAGGTCTATGACCCGTGGGCGCCGGGATTCGAGCCGAAGTACTTCAAGAAATAACCATCGTCCCCATAGCCCTGCTACCTGCGTGCGATCCGGAACATCCCTCTCCGGTCGTGCGTAGGCAGGAGGTATGGATCCCTTCCGCACACAGCTTCGCCTCAGTCTGCTCTTCCTGGCACCGTTCGTCTGCCCACACATCGTTGCCGCACAGGACGCCTTCGCTGTCGCGACGATCCGACCCAGCGCGGCCTCCGTCCCCTTCGTGCGCGACGGCAAGACCGACACGTGGTCCGGTACAGTGCGCATGCAGGACGTCACCGTGCATACCTGCCTGAAGTGGGCCTACGGCGTGCAGGACAGCCAGATCGTCGGCCCAGACTGGCTCGCCAAGGAGCACTTTGACATTCTCGCCAAGGCCGACGGCCCCGCCGATGTCCCCCAAATGAAGCGCATGATGCAGGGCCTTCTCGCTGAGCGCTTCAAACTCAGCTTCCACCGCGAGCAGCGCGAACTCAAGGGCTTTGTGCTCACCGTGGCCAAGGACGGCCCGAAGCTGCAGCCATCGCACGAAGGTGGCACTTCCGATATCCAGAACTCTGCCATCGGCTTTATTGCCCGCTCCACGAATATGCACGAGTTCGCCGACTTCATCTCCTCGCCCCTGGCTTCGCCCGTCGTGGATAAGACCGGCCTCCCGGGCCGTTACGACTTCGCCATCGACTTCACGCACTTCCTTCCCGCCGAGTCCGAAACGAACCGCATCGATTCTACTGACTCCACCTACATCATCCGTTCCGCCGTGCAGGGCGTCCTCGGACTCGCGCTCGAATCGCAGAAGACGATGGTCGAGGTTTACGTCGTCGACCACGTGGAGAAGCCATCCGCTAACTAGCGCCTGCTATCCTGCTAGGGCTATGGACTGCCTCTTCTGCAAGATCGCCGCAGGCACCATCCCGGTCACGCGCCTCTACGAGGACGAGCAGGTGCTCGCCTTCCCAGACATAAACCCGCAGGCGCCGGTGCATGTGCTGCTGATTCCGAAGCAGCACATCGCCTCGCTGGCGCAGACGACGAAGGAGGATGCGGCGCTGCTCGGGCATCTGCTGGCCGCGGCGGCGGAGGTCGCTCAACAGCAGGGCCTGGTGAACGGCTATCGCCTGGTCATCAACACCGGCGCGGACGGCGGGCAGACCGTCGAGCATCTGCACATTCACCTGCTCGGTGGACGGCATATGGAGTGGCCGCCGGGGTAGGGTGCTGCGGGTTGTTGGTTCCTGGTTGTTGGTTTTTGGCAAAAACCTCTCTTCCAACAACCAAGAACCAACAACGAACAACCCCGTGCCGGCGCATCGCCAACGCAACCTCAGGCGTCTAACTCACCTATGGCAAACAATCGTAAAGAACCCATCCCCGCACCTCTGCATGACATCGTTGCGCCGGAGTCCGGCTGGGACGCCGGGCAGCGCGAGACCGCGGTCTTCGCCGGCGGCTGCTTCTGGGGCGTGCAGTCGGTCTTTCAGCGCGTGAAGGGCGTGGTGCAGACCACGGTCGGCTACTCCGGCGGAGCGAAGGAGACCGCCAACTACCGCGCGGTATGCGGCGAAGACACCGGCCACGCGGAGGCGCTGGAGATCGTCTACGACCCCTCGCTGGTCAGCTACGGCATGCTGCTGCGCGTCTTCTTCTCCGTGGTGCATGACCCCACGCAGCTCAACCGCCAGGGCGCAGACGTGGGCACCAGCTACCGCTCGGCGATCTTTACTACGAACGAAGAACAGCGCGAGGTTGCCGAGGCCTACGTAAAGCAACTGGACGCCGCGCACGTCTTCGCCAAGCCCATCGTCACCCAGATTGCGCCGTTGGAGGCCTTCTATCGCGGCGAGGAGTACCACCAGGACTATGCGATGAAGAACCCGCACAACCCCTACATCCAGGTCTGCGACGTACCCAAGATCGCCGCGCTGGGTGCGCAGTTCCCCGAGCTCTTCCAGGAGTACAAGCGCTAACTGCCTGCAGCGGGCGAAGAGAACCGCGCCGGGGAGACCATCCGCATTCGCGCGGCGAGCGTCTAAGCTTGTACTGTGCCCCTGTCCAGACTCCTGCCGGCTGCGATAGCGCTGCTGCTCGTGCTGCCCGCGCACGCGCAAAATCAGGCCGCGCAGGAGGCCCAGACCGGAGCCCAAACCGGCGGTGTGAGCCAAAAGGGCGCGGCCACCAGCAAACCTGGGCAGGACAACAGCTCGGCTTCCAAGCCGGCCAGCGCCGGGGAAGAGGCTGCCAGCATAAAGAAACTGCGTCTCGGACCGCTGGACCCCTCCCCTCCGCCCTCCAGTGTGCCGCGCGATCGCCCGGTCATCGGCCTGGCGCTGGGTGGTGGCGGAGCGCTGGCGATCACCGAAATCGGTGTGCTGCAGTGGATGGACGAGCACCGCATCCCGGTGGATGAGATCGCCGGAACCAGCATGGGCTCCATCATCGCCGCGCTCTACGCCACCGGACACACCCCGGAGGAGATGCGGCATGTGCTGACCGATGAGACGATCAACTCCATCTTCCGCATCCAGTCGCCCTACACCGCGCTCAACTTCCGCCGCCGCGAGGACGATCGCGAACTGCCCAACGCCATTACCGTAGGGCTGAAGCACCGCATCTCCTTCCGCAACAGCCTGCTCACGGACAGCGGCCTGAATGAGCTGCTGGACCGCGAGTTCCTCCGCTACAACGACCAAACGGACTTCAACGACCTGCCCATCCCTTTCCGCTGCCAGGCCACCGACCTGAACGCGGCCAAGACGGTGACCTTCGCGCGCGGCAGCCTGCAGGACGCCGTGCGAGCCTCGGCGTCCATCCCCGGCGTCTTCCGCCCGTTCGAGCTCGACGGCCACGAGTATGTGGACGGCGCGGTGCTGGAGAACCTGCCTACACCCGATATTCAGGCCATGCACGCCGATGTGATCCTTGCCGTCAGCCTGCCGCTGGAGCCTGTGGGAAACGGCGACCTGGACTCCATCCTGGGCGTGCTCAACCGCGCCTTTGCCGTGGGCATTGAGAGCAAAGAGGCTGAGGACCGCAAGCTGGCGAACGTGGTGGTGATGCCCGACGTTACCGGCTTCACCAATACCGACTACCTGAAGACCGTGCCGCTGGCGCAGCGCGGCTATGAGGCTGCCGAGGCCCACAAGGCCGAGCTGTTGCGCTACGCGCTGACCGAGCCGCAGTGGCAGCAGTATCTCGCCCACCGGGCTGCCAGGGTCCACGGCCCCGCCGGCACGGTGCTGAGCGTGCAGATAAAAGCGCCGGAGGCCGGCGTGAAGCAGACGGTGGAGCTCCACTTCGCTCCGCTGGTGGGCCAGCCCGTGGATACCCGGCAGATCGATGCGCTGCTGGCGGACGTGCGCAGCGACGGCCGCTACGACGCCGACTACACCGTGGGTTACGACCAGAGCCAGCCCGACCGCCCCATTCTGCTGGTCACGGTCTCCGACAAAAAGACCGGGCCACCCTTCCTGGATGCAGGCTTCAACCTGGCCGCGCAGACCGGTGGCGTCACCCGCGCCACGGTCAACACCATCTTTCTCTACCAGGATCTCGGCGGCTACGGCTCCGAGCTGCGCGGCAACGTGGACTTCGGCTTCCTCACCCGGGTGCAGGCCGAGTACTACCGCAAGCTGGACCGGGCGGGCTTCTTCGTCGCGCCACGCGCCGGCATCTCGCGCGAGCCGTTCTACATCTACAGCGGCAACACGCGTCTCTCCGAGCGCCTGCTGCAACTCGGCGGCCCCGGCGTCGACGCCGGATGGAGCGACAGCCGCAGGCAGGAGCTGCGCGCAGGATGGCGGCTCGATAACGTCGAGTGGGTCCCCTCCACCGGCGCCGACGGCCTGCCCAACTACAAAGCCAACTCGCAGAAGGTGCGCGCGCAGTACATCTTTGACTCGCAGGACCGCGCCCTGGTGCCGGAGTTCGGCGTGCGTCTGCGCGCCGACCTCGGCTACCTGTACGCCACGCCGGGCAGCCCCAGCGCGCCGCAGCTTTCCGCCGAGTTCGACGGCTCCCACACCTATGCGAAGAAGAACGTGGTTCTTCTGAAAGCTGAGGGCGGGACCATGTTCAACCGCAACGTCGCACAGCCCTTCCGCTACACGCTGGGCGGACCCCTGCGGTTGGGCGCCAGCGCCATCGACCAGTACCGCGGCACGGACTACTTCGTGATCGCCTCGGGCTACCTGCGCCGCATCCGCTCCCTGCCGGCGCCGCTGAACTCCAGCCTGTTCTTAGGCGCGGTGTACGAGGCTGGGCAGATGCGCGCGCCCGATGCGACCACCGTGTTCCGGCAGGATGTCACCTTCGGCGTCCTCGCCGAAACCCCGCTGGGCGTGATCTCCGTTGCTCCCGCCCTCGGCAACGCCGGCGAGCACAAGCTGGTGTTCACGATTGGAAGACTGTTTTAGAGGCGGTTATTGGTTGTTGGTTCTTGGTTCTCAGTAAGTAGGTTCCCACCAACAACGAAGAACCAACAACCAACATCCTCGCTTCGCTCACCGTCCCGTACTCAGCCTCGCCGCAAGCCGGTCGGGCAGGTGCGCGGCGCGGATGGCCGCCTGCGCGGCCTCCACGTCATAGGGAACGCGGAAGAACGTGACCTGCTCCACGGCATCGTCGTACACGGCAAACGCAGCGCGCCAGTCGGCATCGCGCGGCTGGCCCACCGAGCCCGGATTGATCAGATGCCGCGTCCCTGGCGGAACCTCCAGCAGGAACCGCTCCGGCGCGGCCATCGGGGCGCCGCGATGGAAGTAGTGCGCGTCGGGATAGACAGGACGCACCTCCTCCCATTGCTCGCCACTCTGCGAGAAGGCCCCCTGCACGTGAGTGTGGCCGAAGAAGGCCAGCTCGGTCTCCATGCGCTGCAGCGGCATCCAGGCATCGCGCATGGAGACGATGTAATGGTCCTCATGCAGCGGCGAGCCGTGCGCGCACACCGCGCGCGCGCTGGCGCGGACCGGCCCCTGCGGCAGAGCGCGCAGCCACTCCAGGTTGGCCCCGGTGAGGTGGCGCTGGGTCCACGCCGCGGCGTCCGCAGCCACCGGGTTGAAGCCCTGCGAGCTGGTCAGCCCGCAGCACACGCGGTCATGATTGCCGCGCACATGGACCTTCTTCTCCGCGGAGGTGCTGCGCAGCAGCTCCAGCACCTCATTGGGCCGTGCGCCGTAGCCCACCATGTCGCCCAGGTTCCAAAGCTCTTCAAAGCCGCCCACCTGGGGTCCGCGCGCCGCCTCCAGCACCGCCTGCAGTGCGTGGACATTGCCGTGGATATCGGAGACCAGGAGAGCGCGCATAGGCCCGGCGGTCAGTCTACCTCAAACCGCGAGTGGGCTCTCGCGGTCCGTGCGCAGCGTGGGCGCGGAGGCCAGCAGGCGGCGCGTGTACTCCTGCGCCGGTTGCGTCATCACCTGGCGCACGCTGCCCTGCTCCACAATCTCGCCATGGCGCATCACCGCCACGCGGTCCGCCACCTGCGCCACAACAGCGAGGTCGTGTGAGATAAAGAGCATCGCGCAGCCGTGCATGGCGCGCAGCTTCTTCAGCAGCTCCAGCACCTGCGCCTGCACGGTGACGTCGAGCGCTGTGGTGCACTCGTCGGCGATCAGCAGCCGGGGCTTGTTCATCAGCGCCATCGCTATGACGATGCGCTGGCGCTGCCCGCCGGAGAACTGGTGCGGGTAGTCGTCGCAGCGTTGCTCCGGCTCAGGCAGACCGACCTCGCGCATCGCGGTGAGCACCCGCTCGCGGACCTCGCGGCGCGGAGTCTTCGGAGCATGGGCGAGCAACGCTTCGGCGATCTGCTTGCCCACCTTCATCACCGGGTTCAGGGCCGCCATGGGCTCCTGGAAGATCATCGCGATGGAGCTGCCGCGGTGCCGACGCATGGTCTCTTCCGGCAAAGTCAGCAGGTCCTCCGCTGGTCCTTCCACTGAAGTGTCATCTCGACCGGAGCGAGACAGCTCCATCGTCTCGCGGAGTGGAGAGACCCCTGTATTTGTCTTGAGCCGTATGCTCCCACTCACCGCCGCACCCGGCGGCAGCAGACGCATCATCGCCAGCGCGGTTGCGGACTTGCCCGAGCCCGACTCGCCCACCAGCCCGAGCGTCTCGCCCGGCGCGATGTCGAAGGAGATGCCGCGCACCGCCTCATGCGAGCCGAAGGCGATGCGGAGTGAAGAAACGGATAGGAGCGGTGGCTCGTTCGGGATCGGCAAACTCACTGTCTGAGCATAATGGAACTTCGACAATCGCTAATCGAGCTGAGCTTCCCAGCCATCGTAAAACCCTCGGTTGGCACTCGCGACACCGTCGAGAAACACGCGTTCTCTCTCAATCTGCTCTTCATTGACGATGCCGACCCGTTCGCAGATGAGAGACCATGGCCTGTCGCCTTCTACCGTAACTCCGAAAGTCGTCTTATACCCAGTTCCAACCAGTTGGATCTCAGCTCTCGCTCTGCCTTCTGTTGAGTCGAAATAAAGATAGTGAACGACGTGTCTTGGCTTCGAGAGGTCGGATCCATATTCAATGAGTTGTTCGAGAACTAGACGATCTCCATCGTCTGACTCACCAAAGGTCTTCAGCAGCTCATATCCGTCCCGCTCGTAAGGAGGCAGCAGTCGCTGCAAGTCGCGCTCATCTGGGGCGTCTTTCGGCATGCAGAGAAGATACATTAAGCCGCTGACCGAGGAGAACTGATCTCACCGCCTGATTCAGTGCGCGCTTGCCGCGGCCTGCGCCGACTGCTCATCCAGGTAGGAGACGAACGCTCGCGCCGCGTCTGGATGCTGTGCGCGCCGCAGCAGCATCGTGCGCACGCCGGCGGAGGAGCCCGGCGGTCCCGGCAGGGCGCCGGCTTCGACGCTCACGGCCAACTCGCGCACGTCCGCCGAAGGCCCCTGCCAGGCCGCTGGAAAGCCCTCAAAGACCACCAGGTCGGGGCGGCTGCTGCTGCCGTCCACGGCCTTCAAGCGGGCGCGCAGCCTGTCCAGATCGGTATCGACGAACTGCACCTGCAAGCCGGGATACTCCGAGCGCAGCGTGGGTGCGATCGCCGTCTGCACCGGCCTGGGCGCGGGCGGCTGTGCGGCCTGCCCGAGCGAGCTCAGCGATTGCCCGTAACTGCTCGCCGACTGTCCATAGCTTCCCGCCGTCTGGCCGTAACTGCTCGCCGTCTGACCGAGGCTGCCGGCGGTCTGCCCATGGTTGCTGGCCGCCGTTCCGTAGCTCGACGAGGTCTGGCCATAGCTGCTGGAGGTCTGCTCGCGATAGCCAGCCGCAGTGGCCACGCTGTTGTCCGGGTCGGCGGCCTTCGCACTCGCCGGAACCCGGGCGATGCTGTCGCTGGAGCTGGACACGCCATAACTTCCCGCCGAGGACCCGTAGTTGCTCGCCGACTGGCCGAAGCTCCCCGCGGTCTGCTCCTGATAGCCCGCCGGAGCACCGGCTGGGGCGGCGGCTGCGCTGGCCGGCGATCCGGCCCTGGGCAGCGGAGCCTTCACCACCCACACCACCAACTGCCCATGTTTCAACGCGGGCAGACTGCCCGTCTGCTGCTGCGCAGTCCCGGCAGACGCTGCCAGCACGGCTGCGACCAGAACTGCGATGCCGTTCGCGATTCGTCGCCTACGCATGGTTGCCTCCGCGGAGCCTGCGGCTAGTCTAATGCCGATTGGGCAT
>Ga0302279_10004018_pt1 | contig 17726 bp, 15 predicted proteins | sample III_Bog_N3_3_FD_194541 | JGI IMG/M metagenome (GOLD analysis project Ga0302279, IMG submission 194541) | Peat permafrost microbial communities from Stordalen Mire near Abisko, Sweden - III_Bog_N3_3 | ecosystem: Environmental > Terrestrial > Soil > Wetlands > Peat | place: Sweden: Abisko...
GCCAGCTTCTCCACGATCACCGGCGCCAGGCCTTCGGAGATCTCGTCGAGCAGCAGCAGCCGCGCGCCGGTGCGCAGGATGCGCGCGACGGCCAGCATCTGCTGCTCGCCGCCCGACAGCCGCGTGCCCTGGCTGTGTGCGCGTTCCTTCAGGTTCGGGAACATCGCATGGATCTGCTCGATGGGCATGCCGCCCTTCACGAGGACAGGCGGCAGCATCAGGTTCTCCTCGCAGCTCAGGCTGGAGAAGATGCCGCGTTCCTCGGGGCAGTAGCCCAGGCCCAGCCGCGCCACCTTGTGCGTGGGCAGGCCGATGGTCTCCTGGCCCTTGACCTTGATCGATCCCTTGCGCGCACCCGTCAGGCCCATGATGGCGCGCATCGTGGTCGTGCGTCCCGCGCCGTTGCGGCCCAGCAGCGTGACGACCTCGCCCTCGTCGACGTGCAGGTCGACGCCGTGCAGCACGTGCGATTCGCCGTACCACGCGTTCAGGCCCTTGATCACGAGGAAGGGGGTCGACATGTTCAGCGCCCCGCTCGGCCGCCCGCAGGACGCTGAGCGCGCCCTCGCGGGGCAGTGAGTGAAGCGAACGTGGGGGTGGTCATCAATGCGCTCCGGCGAGCTCGTTCTGCGTCGTGCCCATGTAGGCCTCGATCACCTGCGGGTTCTTCGAGACCTCGGCGTAAGCGCCCTCGGCCAGCAAGGCCCCGCGCTGCAGCACCGTGATGGTGTCTGCGATGCTGGAGACCACGCTCATGTTGTGCTCCACCATCAGGATCGTGCGGTTGGCCGACACCTTCTTGATGAGCTGGCGGATGCGATCCACATCTTCGATGCCCAGGCCCTGCGTCGGCTCGTCCAGCAGCATCAGCTGCGGCTCCATCGCCAGCGTGGTGGCGATCTCGAGCGCGCGCTTGCGGCCGTAGCTGAGCTCGACGGCGGGCAGCCTGGCATAGGCGGCGAGGTCGACCTCGGCCAGCAGCGCCATCGCGCGCGCGTCGAGCTTGTGCAGGCTGCTCTCGGACTTCCAGAAATGGAACGAGGTGCCCAGCGTGCGCTGCAGCGCGACGCGCACGTTCTCGAGCACGCTCAGGTGCTGGAACACGGCCGAGATCTGGAACGAGCGGATGACGCCGCGGCGCGCGACCGCGGCCGGGGCGTCGCGCGTGATGTCGACGCCGTCGAACACGATGCGGCCCGAACTCGGCTGCAGGAACTTGGTGAGCAGGTTGAAGCAGGTCGTCTTGCCCGCCCCGTTGGGGCCGATCAGCGCGTGGATGTGGCCGCGCTGCACGCGCAGGTTCACCTTGTTGACGGCCACGAAGCCCTTGAACTCCTTGGTCAGATCGCTCGTCTCGAGGATGTAGCCATTGCTCATCGGGCGAGTTTAGGGTCTGCCCGGTGGCCGGGACAGTTCGCAGAAATACGTTCGGGTCAACCCGCACTAAAACATGGCCCGCATGGCACGGCTGCGTCGGATCTGCGCAAGAACGCGGGCCCGTCACGCCGATTTCACGATGCCTTGGCGCTGGGCGGCCCGGCGCGCGCGTGGGAAAATCGAGGCCGGATGAAATACACGGTCGCCGTCCGCACCCTCTGCGAGTTCACGGCCAAGGCCGGTGATCTCGACCTGCGCTTCACCCCCTCGGCCACCGCGCTGGAGGGCATGGCGGGGCACGCCACGGTCGCCGCGCGCCGCAGCCAGGCGTACGAAGCCGAGGTGTGGCTCAAGGGCGAGTACCGCGAACTCGTCGTGCGCGGCCGGGCCGACGGTTTCGACCCCGAGGCCGGCCGGCTCGACGAGGTCAAGACCTACCGCGGCGACCTGCACGCGATGCCGCAGAACCGTCGCGCGCTGCACTGGGCGCAGGCCAGGTGCTACGGCGCGCTGCTGTGCGCCGAACGCGGGCTGGACGCATTGAAGGTCGCGCTGGTCTATTTCGACGTCGCCTCGCAGGACGAGACCATGCTGGTCGAATCGTTTTCCGCCGCCGACCTGCGCGCGTTCTACGAGCTGCAATGCGACCGCTTCCTCGCCTGGGCCGTGCAGGAGACCGCGCACCGCATCGCGCGCGACGCCGCGCTGGCGGCGCTGCCGTTTCCGTACGCCGCGTTCCGCGCCGGCCAGCGCCAGCTCGCCGAGGGCGTCTACAAGGCGGCGATCTCCGGCCGCACGCTGCTCGCGCAGGCGCCCACGGGCATCGGCAAGACGGTGGGCACGCTGTACCCGCAGCTCAAGGCGATGCCCGGCCAGAAGCTGGACAAGCTGTATTTCCTGGCGGCCAAGACGCCCGGCCGCGCGCTGGCGTTGGAAGCGTTGCGCGCGATTTCCGCGCCTGGCGCCGACGCGTTCGCGGCGGCCGATGCATTGGCGGGCGACGCCGTCGTCGGGGTCGCCGCATCGGCGCCGAAGCGAACGCCTCTGCGCGTCATCGAGCTGGTCGCCCGCGACAAGGCCTGCGAACACCCCGCCAAGGCCTGCCACGGCGACTCCTGCCCGCTCGCCAAGGGCTTCTACGACCGCCTGCCCGCCGCGCGCCAGGCCGCGGTCGGCGCCACGCCCGAGGCCGCGCCGCGGCTGGATCGCGGCGGCCTGCGCGCGATCGCGCTGCAGCACGAGGTCTGCCCGTACTACCTGGCGCAGGAGCTGGTGCAGTGGGCCGACGTGGTGGTGGGCGACTACAACTACTACTTCGACCTGGGCGGCATGCTGCACGGCCTGGCGCACGCCAACGACTGGCGCGTGGGCGTGCTGGTCGACGAGGCGCACAACCTGGTGCCGCGGGCGCGCGAGATGTACTCGGCCACGCTGTCGCGCGCCGCGCTCGACGGCGTGCGCCCGCGCGCCCCCGCCACGGTCGCGCCCGCGCTCAAGCGCCTGGCGCGCACGTGGAACGAGATCGCCGGCCGGCAGCTGGAGCCGTATGCCGCGTACGAGGAGCTGCCGCAGGGCCTGGTCACCGCGCTGCAGAACGTCAACTCGGCCATCGGCGACCACTCCGCCGCGCATCCGGACGACGTCCCGCCCGAGCTGCTGGCGTTCTACTTCGATACGCTGCACTTCACGCGCCTGGCCGAGTCCTTCGGCACGCACTCGCTGTTCGACGTGACGATCGCCGACGACGCCCAGCGCGACGTCACGCTGTGCCTGCGCAACCTGGTGCCGGCGTCGTTCCTCAAGCCGCGCTTCCTGGCCGCGCGCACCACCACGCTGTTCTCGGCCACGCTGACGCCGATGCATTTCCACGCCGACCTGCTGGGGCTGCCGCCGGACGTCGCGTGGGTGGACGTCGAGTCGCCGTTCGACGCGGCGCAATTGCGCGTGCAGGTGGCGCCGCTGTCCACGCGCTTCGCGCACCGGCCCGCGTCGCTGGCGCCGATCGTGGAGCTGATGGCGCAGCAGTACGCGCGCACGCCGGGCAACTACCTCGCGTTCTTCAGCAGCTTCGACTACCTGCAGCAGGTCGCCGAGCTGTTCCGCGCGCTGCATCCGCAAGTTCCGGTGTGGGAGCAGGCACGGCAGATGACCGAAGCCGCGCGCGGCGACTTCCTGGAACGCTTCCAGGTCGATGGCCGCGGCATCGGCTTCGCCGTGCTGGGCGGCGCGTTCGCCGAGGCCGTCGACCTGCCCGGCCAACGCCTGATCGGCGCCTTCATCGCCACGCTGGGGCTGCCGCAGGTCAACCCGGTCAACGAGCAGATGAAGGCGCGGCTGGAGTCGCTGTTCGGCGCCGGCCACGACTACACCTATTTGTTTCCTGGCCTGCAGAAGGTGGTGCAGGCGGCGGGCCGCGTGATCCGAACGACCACCGACGAGGGCATCGTGTTCCTGATCGACGACCGCTTTCGCCGGCCTGAAGTGCGCCGGCTGCTGCCCGCCTGGTGGCACGTGGAGACCGCGTAAGCACGAGGGCGCGGGCGGCGCTTGGTCAGGCACACTCGGTTTGCCACCGGGAACCTCCATGCAAGCCAGCCAGCCGACCGACATCGCCACGCGCCGCACCCGCGCGCCCGGTCGCAGCGGGCGTCTGTGCGGCGCCTTGAGCGTCGCGCATTCGTCGGAGCATCCGCGATGAAGCAGTTCGACGCCCTGGCCACGGCGCAGGCGCTGCCGTTTCCCGCGCTGATCGCGGCGATCGAACGCATGTTCGTCGATGGCTGCGACGTGCCCTCGCGCCAGGTGCATGCCGTCGGCGACGCGCTCACAGCGCTGCTGATGCCGGCCTGGCAGCCGGGCCGCTACTTCGGGCTGAAGTTGGTCAACGTCGCGCCGGGCAACGCCGCCCGCGGCCTGCCGCGCCTGTTCGCCAGCTACCAGCTGTTCGACGCCGACACCGGCGCGCCGCTCGCGCTGATCGACGGCGGCGAACTCACCGCGCGCCGCACCGCCGCAGCCTCGGCGCTGGCCGCGTCGCGGCTGGCGCGGCCCGATGCGCGCCGCCAGCTGATCGTGGGCGCCGGTCGCGTCGGCAGCCTGCTCGCACCAGCCTATCGTGCGGTGCGTCCGATCGACGACGTGATGGTCTGGAGTCGCGATCCGCGGTCCGCGCTGCGGCTGGTGGTGCGCCTGGCCGCCGCGGGCATCCCGGCACGCATGGTCGACGACCTCGCCGCGGCGGCGCCGACCGCCGACATCATCAGCTGCGCCACGCTCAGCACCGAACCGCTGATTCAAGCGGACTGGCTCGCGCCCGGCTCGCACCTCGACCTGATCGGCGGCTTCACGCCCGCGATGCGCGAAGCCGACGACGCCTGCTTCGTTGGCACCGACGTGTGGATCGATACCGCCGAGGCCCTCGCCAAGGCCGGCGACCTGCTGCATCCGATCGAGGAAGGCTTGCTGCGGCGCACCGACGTGCGCGGCACGCTGGCCGATCTGTCCCGATCGCGCGACGTGCGCCACGACCCGGCGCGGCGCAGCGTTTTCAAGTCGGTCGGCACCGCGCTGGAAGACCTGGCGGCGGGGATCCTGGTCTACGAATCGGTGATCTGAGACGCTGCGAGCGAATCGGGCGCGCCCGAGGGCCGCGCGGCATTCGTTCAGGGCTTGTGCGCCGGAACACAATCGGCCCTCGCCCCAGTTTCGAAAGGCCGCGGATGTCCCGATCGTTGTCCTTCCTGCTGTTGCTGCTGGCGCCGTTGTGCGCCAGTGCCGCGGCCGTCGACAAGCCTTACCGCACCGCTGGCGATTGCGACGGCTTTCCCGCGGTCGAGCTCACCACGGCGGACGGCCTGTGCGTCGGCCTCGTCGCGCAAGGCCTGGGCCACGCGCGCGGCGTGGCCGTCATCGACAGCGACGTCTTCGTGGTCGACATGGTGGCGTGGGAGAGCAGGAAAGGTCGGCTGTTGAAGCTGTCCAACGGCGGCCGCCACGCGCCCGAGGTCGTGCTGCACGACCTGAACCAGCCCAATGCCGTCGTGCGCGGGCCTGGCCGCACGCTGTATGTCGGCATCACCGGCCAGGTGCTGCAGATCGACCCCTATGCCGCCGATCCGGCCAGGAGCGCGCGCGTGATCGTCGACGGCCTGCCCACCACTGGCCGCCATCCGGTGCCCGCGCTGGCGGTGGGCGCCGACGGCGCGCTGTTCGTCAACGTGGGCTCGGCCACCGACAACTGCCATCCGGCCGGCGGCCGCCTGCCCGACCCGAAGGCGCCGTGCCCCGAGACCCAGGAGAACCCGCCGCGCGGCTCGGTGCTGCGCTTTCCTTCGCGCACGACGCCGTGGCACGCGGGCGACCAGCCGCCGTACGCCCGCGGGCTGCGCAACTCGATGGCGATGGCGCTGCTGCCCGATGGCAAGCTGGCCGTGGCGGTGAATTCGCGCGACGGCATCAACCACGCCGACCCCAAGCTGTCCGACGCCGAGCTGCCGCACGACCTGCTGGTCGTGCTGCAGCCAGGCGGCGACTACGGCTGGCCGTATTGCTACGACCAGCGCATCCCCAGTCCCGAATACCCCGGCTTCGACTGCGCCAGCCGCCTCGCGCCCGACATGCTGCTGCCGGCCCATGCCGCGCCGCTGGGCATGCTGCTGTACCGCGGCGACCGGCTGCCGGGCCTCGACGGCCGCCTGATCGTCGGCTACCACGGCTACCGCCTGACCGGCCACCGCATCGTCGCCGTCAACCTCGACAAGGATCAACGCCCCGCCGGCACTCCCAACGAACTCGTCACCGGCTGGGAACAGCGCGACGGCGTGCATCCGCAGGGCTCACCGGTGGGGTTGGTTGAGATGGCGGATGGGAGCGTGTTGATCGCGGAGGATCACAGCGGGGTGTTGCTGAGGTTGGCTCGGAAGAAGGGGCGGTGATTGGCTGGCGGGTGAGCATCGATGGCGGTTCGCTGTCCGATGCGGACATCGGCCCCGTTCGATCGGTCACGACTTGGCGGTCGTTCGTTCTGGCCGGCCAATGATGCAGCGAGACCGTGATCGTCCATCTGCATCCGTGAAACGCCGCCCGATAGCGGGCAAAGCGGCGCGTCGTGCCGCCAGCTCATCGGCCTTTCCTGCGCAGGGGCTACCCATTGCTCGGTAGACTGATAGCGCTACCTTCGCGCATTCGAATTCGACTCTGGAGACTGCATGTTTTCTCTTTTTCCTCGATTTGCCCTGCTTCGCGGAGGCGCTTGCGTCATCGCCGCGAGCATGCTCTCGGCCGCGGCGCTGGCCCAACCGTCCGGCGGCCCGTACGGGCCCGTGGCACAGACCTATGCAGTGCCCAAAGCGCCGCACGTCTACTTCGTGGCGCCTGGCGGAAAGGCGGATTCGGCCGGCGCGTCGGTCAATGATCCGACAACCCTGGAGTCCGCCCTGGCTCGCGTCGTCACCAGCGACGCGATCGTCATGCGTGGCGGGACCTACCGTACCGGCGACCTGGAGCTGAACCAGGGCGTCACGATCCAGCCTTACCGGAGCGAGACACCCGTGCTCAAGGGCACGGAGGTGGCGATCGAGTGGGAGAGCCTGGGCCATGGCGTCTGGCGCACCCGGTGGACGAAGCTCTTTCCCGCCGCGCCCCTGGGCTGGTGGCGCCGCGAGCGCGAGGGCATGCAGACGCCGCTGCACCGATTCAACAACGACATGGTGTTCTTCGATGGCGAGCTGCTGCAGTCGGCAGGGTGGGAAGGAGAGGTCGTCAACGCGAAGTCCTTCTACGTCGACTATGCCAACGGCTACGTCTACATCGGCCGGGACCCAGCCGGCCACACGGTCGAGATCACGGCGCACGACCTCGCGCTGCACCGCGCCTCGCGGCCCGTCAATGGCAAGGCGCCCGATCACATCGGCCCGAAGCTGCTCGGGCTGACCTTCACCCAGTACGCCTACCGCGCCATCGACATCGAGGGCAAGAAGCCATCGACGCCCGTGTCCGAGGAGCCGACCAATGATCCGGTCGGGCCGTCGCCCGAAAGCGAGCACGGCAAGGAGGTCGTGGGCACCTTGCTGGAGAACGTCACCATCAGCTTCTGCTCGCGCGTGGCGGGCTACTTCCGCGGCGACAAGCTGGTCATCCGCAATTCGCTGATCAGCGACACGGGCACCGAGGGCATCTACGTCATCGGTTCGGCCGACGTGCTGCTGGAGCACAACCTCATCCGCCGCAACAACATCGGGAAACTGACCGGCTACTTCCCGGCGGCGGTGAAGATCTTCAACCAGTCCTACCGCGCTACCGTGCGCGACAACCTCATCATCGACCAGCCGAACTCCAACGGTGTCTGGTTCGACGTCGGAAACGTGGACGGCGTCTTCGTCGACAACCATGTCGAGGGCGCGCAGGCGGGCCTGTTCTTCGAGATCTCCAAGGGCATCACCGTCGCCGGCAACGTGTTCGTCAACGACCAGCAGGGCGTGCGCATTCTCAACAGCTCAGGCGCCAAGGTCTTGCACAACACATTCTTCAACGCGCCGGCGGTATTCGAGCGCAACGAGCGCAGCGCGCAGGGCGACCATTTCGGCTGGCACCCGCAGACCGGCCCGGACGTGAACGAGCGCGTCGGCCACGTCTTCGAGGGCAACCTGCTGGTGGGCGATGCCCGATTCAACGAGTCGCTGTTGCGCTTCGACCAGGCCGCGGTCACCTGCGGAAAAGTCACGCAGCCGATGACCAACCGGGTGGACGCCAACCTCTACATCCGGGCCGGCGCCTCGACGCAGCCGCTGGTGAGCTGGGCACCCGTGCCAGGCCCGTCGTGCCAGACGAGCTTCGCCAGTCTTGACGAGTTCCGCCAGGCCGTGCCCGGCGCCGAAGCCACGGGGATGGCCCTGCTCGGCTATGAGGGCAGTGCGTTCCGGAGTCCCGAACTGGAGCGCTTCGAACTGGCCCGCGTCCCTGAAGGCGTCCACGCGCTTGCCGTGCCTGACAGCCTGCGCAAGTTGCTTGGCGGTCCTGCCAACCGCCTGCCGGGCGCCTATGCCGGCACGCGGGGCGACGAATGAACTTCGCTTGGCGATCGTCGTCGCGCTGAGGATCGTCGAGGCGCCTCTCCGCCGCTATGCGCGAGCCGGGCGAACGTCGATAACGCGCAGGCAGTCCTTGGCTCCTCGCGTCTCAGCCTGCTCCGAAGAATCACCTGGGGCAGGTCTTGCCGTGGCAATACGCCGTTGCTGTGGCAAGACCTGACCCCCGGGTCGTCCGGAGGCCGGGTAAGCTCTCGTCTCCCGAGGCCGCCATCGACGATGTGCGACTCACACACTGGAAAGGATCGTCAGCGCCATGAAGCGAACGTTCACCATCGGAGCAGCGCTGGCCATTCTGGTGGCTGCGATGCCCGCACTGGCCAAGACCTTCGTCTACGTCTCCAACGCCCAGGACGGCAACATCGACAGCTATGCGATGGATGTCGATTCCGGCAAGTTGACGTCGCTGGGCCAGGTCGCTGCCGGACGGTCGGTGATGCCCATGGCGGTCAGCCCTGATCGTCGCCACCTCTATGCGGTCGTGCGAACGAGCCCGCCGGCCGTGCTCACCTACGACATCGATCCGGCGAGCGGCAAGCTCGATCAGCGGGCGAGCGCCGTGCTGCCGGTCACCATGGACTATGCCTCCACGGATGCCACCGGCCGCTTCCTGTTCACCGCGTCCTATGACGAAGGCAAGATCGCCGTCAGCCCGATCGAGCCGGATGCACGCGTGCGCAAGGACGCGATCCAGGTCCTGCCGATCGGCAAGAACGCGCATGCGATCCGCGCCGATGCCAGCAACCGCTTCGTCTACGCCACCGACCTGGGCGGCAACCAGATCCTGCAGTTCAGGTTCGACGCCGCGACGGGCCGGCTGACCGCCAACGAGCCGAGCTCGATCAAGGCCCAGCCCGGCAACGGGCCGCGCCATCTCGCGTTCTCGCCGGACGACCGGTCCCTGTATGTGCTGAACGAGATGACCGGCAACGTCGCGCAGTTCGCGATCGACCCGGCGATCGGCACGTTGCGCGAACTCGCCTACACGGGCAGCATCCCGCCGGACTCGGGGCTTCAGCCGGGCCGCGCCTACGATCCCAAGGCCGCCGTCCAGCCCCCGCGCGACGACACGCCGCGGATCTGGTGTGCCGACGTGCAGATCACGCCCAATGGAAAGTTTCTTTACACCACGGAGCGCAGGCGCAGCAGGATTTCGCTGATGCGCGTCGCCACGGACTCCGGCCGGCTGGGCTACGTGACGGACTACGCGACGGAAGCGCAGCCGCGCGGGATCCGCATCGACCCGAGCGGCAGGTTCCTCGTCGCCTCGGGCGAGAAGTCCGACCACTTGTCGGTATATCGGATCGACCAGGGCGACGGCCGCCTGACGCTGGTCGGGCGATACCCCGTGGGGCATGACGCCAACTGGGTGGAGATCGTGTCCTTGCCCTGACTGCGGCGCGGCTTCCTGCGCCGGCTCGTGCGCGAAGCGGTCGACGCGGGGTTTTCGCACATCAAGCTGAAGGTCGGACGCGACCTGCCGGACGACATCCGCCGCCTGTCGCGTCGCGTTCCAGCGCTCGCTCGAATCCAACCTCGTGCACTGCGACGTGATGGCGCACCTGTGCGTGGACCAGCTCAAGGCGCGCCGCGGCGCCATCGTCGACATCTCGTCGAAGACGGCACTCACCGGCCAGGGCGGCACGAGCGGCTACGTCGCCGCGAAGGCCGCGCTGCTGGGCCTGACGCGCGAGTGGGCGGCGTCCCTTGCGAACGACGGCGTGCGCGTCAACGCCGTGCTGCCGGCCGAGGTCATGACCCCCATGTACGCGCAGTGGCTGCGCACGCATGCCGATCCCGCGGAGGCGCTGCGCGCGATCACCAACCGCATTCCGCTTGGCCGTCGCATGACCACGGACCTGGAGATCGCCGATCTCGTCGTGTTTCTTCTCAGCGATCGGTCGTCGCATACCACCGGGCAGTGGTTGCACCCGGACGGCGGTTACGTGCATCTGGATCGCGGGTTGGGTTGACGTCGAGGGCTGGTGGGGCGAACTCGGGTGAATGTTCTGGCCGCACACAGTGATCGGTCATGTTCCGGCCAGGTCGTCCTAACCCCGACGTTCGGAGCGGGACAGGCGACGGCTGCTTCCGCTGCATTGGAGCCGGTCGCCAGTTGTCCGGAGGGGCGGCCCGAGCGACCCGTGGTGACGCACCCTCGCCACGTCTGAGCGATATCTGCGGCGCAAGCATGACTGCGCTGAGCGACCGGTCTGGAGTGGCTTCGCTACGTTCGCGACGCATGCCGACGCAGCGTCGGGTCGACTAGAACCGAATGACCGCTGCCGGCGTCCGCGAACTCACGCTCTCGACCTATAACAGTCCGTCGAGAGCTCTGATTGGTCATGTGCGAGCTGACGTTCGCACCGCGGGGTAGCAGGTGCTGTGTGCGGCGGAGGTCGCAATGTTCCCCGCGGAATCAAACGTCATAGGATTGGCCCGAGCAACTGCCGTCGTCGACTTAAACCCCTTCGGCAAGGCGTCGCCTGCCCACATGCCGGCGACCTCTCTTTGGTTCCAGCCGTCAAGGCTCTCCATCGATCCAATCCGGTCCTTGCAGCTATTTGCTGAGAGTTCCACGAGTGCCGGCGTCACGGGCATGCGAGAGCGCAGTGAAAAAAAAGACCTTCACCAGTGGACGCGTAAGAGCCGATTCGTTCTGATCAATCACAACCGCCACGCGCTGGGATTCAAGTCTGACAAGGGATCCGACCGGATAGATGTCCACGCTGCGAATGAACGCCTTCAATATTTCCGGATCGAATTGGCCTTTCCATTGAACAATCCGAGCGACAGCTTCGCCGGGATTCCAACCGATCTTGTAGGGTCTGTCGGAGGTGACGGCGTCGTACAAGTCGCACAGCGCGCCCATGCGTGCGAATAGACCAATGCCGTGCTCTGCCAGCCCATGGGGGTATCCCGAGCCGTCGAACTTTTCATGGTGGTGCAGGCAGACATCGAGCGCCGACGCGGGCAGCCCGTGAACGCCGACTAGCAGTTCGTGCCCGCACAGCGGATGCGCCTGGTGGCCTTGAACTCCGCCTGGTCGAGCTTGCCCGGCTTATTGAGAATGGCGGGCGGCATCATCGCCTTGCCGATGTCGTGCAGAAGACCGGCCATCCCGGCCTCGCGTCAGGCGGCTTCGCCCATTCCGAGCTGGCGGGCGAGCGCAATCATCAGCGCACACACGGCGACCGAGTGCATGTAGGTGTAGTCGTCATTCGTCTTCAGGCGCGACAAGCTGACCAGCGCCGCGCTGTTGCGATGCAGAGAATCGGCGATGTCCCCGACCAGGGGAATGCAGCGATCCGCATCGATCGCATGCCCATGCGCGCATCGCCAAACATCCGCATCACCTCGGCGGAGCCGCTTGGCACAGCGTCGAGGCGCGACGCATTTCGGCCTCCAGCGAGCTTCGGGGCGCCTCGGAAGCTAGGGTCTGAATTTCGTTCGCTGGTACGCCGGTGGGCTCGACGACAGCGGACGTATCCACGGGTGGGTCTGCCTCGGGCAGGCCCAGCGATTCATCGATCCAGCAATGCGTCGCATCGCAGCTGCGAGCTCGAGATCCACGGGATCGTCCAGGAGGAACTTCGAGCGCCAGAAAGGGTGATCAACCCAGCTGCCTTCGAACGAATGAAGGTGCATGCCGAGCCGAAGTCGCGAGACGGCAATCCTCTTCAAGGTCGAGGACGGCCGCGACTGCGCGGCGATGGCGGCGGGTTGAGAGGAGTCGAGGGGGTCGGTCATGGGACGGCATCCAGGCTGGCGTCGGCGAGACGTGGGAGCGAAGGCTCAGAATGCTTCCCATTCGACCGCCACGTCAGCCACGGCCGGTGCCGACTCTTTGCGCTCAATCGAGGAGGCCGGCGGTGCTGCGCGTTTGACAGGATGCGATCGCAACGTCGGCGCGACCGCGATGGCGCTTTCCTGACCGCGGGCTGGCGCCGGCAGCGTCTTGCCAGTCGACGACCCCGTGAGCTTGAACACCGCAACCGCCTCGACCAGGTGTTGGGCCTGCTGCCTGAGGCTCTCGGCGGCGGCGGCGCTTTCCTCGACCAGCGCGGAGTTCTGCTGCGTGACCTGATCCATCTGGCTGACGGCCTGCCCGACCTGGGCGACACCGGCGCTCTGTTCCGAACTCGCGGCGCTGATCTGGCCCATGATGTCGGTGACCAGCTTGACCGAGCGCACCACCTCGCTCATCGTGACGCCTGCCTGGTTGGCGAGCGCCGTGCCTTGCTCGACGCGGTCGACGCTGGCGCCGATCAGGCTCTTGATCTCCTTGGCCGCCTCGGCCGAGCGGCCTGCGAGGCTGCGCACTTCGCTGGCCACGACGGCGAAGCCGCGGCCCTGTTCGCCGGCACGCGCGGCCTCGACGGCGGCGTTGAGCGCGAGGATGTTGGTCTGGAAGGCGATGCCGTCGATCACGCCGATGATGTCGGCGATCTTGCGGCTGCTGTCGTTGATCTCCTTCATGGTGTCGACCACCTGGCCGACGACCACACCGCCCTTGGCCGCGACGCCGCTCGCAGTCTGGGCCAGCTGGTTCGCGTGCCGCGCGTTCTCGGCGTTCTGCTTGACGGTCGCGCCGAGCTGCTCCATCGACGAGGCCGTTTCCTCCAGCGACGAGGCCTGTTGCTCGGTGCGCTGGCTCAGGTCCTGGTTGCCTTGGGCGATCTGGTCGGACGCCGTCGCGACGCTTTCGGAGTACTGGCGCACGCTGGACACCACGGTGGTCAGGCTATCCTGCATGGCCTTCATCTCGGCCACCAGGCTGTCGCGGTCGTTGTGCGGCGTGACGATCGCCAGCGACAGGTCGCCTTGCGCGATCCTGCGTGCCACGCCGGTTGCGTACGTCGGCTCGCCGCCCAGTTGCCGCATCAGGCCGCGGCTGATGACGATGGCCATGCCGATGCCCACCAGGCAGGCCACCGCGCCCAGGCCGATGACGACGATCCGAGCCGTCGCATAGGTGTTGCTCGCGTCCACGCCGGCAGCGACCTGTGCGTCGTGCTCGGCGTCGACGGACGCCTTGATGGCGGCAAAGTACGCGGCCTGGGTCTTGTAGTTCTCGCCGTAGAGCAACTTCGTCGCTTCGTCGTTCTTGTTGGCCAGGCCAAGCGCGATCACCTCTTTCGTATAGGCGACGTAGGCCGCACGCGCACTCTCCAGATCCCTCATCAGATCCGCTTCCTTGCCATCGGACTGTGTCTTCTTGAGATAGGCGATCTTGTCGTTGACGGTGGCGGTATTCTTTTCGTAGGCTGCCTCGTTCTTGGCCATGCCCGCTTCATCCGTGAGCAAAATGATGTTTCGCGCGATTCGTGCGTTGTCCATCGCCGCCAGGGCGATGTCGTTCAATGCCTGGAGCCGGGGCGCGCGGCTGTCGATGACAACCTTCATGGCGTCGTTGACGCTGCCAAGCCGGGATACCGCGACGCCGGCAACCGCGAACAGCAGAGCGATCAGGATGCCGAAGCTCCATGCCAGGCGGGTCGATACTTTCAGGTGGTTCATGTAGTCCTCGGAGTGTTATTGGACGGCGGACGAACACAGGCCCATGTCCGCGCTCGCAAGCAGTTGCTGGATGTCGACCAGGATCAGGACGCGGTCGACCGCGCCGGCGTCGATCGTTGCGATGCCATTGATGAAGGCGATGTCGATCGCAGAATTGAAGTCGGGCAGCGGTCGGATCTGTTCGCCGCCAAGCGCTACAACGTCGCTGACGGAATCGACGATCGCGCCGACGACCCGTCTCCCCAGATTGAGGATCACGGTGACCGTCAAGTCGTCATAGCCCGCGTGATCGAGTCCTAACTTCAGGCGCAGGTCGATGATCGGCACGATGACGCCGCGCAGGTTCACCACGCCCTTGATGAAGAAAGGCGCGTTGGCGATGCGGGTGGGCGCCTCGTAGCCCCGGATCTCCTGGACGCGCAGGATGTCGATGCCGTATTCCTCGGCACCGAGCCGGAAGCTGAGGAATTCGCCGCCGGCGCAGGGCTGGGCCTCGGCACGCTCCACGGCGGCGGTTTCAAGGGCGGTGAAGGCACTCATGGGATGCGGTTCCTGTTTGTCCGTGCGGGGGCCACGCCTCGAAGTGGCATGGCGATGTACAACGCGTGTATCGGTGCGAACATAGTCCTCGTTAGAGAATTTATTCGCTAATGGAAAATAAAGTGGAGTTCCACACGCATTTCCACGCGGCCGGAGCTCCAAGGATGTGATCGAATCGGAGCATCGTTGATTGCCGTTCGATCCATGCTCCCGAAGACCCTTGCCCTGATCGATGACGACCGGGACTATTCGAACGACCTGTCGCGCTACCTGCGCGCGCAAGGCATCGCCGTGGACGTCTTCGCCGACAGCAACGACCTGCTGGCGCATACCGACCCTTACCCCTACGCGTGCTACGTCACCGACCTGATGCTGCCGGGCGTGGACGGCACCGACCTGATCAAGATCCTGCGGCGTCGGACCAACGCAGGCGTTCTCGTCGTCTCCGGCCGGCTGGCGGCGGACACCTTCAAGCAGGTGGTCGACGCGGGGGCGGACATGTACCTGTCCAAGCCGGTCCAGTTCGAGCAAGTACTGCTGGCCGTCAGGGCCGTCTGCAGGCGCGCGAGCGCGACCGACCCGACGCAGAACCTGTGGCGCCTGGATCGCCGGGCCGGCCAGTTGATCGCGCCCGATGGCGCGCGTGTCGAGCTCAGCGAGGCCGATCGTGGGGTGCTCGAATGCTTCGTCGAAGCCGACGGCGAGGTCGTGGCGCGGGATGTTCTTCTGCAGCGCCTGGGCCGCGCGGGTGAGCCGGAGGCGGCCGGCGGCCTGAACGCCACGATCTTCCGTTTGCGGCGCCGAATCGAGCGTGCGACGCCTGCGGCGGTCCCGCTGCAAACCAAGTCCGGTGTCGGCTACGCCTTTCGTGCACCCCTGAAGCCGACCTGAGGCCGCCGGTCTTCGTCAGCCGCCGCAGACCTGGTCGACGACCAGCCGAAAAGTGGTGCCCTCGCTACTGGTGCTCACGACTTCGACGCTGCCGCCGTGCAGTGACATGACCTGCCGGACGATGTAGAGGCCAAGTCCGTGGCCGGAGTTCGCGTCGCGTCCACGAGCCCCGCGCGTGAAGAGGCTGGGCAGCAGCTCACCGGGAATGCCGGGGCCGGAATTCGATACGTCGACGATCAACCCGAGAGGATCGTCCGAATCGGCGATGCGTAGTTGGACCTCCGAACCTGCCGGGCTGAATTTCAGCGCGTTGGACAACAGGTTGCGCAATGCCAGGCGCATCAAGCTCATGTCCATGAGCGCCGTTCGCGTCGCCGTGTCCCAATGGACGCGAACTCGGCACCGCTCGCCCTCGGGCATGTCGGCCACGACGACCGCAACCAGGGTGCCAACATCGGTATCGTCGAGCTGGATTGGCTCACGCCGCGCAAGCAGCGAAGCCACGGCCAGAGTGTTGTCGATGCCCGTCAGCACGCGACCCAGCACGGCTTGGGCGCGAGTCAATCGATCTGACGCAAACGTCTCTCGTAGTTCCTTCAGAGCCCCCTGGGCACTCTGCAGCGCGGCCGAGGCGTTGTTCAACGGCTGTCGCACTTCATGGGCCAGGATGTCCAGCATCTCGTTTCGCTCGCGCAGCAGATCATCGAGCTTGACTACATGCTCCTCGATCTGCCTGCGTAGCTGTTCTTCGCGGCCTAGTGCCGCTTGGGTCTCCTTCAACTCGGTGACCTCCGTCACCTGCACCAGAAAGCCCCGCACCGCCCCTTCGACCAGATCGGGGATGTACTCGGCAAGGCTATGCCGCTGAACGCCGTCGGGCCCGGGAACGATGCGCTCGAAGATCTGGCGTTCGCCGGCCAGCGCAGCCTGGATGTGTGGTTCGTTCATAGCGAACAGCTGGGGCCCCAATAGGTCGCGGATCGAGGTTCCCAGTAGGCGGTCAGGATCCACTCCGAACCACTTCTCGTAAGCGCGGTTCGCGAACCGGCACCGCAGGTCACGATCCCAGTAGGCGAGCATCGACGGCACACGGTCGACGAGTAGTCGCATGTGATAGTTGGCGTCGGCGGAGAAGTCGTCGCTCATTCGAACCTTCCCAGGGGTGTCGGTCAGGTCATTCTGGCGCAGCGGGCACGACGCGCGATAACCTCATCTCGGCGTTTGGTGCCCTTCGTTTGACGAATGTCAAGCCTGAGGCTTGCGCGTTCGGGTAAAAGCGTTCGTGTCGATCTCCGAGCGCGCCCGTGACGCTGCGGACATCGATCATTGACCGATGTCCTCCTGGGAGAGGTTCGCCGCGCGGATCCAATCCTCCACGGCTGCGAGCCTCGCTGGTGTCAGTTCAAACTACACCGGGCGCCTGGTCTTCTGCTGCAAGGCAATCGCCCGAGAGGCAACGCGATTGCCGTGGCAGATAGGGGCTTCCGGTGACTTTGAGACGGCTGCTCGCCGTCTCTTCATTGCGGACTCGCGTTGCGCCGCCGCCGCAGAGCGAAACTTCTTCGTTCTAGAGGGAGGCCGGACTGCCCATGAAAGGCCGTCCCAATGACTGATTAAGTCGTGCCGCAGGTCGCATGACCGCACGTGTGTGAGCAAGCCACTGTGCACAGGGCGCACGACGGCGGATGTTCATGTTGTCGGGGCTCTGCTCAGCATCTCCTGGTTCGCAACCCATCAAGAAATCCTGACATCAGTTGTCCGCGATCACGACGAAAGTCACGCATGACGTATCGAGTCATTTGTGATGCCGCCAATAATCTAGATGCGCGGTCGTGTCCTCCAATCGAAGAACTCAGGAAGCGCCCATGCGAACCAATGTGCCGGTCACCCAACGCGAGTTTGATTTTCCGGCCAACGCGACGCTGATGTCGACGACGGATCTTTCCAGCCACATCACCTATGCCAATGACGCGTTCGTCATGGTGAGCGGCTTCAGCAGGGACGAGATCGAGGGGGAGGCGCATAACCTGGTGCGCCATCCAGACATGCCCAGCGAAGCCTTCGCCGACATGTGGGCAACGCTCAAGGGCGGCGAGCCCTGGACGGCATTGGTGAAGAACCGCCGCAAGAACGGGGATCACTATTGGGTTCGGGCCAACGCGACACCGGTCGTGCGCGACGGCCAACAGGTCGGCTACATGTCCGTCCGCACGAAGCCCAGTCGAGACGAAGTTGTCGGCGCCGAGGCCCTGTATGCAAAATTTCTTGCCGGCACGGCTGGCAACCTGCGCTTCCGCAAGGGGCTCGTCTCGT
>Ga0302279_10004020_pt1 | contig 17722 bp, 14 predicted proteins | sample III_Bog_N3_3_FD_194541 | JGI IMG/M metagenome (GOLD analysis project Ga0302279, IMG submission 194541) | Peat permafrost microbial communities from Stordalen Mire near Abisko, Sweden - III_Bog_N3_3 | ecosystem: Environmental > Terrestrial > Soil > Wetlands > Peat | place: Sweden: Abisko...
CGGTTCATGGCCGCGATCACCGTGGCGTTGAGTGGCGCCCAGACGGTCAGAACATATTCCTTGTCGGCCAGTAGCTTGACCAATTCGTCGGGATCCGTGCATTGCCCACGCACGACCTCGCAGCCCAGGGGCTCGAGGATGGCGCGCTCAATGTCGGGGGTTTCAAATCCGCAGTCCGTGATGAATACTTGGGGCATGGGGAGTCAGGGGGGCGGTGGTGGCCGGAGGCGGGCGCCTCAGGCTTCCCGCTGGCGCTGCAGTTTCCTTTGAAAGCCCGGGCGGTCGAGGACCTCGGGATTCAAGATATTTTCCGGCAGCATTCCCCGGGCGACGCTCACGACGCTGTTCATGAGCGTGGTGATGGAGGCCCGGCCCGCCTGACGGGTGGAGCACAGCCAATGGGGGGTGAGAATCACGTTGTCCAATTGGAGCAGGGGACTATCCGGCGGCAACGGCTCATGTTCGAAAACATCCAGGCCGGCGCCCGCGATGCGATGTTCGCGCAGGACGCGGACCAGCTCAGGCTCGTCCACCATTTCTCCGCGGGCGACGTTGACGAAGTTGGCGGTGGGCTTGAGCAGCGCGAGCTCCTTGGCCCCGATCATTCCCCGGGTCCGATCGTCGAGCCGGCCGTGCAAACTGACGTAATCCGCCCGCCGCAGGGCTTCTTCCAGGGTCCCGACCAGTTCGATATTCAACGCGGCGGCCTTGGCCGGATCGGCGTGCTTGGAAAAGGCGATGAGGCGCATGCCAAAGGGCTGCATCAGCCGGGCTAACTCCAGTCCGGTGCGGCCCAGGCCGATAATGCTCAGGGTGAGGCCCGCCAAATCATCCCCCACCGCCTCTTTCTGCAGGTCCCAGCGGCGCTCGCGGATCATCCGCAGTTGCAAGGGCAAATGACGCGACAGGCAGAGGATCAAGATCATGGCGGCCGAAGCGGTTGCATGAGTCATCCCGTGGGGCGTGTTGAAAACGACGACATCGTTGGCGGTGCAGGCCTCCAGGTTGATCTTGTCGTAGCCGATGCCGGCCCGAGCGATCGCCAGCAGGCCGTCGGCGCCGCCGGAGAACGCCGAAGCGCGGACATAGGGCCGGCAGGTCACGATGGCGTTGGCGGTCGCAACGTGCTCGGGCTTGATCTCCATCGAATAGAGCCGGTCCTGGTAGGTCGGATCGCCCGCCCTGGGCTGCTGGTCCGCCAGGAAGTTCCAGCGGATGGAGGGCACCTGGGCCAGGATGTCCTGGCCCAAGTCGCCTACGGGTTTGCCGTCGATGCCGCTCAGGTCGCCCGTGTAGCGGACCGTGAAGGTGCGCTCAGGCTTCATTGACCACCGGATTGGTCAGGGCGCCAATCTTTTCGATGTCGATTGTAACCGAGTCGCCGGCGGCGAGGAACCGCGGCGGCTTGCGGGCGGCGCCCACCCCGGAGGGCGTGCCGGTGAGAATGACGGTGCCGGGCCGCAGCGTGGTGCTGCCGCTGCAGAAGGCGATCAGGGTGGGCACGTCGAAGATCATGTCGGCGGTGTTCGAGTCCTGCATGGTCTCGCCGTTGAGGATGGTGCGGATCCGCAGGGTGTTGGGATTGGGGATTTCATCCGCGGTCACCAGGCAGGGGCCGAGCGGACCGAAGGTGTCGAAGGTCTTGCCGCGGCACCACTGGCTCCCGCCCCAGCGGCCTTGCCAGTCGCGGGCGCTGACGTCGTTGGCGCAGGTATAGCCCAGGACGTACTTGAGCGCGTCCGCCTTGCTCACATTCTTGCAGGTCTTGCCGATGACGACGGCCAACTCGCACTCCCAGTCGACTTCGGTGCTCTTCAGATGGGTCGGCAGTTGAATCGGGCCGCCGGGATGCTGCAGCGCCGCCGGATTCTTCATGAAGAGAATCGGGTTGGCTGGCAGGGGCGTGTTGGATTCTTCCGCATGTTTCTTGTAATTCAAGCCGATGCAGAAGAAGACCGGAGGGGCGATGGGGGCGAGCAGCTGATTAACCGCGACTTCGGTCGTCGTGGCCCGGGGCGAGTTGAAGATATCGCCTTCGATCTTCAGAGCTTTGCCGTTGGGCTGCTGCGCTGCGTACCCGATTGTGCCGTTTGCGTCCTGATAGCGGATTATTTTCATGGAAGTTATTTGTCGCCGAGATGTTGTTGGGGTGCTTGGAGGATCTCTTGGAGCCGCCGCATGAACTTGGCGGCGCCGACGCCGTCGATGATGCGGTGGTCGCAGCTCAAGTTGAGCGTCAGGGCCTGGCCGAGGCGCAGGGCCCCGTCCTGGACCCAGGCCTGGTCGCGCAAGGCGCCGACGGCCAGAATGGCCGCTTCGGGCGGATTGATGATGGCCGTGAATTCCTCGGTGCCGTACATCCCAAGGTTGCTGACGGTAAAGACGGCCTGGCCGGCGTTTTCGATCTTCCGAGCCCGCGCCAACTCCACCACGCGGCGGGTTTCCAGGGCCAAGGCGCGCAGACTCAGCCGATCGGCGTGGCGGATGACCGGTACGACCAAGCCGTCCTCCAGGCCGACCGCGAGGCCGATATGGGCGTGCGGCGCTTCGATCAGGTCCTCCCCGTCGAGCCGGCTGCGAAAGGCGGGAAATTCGCTGACCGTCAGGCCGACCGCCCGCACGATCGGGTCGTTCAGGCTGCAGGGAAACTCGCGTTTGCACTCAGCGTAGAAGGCGGCGAGGGCGCCGGCATCAATCTGCTGGCGAAGATAGAAATGAGGTATGGTCTGCTTGGCCAAAACGAGCCGGCGGGCAATCGTCCGGCGGGTGGCGCTAAGCGGGCGCCGGATTTCGGTTCCGGCGGTCGCGCTGGGGCTGGCCCGCAGGACGTCGGCTTCGACTATGCGGTGATTGGGTCCGGTTCCGATCACCCGGGAGGCATCCAGGCCCCGCTCGCGCAGGGCGCGGCGGGCCCGGGGAGTAGCTCTGGGGCCTGTAGGCCGGGAATTCATCATGGGGTGGGGCACCGACGCGAGATTAAGGAACAACAGGCGGCGCCTAAAAAGACAAATCGACTGGGCCTGTTCTTTTTTTGAACCAGTCTCGCGCCTAGGGGGCGGGCGGACCCGCCTCCGCCAGCTCGGCCTCGGCCTCTTCTTCCCGGCCGGCCGCGCGCAGCGCCAGCCCGAGATTGCGGTGGATTTCGGCGCGATCGGGGCGAAGGCGGAGGATGGCCCGGTACTGCGCGATGGCCTCGTCGAATCGCCCGCTTTGGTGCAGCGCCATGGCCAAGTTGGTGCGGGCGGAGAGGGAGCGGGGATCGAGTTCGACCGCCCGGGCAAACTGCGCGATCGCCTCCGCCAGCTGGGCCGGAGGGGAGGCCGGAGCCGCCAAGACGATCCTGAGGTTATTTTCCGCCAGCCACGAAGTCGGATTGCGGGCCAGGGTCGCCCGGTACAATATCTCGCTGTTGCGATAGTCCCGGCTCTGCAGCCAGGTCAGGCTGCCGAGCGCGACGAAAGCCGCCAGGGTCTGGAGATAGAGTTTGGCCTGCCCGCGGCCCAGCCCGGTCGGCTCCTCCTTCCGCAGATGCTCCTGCCAGAACCCCCAGGCCGCGGCCAAGAGGCTGACGGGCCCCAGCAGGGCCAGATAGGCGAAATGGTCTGCGACATAGGAGTAACGGAAGGGGAAGGCATTGAGAAATCCCAGACTGGGGAAAAGCGCCCCGGCGAAAAAGAGAAACCCCGCCAGCGGCGCCCGCGTGACCGGGCGGCTGCCCCAAATCCGCAGCGGCAGCCAGAGGGCAAAGGTGAGGAGCAGGATCGCGACCGCGGCCAAATCCTGGCCCAAGCGCCGGGGGTCGACGGTCCAATGCGGGTAGCTGAACGTGAGGTCGGCCGGCCAGACGACTTTGCCGAGATAAAACCAGAGCGCCCGGCTGGCGACGAGGCAGCGCTGCAGCCCGCTCAGGCTGAAGGCCGCGCCGGCGGCGCCGATGAGGTGGCCCTCAATCCAGGCCGTGAAGAGGCTGGCCGCGGCGCCGGCGCCCAGCCAGGGCAGGAGGGGGAGGAGATCGCGGCGCCAGGAGAGCCGCCCCTGCCGCCACCAAAGGAGGACCAGAAGGCCCGCGGGGAGGGTGGCGGTAACGGTCTTGCTGAGGAGCGCGAGGACGAAAAGGAGCGAGGCGAGCAGATAGGCGGCGAATCGCCCGCGCTCGGGCGGCGCCGCCTGCCGCCGGTGCCAGCGGAGGAAGGTCAGGCCGGCGGCCAGGTAGAAGACGCCGGAGAGCGTGTTTTCCTGCTCGGAAATCCAGGCGACCGATTCGACGCACAGGGGATGGAGGGCGAAAGTCATTCCCGCGATCCACGGCCAGGTCACGCCGGCGGGCTTTTCGCCGCCGCGCTCGGCCGCGGCAAATTCGCTCAAGATGACAACGAGGAGGCAGGCCGAGATTCCGTGCCAGAGGACATTCGCGAGATGATAGCCCAGGGTCGAATCGCCCCAAAGCCGGTGCTCGAGCCAGAAGGCGCTGTGCAGCACTGGATAGTACTGTTGGGTGGCCCCCAGTTCGCACCAGATTCTCCGCAGGCCGGCGAGCGAGCGCAGCGCCGGTGGGGTCACGTGCCCGCTGTCTTCCCACACCAGGGACCCGCGCAGGCAGGGGAGATAGGCGAGAAGGGTCGCGCCGAGCAATCCCAGGACCCAGGGCCAGCGAGCGGGGTCCGTCCGGAGTGGCGCTGGGCTCCTCCCTTGCATTTAATGGGCCGCGATAATCGGCTCACTGGCCGAAGAGACCGAGCGGTAGCGCCCGACTAAAATGAACAGCAGGCCGGCCCCGCCGGCCATGGCGCCCGAGACGAGGAAGGGGATGCGATAGGTTCCCGTGTGAGTTTTCAGGGAGCTGAAGACCAGGGGAGCCAGCGCCAGGCCAATACCCGAGAAAAGCCCGAGCAAGCCCGCGATAGTGGAGTACGACTTCATGCCGAAGTACCGGGCGATGCAGTAGGCAAAGCCGACGTTTTCCGTGCCGTGGGCGAAGCCGATCGCCAGGACCGCCACGACCACATAGCGGGTCTCAAAAAGGCCGAGCGCGGCGAAGGCGGCCGCTTCCATCAGGAAAACAAAGGTGCAAACGTAGGGCGCGGGGAGCCAGTCCATGAGCGCCCCGGTCGTGAGGCGGCCGATCGTCGTCGTGATCCCCATCAGGCCGGCGTCGGTCGCCGCCTCCGCCCGGCTCATGCCGGCGAAGCTGAGGAAGGGAATGAGGAAATAGACCCCGCCGAAGCAGGACAGCCAGAGGAAGCTGGCCGAGCCCATCAGCCAGAAGAGGGGGGTGCGCAAGGCCTGCCGGACCGAAAGGCCTTTCTCCTTCGCGGGAGCCTCCGAGGGCCGCCGGGCGCTTTTGTCCCGCGGCTCGTAGAGCCAGAGGTAGAGGAGCGGCAGCGGGGCCAGCGCCGCCAGCGCCAAGAAGAAAAACCCCGCCCGCCAGCCCCAGCCGTCGATCACGTATTGCGCGATTCTCGGCCCGAACATGGCGCTCACCCCACGCCAGCCGACATCAAGCCCAGGGCGGCGCCCCTCCGGGCGGAAAACCAGCTGTTGACGGCCCGCCCATAGGTCAGGGCGCCGGAGGCGACTCCGACGGCGCCCACGCCCAAGCCGGCGAGCCAGAGGAGCCAGACCTGGCCGTGAATGAGCCCGGCCCCGACCAGGATCAGCGACACGGTCGGCAGCGCCACCAGCACGACCTGGCGGACGCCGAATCGGTCGGCCAGCCGGCCGACGAAGGGCGACGCGATCAACATGCCGACGCTGGTGCATGTGTTCCAAGCGCCGATGGAGGTGAGGGAACAGCCGAAGGCCTTGGCCAGGGGGTTGATGAAGACGCCGAAGGCGTACTGGATCAGGCCATTCAGGCCGAAGCAGATGGCGAACATCACGGCCAGGACCACGCGCCAGGATTGGCGAAATTCCGGAAGCGTGGGGGCGGCAGTCTCGGCTGAGGTCGGGGTCGACAACAGTCTGTCGCTATTCCGGCGTTCCGGGCGGCGCGAGAAAAAAGCGTCGCCAATCTTGGAATCCTGACTACATCAGGCCCACCGATGAAGCGCCGCACCATCCCCCGCACGGATTTGAACGTCTCGATGCTGTGCTACGGCGTGATGCGCTTCGGCGCCCGCGTTCACGGCGCCGACATGTTCGAGTTGTACCGCGCCTACTGCGAGGCGGGGGGAAATTTTTTTGACACCGCCCATTGCTACGCCTGCTGGGTGCCCAATGGCAACGGGGCCAGCGAGCGCAGCCTGGGCGAATGCCTGCGCAAGTTCGGCAATCGGCGCGACGTGGTCGTCAGCACGAAGGGCGCCCATCCCGCGGCCGGTCCCCCCTATCCGCGGCCGGCCGATTGTATGACGGCGGCCGTCGTCGCCTCCGACATCAACGAGAGCCTGGAGCGGATGCAGATCGACACGATCGATCTCTACACGCTGCACCGGGACGATCCGCGCCATCCCGTCGGGGAAATCATCGATTTTCTCAACGCGGAGATCAAACGGGGCCGGGTCCGTTACATTGGCGCCAGCAACTGGACGGCGGCCCGGCTCGACGCCGCCAACTCCTACGCTTTGGCCCATGGCCTCCAGGGCTTCGTCGCCTCGTCGCCGCAATGGAACCTGGGCAAGCCCAACCACCAGTCGATCGCCTGGGACGGCAGTTACGACCCCACCACCCACCTCATGACCGACGAGGATATCGCCTGGCACCGGCGGACCCAGGTGGCGGTGATGCCCTGGACGCCCACCGCTTACGGCTTCTTCGACGGCGCGGTGGGCCGGAATCCGGACTCCTTCGACAGCCCGCTCAATCGGGAGCGCCGGGAGCGGGCCCGCACCCTGGCAGCGGAACTGGGCGCCACGGCCAACGAAATCGCGCTCGCCTATCTCCTCGCCTACGAGTTCCCGGTCTTCCCGATCGTCGGCACGACCAAGCTCGCCCACCTCAACGATTCGCTCGGGCTCGACCGGGTGAGCCTGACTCCGCGGCAGCGCGATTGGCTGCTGCACGGCTGACCGTGAAAATCTCCCAGCTCGCCGCCCAGCTTTTCACCGTCCGGGAGCACTGCAAAACCGCGGCCGACCTGGCGGTGACGGCCCGCAAGGTCCGGGCGATCGGCTACGCCGGCGTCCAGATCAGCGGCGTCGGTCCGATCCCCGAGGAGGAGATTGCCCGGATCATGTGCGAGGAGGGGCTGGCGATCTGCGCGACCCATGAGCCTTCCGACACGATCCTGGGCCACCCCGAGAAGGTGGTCGACCGCCTGCAGCGCCTGGGCTGCAATTTCGCGGCGATTCCGTTTCCCAAGGACATGGATTTCACCTCGGCCGGCCAGTTGCGCGAGCTGGTCCAGAAGCTGGACGCCTCCGGCAAGGTGCTCCGGGACGCCGGCCTGACCTTTGGCTACCACAACCATGCGACCGAGTTCGTCCGTTTCGAGGGCGCCCCTGTCCTGGATTACATTTTCCGCCGGGTGCCGGTCGCCCATCTGGTGTCGGAATTGGACACCTACTATGTGCATCTCGGGGGCGGCGATGTGACGGCGTGGTGCCAGAAGCTGCGGGACCGCCTGCCGGTCATGCACATCAAGGATTATGTTTTCACGACTGCGAACAAGCCGGATTGGTGCGAGATCGGCCAGGGCAACCTCGACTGGGCCCGCATTATCCCGGCAGCGGAAAAGAGCGGCTGCCAGTGGTTCGTGGTCGAGCAGGAGTCCTGTCCGGGCGATCCGTTCGCCTCGCTGCAGATCAGCTTTGACTACCTCAAGGCGAACTTCGTCGCTTAGGCGGGCGGGGCGGGCGGCTGGATCAGCTCGACTCCATAGCCTTCCGGCGCATCGAGAAAGCCCAGGATAGAGCCGGTGAGCTTGCTCGTGGTGGGACCGCTGCTCAGCCGGTAGCCTTGGCGGCCCAACTCGGCGATCATGGCGGTCATGTCCGGCACGGCGAAGGCCACGTGCATCAGGTCGGGCTGGACCTGAACCTTGGGCCCGGCGGGGGCGTGGCAGAGCTCGATCACCAGTTCGCCGGCGGCGTTCTGCAGAAAAACCAGCTGGCCGCCGTCGGGCTGAGGATGGCGCCGGGCCACGCGTAGTCCGAGGGCCCCCTCGTAGAATTTGACCGAGCGTTCGAGGTCGTCGACCCGCATGCGGGTGTGGAGAAGTTTCGTGACCATGGCAGGGGGGCAGTTCCAGATTGCTAAGCCGACCCGGAAGCGCAATCCCTACCTCTCCCGGGTCACCCCACCCATGCTTACCCCCTCCCGCCTGCCGCCGCGCGCCTGGCTTGTCGTCGCGCTCCTTTGGGTCGTCGTGACCTTTAATTTCCTGGCCCGGCTCATGCTCACGACGATGCATGGGTCGATTCTGGGCTCGATTCCGATGACCGAAACCCAGTTCGGCCTGCTGACAACCTCGTTGCTCTGCGCCTACGGACTGGTCAGCCCATGCGCCGGCTTCCTGGCCGATCGTTTCAGCCGCAGCCGGGTGATCATCGTGAGCTTGATCGCCTGGTCGGCCATCACCTGGCTCACGGCCTACGCCCGGACGTTCGAGCAGCTGCTGATCCTGCGCTCGCTCATGGGCGTGAGCGAAGCCTGTTACATCCCCGCCGGGCTGGCCCTGGTCAACGATTACCATCGGGACGCGACCCGCTCGCTCGCCACCGGCATCCACCAAAGCGGGATTTTCATCGGCATGGCCCTCGCCGGTCTGGGCGGCTACCTGGCCGAGCGGCGCAGCTGGCACTATGCCTTCAGCGTGGTCGGCGCTGTGGGCATCGGTTACGGGCTTCTCCTGGTGCTTCTCCTCCGCGACGCCCCGCGGGCGCAACCGGACGGCGAGGCGGCGGCGCCGGTGGAGCCGCCGGTCGATTTTCGTGCGGCGATGCGGAGCCTGTTCAGCCAGGGCGCCTTCGTCCTCGCGCTGGTCAATTGGGGCATGCTCGGAACGATCAGCTGGGTGGTCTTCGGCTGGATGCCGCTTTTTCTCCAGGAGCATTTTCATCTCGGTCAGGGCGCAGCCGGCCTGTCGGCCACCTTCTACGCCAACGTGGCGGCCCTGCCGGGGCTGCTCGCCGGCGGCGCCTGGGCGGACCGCTGGGCTGGCCGGCAGCGCCGGGCGCGCATGTACGTTCCAGCCCTCGGTCTGCTGGTGGCGGCGCCCTGCCTGTTCTGCGCGGCCACCACGAGCGTCCTCGGCTATGCCATTCTCGGGGTGGTCTTTTATCGGGTCTTCTCATCGTTCGTGGACGCCAATATGATGCCGATTCTCTGCGAGGTCATCGATCGGCGTTACCGGGCGACGGCCTATGGCCTCTTGAATCTGACCGGCGTCTTTGGCGCCGGCATCGGCGTCTATGTGGCTGGAGTACTGCGCGATTCGAAGATCGACCTGAGCAAAGTTTTTGTCACGGTCGCGGTGGTGACCCTCGCTAGTCCGGTGATGTTTTATTGCATAAAACCGCGCGACGGCGCCCCGCCCGCCGCTGCTTCCTCCTGACCGCGGCGTGCCCGTGCCCACCGAGCAGAAGCAGCAGCCGGCCCGGTCCGGGTCCATCGCATGGGCGGCGGCCCTGATCGCGCTGGCCGCGCTGGCGGCCTACGCCAACAGCTGGGCGGTGCCGTTTGTCTTCGACGACGCGCCATCGATCTTGGGCAATCCCACGATACGGCATCTCTGGCCGTTGGGTCCGGTCTTGCGCTCGCCGCCAAACGCCGGGGCGACGCCGGCGGGGCGGCCTCTGGTGAATTTGTCCCTGGCGATCAACTACGCCCTGGGCGGCACCCGCGTGGAGGGCTACCACGCGGTGAATCTCCTCATCCACGTTCTGGCCGGCCTGACCCTCTTCGGCATCGTGCGCCGGACACTGGTCGGACGCGCCGCGGCAGGCTCCGGGACCGGGCCGACCTGGCTGGCCTGCGCCCTCGCCCTGCTCTGGACCCTGCATCCCCTCCAGACAGAATCGGTCACGTACGTATCTCAACGGGCCGAGGCCTTAATGGGGCTTTTTTATCTGCTGACCCTCTATGGCTTCATCCGCTCGGTTCCCGCTCCGGGCGAGGGCCCGCCCACCCGCGGCGATCCGCGTTGGGCTGGCCTGGCGGTCCTCGCCTGCTATCTGGGCATGGCGACCAAGGAGGTGATGGTGTCCGCACCGGTGGTGGTTCTGCTCTATGACCGGACCTTCCTCAGCGGCAGTTTTCGGACCGCGTGGCAGCTCCATCGCCGGACCCTCCTGGCGCTGGCCTCCAGTTGGCTTCTTCTCGGCTGGCTCGTACTTCGGGCCGGCGGGCGCGGGGGCTCGGTCGGCTTCGGCCATGGGATTGGCCCGGGCGCCTACGCGCTGACCCAATGCCGCGCCGTGCTCCTTTACCTCAAGTTGTCGATCTGGCCGCACCCGCTCGTTTTTGACTATGGCGCCCCCGTGGCGGCCGGCCTGGCCCGGGTCTGGCCGCAGGCGGTGGTCGTGGTCGCGCTCCTGGCCGCGACCGTCTGGAACCTGGTTTGGCGCCCGGTACTGGGCTTTTTCGGCGCGGCTTTCTTTTTGATGCTGGCGCCCAGTTCGAGCTTCGTGCCGGTCGCCACGCAGACGATCGCGGAGCACCGCATGTACTTGCCCCTGGCGGCCGTCCTGACCCTGGCAGGGTGGGCCGTCGCCCGCCGGTTTGGGCGGTTTGGCCTCGTCCTGCTCTTTGGGCTAGCGGCCGGTTTCGGCGGCCTGACCGCGCGGCGGAACGCGGATTATCGGAGCGAAGCCGGGCTTTGGTCTGACGTCCTGGCCAAAGTGCCCGACAATCCGCGCGCCCATTACAATTTGGGTTTCCTGCTCGGCCGGACCCAGCACTCGAGCGAGGCGATCGCGCAGTACGAGGCGGCCCTGCGCCTGGCGCCCGACTACGCCCAGGCGCAGAATAATCTGGGCGACGAGCTGGCGTTGCAGCCCGGGCGGCGAGGGGAGGCGCTGGCGCACTACGAAGCCGCGGTGCGGCTGCGACCGGACGACGCGGTGGCGCAAAGCAACTTGGCCAATCTTTTGGCGAAGACGCCGGGACAAGGGGCGGCGGCGATCGCGCATTACGAGGCGGCCCTGCGCCTGGATCCGGCTGATCCCGAAGCGCAGAACAATCTGGGCGTCGAATTGGCCCGCCTGCCGGGACGGGGGCCGGAAGCGATCACCCACTACGAGGCTGCCCTCCGCCTCCGGCCCGACTATGCCGAGGCCCACAACAACCTCGGGACGGCACTGGCGGGGATTCCCGGCCGCCTGGACGAAGCGATCGCGCATTATCGGGAAGCCCTGCGCCTCCAGCCGGCCTATCCCGAAGCGCATTTCAATCTGGCGACCAAGTTGACCCGGCGCGCCAGCGGGATTCCGGAGGCAATTGTGCATTTTGAGGAGGCGATCCGGCTGCGGCCGGATTTTGCCGAGGCGCATTACAACCTCGCGGTGGTGTATGCGGCGACGCATCGCTGGGACGACGCGATTCGGCAATTGGACATCACCCTCCAACTGCGTCCTACCGACCGCCGCGCGGAGCAGGTCCGGGCGAAATTTCAGGCCCTGCGCGGCCGCTGACCGAGCCCGGAGGCGGGCAGGCCCCGTCACCGGATCAAAAAAGGAACCGGTCAGTTTGGCTTGTTTTGGGCCGGCGAACCGCCAGACTTCACCAGTCAGGTTCCATTTGCTCCGATAGTGTGCCCCCTAACACTTCCGGTGTCACAGCTGGAAGTTCGTGTGTAACCCCTCGCATGCGAATCTCTTATGTACCTAACTAAAGACCGAGCACCGGCTCATGTCTTGTTCTTTTGCGTGGCCGCATTGGCCACTTCGATTGTCGCCCTCGGGCAATCCGCCACGTCACCCGCGAATGGGCAGCCCAGTTCTGAACAAGTCGTCGAACTAAGCCCCTTCGAAGTCACGACGACACAGGGCCACGGCTACGTCTACGACCAGTCGGCCAGCGCATTCAAGACGACCGAGTCGCTCTTGCAGATTCCGCAGGTCGACACCGTGATCACGCGGGACTTGATCAACGACCTCGGCTTCGTCAACAGCACGGACATCGTCAAATATTTTGGCGCGGGCAACACCTCCGCCAACGACGACAACATCCTGATGCGCGGCGCCCGGATCAACTATCCCTTCGTTGACGAGGTCCTCAATAACTCGACCTTCGACGATAATGCTTTCATCGATACGTATGAATTAATGAAGGGTCCGACCCAACTGGTCTACCTGGACGCCTATTTGAGCGGCGCCTTGCTCAAGACGAGCAAAAAGCCCCTGCCGTACCACCAGGACATGGTCTCCGCCAGCATCGACCAGTTTGGCACCTGGCGGGTCATGGTCGATTCCACCGGTCCAGTGGGATCGGTGGGCGACGCCAAGGTGGGCTATCGCTTTGTCGGCGCCGATGAACAGGGCAACACTTACTTCGACAACGGCACCCAGGCCCGGGAGGTGCTTTTCCCGGAGTTGAGCTTCACCTGGCGGGAAACCGCGGTCCGCATCTATTTCCTCTACGAGAAGATCTTCATCCCGGCCGATATCGGGCAGATCCCGTTCACCCCGGGCGGCGATCTCTTCGTCACGGACAGCCGGCGGGATGACGGCATCACTCCGGGCAGCACCATGAAGTTCGAGAATCTCCGTTACTATATGTCGATGGACCAGAAGGTCTCCGAGAACGCCTCGAACCGGTTCAAGTTCTCCGCCAATCGGCTGATCCGCTACGAGGAGGACGGCTCGGAGACGTTTGTCACCAACGTCAACTGGGCGGCCCAGACTGAAACCTGGGACGCGCGCCTGGACAGTTTCCACAACGCCCACTGGGCCGTCCTGGATGACTTCCAGTACAATTGGGATCTCGGTCCGTTCCATAGCACCGATATCGCGGGCGGCGGTTTTGACGATTACACCACGATTCAAAAGGAATGGTCGGCGGACAACTTCGGCTTCCAGCGCGTGACCGTCCCGATCTTCAGTGCGGCGGCGGTCAATAGCATCATCACTCCCGGCTGGCAGACCTATGACAACAACATCAACGCCTTTCCCAACCAGGGCACGCACCAAGAAATTCAGGTTTTCAATCTCTACTTCCAGCACAGCGTCAATCTGATCCCGCGCTGGCTCGATTTCACCGCGGGCATGGCCTATGCCGGCATCACCAACATCTCGGTGGCCAATATCTCGAGCGTGCCCTGGACGCCGACGGACGTGCCCGTGCAGGAGTATCTGCATCGCTTCGGACTGATCTTCCACCCCACCAAGGACAGCTCCATCTACGTCCTCGACGCCACATCCTTCGTGCCCAACGCGCTCGGCGGCGTGACCTACAACAATATCGGGCCGCCTCCGCAAGTGGGCAAGGACTACGAACTGGGATGGAAGTCGGCCTTTTTTGGCGGCCGGCTGTCGTCGGATTTCGCCTGGTTCCAGATGTGGACGACGAATAACTACCAGACGGCGGTCGGGGCCGTGAATCCCCAGGGGGCCGGCTATTCGATTCCGGTCGGCAATTCCATCCAGTCCGGCGTCGATGGCGACCTTTCCGCCGTCATCGTGCCCGGTTGGCAGATCATCGGCAGCTTCTACGCCGGGCATGACAGCCTGTCCAACGGCGCGCCCCTGGCCCAGACCTACGACAATAGCTTGTCCTTTTTCACCCGCTACGACTGGTCGAAAGAGTCGCCCCTGCACGGCCTGGCGGTGGCGGCTGGCGTGACGCGCCAGGGCGGTCGATTCGCCTCCACGGGATCCTACACCGGAGCGGGCTTTCCCGCCTTCACCCAGTGGTCCGGCTTGGTCAAACTGCATGCTGGCACGCCGGCTCAGGCTTTCGTCAACTACACGGCGACCAAGCATTGGGCATTCAAGCTGTCCTGCCTCAATATCCTAAATGAATATTACGCGGAGGGCTACAGCGGCTTGATTCAGGGTGAAGAGGGCTTGCCGCGCACCTTCCAGTTCGAGGTCGACTGGAAAAACTGATCTGCCGTTCCTTCCCCGGGGAGCCGCTGGCGGCCCCGGCGCGGCAACGCGTCGGGGCCGGGGTTCGGTGCACGAGACGACCCCGGGAGGCGTTGTCGAGCGGCACCACGGCTCACGGTTCAACTCCCAGTTCCAGGCCGCTGCGCAGGCCCGGATTCGGGCGGGATCGCGGGTGCCGATGACCGGATGGATGCTGGCCGGATGGCGCAGGAGCCAGGCCAGCGCGACCGTCTCGACTTCGCTTCCCGATCCGCCACTCCGTGGCGTGTTTCATGCAGCCGAAGATCAGGCCGGCCAGACGTAGGGGAAATGGGAGGGCGCCATCGGTTTGCCCAGGCTGCGGAACGGAGCGGCCGTGACAAGAGCTTTGCAGCGCCCGGCCCGTTCGTTACTGGCTCAGAAAAGGCCCCACTCAAAACCCTTTGTCTCCGGCTCCCCGGATTGAAAAAGTTCCTCTGCCCCTCTTTAGTTCCCATGGCCCGGTCCGCAGCTGATCTGCGCCCCGGCATGCCCGTGGCCCGCCTTTCGCCTGACCCCATGAAAAAATTCCATCTTCGGCTGAGCGGCGACTTGTTCAATAAACCGTCGGCATCGGTCGGCATCGACGCCTTGGCGGCAGCCCCCCGGATCGAATACTCCTATATTGAGCATCAGAAGCCGGGGCCGAATGAGCCGAACTACCACGAGCGGATCTTTTCCCTCCGGCTCCAAGCCGACGACGTGGTGGGAGTGGACGGCATTGTCGTCTGCACACCCTACGTGCAGCCCGAGGCGTTCGCCAAGGGGGCCGAGGATCTGGTGGTGATCGGCCGGGCCGGCATCGGCTACGACAAGATTGATCTGGCGGCCTGCACGGCCAATGACGTCGTGGTCTTCAATTCGCCCAACGGGCTGACCCACTCGACGGCGGTCGGAGCCATGTTTTTCATCCTCGCCCTGTCCAAGCGCTATTACATCCAGGAAAAGCTGACCCGCCAGCGCCGGTGGGATCTGGGGAAGTATGCCGGGGGCGACGACCTGGCCGGGTTTACGCTCGGCATCATCGGGCTGGGCAAGACCGGCTACGAATTGGTCCGTCTCATGGCGCCCTTCCGCATGCGGGTCATCGCCTACTCGCCCCATGGCGACCCGGCGGCGGCCCGGGCGGCCGGCATCGAACTGGTCGGCAGCATGGATGAAGTGCTGAAGCAGGCGGATTACCTCAGCCTGCATGGCCGGCTCGACCAGCGCACCCGCGGCATGATCGGTGAGCGGGAGTTCAACCTGATGAAGCCGACGGCATTCTTCGTGAACGTCGCCCGCGGCGAGATGGTGGACGAGGACGCGCTCTACCGGGTGCTGCGCGACCGCCGGATCACAGGCGCGGGCTTGGACGTCTTCCACGTTGAGCCGCTGCCGGCCGACAGCCCCCTGATGACTTTGGACAATGTTCTCATCACCCAGCATTCGATCTGTGGCTCGCGCCAGGCCGGCCGGGCCACGAACCTGGCGGTCATGCAGGGCATCGTGCGGATCACGCAGGGCGAACTGCCCGATAATATTCTGAATCCAGATGTCCTCAAGCGGCCGGGCTTTATCAAAAAGCTCGCGCGGCAAAAGGCCAACTCCACGAACAGTTAGTCTTCTCTGAATGAAATACGATCTCGACGGTAAAATTGCATTGGTGACAGGCGCCGGCCAAGGCATCGGCGAGGGCATCGCCCGCAAGCTGACCTCGCACGGCGTGCGGGTCATCTACACCGACATCAATCTCGCCACCCTAGAGCCGAGCGCCGCCAAGTCGGCCGGTTCCTGGGCAAAAAAAATGGACGTGACCCAAGCGGCTGACGTCGAGGCGGTCTTTGCCTGGATCGAGAAGGAAGTCGGCCGGATCGATATTCTGGTCAACAACGCGGGCGGCGGCGGGGGCGGCAAGGAGGGGCGGGTGAAAATCGACAAGTATCCCGTCGCGCAATGGGACCACGTGCTGGCGCTCAATCTGACCAGCACCTTCATGGTCAGCCGCGCCGCCACCCGCATCATGCTGCGGCACGGGGCCGGCCGGATAGTCAATATCGCCTCTGTCATGGGCGTGGCCGCGGCCCGTGACCAGTGCGGCTATTGCGCGGCCAAGGCCGGCATTGTCAGCCTTACGAAGTCCATGGCTATGGAGTTCGGGCCCAGCAACATTCTGGTCAACGCGGTCTGCCCGGGAACGATGGAAAATGTTTACCGCGGCGGTTCCATCCTCAAAGACTTTCGCGAAGGCATCCTGGCCCACGTTCCGCTCGGCCGGCCGGGCCTCTTCGAGGATATCGCCAACGCGGTCGCCTTCCTCACGGCCCCGGAGAGCAGCTACATCACCGGCCAGGCTCTCTGCGTCGATGGCGGCTGGACCGCCGGAGGCTTTTTCCAAGATCCATGATCTCTCCCTCTGCCAAATTGCGCTGGGGCATTCTCGGGGCCGCGCGCATCGCCAAGAAGAACTGGCGGGCCATCGGTCTAGCCAGCAATTCCACGGTCACGGCGGTTGCCTGCCGCGATCCCGAGCGCAACCGCCGGTTCATCGCGGAATGTCAGGCGGAAGTGGCGATGGACGTTCTGCCCACCGCCTTCGACTCCTATGAGTCTCTGCTCGCCTCCGACCAGGTGGACGCGGTCTATATCCCGCTCCCCACCGGGCTGCGCAAGGAATGGGTCCTCCGGGCCGCGGCGGCGGGCAAGCATGTGCTCTGCGAGAAGCCCTGCGCCACCAGCACCGCGGACCTGGAGGAGATGATCGCCGCCTGCCGCAAAAACAAGCTCCAGTTCATGGACGGCGTGATGTTCATGCACAATCCCCGGCTGGCGTGGTTCCGGGCCCGGCTGGACGACCAGGCGAACTTCGGTCGGGTAACCCGAATCGATTCGGCCCTTTGTTTTTCGCCGCCGCCGGCGTTCTATACCCAGGACATTCGCGTCGACAGCCGCTACGAGCCACAGGGCTGCCTGGGCGACACCGGCTGGTATACCATCCGGCTGAGCCTGTGGGCCATGAACTGGCAGATGCCAACTGAGGTGTCTGGGCGGTTCCTGGCCCAAGCGCAGCGGCCGGATTCGCCGGCGCCGGTGCCGTCGGATTTTTCCGGCGAGCTGCGCTTCGCCGGCGGAGCCTCCGCCGGCTTTCATTGCTCCTTCTATGCGGCCCGCCAGAACTGGGGCGTGATCAGCGGGACGAAGGACTATCTTTCCATCCCCGACTTCGTCATTCCGATAGGCGACGACGCCAAGGGCACGCCGGACTCCCAGCAGGTCCACATGGTGCGCAACTTCACCAACCTGGCGCGCTCCGGCGCCCCCAGCGATTTCTGGCCGGACATCGCCCTTCAGACCCAGCGGGTCATGATGGCTTGCGACGAAGCGGCCCGGACAGGGAAGTCAGTGGCGGTCAGCGGGGGCTGACGACGGCCAGCAGCTGGCCCATCTTGACCACGTTGCCTTCGGCCTCGACGACCTGCGCCAGCGTGCCGTCGATGGGGGACTCGACCGCGGAGACGGCCTTGTCGGTCTCGACGTCGACCACGGCCTCGCCCTTGGCTACGGCATCGCCCACCTTCTTGTACCATTTGACCACCGTGGCCTCGGTGACGGTCAAATCACCATGGGGCATGTTGACCGGTTCGCCTTTGACCGTGGCTCCGTTCTTGGTCGCGGCGGCCTTGGCTAGGGCGGACGGGGCGGCTTTGCCGGCCGGAGCCGGAGCGGAAGTGGAGATGGCA
>Ga0302279_10004022_pt1 | contig 17721 bp, 15 predicted proteins | sample III_Bog_N3_3_FD_194541 | JGI IMG/M metagenome (GOLD analysis project Ga0302279, IMG submission 194541) | Peat permafrost microbial communities from Stordalen Mire near Abisko, Sweden - III_Bog_N3_3 | ecosystem: Environmental > Terrestrial > Soil > Wetlands > Peat | place: Sweden: Abisko...
TGATCGACCAGATCGGCGAGGTGCTGCGGCTGCCCGACAACGGCTGCGAGGAAAATCCCGTCAACCTCGATCCCCGCATGGCCAAGCTCGCCGGCGGCGTGCATCGCCTCGACGGTCAGCTCATGGTCGTCCTCGACGTCGATCGCGTACTCGAAATCGTGCCAAAAATCTCGCTTGCCGCTTAGCTTGAGTTGCAACCGCAACGACCCAACTGGGAGAAGGCTGAAATGAGAACATGTCTGGTCGTGGATGACTCCACCGTCATCCGGAAAATTGCGCGGCGAATCCTGGAGGAGATGGACTTCCAGATCATCGAAGCCGAAGACGGCGAGAAGGCTCTGGAAGCCTGCAAGCGCAGCCTGCCCGACGCCATCCTGCTCGACTGGAACATGCCGGTCATGGACGGTTTCGAGTTCCTCACCAATCTGCGCCGCATGCCCGGCGGCGATGCGCCCAAGGTGGTGTTCTGCACCACCGAGAACGGCATCGACCATATCGCGCGCGCGCTCAATGCCGGCGCCAACGAATACATCATGAAGCCGTTCGACAAGGACATCGTCGCGGCCAAGTTCCAGGAAGTCGGTCTCATCGAGGTTGCGTTGCCGGTCTAGTCCGGTACCGCGTTTTGAACATTTCGCGCCAGTTGCGTCAGGTCAGGTCGGGTCATGAGTACTGAACCAAATGCGGGGAACGCTCCTCGTTACGGTTGCAGCCGGAGGGGCGGCATTCCGCTCCACCGGATGGTGTCCCGGTCGCCATCGGCGCGCACGGCTCCGCACGTCGGCATTCGCGTCAGGGTGAAGTCGCCCGGCGATGTCTATCCGAAATCCCTGCAATTCGTTTCGAGAGGCCGCCCGTGACCCCACCCGACTACGAATACCTGCGCAAGCTTCTCAAGGATCATTCCGGTCTCGATCTGTCTGCCGACAAGCAGTATCTGATCGAAAGCCGATTGCTGCCGCTTGCGCGCAAGGCCGGCCTGCCCGGCATCAGCGAACTCGTGCAGAAGATGAAAGCCGGATCCGCCTCTACCATCACCCAGGTGGTCGAGGCCATGACCACCAACGAAACCTTCTTTTTCCGCGACAAGGTTCCGTTCGATCACTTTCGCGATTCGATCATGCCCGAAATCCTGAAGGCGCGCGCTGGCCGCAAGAGCATCCGGATCTGGTGCGCCGCCGGCTCGACCGGCCAGGAGCCGTATTCGCTGGCGATGTGCCTGAAGGAAATGAGCGCCGCGCTCGCCGGCTGGCGGGTCGAAATCATCGCCACCGATCTTTCGCAAGAGGTGCTCGAGAAGTCCAAGGCGGGAATCTACAGCCAGTTCGAGGTCCAGCGCGGCCTGCCGATCCAGATGCTGGTCAAATACTTCAAGCAGACCGGCGAACTCTGGCAGATCAATGCCGACATCCGCGCCATGGTGCAGCACCGGCAGCTCAATCTGCTGCACGACTTCTCCCAGCTTGGGGTGTTCGATGTGATTTTCTGTCGCAACGTCCTGATCTATTTCGATCAGGACACCAAGATCAACATCTTCAACCGCCTCGCCAAGGCAACCGAGGCGGATGGATTCCTGGTGCTCGGCGCGGCGGAGACGGTGGTCGGGTTGACCGACGTCTACAAGCCGTTTCCGGATCGGCGCGGTCTGTACCGGCCTACCGGCGCGCGCGGGGCGCCGGCGAAACCGATGGCGGCTGGCGGACCCAAGGTCGCTGCGATGGCGGGGCTCTGACGAATGGCAGATGACGCCAAAGGACCGGAACGGGTAACGTTCAGCCGCGGATATGGCGTCTGCATCATGGGCATTGACGGTACCTGGCGCCGGGATTGCCTGCTCAACGCCATTTCCGACAACGACGCCATCCTGACCGTGGAGGGCTCCATTCAGGGGCTCAACCTCAAGGAATTCTTCCTGCTGCTGTCGTCGACCGGGCTGGCCTATCGCCGATGCGAACTGGTTCGCGTCAACGGCACCGAGATCGATGTTCAGTTCCTCAAGGGCAAGAACAAGAACAAGAAGAAGCGGCCGGGCGCCTCGTCCAACCAGGACTCGATGATCGGCGCGTGAGTGCGCGCCGCCGGATCGAAGCGGCGAGACCGCGTACCCAGGCAATGCTGCACAATCTCTGAAGATCGCGGCCCGGATTCCGTTCCTTCATTTTACATCGCTGAAGGGCCGCCGGTGTATCGATTGGATCGAACAATCCCTGGAGATTTTTCCGCTCCGAAACAATCGAAGCGGAGCCTCTGGATTGTTCATTTGACGCACGCGAACCGGTTTCCACTTCGCTTGAAAACGCTCCAGGGGGCACGATGTCGATCAAATCCCAATCATCGCCGGCTCGATCCTGCGCGCCGGACGGCGGCGAGCGGCGCTCGCTGCAGCTTCTGGTCGTCGACGACGACGCGACGCAACGCGCGCTGATTTCCGCCGCCGCCCAGCAGGCCGGTCACGTCGTCACGCTGGCGCATTCATGCGCGGAGGCCATCGAGCTGGTCCAGACCGCGCGGTTCGACTGTGTGACGCTCGACCTCATGCTCGAGGACGGCGACGGCATCGAGGTACTGCAGGCAATGGCCGGGGCCAAATTCGCCGGTTCGGTCATCGTCGTCAGCGGCATGGACGCCGCCCGCCGGATCGCGGCACGATCGCGCGCCGGGTCGCTGGGGATGGAGCTGCGGAGCTTGCCCAAGCCGCTGGACCTGGCCGCCTTGCGGATCTGCCTTGCGAATCTCGGCAAGACCGCCATGGGTTTGCCGGTGATGCACATCTGGGGCGGGATCAAGGTCGAAGGCGAGGCGGAGCTGCACCGGTCTTGACGGCGCGGCGGCCGGGCGGGCAGGCCCGCCGGGCGCGGCACCGGCGCCTCAGGCGCGGCGCGCCGAACGAGGCGCCAGACGGCCGGATCCGCCCTCGCCGGCTCCATGGCTGACTGTCCCGGCGTCCCTCAGAAGGCACAGGGCCGCGCCAAGGCTGGCCTGGCTCCTGCTCAGGGCCGCGTTTGCCATCACGTAGCGGGGCGTGACGTCGTCCAGCACGACGACGTTGCCGGCGGTCTCCTGATCGCCGAAGCAGGTTTCCTTGGCGATGGCCGCTTCGATCAGCCTCACGCTCGCCTCGACGCGCTCGATCAGGGACACGAGGTCGGAAACAATCGCCTGATCGCCGTCGCGGCGCTCGCAGGATGGTGCCACGGTTCCGATGCCTACCGCATTCTGCATGAGGGCTCTCCTTCACCGCATTTTTATGCTCCCGGTGCCTACTTGTGCGTTAAGTCGTGGTCCCGTACAAATACGGCCAGGGCCGAATCTATTTGCTGCATCAGCGTATTTCTATCGGATGCGCGTTTTGTTCACTATGCACGGATGATGGCATATGGCCGAGAAAGCAGACTCCCGCGGCGAGATTTTCGTGGTCGACGACGATCCCGCCGTACGCGAAACCCTCTCCGTGGTGTTGTCGGCGGGAGGCTACAACGTGATCTGTTTCGCGGACGGTGCCGCGCTGCTGGCGGTGGCGCGAACGCGAACCCCTTCCTGCATCCTGCTCGACGTGCACATTCCCGGTACATCCGGACTCGATATCCTGAAGGAACTGCACGGCGAGGATTATCCGGCGCCGATCTTCATGATCTCGGGGCAGGGCGACATCGCCATGGCGGTCAGCGCCATCAAGAACGGCGCGCTGGACTTCATCGAAAAGCCGTTCCGGGGCAGCGAGATCGTCGGCCGGCTGGACGAGGCGATCGCGGCATATGCACGGCGGCAGGCACAAAGCGCCTCGTCGAAAGTCGGCTCGCTGCATTTCCCCGGACGGGAACCGCTGACCCGCCGCGAGCGCGAGGTGCTGGAGCAATTCACATCCGGAGCGTCCAACAAGGAAGCCGGACGCCATCTCGGAATCAGCCCGCGCACGATCGAAGACCACCGCGCCAACATCATGAAGAAGCTCGGCGCCAGGAATGCGGCCGACCTGATCCGGATCGTGATGACCGCCCCGCGCGCCTCCTGAGCCGGCGCGCAGTCGGCTCAAGCCCGCTTGCCTGAAAACGCTCGGGATTCTTGATTTGACGCGCTTTCTTCACGCGAACCGGTTTCCACTTCGCTTGAAAACGCTCTGGTGTCGCGTGGCGTCAATCGCCGAGCGCCTTGCGGATCATGACCGCCATATCCGATTTGCGATACGGCTTGGCCAGCAGCAGCACCCCGGAGTCGAGCCGGCCGTGATGGATGATGGCATTTTCGGTGTAGCCCGAGGTGAACAGCACCTTCAGGCCCGGCTTGCGCTGCTGCAGCTCGGTGGCGAGCTGGCGGCCGTTCATCGCGCCCGGCATGATGACGTCGGTGAACAGCAGGTCGAATTCATGGCCGGCCTCGAACACGGCGAGCGCTTCGGCGCCGTTCGCCGCCGCCAGCGTGACGTAGCCCAGCGAATGCAGTTGGGTCAGGACGTAGTCCCTGACCAGCTTGTCGTCCTCGACGACCAGGATCGTTTCCTTTCCACCCTCGGCCGACGGCGCGGCCGATGTTTCGGCCGCAACCTGGCCGCCGCTTCCGGGCGGCAGATACATCTTGATCGTGGTCCCGTGACCCTCCTCGCTGTAGAGCTGGATGTGTCCTGCGGATTGCTTGACGAAGCCGTACACCATGCTCAGCCCGAGGCCGGTGCCCTTGCCGGGTCCCTTTGACGTGAAGAACGGGTTGAAAACCTTGTCGAGCATCGCGGCGGGAATGCCGGTCCCGGTGTCGCTCACGGCGATCAGGACGTAGCGGCCGGGCCGGACGTCGCCATGGAGGCTGGCATAGCCCTCGTCGAGGAAAGCCGAGCCGGTCTCCAGGATGAGCTTGCCGCCATAGGGCATGGCGTCACGGGAGTTGAGCGAGAGGTTGAGGATGGCGGTGGCGAGCTGATTGGGATCGACGGTGGCGATGCAGGATTCGTCCTGAAACACCGATTCGATCTCGATGTGCTCGCCCAGTGTCGGACGCAGCAACTTGATGGTGTCGATGATCAGGGTGTTGACGTCGATTTCGCGCGGCTGCAGCGGCTGCTTGCGCGCGAAGGCGAGGAGATGCTGGGTGAGGTCCGCGCCGCGCGCCGCGGCGTCGTCGATCATCCGCGTGATCGCCGCAAGCTGCGGCTCCTTCTCCACCGCTTCGGCGAGGATTTCGATGGTTCCGGTGATGACCGTCAGGATATTGTTGAAATCGTGCGCGATGCCGCCGGTGAGCTGACCGAGGGCCTCCATCTTTTCGGATTGCCGAATCCGGTCCTCCGCCGCGATCTTGTCGGTGAGATCGCGGAAGAATCCGTTGAACAGGAAGCCCTCGCGGCGCCGCAGCGCGGTGACGCTCAGCTCGGCCATGAATTCCTTGCCGTCCCGCCGCAGAGCCAGGATTTCACGCCGGTTTCCGAGAATCTGGTCTTGCCCGGACCGCAGGAAGCGGTCCAGCGCCGCCTTGAGATCGCCGCGGTCGGGCTCCGCAAGGATCAGTTCGGCGAAGTTTCTTCCCAGTGCGTCCTTGCGCGGCCACCCGAAGATCTTTTCCGCCTGCGAATTCCAGTTCAGGATACTGCCGCTCTCGTCGATCTGGACGAAGGCGTCGAGCGCGGTTTCGACGATGCCGCGCGCCAGTTGTTCGCTCTCGCGCAGCGTCTCCTGTGCCCGCCGGCTCTCGGTCATGTCGCGACCGACGAAGAAATACCGCCTGACCGGCTCCGACCAGGCCCCCATCCAGGCCAGCGTCACGACCCGCCCGTCCTTGTGGAGGTAGCGCGAATCGGTGTTTTGCGCCCGCTGTCCGCGTCGCGCCAGCCGCATTTCCGCACGGCTGAATTCGAGGTCGCCAGGGTGGAGGAATTCGCTGGCGTTGTGCCCGATCATTTCCTTCGGCTTGTATCCGAGGATGGCTTCGGCGCTCGGGCTCACCTGAACCATCACTCCCTTGGCATCGATCACCAGGATCAGATCCTGGGAGGTTTCGAAAATGCGGCGACGCTCCTCGATCTGCTGGCGAAGCGCCTGCTCGGTCTTGCGGCTTTCGGTGATGTCGCGGACGGTCTTCGATGCACCGATGATGCTGCCCGAAGGCGCCTTGATCGGCGACATGCTGAGCGAAACCTCCACCGGACGGCCGTCCCTGCGCAAGCGCACCGTCTCATAGCGCTCGATCGTTTCGCCCCAGCCGATCCGTCGCAGGGTGTCCTGCACCTCCGCCATCCGGTCGGCAGGCACGACGAAATCGGCATTCTTGCCGACCGCTTCCGCCTCGGAATAGCCGAACAGGCGCTCGGCCGCCGGATTCCAGCCCGTGATGGTGCCGTCGAGCGATTGGGTGATGATGGCGTCATTGGACGATTCGACGGCGGCGCTGAAAAAGCGCTCGCGCGCGGCGTGGTGATCGCGGGCGGCCTCGGTGCGGCGATGGTCCTGGACCTCGCGCTGCAGCGCGGCGGTCTTGGCGGTGGTTTCGTCCAGCACACGCGCAAATGCCCGCGCCAGAACGCCGGTTTCGCCGCCGGCGTCGACCGGAATGGTCACCGAACCGTCCTTGCCGATCCCCTCCACCGCCGCGGTCAACTTGCTGATCGGCCGGGTCAGCGAATTCGCGACGAACACGGCCAGTGCGGCGGCGCTCAGCACCGCGATCAATCCGACCAGCATGGTGGTGTACTGGATCGATGCCGCGGGTGCCATGAAGATGGCGTTCGGGACGGTTTCGATGACCCCGACCCATTCCCTCCCGGCGAGCAGAGCGGGGGCGAGCGCCTCGCCGCCGGGCCGTCCCGCCTGGTCCGGCACGATGCGCGCGATGCTCTCGGTCGCTCCGCGCGAGGCCGCGAGATCAGGAAAATCCTGCAGCCAGCTGGCGGGCACCCGCAATTGCGAACCGAACTCGCGGCCGCGGTCGGGATTGACGAGATAGTTGCCGCTCGAATCGACGACGTATAACGCCTCGCCGTTGGGTATCGATGTCCGGATTCGGTCGAAGGCCGATCGCATGTCGATGCTGATGACTACGATTCCGAACGGCTTGCCGTCGGGCGCGAATACCGGCGCGGCGACCCGTAACATCGGGACCATGGGGGTCTCGACGACCCCCTGGTCCTCCTCCAGCTCGACCGGCGAAACGTAGATTTCGTTCCTGGTCAGCTTGATGGTGTCCCGGAAATAGGGCTGCTCGCCGATCCTTTGCAGCTCCGCCTCTGGAACCGCGCGAATGCCGCCGTGGGGGCCCGATCGATCGACGCGGAGCAACTCGCGCTCGCCGTCTTCGATGCCGATGAAGCGGAATTGCGCATAGGCCGGCTTGACGCCGAGATCCGCGATCAAACGGGTCTGCAGGCGGTCGCGCCACGCCGATTCCGAGACATGGTCGACCGGATCGAGCCCACCATTGAAATGCGCGAGCACCATGCCATTCGCCGCGGCATGGGCCTGGAACGTCGTGACATCCGACCGTGCGCTGGCGACGTAGGATCTGAGATCGGCGGCGACCAGCCGCGAATGGGTCTCGATGCGATCGAGCACACGCGGCAGCAGTGTCTGCTCCAGACTGCGGGTGCTCAGCCAGCCGACCGCGGATACCGCGATCGCAACCAGCAGGACCATGGCGATGGCTAGTCGGGTCGCAAGAGTCATCTTTGCTTTCGGGCCGTTCCCGTGCCGTTTGGGCGCTCAGCCGGACGGAACGGGCCAGCCCTTCCTGGCATCATGGGCCGGGGGCGATGTTTCCGGCTCCAACAGATGACGATGGGCGTTTTGCGGCGTCAAGACACTCCGCGACGGCCGCCAGCAAGGCCGCCGGTCTAAATGGCTTTTGCAGGCTGCTGACGGCCCCGAGCTTGGTCGCCATGGTCAGGAAATCCGGGCCCGCGGCCAGATCCGAGACGATCGGGCGGCCGGAGATCACGATGATCGGGATCAGCGGCTGCTGCTGGTGAACCAGCCGCATGGTCTCCAGCCCGTCCATGCCCGGCATGAAGATGTCGAGAAACAGCAGATCGAAATCGCCGGCCTCGAAGATCGCCAGCCCGTTGCGGCCGTCGCCGGCAACCACGACGCTGTGTCCGGCCCGCTCCAGCAGGATCCGGATCGTCGCCTGAACGGCGACGTCATCGTCGACAATCAGAATCCTTGCCACAGCCGACCTTCCGCCAGCACGATTCTCAATCAATGTTTGGTTGTGAATCCGATACCGGTAGCGCGCAAGCCTTTCTTCGTCTGCCGGGGGGCGATGTTGTTGAAAAAAGCAACGTAGGCAAGGACGGATATGACCGGCACAGGGCAGACGAAGGCAGCGGTGGCCTTGGAGCGGGTGATTCGTTTCGCCGCCGGCGGCCCGCGCGCGCCGAACGGGATGTGATGCGGAGGCAATTCAGCGTCGCCCGCCGTAGTTGTACGGTGGCTTCATTTCATCTGCAGTTAAAGCGTTAGTGCAAGAGTCACCATGACTGGTATCGCGTTCAGGGATCGAGGCCGAGGGCAGGCTGGCGGCGAATTTCCGAACGCGTGGCCTTGGTGGAACGATCCATCCAATGGAAACCGCTTTAACAGTCTTCTGAAAAACCTGTAGAGGTTCGAATGTCATTTCTCGCCCGCTTCAAGGTCCTTACCAAGATCCTCGCCATCGTGGCATTCATGGCGGCGATTGCCATATGTCTCGGCTGGCTGGGCATTTCCTCCCTGGCGCGCGTCGAAGCGCGCGCTGACGGGGGCCCGCGCCAATCAGAACGTGTTGGCGCTGAACCGCGCCGAATTCCGCATCGCGCGAGATCCGCGGCCGGAACAGGTCGTCGAAGGCAGGCAGGCCATCGAGGAGCAGTTGAAGACCTTCGAGGAGCGACTCGAGAATCTCGGCCAGACCCGCTACGACCAGGCCAGGGCGATGCTCCCGGCCGTCAAGGCCGCGCTGGCCGAGTACAAGACGGCGATGGAAGAAACGCTGCGCCTCGCCAGCCTCGCGAAGGAAGTGCATCTGGACGAGCAAACCCTGCGCCTGCACGATGCCGCGACGAAAAGCATGGCTGCGGCCGAGCGATTGCAAACCGCCGTGCGTCCGGTTTCGAACCGGCTGATCGATCGCGTCGACGGCTTCACCAGAGCGGCTTCCGACGAATATGCGTCGACGTCCTGGCTCATCACCATCGCGGCCGCCGTCGGCATCGTGCTCGGCATGGTCGCGGGTTTGATGATCGCGAGGTTCGGCATCGTCAACCCGATGATCGAACTGGTAAAGGATTCCGAGCGATTGTCCGGCGGCGATACGTCGGCGGAATTCAGGACCGCGTCCCGCGCCGACGAAATCGGCATGGTGTCGGGCGCGGTGGCGAAATTCCGCGACAACGTCATCGCCCAGCAGCAGGCGGCCAAGAGCTTCGCGATCGAGGTCGAAGCGCGCGAGGCGATGAACCGCAACATGGAAAGCGCGGTGGAGGAATTCCGTGCGACGTCGAGCGACCTGTTGACCCTGGTCGGGGAAAATGCCGGCATCATGCGCCAGACCGCGCAGGCGCTGACCGGAATCGCCGGCGAGGCGACGCAGCAGGCGGTCTCGGCCGCCTCGGCCTCGGAAGAGACCGCGACCAACGTCCAGACCGTCGCCGCGGCTGCCGAGGAACTGACGAGTTCGATCGTGGAGATCGGCCGGCAGATCGAGCGTTCGAATTCGACCGTTCGCTCCGCGGGAGCCACCACCGCGCGTTCGGAAACCGAGATCGAGGGTCTCGCCCAGGCGGCCCAGAGCATCTCGTCGGTGGTCGACCTGATCCAGGCGATCGCCGCGCAGACCAATCTGCTGGCGCTCAATGCGACCATCGAGGCCGCGCGCGCCGGTGATGCCGGCCGCGGCTTTGCGGTGGTGGCACAGGAGGTGAAATCGCTCGCCGAACAGACCGCGAAAGCGACCCAGGAGATCGCCCAGCACATCACGGGGATTCAGTCATCCACCGGCAACGCCGTCGCTTCGGTCAAGGAAGTCGCGGTGGCCATGCGCCAGATCGATGAAGTGACCACGGCGATCGCCAGCGCGGTGGAGCAGCAGGGCGCCGCTACGCAAGAGATCTCGCAGAACGTCCAGATGGCCGCTGCCGGAACGCAAACCCTGGCATCGAGCATTTCGACGGTCAACGCCGCGATCGGGGAGACCAGCCGCTCGGCCGACCATGTGTTGGACGCTTCCGGCAAGGTCTCCGGCGCCGCCGAACAGTTGGCCGCGGAGGTCCAGGCCTTCTTCGTCCGGCTGCGCCGCGGCCCGCTCGACCGCCGCAAGGCGGAAGATCCGAACTACCGCGGCCCGGAGCGGCGCACCGACGAGCAGCGTGATCGCCTGCGCGCGGCATGACGGTCGGCGCCGTCGTGATCACGGACTGTGAAATGTTCCGGCACCGCGATGCTCTCGATATCCGGCAAACTTCAGTCACGTCCATCGGATCGGCAGCCGGATGCCGGCAAGGACGACCTGAACGTCCGGCCGTGCTTCGAGGATGGCAATGGCCGCGTCGGCGTTAGCGGCTTCAACAGCGTCGAATCCGTTCTCGCTGATCATCCCGGTCACGGTTGACCGTCGTGGTTCCGGCCCGGTATCGGGCGTCCCGCCAATCCGACTGCAGAGTCAGCGTCGTCGTCAGGACGATCCGGCCGGCCTCGTCGCGTACGTTCGCCAGAATGACACGGTCGTCGATGTCGCGCGCGGCGTCCCTGAAGACCGACGTCAGAAATCTGACGGCTTCGCTCCGGAGCTGCCCGGGATCGCTGATATCGGTTCCTATCGTATCGAAGTAATCGGTCTTTCCGTCATCGAGATCGAAAAAGTATTGGGGCATTTCCGCTCCATTCCCTTTGTGCCGTCAAGCGACGGGCGCCGCCATGCAGCGTGCCGTGCTCCAGCCGATTCAGTTCTCTCCTCACCGTTTTACGACACGCGTACGCCGTGACTTTCAGCCGGGCACATCCGCTAGATGCTATCAGGCAAGCGCAACCGCACGCTCGAGCGGGCGAACATGCGGATAAGGTTCGACGGGCTCGAATTCGAACGCAACCAGATTTGTCAGAAGGCGATTGGCAAGCGCAGCAACGCGTCCGTCGCGTTCTCCAGGAGGCGGAACACAACGGTCACTCTGGGACGCCGCTGAAAGGACACACAACGCCAGCGCTCGATGGCGGATAAATCATGCCACGGATTTCATCGCTGGCAAGATGCAATCCTTGGATGTTCCATCTGCCATATGCACGGAAACGGGCACAGTGAATCAAAAAACCGAGATTTGGCCGTCGACCGACAGCACGTTCAAAAAATTATTTTTTCGCGGGTTCGACCGACCCGCCTGCGTCGGTATCAGGCCACGCCTCGGGCAGGCCGGCTGCGGCGGATCGGCCCGAGCCTTCAGGCCATGAACGGCGGCAGGACGCAGGGGCGGCCGGAAACCCGATTTGCGCTGTCCGTCCGCCGGGGGGCATTCGCTGCGGTAAAACCGGCGCTTGCGTGCCATGCACGGCCTGTGGGATGACCCATTCCGGTCTCCAACAGGTGCTGCAATGCAAGAAAAGAAAACCAAGGAAACGCTGCGCAGCGCGCGCTGGTTCGCGCCCGACGATCTGCGCGCCTTCGGCCATCGGTCGCGCGCCATGCAGATGGGCTATGCTCCGGAGGAGTGGAAGGGCCGCCCGGTGATCGCGATCCTCAATACCTGGTCGGACGCGCAGCCCTGCCACATGCACTTCAAGAGCCGGGTCGACGACGTCAAGCGCGGCGTGCTGATGGCCGGCGGTTTTCCGCTGGAGCTGCCGGCGCTGTCGCTGTCGGAATCACTCTTGAAGCCGACCACCATGCTCTACCGCAACATGCTGGCGATGGACGCCGAGGAGCTGCTGCGCGGCCATCCGGTCGACGGCGTGGTGCTGATGGGTGGCTGCGACAAGACCACGCCGGGCCTGTTGTTGGGGGCCACCAGCATGAACCTGCCGGCGATCTACCTGCCCGCCGGTCCGATGCTGCGCGGCAACTGGAAGGGCAAGACCCTGGGCTCCGGGTCGGACGCCTGGAAATACTGGGACGAGCGGCGTGCGGGAAAAATCTCCGACAAGGACTGGGTCGATGTCGAGGCCGGCATCGCCCGCAGCTACGGCACCTGCATGACCATGGGCACTGCTTCGACCATGACCGCGATCGCCGAATCGATCGGCATGACCTTGCCGGGCGCCTCGTCGATCCCGGCCGCCGACGCCGGCCACATCCGCATGGCCTCGGCCTGCGGGCGGCGCATCGTCGAGATGGTCTGGGAAGACCTGACGCCGAAAAAGATCCAGACCCGAAAGGCCTTCGAGAACGCCATCGTCATGGCGATGGCGATGGGCTGCTCGACCAATGCGATCATCCATGTGATCGCGCAGGCGCGCCGCGCCGGCCAGGACATCGGGCTCGACGATTTCGAGCTCGCCAGCCGCAAGGTGCCTGTCATCGCCAACGTCCGTCCCAGCGGCGACAAATACCTGATGGAGGATTTCTTCTATGCCGGCGGCCTGCCGGGCCTGATGAGCCGGATCAGGGATCACCTGCATCTCGACGTCATGACCGTCACCGGCCGGACGCTCGGCGAGAACATCGCCGATGCCGAGGTCTATGATGACGACGTCATCCGCACGGTGCAAAACCCGATCTATGCCGAAGGCGCGCTCGCGGTGCTCAGGGGCAACCTTGCCCCCGACGGCTGCGTGATCAAGCCCAGTGCCTGCGAGCCGCGCTTTCTGAAACACATCGGGCCGGCGCTGGTGTTCGACGACTATCCGTCCATGAAGAAGGCGGTCGACGATCCCGATCTCGACGTCACGGCCGACCACGTCCTGATCCTGCGCAATGCCGGACCGCAAGGGGGGCCCGGCATGCCGGAATGGGGCATGCTGCCGATCCCGACAAAACTGGTGAAGCAGGGCGTGCGCGACATGGTGCGGCTGTCGGACGCGCGGATGAGCGGCACCAGCTACGGCGCCTGCATCCTGCACGTGGCGCCGGAATCCTTCATCGGCGGGCCGCTGGCGCTGGTGCGCAACGGCGACCTGATCACGCTCGACGTCGCCGCCCGCACCATCAACCTCGACGTATCGGAGGCCGAGCTGGCAAAACGCCGCGCCGAATGGAAGCCGCCGGAAAGGCGCTTCGAGCGCGGCTACGGCTGGATGTTCAGCAAGCACATCATGCAGGCCAATGAAGGCTGCGATTTCGACTTCCTCGAAACCGGTTTCGGCGCGCCGGTCGGCGAGCCGTCGATTTATTGAAACAAGCTGTCATTCCGGGATGGTCCGAAGGACCAGACCACAGATGCGCAATTGCGCATCGGGGAATCTCGAGATTCCGGGTTCGCGCTTTGCGCGCCCCCGAACGACGGAAAACTTGGGGCACAAAACCGATGGCAAACCTCACCGACACCACCCGCGCGAAACTCAGGACCGTCTCGACTGCCACCGTCGCCACCGCGCTGTTCAAGCGCGGCTTGCGTATCCAGATGATCCAGGACGTGCATCCGCTTCACGCGGATCAGCCGGTGCTGGTCGGCGAAGCTTTTACGCTGCGCTACATGCCGGCGCGCGAGGACCTGAACCGGATCGAGGTGTTCCGCGACCGCGCCCATCCGCAGCGCAAGGCGGTGGAGGATTGTCCGCCCGGCGCGGTGCTGGTGATGGACAGCCGCAAGGACGCCCGCGCGGCCTCCGCTGGCGCCATCCTGGTGACGCGGCTGATGCAGCGCGGCGTCGCCGGCGTCGTCACCGACGGCGGTTTTCGCGATTCCGCCCAGATTGCAAAACTCGGCTTTCCCGCCTTCCACCACCGGCCGAGCGCGCCGACCAACCTGACCCTGCACCAGGCGATCGAGATCAACGTCCCGATCGGCTGCGGCGGCGCGCCGGTGTTTCCCGGCGACGTCATCCTCGGCGATGCCGACGGCGTGATCGTGATCCCCGCGCACCTCGCCGACGAAATCGCCGACGAGGCCGTCGAGATGACCGCGTTCGAGGATTTTGTTACCGAGGAAGTGAAAAAGGGCCGCTCGATCCTCGGGCTCTATCCGGCGACCGATCCGCAGGCGCTGGTCGATTTTGCGGCGTGGCGGAAGAAGACGGGAAGATAGCTCCTCAGCACGTCGTCCCCGCGAAAGCGGGGACCCATAGCCACCGGCATTTGTTGATGAGGAAGGTCTCTAACTCCATCGCGTGACCGACAGGACACGGTGTATGGGTCCCCGCTTTCGCGGGGACGACAAAATATATCCTGGCTACGAGGTCTTCTCAACCATCCCCACCGCCCACAGCGCAAACGCATAGGCGATCGCGACCTCGTCCAGTCGATTGAAGCGCCCCGAGGCGCCGCCGTGGCCGGCGCCCATGTTGATCCGCAGCAGCACCGGGCCGCCTGAGGTCATGGTGGCGCGCAGCCGCGCGATCCATTTTGCCGGTTCCCAATAGGTGACGCGCGGATCGGTCAGGCCGCCCATCGCCAGAATCGCCGGATAGGGCTTCGCAGCGACCTGATCGTAGGGCGAGTATGACAAAATGGTGCGAAAATCCTTCTCGCTTTCGATCGGGTTGCCCCATTCCGGCCATTCCGGCGGGGTCAACGGCAGGGTGTCGTCGAGCATGGTGTTGAGCACGTCGACGAACGGCACTTCGGCGACGATGCCGGCGAACAATTCACCGGCGCGGTTGGCGACCGCGCCCATCAGCATGCCGCCGGCGCTGCCGCCATGGGCGACGATGCGTTTTTCGCCGGTGTATTTCGCCGCGATCAGCGCCCGCGCACTGGCTGCGAAATCGTCAAAACTGTTGGTTTTCTTTTCGCGTTTGCCGTCGAGATACCAGCCCCAACCCTTGTCGGTGCCGCCCCTGATATGCGCGATCGCATAGACGAAACCGCGATCGACCAGCGACAGCCGGTTGGCGGAGAACGACGCCGGCATCGCCATGCCGTAGGAGCCGTAGCCGTAGAGCAAGAGCGGCGCGGCGCCGTCGCGCTTGAGATTCTTAGCGTGCAGGATCGACACCGGCACCTCGGCGCCGTCATGCGATCGCGCCATGATGCGGGTGGTGACGTAGTCCGCCGGATTGTGGCCGGAGGGAATTTCCTGGCGCTTGCGCAAGGTTCGCGTACGGCTGGCCATGTCGTAATCATAGACTTCCGACGGCGTCGTCATCGACGAATAGGAAAAACGCAGGTTAGTGGTGTCGAATTCGTAAGAACCCATGGTGTCCAGCGAATACGCCGCCTCGTCGAAGGCGATGGCGTGCTCCTCGCCGGTGGCGAGATCGCGGATGATGATGGCCGGCAGCGCGTTGGCGCGCTCCAGCCGCACCATGTGATCGGAAAACAGCTCGACATCCATCACATAGACGCCGGCGCGATGCGCGATCAGGTCGCGCCACTGCGCGCGCTCGGGGGAAGCGAGCGGCGCGGTGACGACCTTGAAATCGATCGCGCCGTCGGCATTGGTGAGAATGAACAATTCGTCGCCGCGGTCGGCGAGCGAATACTGCACGCCGGTTTCGCGCGCCGCGACCAGCCGCGGTGCTGCCGCGGGATTGGAAAGGTCGATCAATCGCTGCTCGGAGGTTTCGTGGTCGCCGCCGGCGATCACGCAGAAGCGGCCGCTGGCGCTCTCATGCAGATGGGTGAACCAGCCGGAATCCGGCTCCTCGTAAACCAGGGTGTCGTCGGCCTGCGGCCTGCCCAGGCGGTGACGCCAGACCTGCATCGGGCGATGGTTGTCGTCGAGCTTGACGTAGAAGAAACTCTTGCAGTCGGTGCTCCACACCACCCCGCCATCGGTTTCCTCGACCCGGTCGTCGAGGTCCGCTCCAGTGGCCCAGTCGCGCACCCGGATCGTGAAATATTCCGAGCCCTTGACGTCGGCGCTCCAGGCCTCCAGCCGGTGATCGGGGGAATGCCGGGCGCCGCCGAACTTGAAATATTCCTCGGCTTCCGCCAGCTGGTCGCCGTCGAGCACGATATGGACCTCGCCGCCGTCGCGCGGCATGCGGCCGAACATCTCGTGCTGACCGCCCTCGCGGAACTTGCGCATATAGGCATAAGCGCCATCCGGCGACGGCACGCTGGAATCGTCTTCCTTGATCCGCCCGCGCATTTCCGCAACCAGCGTCTTCTGCAGCGCCGCGGTATGGCCGAGCAGGCTTTCGGTATAGGCGTTCTCCGCTTCCAGATAGGTCCTGATGTCCGGATCGAGCACGTCGGGATCGCGCAGCACCTCCTGCCAGTTTTTGTCTTTCAGCCAGGCATAGTCGTCGACCACTGTGATGCCCTGGGTGGTGAAGGAATGCGGCCGGCGCGGCGCGGCCGGCGGGTTGAGGGAATTCTTGGTGTTTACAGTCTGCGTCACTCGATCCTCGTTCAGTCCGGCGAAATGCTCCGCCGCTGCATTCGGCGTTAATGGCACTCTTACAAGCTTTGGGAAATGTCAGATATGGTGGCAAGATTGGAAGAATGCGAGGGCACCAATTGAGGGGCCTTCAATTACGGAGGGTTGAATGCGAACTTTCGTCGCCGCACCGCTACTGCCAGCTGTGGTGCCGACTTGGTATTTGCACGTAAATAGTCCCGATAAGCTAGCTATTTCGGGATATATTTTCTTCTGCGGTCTATTCTATTTATTGGAAGTCATAATCGAAATACCGGCCTACAAGCTCTTTGTCCGCATGCGATGGCACCGTGTCTGGACTTACTAATCAGTTCATAAGTATCTTCACATTTGTTGTGTGATGTGCTATTCTTATGGGATGGCGAAACTCGATGCACGCAAGCTCGATCACGGGACACTGGAGCAGATCCGAATTCGTGCGGTCCAGCAGGTGCTGGCGGGCGAGAGCCCGGAGGTGGTGATTCGTGCCCTCGGATTCTCGACGCGCTGCATTTACAGTTGGCTGGCGATGTACCGTGCCGGTGGCTGGGATGCGCTCAAGGCGAAGCGGATTTCGGGGCGTCCGCCCAAACTCGCATCCCGTGATCTGCAGTGGGTTTACCGCACGGTAACTGGTAAGAACCCGCTGCAGTTGGGTTTCCCTTTTGCGTTGTGGACGCGGGCGATGATCGCCAAATTGATCGTCAAGCGCTGTGGCGTACGCCTGAGCCTGGCGTCGGTGGGTCGATTGCTCGCGCAGTTGGGTTTGACCTGTCAGAAGCCGCTGTGGCGGGCCTATCAGCAGGATGGTTCACGGGTCGAGCAGTGGCTAAAGAGCGAGTACCCGCGGATCCGCGCGCTGGCGAAGCGGGAAAAAGCGGAGATTTACTTCGAAGATGAGTCCGGGGTGCGCTCTGACTTCCACAGCGGCAGCACCTGGGCGGCCCGCGGCCAGACGCCGATCGTGCGCGTCACGGGGCAGCGCTTCAGTCTGAATATGATCTCGGCGATCAGTCCCCGCGGAGCGCTGCGGTTCATGGTCGTCAAAGGCGGCGTGGGTGCGCAGGTGTTCATTCAATTCCTCAAGCGCCTGATGCACGGTCAGCGCCGACCGGTGTTTCTGATCGTCGATGGCCATCCGGCGCACCGCTCCAAACTGGTCAAGGCGTATATCGAGAGCCTCGCAGGGAAGCTGCGCTTGTTCTTCCTACCACCGTATTCTCCCGAACTGAATCCCGACGAACTGGTCTGGAACGACGTGAAGAACAATGCCGTCGGCCGATCCCGTCATGATGGGCCAGAAGATCTGCGTCGCGCCG
>Ga0302279_10004026_pt1 | contig 17711 bp, 17 predicted proteins | sample III_Bog_N3_3_FD_194541 | JGI IMG/M metagenome (GOLD analysis project Ga0302279, IMG submission 194541) | Peat permafrost microbial communities from Stordalen Mire near Abisko, Sweden - III_Bog_N3_3 | ecosystem: Environmental > Terrestrial > Soil > Wetlands > Peat | place: Sweden: Abisko...
CCAGGAAGGCGCCGCCCGCGGCGCCGAAGATCGTGATGAACTCGAACGGCAGCGCGTGCAAGATGACCGCGATGTTGCCTTCCTCGGCGATGTACACGCCGAAGATGCAAGCCAGTGCGACGACCCAGCCGACGATCACAAACATTTTGGGTACGCTTCCAGTTCTTTGTTCATGGCGGCGCCCTGGTTATGGACGCCATGCGGCTTTATCGACGTGTCCGGCGCGCGCCTTGAGGGCGGATCCGGCATGAAATGGCGGTGATTCGGGCGGCTGTCGCTTCCAGGCAGCGGCTTTGCGTCGGGATCGTGATTCATGCGCCGACCCGGTAGATCCAGACCGGCCGTCCCGACGGCAGCTCCATCCGGCCATGCGGCGTGCGGCCCAGGGCCTCGAACTCCAGGCTGACGAGCCAGCTGCCCGCACGCATCTCGGCGTCCGCCTTGGCCAGCGCGCGCGCCATGCTCTCCGGGCGCTGGAACAGATAGACGAGGTCGTGCGGCGCCCACGAGCCGCGCCACATGTCCCCGCGCGTCACGCGCGCCCACGGGCAACGCAGCCTGGTCGCCAGCGCCAGCGGCCAGCTCCATTCGACGCCCGACAGCTGCGCTTGCGGCCACACGCCACGCAGCGCGCGCAACCCGTGGCCCAGCCCGCAGCCGGCGTCCAGGACGCTGGCGGATGGGGTGAGCGGAACATGGCGATCCAGGCCGGCGAGAGCATCGCGCGGCGTGGGAAACATTGGCGCATCGCGCCAGGCGGTGACGGGGTAGGCCAGCGCCAGCGCCGCCAGCGGCAGCAGCCAGACCCAGGCCGGCAACGCATCGCCCAGGCCGGTGGCCAGCAGCGACAACGGAAATCCGCCGGCGACGATTACGCGACGCCAGAACGTGGCCGCCCGCAGCGCCGGCAAGGCGGCCAAGACCAGCCCCGACGCCACCGCCAGCACCGGCGGCAGGCCGTCCGTGCGCAGCAGCAAGAGCATCGCCACCCACCCGCCGGCCCACGCCAGCAGCGCGGGCAGCGGCCAGCGCAATGCGGGCAGGCGCAGCGACAAGGGACGACGGACGGACGGGGACGATGCCATGCCGCCAGTGTCCAGTGAGCAGCTGTTGGCCGCCCGATGGAAAAGACCCGGAAACCCCGCCCTGCCGATTCAATGCCGCACTGCAGCATCACCGCCAGATTTCTGGCGCGGCGCTGTCGCCCAAGCGCGACAAACGAAGTTCAGGGAACGCCGGGAACCGCTCCGCCGGACTCGTCGCGGCCCGGCCGCTCGGGGGCGGCGAGCGCCAGCGAGCGTCGGGGGCAAAAGAAAAGGCGATCCGGTTGAGGGATCGCCTTGGAAAGCACAGGGGTTGTGCTAGGAGGAGACAAGCAAGAAAACGTTAACTACTAGACCTGATATCGGATCGTTTGTTCCACCGATCAAGCCCGAATTTGTTAAGAATCGCGAACTGCCTCACGAGATGCGACGTCCACCGGCGTCGCGCTCATCCGTGGGCAAGCCCCGATTTCAGTGGGCCAGCGACAGGGCGCCAGCCGCCTTGCCCTTGCCGGCACGGGCCGGCGGGTTGCACAGGCCGCAGACGAAATGGCGCGCCATCTCGTGCGGATGGGTGACGAAGTTGCCGCTGCACTTGGTGCACTTGGTCAGCGTCAGCATGCCGTTGTCGACGAACTTGACCAGGCGCCAGGCGCGCGTGATCGACAGCAGCGGCTCCAGGCCTTGCGCCTCGGTCTGCTCCATGTACAGCTGGTAGGCCTTGATCACCGTGTCGATCTCTTCCATCGCCGCGGCCTTGTTCAGGTACTCGTGGATGTTCAGGAAGAGGCTGGCATGGATGTTGGGCTGCCAGGTCATGAACCAGTCGGTGGAGAACGGCAACTGGCCCTTGGAGGGGCTGCGGCCCGAGACTTCCTTGTACAGGCGCAGCAGGCGTTCGTAGGAGAGGTCGGTCTCCGACTCCAGCACCTGCAGGCGGGCGCCCAGCTTGATCAGCGTGACGGCACGCTCGATCTGACGGGCTTCGGTAAGGATGCTCTTGACGCGCATGTCGATGTCTCCTGCCTGTGATTTGTTTGTTCGTGCTGACCGGTGTCGGGCGAGGCTTACGCGGCTTCCTGGTGGCGGCCGGCCATCAGGATGGAGGCGTGCAGGCGCGAGACGGTCTCGTTCGCCGCGGTCTTGCCATGGCTGGTGATCAGGTTCCAGACCAGGTCGTCGTCCATGCGGAAGCGGCACAACAGCGTGTTGCCCGAGGAGATCTTCATCATCTGCGCCGGGGTCAGCGACGAAATCATGTTGGCGGTCTCTTCGGAGATGCCCAGGCGGAACAGCGCCTGTTCGCGATCCGAACGGATCAGGCTTTGCGCCAGCATCATGTACGACAGGTTGGCTTCGCGGATCTCGGCGAGGATTTGAGTGGTTTCCATGATGCTTGTCCTTGTGTCTGGTGGAGGAAGAAACGGTGTCAACGTGAGATGGACTGTAAAGCGAGGAACTGGGCGGAAACATAAGTCCACTTCCGCGACTTGAGTCGGGCTCGCGCCAGTCGTCCTGTCAGGCAAATTCCTACAAATCGAACCCGGACGGTCGCGGTCAGCCTTCGAAATCATCGTTAAATCATCATCATTTCGTTCATTTGGGCTATATTTCCCAAATGCTCGAAGACTCCGTCCTGACTTCCGCGATCGGACTGGCGCTCGCCAAGCTGCTGCGCCCGCTGGTGCGGTTGCTGCTCAAGCATTCGTTTCCCTATGCCGCGTTCGAGTCGATCGCCAAGCGCGTCTTCGTGGAAACGGCGATGGGGGACTTCTCGCTGCCGGGCAAGAAGCCGACGATCTCGCGCGCGGCCATCCTCACGGGCCTGACACGCAAGGATGTCAACCTGCTGCTGGCTGAACCATCGTCCCGCGCCGATGTCATCACCTCCCACTACAACCGCGCCGCCCGCGTGGTGAGCGCCTGGGTGCGCGAGCCGCGCTTTGCCGGCGCGACCGGGCTGCCGCAGCCGTTGAGCCTGGACGGCCCTGACGGCTTTGCCGAACTGGTGCGCGTCCACGGCGGCGACGTGCCGGCGCGAGCGATGCTGGATGAACTGCAGCGCGTCGGCGCGGTGCAGGTGCTGGCCGATGGCCGCGTCGCGTTGCGCCAGCGCGCCTTCGTCCCGCAGGACAGCGTCGTGCAGAAGCTCGGCATCCTGGGCACCGACGTGGGTGAGCTGATCGAGACCATCACCCACAACATCGAGCACGGCGCCACCGACGCCCGCTACCAGCGCAAGGTGATGCACGTGGGCATCCCCGTGGAGGCGCTGCCGGCCTTCCGCGAGATGAGCGCCAGGCAGTCGCAGGCCCTTCTCGAAGAGCTCGACGCCTGGCTGACCGAGCACGACATCGAACACCTGCCCGCTTCGGGCCTGCCCGTCGGCGACACGTCTCGCGTGGGCGTCGGCATCCACTATTTCGAACAGCTTCTCAACGCCCAGGAAAGCCAGTCATGACCAGCAGCCGTTTCTTTTCCGCCATCGCCGTGGCGTCGCTTTCGTTCCTTGCCGCGTGCGGCGGGGGCCAAGCCTCAGACGACAGCGCGGGCGACTCCGTGCAGGCCAGCGCCGTGGGCGGGGTCGGCGGCAGCGGCGCGTCTTCGCAGCGCGTCGGAGGCGTCGGCGGCAGCGGGGTACTGTCCGTCGCGACGGAGCAAGGCTGCGGCCTCGCGAACGTCTACGTCACGATCGCTGGCGTGCGCGTGAACGCGAATGGCGCGGCGGACGCCGCCAGCGACGGCTGGGTCGACGTGGCGCTGGCCGCGCCGGTGCGCGTCGACCTGCTGGCGCTGGCGTCCGGCGTCGCGTTTCCGGTGGACCTGACCTCGCTGCCCGACGGCAGCTATCGCCAGCTGCGGCTGCTGCTGGTCGCCGACGACGCCAACGCACCGCTGGCCGAGTCGGTCGTCACGGCCAGCGGCGTCGAGACTGCGCTCGCCGTGCCCGACACCGCACAGGGCGGGCTGCCGCTTGCCGCCGCGATCACGGTCGCGGGCGGCCGACTGTCGGCGTCGTACCGCGAACTGGACGTCTGCAAGGCCGTCACCGGCACCGCGGGTACCTACGCGCTCGGGCCGGTGAACGCCGGCGCGACGCAGGTCGCCTCGGCCTATTGAGCCTGAAACCGGAGCGCCACGATGCCACCGTTCGAGGATATCGGCTTCCTGCTGATGGACGTCGCCAAGATGTGCAACGTCGATGCGGCGCGCATCGTCACGGGCGACGCGCTGGCTTCCAGCCTGGGCGCGACCGACCAGTCCGGCTTCCACGTCGTGGCCTCCGAGGCCTTCCAGGCGCCGGACGGCACGCCCGCCCGCCTGCTGCTGCTGAGCGTGAAGCCGCGCCGGCTCTCGGAGCGCGAGCAGACGGTGCTGCGGGCGATGGCGCTGCACGCGCAGCTGCAACTGGCCTGAACCCGCCGGCAAGCCGGACGGGCGCGAAAGTGGGAAGCGTTTCCCCGTCGTTTCCGCCGTTCCGCCATTTCCCGCGAACCTAGACTTCGGCCGCATGACCGTCCCGGTTCGGGGCGACATCCCGAAAGGTTCACGTGGTCACCCTCATCGTTGGAGCCGGCTTTGCCGGTGCGACCTGCGCGCGCGCGCTGGCGGACGCCGGCCAGCGCGTCCTGCTGATCGACCGACGCGACCATGTGGGCGGCAACGCGCACGACCGCCTCGATGCCCATGGCGTGCTGGTGCACGACTATGGCCCGCACATCTTCCACACCAACAGCGAGCGCGTGTTCGACTGGCTGTCGCGCTTTACCGCGTGGCTGCCCTACGAACACCGGGTGCGTGCCGTCGTCGACGGACGCGCCTTCCCGATGCCGATCAACCGCACGACCATCAACGCGCTCTACGGCCTGGACCTGGACGAGGCGGGCGTCGAAGCCTTCCTCGAGCGCGTGCGCGAGCCCAAGGCGGCGGTCAGGACGTCCGAAGACGTCGTGCTCAACTCGGTCGGCCGCGACCTGTGCGACAAGTTCTTCCGCGGCTACACGCGCAAGCAATGGGGGCTCGACCTGTCCGAGCTCGCCGCCGGCGTCGCCGCGCGCATTCCCACGCGCACCAACGACGACGACCGCTATTTCACCGACCGCTTCCAGGCCATGCCCGCCGATGGCTACACGGCGATGTTCGAACGCATGCTGGACCACCCGCTGATCGAGGTGCGCACCGGCGTCGACTTCGCCCGGCTGCGCGCGAACGAGTCGTTCTACCGGACGATCTACACCGGCCCGATCGACGCGTTCTACGACCACTGCTACGGCCAGCTGCCCTATCGCTCGATCCGGTTCGAGCACGAGCACCTGGCGGATGTGGCGCAGTTCCAGGACGTGGGCACGGTCAACTATCCGCTGGACCACGACTACACCCGCATCACCGAGTTCCGCCACCTGACGCAGCAGCCGCACGCCGGAACCTCCATCGTGCGCGAGTACCCGTGCGCCGAAGGCGATCCGTACTATCCGGTGCCCAACCCGCTCAACGAGGCGCTCTACAAGCGCTACGAAGCGCTGGCGGACGCCGAGACCGACGTCCATTTCATCGGCCGCCTGGCGCAATACCGCTACTACAACATGGACCAGGTGGTGGCTGCGGCGCTCGCGCTGTGCGCCCGGCTGACGGCGGCCGAGCCGCAAGCCGCCGAGCAGGCGCCTCATCTTCCCGGCGCGGCCGCAGCGCCCGCGATCCACGCCGCGTTGCGTTGAATCGGCGGGCTTCCGCCCCCTTGTTCGATGCAATGCCGGGCGGGCCTGCATGGTCGAATGAACGAAGCAATTTGAGGAGTCTTCCTTGCATTCGTTCACTCACTCCACGGATCGTGCGCTGTCGGGCGCGATGCCGGGCATGAGCCTGGCGGCCGGCGTCGATGGCGGCGCCGCATCGGTGGCCGAACTGGCCGCGGCCGTCGCCGCGATCGACAGCCACCAGCAGCTGCAGTCGGACCTCCTCCTGAACATCGCAGGCGCGATCCAGCAGCTCGGCGAAGGCCTGGCCGCCGTCAAGCAGGGCGGCCAGAAGAACACCCAGCTCGACGCCGTGATGGCGCGCCTGGAGCGCCTCGAAGGCACGCTGCAGTGGAGCGCGCGCACCGCGTCGCGCACCGGCGCCGGCGCGCCGATCCGCGTGCTGTTCCTCATCCATCACGCCACGGCCTGGCCGGCGGTGCGCGACATCGTCGACCAGATGCGCCTGGCCGAGGACTTCGAGCCGGTGATCATGTCGCTGCCGCACCAGTTCCCGGTGCTCAACCGCATGAGCGGCGAAGCGGAAGTGCACGAGATGCTGCAAGCCCAGGGCTATGCGCACGTGCGCCTGCGCGACGACGACGCGGCCAACGCGTTGGAATGCGTCAAGCAGCTGGCGCCGGCCGTCATCTTCCGCCAGGCCCCGTGGGACGCCGACCTGCCCGCGACGCTGTCCTCGAAGCATCTGGGCTTCGCCCGCCTGTGCTACGTGCCCTATGGCTACATGACTGCGCGCATCGAGAAGCAGCAGTTCGACCAGCAGTACCACCGCCAGTGCTGGCGCCTGTTCTGCCCGGACGAGGCGCATCGCGAGCTCTACGCCGCGCACAATGCGCTGGGCGACGTCAACTGCCGCGTCACCGGCTACCCGAAGTTCGACCACCTGTCGCGCCAGGTCGGCCAACCTGGCACGTGGCCCATCACTGGCGGCCAGCCCGACGCGTTCCGCCTGATCTGGGCGCCGCACTTCTCGTCCGACAACGACCCGCTGAAGTTCGGCGTGTTCTACCGCATCGCCGCCGACATGCTCACGCTGGCCGCCAGCGACCCGTCGCTGCAGGTCGCGCTGCGCCCGCATCCGGCGCTGCGCGAGGCGATGGCCTGCGCGCGGCCGGACAGCTCGCTGGGCCGCTTCCTGGCCACCTGGCAGTCGCTGCCCAATACCTGCTTCCACGAGGAAGCCGAGTACGCCGAGCTGTTCGCCGCGTCGCACGCGATGCTTACCGACGGCCTGAGCTTCTTCTCCGAATACCAGCTGTTCGACAAGCCGCTCGTGTTCTTCGAGCGCGATGACCACGCGGGCTTCAACGCCGCGGGCGAGCGACTGATGGACGGCATGTACCGCGTGCGCGACGTCGCCGGCTGGCTCGAGCGCCTGGCGCAGTGCCGCGCCGGCGTCGAGGACGCGGCCATCGTCGCCGGCCGCCGCCGCATCGCCGCCGAACTGCAGCCTTTCCCAGGCGCCGCCGCGCGCCAGATCGTCGAAGTCATCCGCCGCGAAATCGGCGCTGCCTGAAAGAGATAACGAGCCATGCGCGTCTACAACGAACACATCGCCATCGACTACGACGCCACCGCGCGCTTCTTTGCCGAGCGCGGTCGCCGCCTCGAAGAGGTAGGCCCGCTGTGCGCGGTGCTGTACCAGGACCAGAAGCCCGAGCTGGCCGAGCAGCGTTCCGCGCACGAGATCGCCACGATCACGCCGCGCCTGGTCGACGGCCGCGCGCCGCTGGCCGTGCTCGACGTCGGCTGCGGCACCGGCCGCTGGGCGACGACGCTGGACGACGACGTGCGCAGCTACGTCGGCCTGGACTTTTGCCCAGAATTCCTCGACGAGGCACGCGCCGCCACCGGCGAGCTGGTCCGTCCCGAGCGCTTCTCGTTCCTCCACGCAGACCTGTCCAAGGGCCTGCCCGACGCCGTCGCGGCGGGCTCGTTCGACACCGTGATCATGGCCGGCGTGCTGCTGTACCTGAACGACGACGACGCATTGCGCGTGCTGCGCCAGCTGGGCGAGCGCCTGGCACGCGGCGGCCGCATGTACCTGCGCGAGCCGCTGGGCCTGCAGGCGCGGCTGACGCTGGACTCGCACTTCTCGCAGGACCTCGGCGCCGAATACTCCTCGGTGTATCGCGACCGCGACGAGTTCACCGCGCTGCTGGCCGTGGCCGCCGACGCCACCGGGCTGGTGCTGCGCCACGACGGCCAGCTGTATCCGGGCGGCCTGGAGAACCGCGCGGAGACGCGCCAGTTCTGCTTCATCCTGGACAAGGCCTGACATGCGCACCGGCTTCTGCTTCGACTTCGACGGCACGATCACCGATCGCGAGCTGCTGCCCTACCTGGCCGAATCGATCGACCTGGCCGACGAGATCAGCGTGCTGACGCGCGCCACCATCGAAGGCCACCTGGACTTTCGCAAGTCGTTCAAGCTGCGCTGCCGGCTGCTCGGCGCGATTCCCGTGTCGCGCGTCAACGAGCTGGTGCAGGACGTGTGCATGCAGCCCGACATCGTCGACTTCATCCGCAGCCGTCCGCAGGATTGCGTGGTGGTCACCGGCAACCTCGATTGCTGGATCGGCCCGTACGTGGCCGAGCACCTGGGCTGCAAGCTGGTGAGCTCGCGCGGCACGGTCAGCGACGACCGCCTGACGGCCGTCGACGACGTGCTCGACAAGGGCGCCGCCGTGTCGGCCCTGCGCGCGGAGTTCGGCTGGGATCGCGTGGTCTGCGTGGGCGACGGCATGAACGACGTGCCGATGCTCGAGCTGGCCGACATCGCCGTGGCCTACGGCGGCGTGCACACGCCCTGCAAGGCCGCGGAAGAGGCAGCGCACTACATCGTCTACAACCCGAGGTCGCTATGCTCGCTGATGTCCCAGTTCTGATCGCGGCGGCCGGCATCGGCAGCCGCCTGGGCATGAACCTGCCCAAGGCGCTGGTCGAAGTCAACGGCCGTCCCATCCTCGAGCGCCTGCTGGCCGACGTGCTGGCCGACGAGCGCGACGTGCGCCTGATCGTGGGCTACCGCGCCGACGAGGTGATCGCCTGCGCGCGCCGCGTGCGCGACGACGTGATCATCGTGCGCAACCCGAGCTTTCGCGACACCAGCGTGCGGCACAGCTTCTGGCTGGCGGCGCGCCACATCCAGCAACCCAGCTTCGTGATCGACGGCGACACGCTGATCGACCCGCGCGCCTGGCAGGCCTTCCGCAAGCGCGCGGCGACGATGGACACGCTGATCGGCATCACGCCGTCGCAGACGACCGACGCGGTCTTCACGCGCCTGTCCGACGACGGTTCGCACGTGACCGCGTTCACGCGCACCGAGCCGCAGTCGCACGAGTGGTGCGGGGTGGCCAAGCTGCCGCCGCGGCTGTTCGATCCCAAGCATGACTACGTGTTCCAGTGCATCGATGCTGCCTTGCCGGCACCTGCGCATGTGCTGGAAGTGGCGGAGGTCGATACGCAGGCTGATCTGGCGTTGGCCGAGGCGTTTGCGCGGCGCATCGATGCGGTGCCGAGGCTGGTCTCGTCGCGGGCAGCTGCGATGGCGTTGGCAGCTTGACGCGGTTGTTGCCTGCGGCGCTGTTGCCCGCCTGCTGCGCGGCGGGCGTTCCGGTCGCGCATGGATGCGGCGGCAGGGTGGGCGGGGGCTTGGCTCTCCGGCTCGCGTGCATCTGGAGGCCGGCCTGAACGGCCGGCCTTCCGAAGGCACTGTGGCTTCGACTTCTTCCGCGCGCTCGCGGAGTGGGCCGCGTCGAAACGACGCCGATGACGCCGGTCGGCAGCCTTTCGTCGATGACCAGCCCGTCCAGACTCTAATGCCCGGCCTGCGCATTCGCGGTCTTCAACCGCCGCGTGGCCACCTGAGAATCTTGCAGGCCGCCACTACCGGCCGACATGAGGTTCACCGACACCGAGCTCGCGCGAATGGAGCAGGAGTCCGCTCGCATCGAGAAGACCCGCGCCGACACGGCCCGCGAGGCCGAGCGTCTGGAAGAAGAACGGCAGCGCCGATGCGAACCTTGAACGACGCGACGCAGCCGGCCTGTCGTTCGACTCACGGCGCGACGGCCGCCTCTTCAGCCACGGCCTGCCTGGCCGGCGTTGCGACAACCGCGGCCTTGCGCGCCGTCGCGATGCACAGCCAGTCGGCCATGCGCGATCCCCAGTTGTGGCGTGCCAGCACGTCGTGCCGCGCGCCGGCGGGCGCCGTCGCGTCCAGGACGCCGCTCGCGCGCACCAGTGGCGCCAGTTGCGGGCGGTTTGCGTCGTAGGTGGTGACCAGGTCGCCCGGCAGCGCGGCGCGCGCAAGCCCGGTGTTGGTGTTGGTGAATACATGCGTGCCCATGGCCGCCGCGGAGTACACGCGATCGTGCACGCCGCCTTGCCAGCACGGGTCGAAGTTGACGGTCGCGCGGTAGTGCGCCAGCACGCGGGCGATGTGGTCGTGGTGGACGCGGCCGATGTAGTTGAAGCCGGGCGTGTCGCCGAACTGTTCCTTCCAGCCCGTGCCGTAGAAGTCGACCGCCACGCCGGTCAGGCTGGCGACGGCCTGGATGCGGCGGTTGCGCTTGACCCACGAATCCACCGCCACCATCACGGCGAGCGACGGGCGATCGAAGGCGCGTTCGGGCCCCCAGTCGAGAACTCTGGCGACAGTCAGTGCGGGCATGGCCTCGGCGTCTGCCGCAAGAAGTGCCTCCTGCAGCGTGGCGAGACGATCGGCACTGGCGTGCTTGCCAGCAACGCGCGCGAGCAGGTCAGGCAGCGTCTCGCCCGCGGGCGTTCCGCCCAATTCGTTGCCGATGGTGCCGATGACGGCCACGCGCGGCAGTACCGTGGTCTCGTCGTCGCCGGCGCGGGCGAGCGCTCCGCGCTGCACTCGCGGGAACGCGGCGAAGGGCACGTGGTCCCACTGCACGGCCAGCGTCTTGCCCAGCCAGTCGCGGTAGCCGGTCTCCGGTGCGACCAGGCCCAGGCGGGCGTCCTTGCGCGCGGCGTTGAGGAAGTCGCTCATCACCGGCACGCGGGCCATGTCGTAGAGGATGGCGTCGAGCAGGTACAGCGACACCGGGCACTCGAAGTGTTCCCACAGCGGCTTGTCGCCGACGCGCACCGACAGCGGCAGCGGGCCCAGCGACAGCACGCCGCACACGTTCGCGACGGTCAGCCGCGCGAGCCTGGCGCTGTCGCGCGGCAGCGAGAGCACCGTGGCGTCGAAGCCCAGCGTGTTCAGTCCGGCCGCCATGCGGTCGCCGACGCTTTCCACGGCGCGCGTCGGGTGGTCGAAGGCCAGGACGAGGAAGACATTGGAGGGGGTCATGCGGGACTCTCTTTCAGGTCAGGGCAGCAGCAGGGCGACGAGCGAGTCGGGCAGTCCGGCCGGGTGCCGGCGCGGTGTCGGCACGGGTGCGGCGGGCTCGATCGCGCGCGTGGGCGCGGGTGCGTCAAGCGTGTCCCCGCTTGCGCGGGCCTCCGCAGGTTCGTGCGTCGTCGCGACCGATGCAGTAGGGGTGGGACGACCCAGTGCTGTCTTGACCGCGGCCAGTGCCTGCGCGGCACTTCGCGCGCGCACCGGCTGCGCAGGTGCGGCGTCGGTTGCCATGACATCGTCGGCGATGCCGCCGAAATCGACCTGCATCGTGCGCGCCAGCGTGCGCTCGCGCGGCGTCGTGATCACCTTGCGAAGCACCACGCGCATCAGTGCCGCCTTGTCCTGCGCGACCGGCTCGCGGGCCTCGCTCAGCCACTGCGGCGCCGCCATCTCGAAGCGTGCGTCGAACCAGCCCGAACGCCAGAAGCCGTCCGTGAAGTCGCCCCAGGAGCCGGCGTCGAGCGTGCGCACGGCGTCGTGCGTGCGCGCGAGCGGGATGTCGACCGCGCACGCGCCGTCGACCTTGAGCAGCGCGAGCAGGTTGCCCATCGCCGTCGGCAGGTCGGCGACCCGCGCGAGCGCGTCGCTCGCGAACACCAGCTCGAGCGTGCCGTGATCGAGGCGCACTGTGCCGCCGCCTTGCGTGGCGAACTCGCAGGGCAGGGACAGTGGCTGGCCCAGGTCCAGCACCAGGTCGGGCTCGGACTCGGCGCGAGCGGCGATGTTGAGCCAGCCCGGCTTGTAGCGGCTTGCGGCATCGAGGTTGATCGCGCGCGGCGCCCATGCGCCCGCGGGACGCACGCCTGCGAAGCCTTGCTGGAAGCCGGCGGCGAAGTCGAGCAGGTCGGCGAACTGCGGCATCGGATCGTGCGCGGCGTCTTGCGCGCGGAACGCGGCCAGGCGATTTCGCGCTTCCTCGAAGAAGACTGGCTTGTCGAAGAACAGGCTGAACCACTCCTGCACTTGCTCGGGCAGCCACAGCACGGAATCGACGAAGGCGGGAGCCGGCGCGGTCGTCGGCGTGTATTCGGAGATCACCGGCGTGCCCAGCGACAGGCAATGGAACGCGCGCGCCTGCTCGAAGCGGTTGCTTTCGTAATAGTGGCAGTTGAGCACGGCCTTGGAGCGGCGGATGAAGTCGTCGCGCTCGGCGCCGTAGACGGGCGAGTCGAACGACGCCACGTTGAAGCCCGCGGCCTCCACCTGGCTGATGAAGCTGCGGCGGCGCGCGTTCATGCTGCCGAAGAACAGCAGGTCGATCGGGCGCTCCTCGAGGGCGAGGCCCGGCTGGTCCAGGTAGGCGCCGTAGCCGAACGAGAAGATGGGCACTTCATCGGCATCCTGCGCGTAGGCCGGCACGTTGGCGGCGTCGTAATCGATGACCGCGGAGCTGCGCAGCAGCTTCAGGTAGTCGGGGCTGACGGACGCGCCGCCTTCGCCCAGTTGCTCCAGGTTCACGAAGATGCAGGCGTGGCGCTGCTGCCAGTCGGCCGGAAAGCCGAGATGGGCGCCGAACACGAAGTTCACCGCATCCTCGCGCAGGCGGTTCTTGCCCAGCGTCACGCGCGCGCCGTGGCGGCGCAGCATGTGCCGGAAGTAACGCGCCTGGTCGAGGAATCCGAGCGAGTGCACGTAGCCGGCGGGCTGCATGATCGCCAGGTGGATGGCAGGAAGATTCTTCATGGAACCGGCTCCGGGAAAGATTCGGGACCGCCCCCGATGTCGGGACGGTCGTGTCATCGATTCTGAAGAGCGGCGTGCGCGGCCAAGCGGCGAAAAGGGACGTTGGCCCCCGGCAATTCGCGCCAGCGTTCCTGCTCAGTGCGACTGCTTGAGCCGCAGCGCCTCGATCGCGCGTCCGGTGCCTTCGTACAGCACGACCAGGTTGCGCGCGGCCAGCGTGGATCCGCGGCCGGCGACCGAGCCTTCGAGATCCGGCCGCTCGCCGATGGCCAGGCAGCGCAGCCAGGCCGACTCGATCATCGGCAGCAGTTCGCCCGAGCGCGCCGGCTCCTCGGTCGCCCAGTCGAGCAGCAGGTCGCCGAGGGCGAAGAAGAAGTCGGGCGAGTGCGACCACTCGGCCATCGCGCCTTCGGCCAGCAGCACGGCCTGCGCATGCTGGCGGCATTTCTTGAGCGCGTGCATCTCGCGCACGAGGCGGTCGTGGTGCCAGCCCGGCGTGGTGCCGGCCAGCGTGACGGTGGCGCCGCTGGCCTGTTCGCATGCCCGGGAACGCGAGAAGTGCGCGCAGGCGTCGGCGTAGCGTTCGTAGACGTCGTGATCCTTGCCGATCTGGTAGTGCAGGTAGGCGTCGTCGGGCGCCTGCGCGACGGCGCGCGCGAGCAGGTCGGCGTTGCGGCCGGCCTTGGCCTTGAGCGCGTCGGCGCGGTAGCCGTCGTGCCCGAGCACGGTGGCCAGGCGCTTGACCGGCATGCGGTGGCGCGGCTGTTCGTGCACGTGGCCCTCGTAGCGCACGCCGCGCGGCAGCACGCGCGGCAGCCAGCTGGGCGAGACGGACACGCCGATGGGCGTGTCGAAGTGGCTGTCCACGCGCAGCGTGCCGACGAACTCGGGCGCGGTGTGGCGCAGCGCCAGCAGCTCGATGCCGGCCGCGGCGACCCACTCGTCCGCGTCGACGACGACATTCCAGTCGGCATCGGCCAGCGCCAGCGCGGCGTTGCGGGCCGCGGCGAAGTCGTCGCACCAGTCGAAATGGTCCACGCGCGCGCCCGCGGAACGCGCGAGGGCGACGGTGGCGTCGGCGGAGCCGGTGTCCAGCACCACCATCTCGTCGACGCAGCTGGACACGCTGGCCAGCGCGCGCACGATGCGCGCAGCCTCGTTGCGCGCGATCATCACGAGGGCGACCTTGTACGTCTGCATGCTCAGATCGCCGGCAGTGCCTGCGGCGGGAGGCCGGCCAGGTGGCGTTCGTGCATGCGGATCAGCAGTGCGTCCAGGTCGCGCGCCAGGCGCTCGGCGTCGAACAGCGGCAGCGCGAGCCTGTTGACGTCCAGGTGCGTCTTGATGCCCTGCAAGGTCTCGGGCTCGTTGGCGAGCGCCGTGGCCAGTTCCACGTAGTCGTCTTCGCTCCTGCAGGCCAGGTCGCCCAGGCCGCAGGCCGTGACGAGGCTGGCCGCGACGCGCGACGCGAAGGTCGGGCCCGGCACCGTGAGCACCGGCACGCCGGCCCACAAGGCCTCGCTGGCTGTGGTGTGCGCGTTGCAGGGCCAGGTGTCCAGGAACAGGTCGGCGGCGCGCAGGCGCGCGATGTGGCTGGCCAGGTTGAGCTTGCTGGCGAAGAAGACGCGCTCCGCGCCTACCCCGCGGGCGGCGAGTTCGCGCAACAGGTTTGCCTTGGCGTGCGGGTTCCAGGCCAGCATCCAGAGCACCGCGCGCGGTGCGCCGGCCAGGATGCGGGCCCACAGGTCCAGCATGTGGGGAGACAGCTTGTAGGTCTGGTTGAAGCAGCACAGCACGACGGCGTCGTCGGGCAGGCCCAGCTCGGCGCGTGGCGGGCAGGGCGGCAGCGCGCGCCCGGTGTCGTTGGGCTGGTAGCTGTTGGGCAGCTGCGCGATGTGCTCGCTGTAGTTGGCCGCGTGTTCCAGCGGCGTCGTGACGCGGTCGCCGATGATGTAGTCGATGAACGAGGCGCCGGAAGTGCCCGGGTAGCCGAGGTAGGCGGCCTGCACCGGCGCGGGCCGGTAGGCCAGCAGCTGCATGCGGCTGTCGCGCGTGTGGCCCTTCAGGTCGATCAGGATGTCGATGCCGTCGTCGCGGATGCGCTTGGCCACCGCGCAATTACCGGTGTCGCGCACGTCGATGAAGTGTTCGCAGGCGGCGCGGACGCGGCGCGAGATCTCGGAATCGTCTTGCCGGCTGTGTGAATAGAGGAAGGTCTCGAAGCGCTCGGTGTCGCGGCGTTCGAGCAGCTCGGTCATCAGCACTGCGGTCGCGTGCTGGTAGAAGTCGGCCGACAGGTAGCCGACGCGGATGCGTCCGGGCTTGCGCGGGCCGGGCGCGGGCAGCGGCTCGATGTGGCGCGCCATGCCTTCCACGCGGCGCTCGCCAAGGCGGCGTTGTTGCTGCGGCGTCGATTCGATGGAGATGAGCGCGAACGGCAGCAGCAGGCGCGCGATCTCGGGGTCGTCGCGGTCGACGGCGGCGAGCAGGGCCTGGGTGTCGGCCTCGACGTTCTGCCAGTCGCAGGTCTGGCGGCTTTCCTGCACCAGCAGGCTCAGCGCCAGCGCGCTGGTCGAGTCGTCGCCCAGCGAGATCGCGGTGCGGAAACACTCGGACGCTTCGAGGTCCATGTGCAGGTCCATGAAGCACAGGCCGAGCCGGTAGTGGACGATGGCCGAGTCGATCTTGATGGCCAGCGCCTTGAAGAAGGCCTCGACGGCCGCCTGCGCATCGCGCGTCTGGAACAGCGCGTTGCCCAGCGCGTTGTAATAGTCATGGTCGCGTGGCACGTCTTGCGACAGCGCGCGCAAGGTGCGCAGCGCATCGTCCGGGCGCGACATCTGCAGCTGCAGTTCGGCTGCCATCCGGCAGGCGACCGGGTTGGCGTCGTTCAACGTGAACGAGCGCTCGGCGGCTTCCAGCGCGGCCACGTGCAGGCCCAGCTCCATGCGCGAGCGCGCGAGGTTGACCCACATCAGCCAGTCGTCCGGCGTCAGGTCGGTCGCGTGCTCGAACTCCTGAGCGGCCGCGTTCCAGCGGCGGGCGCGCTGCGCATGCAGGCCGGCCTGGCGGTGTGCTTCCGCGCGGCGTGCGTTCGGTGATCCATGGCCGGGGGCGTTCGCAGGTGAGAAGTTCTTCATGATCGGGGCAGTCTAGGCCGCATGTTCGCAAACATGAATCCGATAACAGGCCAAGTCCCGGTGCAGTTCGAAGCGACCGTCCGGGGCCGGCCCGGATCGCAGCCGCACTTTAGAAAGAAGGTCTGCGGCGATCGCGAGAAAAGAAGGTCAAAAAGGTCTCAAGTCTTTTGATCGACGATCCGAAAACAAAATTACGGCCCCACCCGTTTTCGACTTTGGGGCAAACATCCCGGCAATCCCGCCGGTCTTGTCTTCCCCAGGAGTAAACATCATGACTCTCTCGATCAATACCAACATCGCGTCGATCGACGCCCAGCGCAACCTGTCGGCTTCGCAGGACTCCCTTGCGACGTCGATGCAGCGCCTGTCTTCCGGCCTGCGGATCAACTCCGCCAAGGACGACGCCGCCGGCCTGTCGATCGCCGAACGCATGAACGCCCAGGTGCGTGGCATGAACGTGGCGATCCGCAATTCCAACGACGGCATCTCGCTGGCGCAGACGGCCGACGGCGCGCTGGCCCAGGTCAGCAACTCGCTGCAGCGCATGCGCGAGCTGGCGGTGCAGGCGCGCAACTCGACCAACAGCTCGTCCGACAAGGACTCGCTGAACAAGGAATTCGGCCAGCTGCAGGCGGAAATCACCCGCGTGCTCGGTGGCACCACGTTCAACGGCAAGGCCATCCTGGGCGCGGACGCGACCACGCTGGACTTCCAGGTCGGCGCCAACACGACGGCCAACGACACCGTGTCGATCAAGACGTCCAACATGAACAACGATACGACGATGACGTCGGTGACCGAATCGACGCAGGCATCGATCGATTCGACCAACGATGCCACCGCGATCGGCACCGTGATCGACAACATCGACAAGGCCATCGACGACGTCAACGACACGCGCGCCACCTTCGGTGCGACGGAAAGCCGCTTCGACTCGATCATCTCGAACCTGCAGTCCAGCGTCGAGAACCAGACCGCCGCCCGCAGCCGCATCATGGACGCCGACTTCGCAGCGGAAACCGCGAACATGAGCCGCGCCAACGTGCTGCAACAGGCCGGCACCGCGATGATCGCCCAGGCCAACCAGCAGCCTTCCCAGGTTCTGACGCTGCTGCGCTGAGCCCCGGCCGACGCGCCGCCGCCAGCGCGGTGGCGCGCGGCAAGATGATTCCAGCCCGGTGCGATGGTGTTCGTCAGTTTCTTGTAGACCACCATTTGCACGCCTTCTCGAGTGATCGGGTAGGCGTGCTTGCATTTAGGGCTAAAGGTTTTTGAAGAGGCCCCCGATAACAAGACCAACAGGCTCACGAAATCGAGCTTGGGTCCGGTGAGTGGCCAAGGGCCTGGCGATGCGACATCAGCAGCATCGCTCAGACCGTAGGAGCACCTGGCGCTAGGCAATTTGATCGCCAGTGCTCTTGCCGGAAAGTGTCCTCTTCAATCCACCTTCCCAAGGAATCATCATGGCTTTGACCATCAACACCAACATCGCGTCGATCGACGCGCAGCGCAACCTGTCGGCTTCGCAAATGTCGCTGTCGACGTCGATGCAGCGCCTGTCCTCCGGCCTGCGCATCAACTCGTCCAAGGACGACGCCGCCGGCCTGTCGATCGCCGAACGCATGAACGCCCAGGTGCGTGGCATGAACGTGGCGATCCGCAATTCCAACGACGGCATCTCGCTGGCGCAGACGGCCGACGGCGCGCTGGC
>Ga0302279_10004027_pt1 | contig 17709 bp, 18 predicted proteins | sample III_Bog_N3_3_FD_194541 | JGI IMG/M metagenome (GOLD analysis project Ga0302279, IMG submission 194541) | Peat permafrost microbial communities from Stordalen Mire near Abisko, Sweden - III_Bog_N3_3 | ecosystem: Environmental > Terrestrial > Soil > Wetlands > Peat | place: Sweden: Abisko...
GCTCCGCGCATTCGTTGTCCAGCGGATGGATGGGTAACAAAACGGACCGGATGGATGGGTGACACTTGTTCATGGTTCGGTCTCGTGCGTCGCGGCGCTACTAACGCCGCGACGCAGCTTGCGTGTTTTCTGGTCGATGATGCCGATTGGCACGTCAAAGAAGCGCACTTGCCATTGTCCTTGCTCGGTTTCTTCGATGGCAACCGCTTCACCAATGAGAGCGCTGCAAACGTGAATGAAGTCGCCTCGCCATTTGATCTCGCCGTTGGAGCGGACCTGGCGCACCGCGGCTCCGGCCGGGTAATCCGGCTCGGGAAGTCGCCTCGGCATGGCACGAGGCGAAGGCTGGTAGACGCTTGCAGGTGTGCGTTGACCGAGCGATTCGTGCGGCCGCTCTTCATTGTAGTCGCGCACAAATGCGGCAAAGCGGCGAGCCTGCGCGGCGCGGGTTGGCGGCGCTGGCCGCATGGCTTCCAAAAGCGTGAGGTGAAAGCGTTCGTGCCTGCCGTTCTGCTGCGGATGACCGGGATCGATCCGTTCATGTCGGATGCCGAGCTTGATCCACCACACCGAAAGTGCCGTCAGGCCGGTGGTCCCGGTCGAGGCGAATGGCGAGCCGTTGTCGGAGCGGATCACCTCCGGCAAGCCGTACTCCCGGAAAGCCCGTTCAAGCGGCGGTTTGCACTCGGCATGTTGCGTGCTGCCGGTCGCCGACAAGCTGATCAAATAGCGGCTGAAGCCATCCGTCACCGTGAAGGGTTCGGCGCGCGAGCCGTCGCCCAATCGTATCCAGCCCTTGTGATCCATGCCCCATACGTGATTGGCACGCTGCGGCACCGTGAGTTGACCCATGCGCGGGGGCGCCCGTCGCCGCACGCGACGGCTGCAAACCAGCCCCGCTCGCTTGAGAATCTCGCCGGCCGTCGAGGCCGACGGCCATTCAACATCCCCCTGGCGAGCCTCGAGCTTGCTCACGATCTTGCGCGGTCCCCAGTTCGGCCGCTCCCGACGCAGCCCCACAATCGCATCAACGATGTTCTGCGGCGTCGCGCGACCATGCACCCGGGCCGCGTGCGAGCGCTCCACCAGCCCCGCGACCCCTTCCAAACGATACCGATCCAGCCATTTGTATCCAGTCTTCCGGCTGATCTCGTAGCGCTCGCAAAGCTCCGTCATCGTCCACGATCCAGTTCGCTGATCCGCGATGAAGCTCACCCGTTCGTCCATTGCACAGCTCTCTCGCCAAGACATCGGCTGGTCCTCCCAGCCGACAGAGAACTGTCACCCATCCATCCGGTCTACTTTGTTACCTATCTATCCGGTCTGGACAGGATGACGACAGTTGTGGTTGGGGCGGGGCTGGTTGGCCTACGCCGCTACGCCGCCGCCGGCACCGGATAGGCCGTCACCGACTTGATCTTCTCCATCGCGAAACGCGAGGTGACGTTCTTCAGCGGCACCGCGCTGATCAGCTTCTTGTAGAACACGTCGTAGCTCTGCATGTCCGCGACCACGACGCGCAGCATGTAGTCGACGTCGCCGGCCATCCGGTAGAACTCCATCACTTCCGGCATCGCGCTGACCGCCTCGGCGAATCTGCGCAGCCAGGCCTCGGAATGATCGGAGCTCTCGACCGAGACGAACACGGTAATGCCGAGCCCGATCTTGTTCTGATCGACCAGCGCGACCCGGCGCAGGATCACGCCATCGGCCTCCAGCCGCTGGATGCGCTTCCAGCAGGGGGTCGATGACAGCCCGACCCGGTCGCCGATCTCGGCGACGGAGAGCGAGGCGTCCTCCTGGAGTACCGTCAGGATCTTGCGGTCGATGGCGTCGAGGCGGCGGTTGGGTTCGGGGATTTGAACGGCGAGGTCGGTCATGGGAAGAACTTTGTTCCAATTATTGGTCCGGCGACCCTCATATATAGAAAATTCTTCTAAGACAAGCCCTGTTGGCTGCTCCCGGTCGGACTGGCGGTCTGGCCGTGGCTCAAAAGCCCCATGACTTCAGCACGTTGCGGTGCGGCAAAGGCGCCGCCGAAGCGGGTGCATTTCAGGGCTGCGGCGGCCGAGGCGAACCGCAGCGCGCTTCGAATGTCCTGCCTTTCGGTGACGGCCAGCGCGAAGGCGCCATGGAACACGTCACCCGCGCCCAGGGTGTCCACGGTATGCACCGGGAAGGCCGGGGTCTGCTGCAGGTTCTGCTGCTCGTCGAGCCAGATCGTGCCTTGCGGGCCGCGGGTTCCCGCCAGGAACGAGGGTGTCAGCCTGGCGATTTTCTTCAGCGCCTCGCCGTCGTCGGCGGTACCGGCGGTCTCCTGCAGCGACTCGCTGGAGAACACCAGATGCGACGACGCCGTCAGCAGCCCTTCGCGCAGCGACATCGCGCGGTCGACGTCGACGATCACGGGGATGCCGCGACGGCGCGCCTCGACGCAGAGATCGTTGCAGAATTGGGCGCAGCGGCTCTCGGTCAGGATCGCGGCGCAGTCGTCCAGCAGTTCGTCGGTATCGGGCAGCCGCAGTTTCCACAGTTCCGGATCGCGGAAGGTGACGATGGTGCGCTCGCCGCTCGGGTCGATCATGATGGCGGAAATCGGCGTTACCAGCCCCGCCATGTGGATGATGTGTTTGGTGTCGATGCCTTCATGGGCGAGCTTGTCGAAGATGTAGCGGCTGGTCGTTTCGCGGGCATCGCCCATCGGTCCGCAAATCGAGGCGCGGCCGCCGAGGCGGACGATGCCGATCGCCGCGTTGAGGGCGTTGCCGCCGCAGATTTCCTCGAAATGGCTGGCGTTCACCTTGGAGCCGCGGGCCGGCAGTGTCTGGACGCGAAACGTCAGGTCGCGCACCGGGATGCCGATGCAGAGGATGCGCGGAGGGATTTTAGGCGCCGGAGCCTGAAAGTTCATGCCGGAATCCATCATGCCGGTTCCGCCTGCTGCCGGAACCACGATCCCGGACCAATCGACTGGGACATGAGCCGTTCCCGCTATGCGCCCGCGGCCGCTCCGTCATGCACCCAGCGGCCGAGCAGATGGTGGGCGATCGCGAACGGATGCGGTCCTGCCAGACCGTCCGGATGTTGCCGCTTGATCATCAGGGTCGCCTCAGTGCGGTCGAACCAGCGCGCGTCTTCCAGTTCCGCCCGGTCGACGACGATGTCCTCGGTGGTGGCGCGCGCCGTGCATCCGATCATCAGCGACGACGGATAGGGCCAGGGCTGCGTCATGTAGTAATTCACGTCGGTGCAGCGAATCCCGGATTCCTCGAAAATCTCGCGGCGGACCGCGTCCTCGATGGTTTCGGCGGCCTCGACGAAGCCGGCGAGGCACGAATACATGCCGGGGGGAAATTGCTTCTGCCGGCCCAGCAGCACCTTGTCGCCCATCGTCACCAGCATGATCACGACGGGGTCGGTGCGCGGAAAATGCTCGGCCTTGCAGTTCGGGCAGTCGCGCTTCCAGCCGCCTTCCTTCATCACCGAACGGGTGCCGCAATTGGCGCAATAGCCGTGGCGCTGATGCCAGCTCACCATCGATTTCGCCATTGCGATCGCCGAGAGCTGGTTGGGCGGCACCACCCCCTGCATCGCCATGCCGCGCAGTTCGCTCACCGCGACGTCGCTGCGCGGCAGCAGGCTCTCCACAGACGCTGCGGAAATGCCCATGCCGAAGATGGGAGCGCCGTCCCGCAAGCCTAAGAAGATCGTGCCCGGATTGGCGCCGAATTTCAGCGCCTCGTCGATGGAGAGCAGCGCGCGCGGGCCGTCGGCCGCCTGCTTCACCACCAGCGAGTCGCGATACACCACATAGGCGCGGGCATCACGATGGCTTTCCAGGGCCATCAGTTTCGCATCGTCGCTGCGCAGATGCGCGGCGCGGTCGAGAATATCGGTGACGAAGGCCGGCCGGCCCAGCGGAAACGAATCGAATGCGGTCATGTCCTATCCAAGCCAGATCTTGCGGCGAAGCGCGCTGATGAAATTCTGCACCTCCTCGGCGTCATGCGCCAGCGGCGGCATCACGCCCCAGACCGGGCGCGGCCATGCGACGTCGCTGGAACGGCGGGCGATCACATGCACGTGCAGCTGCGGCACCAGATTGCCCAGTGCCGCGATGTTCAGCTTGTCGCATTGGGTGATCTCTTTGAGTGCGCGGGCGGTGCGGCTGATCTCCGTCATCAGCTGGGCCTGCTCGACCTCGTCGAGGTCGATGATTTCCACCGCCTCGTGCCGGCGCGGCACCAGCAGCAGCCACGGATAATGCGCATCCTTGATGACGAGCACACGGCACAACGGCAGGTCGCCGATGTCGATGGTGTCCTTCTTGAGCTGTGAATGCAGCGACCAGGCGGAGGCGTCAGAAGGCATGAGGGTTCCTGGTGCGTCCATCGTTTCTCGATGGATTCGGTCCGGAGCGGCCTGAAATGGCCACCGCCGCCAGTGTCATATCAAGGCGTCATCATCCGCGAAAGCGGATGATCCAGTATTCCGCGGCACGTCAGTTATCTCCAGAGCCCGGCGTACTGGATACCCCGCGCTTTCGCGGGGTATGACGGGAACAGGTCCCGCTTGCTTTCCGGCGCTTTTGGCCCCAAATAAGGCCCGGGAGATTGGCGGTGGACGAGCCACTCGCCAACCGGGTCAGGTCCGGAAGGAAGCAGCCCTAACGAGGTCCGGATCGGGTCGCTCGTCAGTCTCCTACCTGTTTTTGGGAGCGAATCGCGCAAAAAGGGGGAACCCGTCCTGCGCTCGATTCGGCTCCGTATTCCGCCAGCCGGCTTCGAGAGACAATCAAGTGCGGATCGATCGATGACCGACGCTGGCGCTCCCGCAATGCCCCCCAATCCGCCGGAAACCGTCGATGGGGGCGGTTTCGACCTCGGCGGCCCGCCCGAGGCCGGCAAGCATTACCGCGTGCTGGCGCGCAAATACCGCCCCTCCAGTTTCGACGATCTGATCGGCCAGGACGCCGTGGTCCGGACCGTTTCCAATGCGTTCGAGACCGGGCGGATTCCGCAGGCCTGGATCCTGACCGGCGTGCGCGGGGTCGGGAAGACCACCACGGCGCGGATCCTCGCCCGCGCGCTGAATTACGAATTGCCGGACGGCTCGGTGAAGGGCCCGACCATCCACATGCCGGTGCCGGGCGTGCATTGCCAGGCGATCATGGAAAGCCGGCACATGGACGTGCTGGAAATGGACGCCGCCTCCCACACCGGCGTCGACGACGTGCGCCAGATCAACGACAGCGTGCGCTATGCGCCCGCCAGCGCCCGCTACAAGGTCTATATCATCGACGAAGTCCACATGCTCTCGACGGCGGCGTTCAACGCCTTCCTGAAGACGCTGGAGGAGCCGCCGGAGCACGCCAAATTCGTGTTCGCCACCACCGAAATCCGCAAAGTCCCGGTGACGGTGTTGTCGCGCTGCCAGCGTTTCGATCTGCGCCGCGTCGAGGCCGATGTGCTGATGGCGCATCTGGCCAATATCGCGGCCAAGGAGCATGTCGAGGTCGAGCCCGAGGCGCTCGGCATCATCTCGCGCGCGGCGGAAGGCTCGGTGCGCGATTCGCTGTCGCTGTTCGACCAGGCGATCGCGCATGCGGCGGGCCCGGTGCGTGCCGATGCGGTGCGGCAGATGCTGGGGCTCGCCGACCGCACCCGGGTGATCGACCTGTTCGATTCGCTGGCGCGAGGCGACATCGCCAGCGCGTTCAGGGAATTCCGCGAGCAGTACGACACCGGCGCCGATCCGATCGTGGTGCTCAGCGATCTCGCCGAATTCGTCAATTTCGTCACCCGCGTCAAGATCGTGCCGGCCACCGCGGACAATGTCGCCTACAGCGAAACCGAGCGGCTGCGCGCCCGCGATTTCGCCTCCAAGCTTTCGATGCGGGTGTTGTCGCGGATGTGGCAGATGCTGCTGAAAGGCATCGCCGAGACGCAAGCCGCGACCCGCCCCGCGGCGGCCGCGGAGATGGTGCTGGTGCGCATCGCCTATGTCGCGGACATGCCGACGCCGGACGAGGCGATCCGGATGCTCGAGCAGAATGGCGGCGCATCGCCGGTGATCGCGGCCGGTCAAGCGCCGCGCAGCGCGCCGGCCCCGGCCACCTCGTCGGCCGCGGTTTCCGCGATGCCATCCTCGCCCGCCCGCGTGGCTTCCGCGCCGCGGGCCGGTGCCGAGCCAGCGGCGCGCCCGCAGATGGTCGCGCCTTCGGCGGACGCGCAGGCCGCGCCGGCGGCGCGCCGGGTCGCGAGCTTTCCCGAACTGGTGGCGCTGGCGGGCGAAAAGCGCGATCTGCAGACCAAGGCCGCGCTGGAGGCCGACGTTCGCCTGGTCCGCATCGAGGACGGGCGCCTCGAAGTGGCGATGGAGCGCAGCGCGGCGCGCACGCTGATCAACGATCTCTCGCGCAAGCTCGAGCAATGGACCGGGCGGCGCTGGACCGTGATCGTGTCCAACGAGGCCGGGCAGCCGACGGTGCGCTCGCAGAACGAAGTCGCGAAGAACCAGCGCGAGCGCGCCGCCGAGGCCGATCCGCGGGTGCAGGAGGTGCTGGCCCGGTTTCCCGGCGCCAAGGTGGTCGAGGTGCGCAAGCTTGCCCCGGAGCCGCCGGAATCCGATGCTAGCGGTGAAGACTCCACCGATCCCATCGACAGCGACGACCTATAGCAATCCACAGGGAAGCATTGATGGCTGACTTTCTCGGCATGATGAAGCAGGCGGCGCAGCTGCAGTCGAAGATGCAGGCGATGCAGGAGGAACTCGGCCATGTCGAGGTCGAGGGCATCTCCGGCGGCGGCCTAGTCAGCGTGCGCATGACCGCGAAGATGGAAGTGAAGGCGGTCAAGATCGACCCCAGCCTGATCAAGGCGGACGAGCGCGAAATCCTCGAGGACCTGCTGGTGACCGCGCTCAATGACGCCAAGCGCAAGGCCGAAATCGCGATGCAGGAAAAGATGCAGGCGTTGACCGGCGGACTGGGCCTGCCGCCGGGACTGGGCCTCACCTGAGATGGCCACTGCGGTTGCCGGTCCCGAAATCGAACGCCTGATCCAGCTGCTGGCGCGGCTGCCGGGGCTCGGGCCGCGCTCGGCGCGGCGGGCGGCGCTGCACCTGATCAAGAAGCGCGAGGCGCTGATGACGCCGCTGACGTCGGCGCTGCAGGTTGCGATCGACAAGATCCAGGTCTGCAAGACCTGCGGCAATATCGACACCCAAAACCCCTGCACGGTCTGCACCGATCCGCGGCGCGATCCCGCCATCATCGTCGTGGTCGCCGACGTCGCCGACCTCTGGGCGCTGGAGCGCGCGCACGCGACCAGCGGGCGCTATCACGTCCTGGGAGCGACGCTGTCGCCGCTCGACGGCGTTGGTCCGCAGGACCTCACCATCGATGCGCTGGTGGCGCGCGCGCACGATCCCCTGGTGACCGAAATCATTCTCGCCCTCAATGCCACCGTCGACGGCCAGACCACGGCGCATTACATCACCGACCTGCTGCAGGAGGCGGGCGTCAAGGTGACGCGGCTTGCCCATGGCGTGCCGGTCGGAGGCGAACTCGACTATCTCGACGAAGGCACGCTGTCGGCAGCGATGCGACAGCGCACCCTGTTCTAGCAACCAGACACGGAAACGATCGACATGACGAAACGACGATTCGGCAGACGGCTGGCCTTGGGCACGGTCATGGCGGCGACCTTCGCGCTGCCGGCGCTGGCGCAGCAGGCCGAGCCTGCACCGAAGGCGACCAGGGCGATCAATGCCGGCGACGTGCTGTCGGGACAGCTCAACGCGCTGCGCCTGCGCAGCGGCAACAAGGGCAAGCGCGTCGCCACCTATCAGCTCACCAGCGACCCGCGCCGGCTGCCGCCGCCGAACGGCCTCTGCGGCCTGGAAACCGGACCGGAAACCTTTCAGATCGTCACCAACAACGATGCACAGGCGGCGCAGCTGAAGGGCTTCGTCGGCAAGGAAGTCTCGCTCCGGGTCGAGGAGGTCGCCTGCGCGCAGGACGCCGGGCAGATGAGCGAGGCCGTGGTCTCCAGATGGAGCGTGGTGACCACGCACTGAGCTGTCGTACCTACTGTTCCTCAACCTCACGAGACCCGACATCATGGCCGACTATCGCACCGTCAAAGCCGATTCCCTCACCCGCGTGGTCCACAGCATCGTCAAGGCGGGCGGCTCGTCCGACCGCGAGGCCACCCTCGTCGCCGTCAACCTGGTCGAAGCCAATTTGAAGGGCCATGACTCGCACGGCGTCGGCATGGTGCCGCGCTACATCGACGCGATGAAGGAAGGCGGACTCAAGATCAACCAGCATGTCGGCGTCGTGATGGACGGCGGCGTGATGCTCACCCTCGACGGCCATGTCGGCTACGGCCAGGTGATGGGTCATGAGGCGATGGAGCTCGGCGCCGAGCGCGCCAAATCCAACGGCGTGTGCGTGGTGGGGCTGTCCAACTCGCATCACATCGGCCGCATCGGCCACTGGGCCGAGCAGTGCATCACCCATGGCCTGGTCTCGATCCACTTCGTCAACGTGCTGGCGCGGCCGATCGTGGCCCCGTTCGGCGGCCGCGACGCGCGCCACGGCACCAACCCGTTCTGCGTCGGCATCCCGCGCCCGGGCAAAGACCCGATCGTGCTCGACTTCGCCACCAGCAAGATCGCCCAGGGCAAGACCCGCGTGGCCTACAACAAGGGCGAGCAGTTGGCTCCCAATATCATCCTCGACGACCGCGGCAATCCCTCGACCGACCCGCGCTATACGGTGATCGAACCCTCGGGCGCCATCCTGCCGTTCGGCGAGCACAAGGGCTCAGGCCTGGCGTTGATCTGCGAACTGCTGGGCGGGGCGCTCTCGGGCGGCAAGACCTTGACTGGCAAGACCGACGGCAGCCGCAAGGTGATCAACAGCATGTTTTCCATTCTGATCGATCCCGCCAAACTGGGCACCGGCGAGAACCTGGCGCGCGAGATGGAAAGCTTTGTGGCCTGGCACACCGCTTCTCCGCCCGGCGAAGGCGTCGACCATGTGAAGATCGCCGGCGAACCCGAGCGCGAATGGAAAAAGCAGCGCCTCGCCGCGGGCATTCCGATCGACCCCACCACCTGGCAGGAGATCGTCGCCGCCGGCGCCAAGGTGGGCCTGGACAACGCGGCGATCGAAGATCTGGCGAAGTAAGCCCGCGCGGTTCGCGGCGGCTAGACCTTCGCCGCCTCCAGCGCGGCAAAATGCCCGCGCCGCTGTAGCCAGGCCAGCAGGATCAGGCCGGGCACCGCGACCGCGACGCAGATCGCGAAGAACAGCGGCCATCCCGCCGCCTTCGCCACGTAACCCGCGCCCGACGACAGATAGGTGCGTCCGACCGCGGCGAGCGCGGTCAGCAGCGCGTACTGGGTCGCGGTGTGCAGCGGGTTCTGGCACAGCGCCGAAAGATAGGCGACGAAGATCACGGTGCCGATGGCGCTGGTGAAGTTCTCCGCCGAGATCGCGAACGCCAGCGCCCATTCGTTGAGGCCGGCGAGCGCCAGCCACGAGAACGACAGATTGGCCACGGCCTGCAACGTGCCGCCGATCCACAGACTGACGGCCAGCGAGTAACGTCGCGCGACAAAACCGCCGGCAAAGCCGCCGATCAGGGTCGCGGCCAGGCCCACGCCCTTGACGATGGTGGCGTAGTCGTTGCGGGAAAAGCCGAGGTCGATCACGAACGGCGCGGTCATGGTGCCGGAAAACGCGTCGGTGAACTTGAACAGCACCACGAAGGCAAGGGCGGCGAGCGCGTCCTTGCGGACCAGGAATTCCGAGAACGCGCCGACCGCCGCATGCAGCACGCGCACGAAGGCGGTCTCGCTGCCGGTGGCGGCCTCCGCGCGCGCGGATTGTTCTGGCTCGGTGGCGCAGAGCGCGGTGACGGTTCCGATCAGCACCATGGCGGCCATCGTCACATAGCCCCACATCCACGCCGACGACCGCGCAATCCCCGTTGATTCGAACCCGCTGACCAGAAACAGCGCGCCGGCGGTCGAGACCAGCATGCCGATGCGGTAGGCCGCGACATAGGACGCCATGCCGGCGGCCTGCTCGCTCTCGGGCAGGCTTTCGACGCGAAACGCATCGACCACGATGTCCTGGGTCGAGGACATCGCCGCCACCAGCAGCGCGCCGAGCGCCACGAACAGCGGCGAGCGCGCCGGGTCGGTCAGCGCCAGCAGCAGGATCGAAACGATCAGGAACAGTTGCGAACACACCAGCCAGCCGCGGCGGCGGCCGAAGGCACGGGTGAAGAACGGCACATGCAGCGCATCGACCAAGGGCGCCCACAGGAATTTCAGCGTGTAGGGCGTGCCGACCAGCGCGAACAGCCCGATGGTGCCGAGGTCGACGCCGGATTCGCGCATCCACACCAGCAGCGTTGATCCCGACAGCGCCAGCGGAAGCCCGGAGGAAAAGCCGAGCAGCAGCACGATCAGCACCCGCCGCTGCAGATACACCGCGAGGCCGTCGCGGAACGAGGCGCGGGGGACGGCGGGGGTCGACGGTTCGGGCGAGTCGGGCGCGCTGGTCATGCGCCAGTGCTAGCAGATTCGCGTGAATAACAACCGCGCCGGTTGACTATGATATCGCGTCGCCCGAAGGAATCCCGTGGAGACAACGATCGGCGCCAAGCTCCTGCCGGGCCCGATCAGTCACGATTCCATGATCTCGCCCACAACCATTGAGCGGCCCTCGTCGGCGGACGGGCTCATTGCGTCACGGCGGGCCGGGCTCCGATCGCGAGGCGGGGAGCGCCGAGAGCTGTAGTTGGCGACGAATCTCACCCGCCATCGCCTGTGACAAGGGCTGTCCGGTCATCTCCTCGATCCAGTACCATTGACCGTTCGGATTGATTTCCAGGAAAAACCACTGGTTTTGGTTGTCCATGGCAAAATCAAATGCAGCGAATCGAAGCCCGAAGTGCGCGCACATATCGATGCATGCGTCCACGATATCGTCCGGTGGATCAATCGGTGTATGCAAGATATTATGATAATCGTCGACATTGCGACCGTCGTATGTCGCCTTGGCGATATGACGGGTTTCCATGCGGGTCGCGAACGTATCCGAGCCGATGATGTTCAACCGAACGTCGCATCGGCGCTCGATAAAATCCTGAAGGATGCAGGGCGAGTTTTTGATGTCTGCGATATTGTCGACTATTTTTGAATCCACGCACGAAGTGTACATTCTCTCGAAGCCGCTCTCGCCTTCGATAATCGGCATATACAACGGCTTGATCACGCATTGCGCGCTGGCGCTGTCCAGAAACGCTTTTGCATCGGCTTCGTTTGACGTGATGATGGATCGCGGCATGCGCAGGCGGCCGTCACGTGATGCCCAGCTCAACTGGGCCACCTTGTATGACGCGTGACGGATCGACTCCGGCGAATTGAACCATGTTTGCGAAAGGGCGCGCAGCGATCCGAAGAGAGAGTGTGAAAATTCATCACGAGCGAACTTCTTGTCGCCCTTGCTCATGAATTCGATGAGCGTTGGATACGCTCTTCTGTTCCATACCAGGGAGGTAGACGAAATACATTTGTCGCCGACACGGAGGTGCGGGCGCTCCGGGCGAAAGGTTACCGTATCCTGCCAGAGATCGATCTGGTCGATACAAATCGTCCGGATCCCGTCCGCGTGGAGGTGCCTGATAACGGAGCTGACATGAGGATCTTGGAGGCTGCCCAGAATCACGACGTCATAGTGCATCTCAAAGGTCGATACCGGCCGGAGTATCCAAAATCGTTCCTTGTGATCCGCTGGTGTAGTGCGCGTCCGTCCACTTCGCCAGCAGCAACTTCTTGTTGATGGCTGACATGGCCTCTTCGTCTGTCAGATGGGACGGAATGTCGATCTTGACGGCAATGTTCGCGAGTAGAGGGCGTTGTTGCTTTTCATCCGGGTTGTCTGCCATGGCTACCTCTCGCTCCTGCTCGCTTGCGCGCGTGTCATGCTTCCGGGCCCGCAGATTGCCCAACTCTCGTCAAGCGTGCAATCTAAATCTGATGTCTGCTGTGGTTGATCAGCCGGTGTTTCGGCCCGCGGGGTCCGGCAAGCGGCGACCAGGACCGTTGGTTCAGCTGATATCAAGTCCCCCCGCTCCTGCCTGCCCGAATGGTCACGCGCAGTAACAGCGGTCACCCGGCCAGGGCCTGCCAGCGCGAAAATGGGCTGAAAAACAGCGGCGTGGATAGTCGTGCCCTATTCCCCCGCCTGCAGCTTGCGCGGCACGGGAAACAGTTCGGGCGGCTTGACCAGATGCGGGGCTTCCGCGGGCGCTTCAGTCTTGCTGAAATCCAGCTCCTCGATCCGCCCCGCCCGTTTCTCGATCTTGTCGGCGGAGATCAGGACCTGCCGGACGTCCTCGTTGACGTCGTCGAAATGCTTCTTCAGCTTCAGCACGCGCTCGCGCAGGCGCCCGAGATCGTCGCCGAGGTTGAGCACTTCGGTGCGGATCTGGTCGGCGGCGTCGCGCATCCGCGCGTCTTTCAGGATCTGCTGCATGACCTGGATCGCCAGCATCAGCAGCGACGGCGACACCAGCACCACGCGGGCGCGGTAGGCCTTCTGGATCACGTCGTCAAAACCGTCGTGGATTTCGGCATAGACCGATTCCGACGGCACGAACATCAGCGCGGTGTCCTGGGTCTCGCCCGCAATCAGGTATTTTTCCGCGATGTCGCTGACGTGTTTCATCACGTCGGCGCGCAGCCTTTGGGTGGCGAGTTTCTTTTCCTCGTCGCTGCGGGCGTCGTGCAGCGCGGTCACGGCTTCCAGTGGGAATTTCGCGTCGATGCAAAGCGGGCGCTGGTCGGGCAGGAACACCACGCAGTCCGGCCGCTTGCCGCTCGAGAGCGTGTGCTGGAACGCATAGGAACCCTTCGGCATGCCGTCCTGGACGATCGCCTCCATCCGCGCCTGGCCGAACGCGCCGCGCGACTGCTTGTTGGCGAGCACGTCGCGCAAGGTGGTCACCTGCGAGGTGAGGTCGGTCAGGTTCTTGTGGGCGTTGTCGATGATGCCGAGCCGCTCGTGCAGCACGCGCAACGAGTCCATGGTGTTGCGCGTGGACTGCTCCATCGACTGGCCGACCCGGTGGGTCACCGAATCCAGCCGCTCGCTGACGGCGCGCGCCATCTCGGCCTGGCGGCCGGCCAGCGCCTGGCCCATGGCGTCGACGCGGCCGGTGGCCTCGCTCTGCGCATGCATCATGTCGCTCAGGCGCTGCTCCAGTTCGTCGGCGCGGATCGCCTGCGCCATCGCCAGTTCGGCGCCGCGCCGGCCGGACCGGGCGATCACGACGGTGATGGTCACAAGCAGCAGGAGCGCCAGCGCGCCGAAGACGATCAGCGCGGTGCCGGTGCGAATCGGCAGGTCGCCGACCATGAAAAGAATCTCGTTCATGGGAGCCCTTGTAGCCGATTCGGGCGCGAACGCGAACGAAGAGGGAACATTTATGGTTAACCAAACCACTATTTTCATGGTTAATACTTCCTTGAAAATCGTGGTTAAGGCCGCCTTAACCGGGGCGGCGAGGCGCATTGACCGCGGCAAATCGCCAGCTTAAATCGCCCGCCAGGGCACTCAGAAAAAATCATGGCACTCCGAGAAATCATCATCCTTCCCGACAAGCAGTTGCGGCTGGTCTCCAAACCGGTCGAAAAGGTCACGTCCGAGATCCGCAAGCTTGCCGACGACATGTTCGAGACCATGTACGACGCGCCCGGGATCGGGCTCGCCGCGATCCAGGTCGCCCAGCCGCTGCGGCTGATCACGATGGATCTGGCCAAGAAGAACGAGGACGGCGAGACCACGCCGCAGCCGCGGGTCTTCATCAATCCGGAGATCCTGTCGTCGTCGGAAGAGACGTCGGTGTACGAGGAAGGCTGCCTGTCGATCCCCGAATATTACGAGGAGGTCGAGCGGCCGTCGAAAGTGCGGGTCCGCTTCACCGATCTCGACGGCAAGCTGCACGAGGAAGACGCCGAGGGCCTGTTCTCCACCTGCATCCAGCACGAGATCGACCACCTCAACGGCGTGCTGTTCGTGGACTATCTGTCGAAGCTGAAGCGCGACCGCGTGCTGAAGAAGTTCGCAAAAGCCGCCAAGCGCTCGGCCGAGTAGGCCACAGATCTCTCAACCGTCATGCCCGGCTTTGTGCCGGGCATCCACGACTTTCTTTCTTACGGAGGCAAAGACGTGGATGGCCGGGACAAGCCCGGCCATGACGAATGGAAATATAGTCTGCCTCGGGACAGCTCTTCATGCCTCTTCGCCTGATCTTCATGGGGACACCGGAATTCTCGGTGCCGACGCTGCTGGAACTGGTGGCCCATGGCCATGAGATCGCCGCGGTCTATACCCGCGCGGCTAAACCGGCGGGCCGCGGCATGAAGCTGCAGCCCACGCCGGTGGAGCAGGAGGCGCGGCGGCTCGGCATTGCGGTGGTGACGCCGACGACATTGAAGACGCCGGAAGCGCTGGAGCAGTTCCGCGCCCACGACGCCGACGCCGCCGTGGTCGTCGCCTATGGCATGATCCTGCCGCAGGCCATCCTCGATGCGCCGAAACTCGGCTGCTTCAACCTGCACGCCTCGCTGCTGCCGCGCTGGCGCGGCGCGGCGCCGATCAACCGCGCCATCATGGCAGGCGATGCCGAGACCGGCGTGATGGTGATGAAGATGGACGCAGGGCTCGATACCGGCGACGTGGCGATGGCCGAACGGATCGCGATCACGGATGCGATGACGGCAAGCGATCTGCACGACGCGCTGGCGCGGCTCGGCGGCGACCTGATGGTGCGCGCGCTCGGCGCGCTGGAGCGCGGCAGGCTGCAGCTGACGAAACAGAGCGATGGCGGCGTCACCTACGCCGCCAAAATCGACAAGGCAGAGGCGCGGATCGACTGGAACCAGCCGGCGCGTGCGGTGCTGCGCCATATCCACGGGCTGTCGCCGTTTCCAGGCGCCTGGTGCGAGATGGCGCTCGACGGCGCGCCGGTGCGGGTAAAGATCCTGCGCTGCGCGCTGGCCGAGGGCGCGGGGGCGTCGGGCCAGTTGCTCGACGACCATCTTGCGCTCGCCTGCGGCGAGGGGAGTTTGCGAATTCTCGAACTGCAGCGCGCCGGCGGGAAGCCGATGAAGGCGGAGGAGTTTTTGCGCGGCACGCCGCTGAAGCCGCCGCTTTTGCTGGCGTAGACTGTCAAACGAAACCCAACTCGTCATACGCGGGCTTGACCCGCGTATCCATCTATCGTCACAAGAGCCTTGGGAAGAGGATGGATGGCCGGGTCAAGCCCGCCATGACGACAGATAGATCGTTGCGCATAGATGCCCCGCTACAAGCTCATCATCGAATATGACGGCACGACCTATTGCGGCTGGCAGATCCAGGATAACGGTCCTTCCGTGCAGGGCGCGCTGGAGGACGCGGTCAAGGCGATCTGCGGCGAGCAGGTCCGTGTTCATGGCGCGGGCCGCACCGACGCCGGGGTGCATGCGCTGGCCCAGGTCGCGCATTGCGACATTGCCAGGCCGTTCGTGCCGGGTCGCTTTCGGGACGGGCTGAACGCGCATTTGCGGCCGCATCCGATCGGCGTGCTGTCGGCCGAGATCGTGCCTGATAGCTTCGAGGCGCGGTTCTCCGCGAAAAAGCGGCATTACCGCTATCGCATCTCCAACCGCCGCGCCAATCTCGCGCTCGATATCGGCCGCGCCTGGCGATTGCCGCGACGGCTCGACACCGACGCCATGCACATCGCCGCGCAAAGACTGGTCGGCAAGCACGACTTCACGACGTTTCGCGACACCGAGTGCCAGGCCAAATCGCCGGACAAGACGCTCGAACAGCTCGACGTGGTGCGAGACGGCGACGAAGTCGACATCATCACCTCGGCACGCTCGTTCCTGCACAGCCAGGTGCGCTCGATGGTGGGGTCGCTGGTCTGGGTCGGCGACGGCCGCTGGAGCCCCGACGATCTCGCCGCCGCATTGGCCGCGAAAAGCCGCGCCGCCTGCGGCCCGGTCGCCCCGCCGCAGGGGCTCTATCTGGTGCGGGTGGATTATTGAGGCGCGGGGTTGCTTGCCTCGCCCCGCTTGCGGGGAGAGGTCGCCGCGCGCTTGCGCGGCGGGTGAGGGGACTATCCGCGCATTCGGTATTCGTTGAGGCAGCCCCTCACCCCGACCCTCCCAGAGCGAGCTTTGCTCGTCTCGGCCCCGCAAGAGCGGGGCGAGGGAAAAGACGCGTTACCCAAAATACCGCTCCAGAATGCCGCGATAGATTTTCGTCAGCTTCTCGATGTCGGCGACCGGGGTGCGTTCGTCGACCTGGTGCATGGTCTGGCCGACCAGGCCGAACTCGATCACCGGGCAATAGCTGGCGATGAAGCGCGCGTCCGAGGTGCCGCCGGAGGTGGACAGCTCCGGCTTGCGGTCGGTGACCTCCTCGATCGCGGCGACCGCGAGCTCGGTGAAGGCGCCGGGTTTTGTCACAAAGACGTTGGAGTTCGACGGCTCCCACACGATGCGGGCGCGGATCCGGTTGCCGCAGGCTTTGGCCAAGCGCTCGTCGACCAGCTGCCGCAGCGTCTCCTGGGTATGGAGATCGTTGAAGCGGATGTTGAATTTCGCCCGCGCCTGCCCCGGGATGACATTGCTGGCGGCATTGCCGACATCGACGGAAGTGAATTCCAGATTCGAGGCCTGGAATTGCGCGCTGCCCTGATCGAGCGGCTGGTCGCTCAGCGCCACGATCAATCGCGAAATGTCCGGTACCGGGTTCGCCGCGCGGTGCGGATAGGCGACGTGGCCCTGCACCCCCTCGACATAGAGCGTGCCCGACTGCGAGCCGCGGCGGCCGATCTTGATGCAGTCGCCGAGTTCCTCGACATTGGAGGGCTCGCCAACCACGCAATGGTCGAATGTCTCGCCGCGCGCGGCGGCCCATTGCAACAGTTTCACGGTGCCGTTGACGGAGATGCCTTCCTCGTCACCAGTGATCAGAAACGAGATCGAGCCGGTGCCGTCTTCCCGGGGCTTGCCGCCATGGGCGGCAAGATGCTGCAACACCGCCGCGACGCTGCAGGCGATGCCGCCCTTCATGTCGACGGCGCCGCGGCCATAGAGAAACCCGTCCTTGACGTCACCGGAAAACGCGCCATGGCTCCAGGCGCTTTCGTCGCCCGGCGGCACCACGTCGGTATGCCCGGCAAAGCTGATATGCGGAGCGGAGTGGCCGACGCGGGCGTAGAGATTGTCGATATCCGATGTGCCGGGTTCGCCGAAGGTGACGCGGTGGATCTCGAAGCCGGCGGCTTTCAGGATGGTCTCTAGCACGCCGAGCGCGCCCGCATCGGCCGGGGTTACCGAGGGGCAGCGGACGAGATCGCGGGCAATGGAAAGGGCGTCAGTCATGCCCCCGCTTAACATGAGGGCCGGGAGAAGTGCAAAACGCCCGACGCCGGAACGCGCTCCGTCTATGCGCCCTCCGATGGGCCGGAACGGTGAGGAACGAATTCCAGTTCGCTGCCCTGGTCCCAGCGTGGCCCGGTGCCGGGGGGAGCCAGCGGATCGGGGCCGAACCGGTTGGGCCCGGATGTCCCGCGCAGGAAGTAGAACTCGACGATGCCCCAGAAGGAGACGATATGCAACGCGAGC
>Ga0302279_10004029_pt1 | contig 17702 bp, 12 predicted proteins | sample III_Bog_N3_3_FD_194541 | JGI IMG/M metagenome (GOLD analysis project Ga0302279, IMG submission 194541) | Peat permafrost microbial communities from Stordalen Mire near Abisko, Sweden - III_Bog_N3_3 | ecosystem: Environmental > Terrestrial > Soil > Wetlands > Peat | place: Sweden: Abisko...
ATACGTCCCAGCGTGTCATCGAGGTGCAGGAGGAGCACCCCGTGATCCTGCGCCTCGCGCAGCTCAAGGATGTCCGCATCCCTGCGCCTGTCAGCGCTGTGGTCGATGCCCTCGCGCGGATCCCCGCGGACGGGGACGACGACTTCGGCACGGCCGGGAGCCGCGCCCTCGACGAGCTAGCGCGCCTCGGTGTCCTCGATCGCTTGCCCAAGGACCGAATCGACATCCCGGACATTTACCGGCTGAAGTTCAGAATCGAGCGCAAGGGGCAGAAGGTGAAGCCTGGTCGCTGACGCATCGCGCCCACAACGAAGAGCGCCGCACATCAAAGGGCCCACAGCAGCCTCATCCGAGGGCGGGCCCGATCGATCTCCGTCGCTTCGCCCGCAGCGACGAGTCAGCCGATGAAGACCGTGCTCGAGGCGACCATGACGACGCCGTTGGGGGCGTCCGTGGGGTCGTTGCAGGTCTTGGCGACATCGCCGAGGCGTGCGGCTTTCTGGTTGTTGAAGAAGACGGTGGCGCTACCCGCGTCGATGGTGGCCTGGTTCGACGGCGGGTTCTGGAAGGGGCCCCCCGCGGGGATGTGCTGCGGCTGGTTCTGTGCGGTGCTCCCCTTGACCGCGGCGGGCTTGTTGTCGATCTCCACACTGGACGCGAGGGCGCCTTGGAGCTTGCCGACGAAGGGCATCGGCATCGGCGTGGGCACCGGGCCGGCCGGCGAGGGGATCATGACGATGTGCGTGTCGATGCCGAGCACTTGGTCGTCCTGCTTGGCGCCGGGCAATCCGGTGGCGGTCATGACGCGAAGTCTAGCGCGGCCGGAGCGTCCGCGGGACGGGTTGCGCGGAGCAGGTGCGGCGGATAGCCTTCGCGCGCCACGTGCCGGCGGCCCGCCCACCCGACTCACCCTTCGCCCCCGGAGCTCTGATGTCCGACCCCGCGCTTGCCGTCTACGAGATCGCCCTTGCAGGCCACAGCTCCGAGGAGCTCACCGTCCTCTCTCTCGATGGGCGCGAGGCCATCAATGGCCTCTATGCGTTCGACGTCTTTGCCTGGGCCAGGAACCTCGACGCCAGGCAGTTCGAGAGCAGCGTCGTCGGGCAGCGCGCGAGGCTCACCCTGCGCTTTTCGGGGAGCGAGGCCCGGGTCGTGCAGGGCATCGTGTCGACCCTGGAGCTCCCGGACCGCAGCGAGAACGGTCGGCATGCGTTCCGGGTCACCCTCGTGCCCACGCTTTGGCGCCTCGGCCAGCGCACCGCGAGCCGCATCTTCCAGGAGAAGACGGTCCAGCAGATCACCGATGTCGTCCTCGACGAGCACGGCGTGGCCCACGAATGGCACCTCCTCGCGAAGTGCCCGACCCGCGACTACTGCGTCCAGTACCAGGAGAGCGACCTCCAGTTCGTCACCCGGATCCTGGCGGAGCAGGGCATCTTCTCCTACTTCGTCCAGCCCTTGCCCTCCGACGGCGCCGAGGCGCGCGAGCGCCTCGTGCTTGCCGACAGCGCGCACGCGTATCCGGCGATCGATGGTGATCCGGCGCTCGTCTACCGGCCTCAGACGGGCGACGGCGCGATGCACGCCGACGAGGCCCAGATCACCGGCCTCCGCAGCCGGACACGCGTCGCCCCCACGGCCGTGTTCCTCCGAGACCAGGACTTCCAACGCCCACGCCTCGACCTCTCGGCCTCGGCCCGCGCCGCAGAGGACGTCCCCCGCGCGGGGCTGGGCGTACAGCCCCTCGAGGTCTACGACCACCACGCCGAGTACAACGAGTCGGACGCCAACGAGCCGCACGCGGCGACCTACCTCGAGCAGCTCCGCGCTGGCGCCCACGAGCTGGAAGGCGCCAGCGTGTGCCGGCGTCTCCTCCCGGGCCATCGCTTCGAGCTTCACGATCACGATCTCGACCACCTCAACCGCGCCTGGGTGGTGACCGAGGTCGAGCACCATGGCATCACGCCCGAGGGCGGCAGTGCCGGCGCGCGCATCTACAAGAACCTGTTCCGCTGCGTGGCCGCCGACCTCCCCCACCGGCCTCCGCGGCCCGCGCGCGTCCTCCGCCAGGTCACCGAGACCGCGATCGTCGTCGGGCCACCGGGCCAGGAGATCCACACCGACGTCTACGGCCGGGTCAAGGTTCTCTTCGCGTGGGATCGCGAGGGCCGCCGCGACGAGCACAGCTCGTGCTGGCTACGCGTCGCCCAGGCCTGGGCCGGAGCGGGCTTCGGGCACCAGTTCACCCCGCGGGTCGGCATGGAGGTGCTGGTGAGCTTCCTTGGCGGCGATCAGGATCGCCCGATCGTCGTCGGCTGCCTCTACAACGGGGAGAACGCCGCCCCGATTCCGCTGCCCAAGGCAGCGACGCAGAGCGCGATCCGCACGCGGTCGACGCCCGGCGGGCGTGGGTTCAACGAGCTGCGCTTCGAGGACCGGGCGGGTGCCGAGGAGATCTCCGTCCACGCGGAGCGCGACCTCACGGAGTCGGTGCTGCACGACCACGCCGAGACGGTCGGCCACGACTACAAGCTGTCGGTCGGTGGCCTGCACTACGTCGACGTCCGCGGCGATCGGGTGGAGCGGGTCGCAGGCGCGTTGCGGCAGGTCGTCGAGGGCGGCGCCTCCGTGAGCGTGAGCGGTGACACCAGCAGCCAGGCGCGGGGCAGCGTCTCCGAGGAGATGCTCCAAAATCGCAAGGTCGTGGTCCACGGCACCGACCTGACCAAGGTGCTCGGCGGCAAGACCACGGTCGTCGAGGGGCCCCACGTCGTCAGGGTCGAGGCGCTCCACACACTGATCGTGGGAGAAGGACGCGAGGATGGGCAGGCCGAGATCTCGGTGACGAAGAAGTTCCTCGTCTCGTCGAGCGGGCTCGTCCACGTCCGCGGTCAGGACTCGATCGTCCTCGCCTCCGGCGACAGCGAGATCCGGATCACGCCGAGCGGCATCGTCATCAAGGCCAAGTCCATCGAGCTCGTCGGCTCCGACAGCGTCTCGATGTCGGGCCCCGGCCCCGCGGTGCGCCTGGGGAAGGATGCGGAGATCGTCGCCAAGTCCGTCAAGATCTACTCCGACGGGGCCTCCGTCGAGCTCGACCAGGACGCGGCGGTGAACGGCAAGCGGGTGCTGCTCAACTGCGACGGCAAGCGCCCCCAGACCGAGGGCGCGAACGGCAAGCCACCCGAGACGCAGAAGCTCAGCCTCAAGCTCAGCGACGAGGACTTCAAGCCCTATGCCAGCAAGAAGTACCGGGTGGTCTGCGACGGGGAGAAGTTCGAGGGCACGACCACGGGGGACGGAGAGATCGCCCACGACGTGGCCAAGGGCGCCAAGTCGGCCCAGGTCACGCTCTGGCTCGGCGCGTATCCGACGGGGCCCGTGAAGCGTTACGCGATCGAGATCAAAGAGCTGCCCGACCCGGGCTCGATCAAGGGGGCGCAGGTGCGGCTCAAGAACCTCGGCTACTACACCGGCGCGGCCCGGGGCGACGTCGACGACGAGACGCGGGAAGCGCTGCGCTCCTTCCAGCGCGACCAGGCGATCAAGGTGACCGGGGAGCTCGACGAAGCCACCAAGGGCAAGCTCGCGAGCGCCCACGGAAGCTGACGACGGGCGCCGAGGACGAGGAGATCCACATGGCAGGAGAAGACAAGGAACAATCCGGGGTCGCGTCCCCCGGCGGCGCGGCGCCGCTGTCGGACGTGGAGGCCTACGCGGGTGAGCCGCCGCGGCTCGTCGTCTGCCTCGACAGCTCGCCGGTGGACTACCCGGAGGGCACGACGGGCGAGGACACCGCGTTCGCCGAGAGCGTGCTCGACGTCAACGACCCAAAGAGCGTGCAGAAGATCCTCGAGTACGTGGACCCGCGGATCCACAAGGGCCTCGACGGCGCGTGGGCCGGCTCGCCGGGGAAGCTGCGTGGCTGGGGCAAGGACTCCGCCGAGGAGGACTGGGCCAAGGCATACACCGAGGTGTTCTTCGGCGCGCGCTACGGTGGCCCGGGACAGGCCTACTTCAGCAGCGATCGGTGGGATTCGTACATCTTCTCCCGGATCCAGAAGACGAGCATCGACTACTTCGATCCGGCAATCTACAAGCTCACGCCCGCGCCGAAGAACAAACCTGGAGAGCCCATCAAGACCCCCAGGGAGCCGAGGCCGCCGGCCACCTGGCTGGAGATGAAGCTCTACGCCAACAAGCTCCCTTCCGGGCAGACCATCGCGGACGCGATGACGGTCCAGAACGCCGACCCGGCCATCTCCCTCTCCGCCGCGTGCCAGCACTCGGCGACCTACGGGGCCGTCTCGCGCGGCTTCACGCTCGAAGTGCACTTCGATGGCTCGAACCTCGCGGCTGGTCAAAACGGGGGGAAGGCCCTCTTTCAGGAGGAGAAGGGCGCGCCGAAGTTCCCGGGGGCCAAGTGGTACAAGACCAACGCCCTCCATCTCGATCTGAAGAACGCGGTGGCGCTCGCTCCGCCGATGGGGCCGGGGAGCATCTACTGCTACAATCCCTTCGGGGACGAGAAGTTCTTCCCGGTGTGGGTCCCGCCACACTACACGACGACCGATAGCAAGGGACGGACCGTCGTCGCGGATCCCTTCGTCGAGCAGGTGGCGAACGGCCGGTTCGAGAAGAAGCCGAATTACAATGTACGCAAGGAGGAGCGCGTAGTCGACGGCAACAGCTCAGGGGAGCTACCTGCCCCCGAGCTGAACCATTCCGGCAGCGAGCCGCCGGGGAGCTACGTCCAGGCCCTCTTGCCGGCACGCGGCCAACGCAGCGGCTCTCACATCTCCTTCACCCTCCGGGTCAGCGACGACCAGACGAAGATGCAGCTCTTCGACACGTCGAACTCGGGGCCCCCCAAGACCGCGACGCTCATCGTGGACTCGATGCCGGGCGAGGCTGGCATCTACGACGGCCCGGCTCAGACGCGGGTTCGCGACGGAGCCGGCTTCGGCGTCGAGGGGAAGTATTGCGGTCTCGGCGTACTCGGCCCCGCGCCCGCCGACCTCGCCGCGCAGGCAGCGTTCCTCCGCAAGGCGCGGCCGATTGGCCTCTTGCGGTTCGTGGTCACCGAACGCGTGCCGGTGAACAAGCTCACGGACGACAGCGTCCTCTTCACGAGCCGGCTGATCCGCATGTACGGCGACGGCGAGGACGACAATTTCTGGATCAGCAAGTGCGCCTGGTCGCTGCGCAACACCCCCGGTTTCACCAGCCTCCAGCCCTGGTGGATCGTCTTCATGCCCAGGAAAGAGCTGGCGGAGCTGATGTGGCGGTCCGGCGCCCGGACGATGAGCGTGCACGCGCTGGCGGCCAAGGCGTTCGACCACAAGACCGAGCGCTTCAAGCAGCGGCCGCCCATCGACCGCTCGAAGTCGAACGCCGTCGCTGCGTCGCCGCCCCAGCCCGGGCTCCAACACAACGAGGACTACGTGGACACCGTCGTCCTCACCAGCAACCAGCAGGGGCAGGCCGTGTACTGGTGTCGCAAGCGCTCGAACCTCAGCTACGGCGCGACCTCCGAATCCGTGGAAGGCCAGCCGATTCCGGGCCCCATCCGCGCGCTTGCCGCCCCGATGAAGCCCGGGGGGATCGCGTGGGACGGGGAAAAGGCGTCGGATCGGCTCGTCGATCCCGACACGCAAGCCGTCGACATCCAGGTGCCCGCATTCTTCCGGGACGGGGAAGCAGCGGGCGCGCTGGTGCCGCCTCAGAAGATCGCGTCGAACAACGATGGGGCGGACGGGAGCACGGGACAGACTGCAGCGCCGGACGAGAGTACCGCCGACCCCGTGGTCCTCTCCGAGTACGGTGACGACGACGCACCGGAGGACGCCGTGGCCGATGCGGACGAGGGCGATCCCGGCAGTGGGGGGGCGCCCGCCGGTGCGCCGCCGGAGCCGACCGCGGTCGCATGAGGGGGAGCGTCGCAACTTCGGCGCCGCTGGTCGGCCTCGCCCTGCTGGCAGGCTGTGCGGGCGCACCAGCGCCCCTTTCTTCTGCACCGCACGAGCCGAGCGCCACCGGGGTTGTCGCGACGCAGCCCAGCGCGGCCGCGACGGTGACGGCTCCGATGGCCACCATCAAGGCCGAACCAGCGCCCGTCCCCGAGTGCACGACCAAGGACCCTGCCGACGTGTGCCAGCGCGCTTGCGATGCCGGCCGCGCCGCGAGCTGTCTTCGCTTGGGCCGGCTACGGGTCGGGCTCGTCTCGGGATGGGATCGCTACGATGCCGTCGAGGCGGCCGCCGCGTTCGCCCGCGCGTGCGACGCGGGCCTGGCCGCCGCCTGCGACGAGCTCGGCACGCTCCACGAGGGCGACGCGCTCCCCCGCGATTACCCGAGGGCGGCCGAGCTCCACCGCAAGGCCTGCGACGCCGGGGACCGCGTCGGATGCGGGAACCTGGCGCGCCTCCAGCTCGCCAGCGAGCCGGGCGTCGAGGTCGAAGGCGATGCTGCCGTTGCGGCTGCCGTCGCGCTGGCGGAGAAGGCCTGCAACGACAACGATCAGGCCGCCTGCGCGACCGCCGCCCGGGAGCTCTGGGCAGGCCTCCGGGTGAAGAAGGACGCGACCCTGGCCTTCACGCTCGCGGAGAAGGGCTGCGAGGCGGGGGACCGTTTCGGCTGCGAAGTCGCTGCCGAGATCGTGGCGACGCGCGAGGGCTACGGAACCCCGAAGGCATTCTACTATCGCCAGCACGCCGCCGCCAACGCTCAGACGGCATGCGAGAATACGCAGCGCGAATGTGGCGCGCTGGCCTGGTACAATGCCGATCGTTACGGCTTCGTGTTCACGCCAGGGGCGTTTATAGGCTGGGCCACGAGGGGATGCGGTCCCAACCACAAGCGGCCGGACGCCTGCAGCACGCTCGGCGAGGGCTACATGAGAGGCGTAAACGTCCCTGTGGACAACCCTCGCGCCAACGAGTTCTTCGCGTTGGCGTGCGAGGGAGGCTCGGGCGCGGGCTGCTGGTATCTCGGCAAGGCGTATCATTTCGGCAACGGGGTGCCGATGGACCCGGCGAAATCGCTCGCCGCTCGGCTGAGGAGCTGCCAGTTCGGCTTTGCGTTCGCGTGTGATATCGCGGGAAATCAGTACCGCGACGGCGATGGCGTCTCGAAAAGCGCCGAGCTGCACCTCGCGCTGCGTCGCCGCGCCTGTGCTTGGCGGAGCGGTATCAGTTGCCACACGCTGGGGCGCTGGCTCGTCGCACAAGACGGTGTCGACGTGCCAGCGGGCGAGGGGCGCCGCGAAGCCGCGACGCACCTTCGCCGAGGCTGCGAGAACATCGACGACCCCGGAAGCTGCTTCGCGCTGGGGCTGCTCCACGCCCGCGGCTGGGGCGTGCCGAAGGACAGCGTCCTCGCCGGACGGCTCGCGCAGCGGGCTTGCCAGGGGGGCGAGAAACTTGCCTGCGGCTGGCTCAGCAATCCCCAAAAGGTCCCCGACTGGGTGGCCAAGCGCGACGCCGACGACACGAAGGCGAGCGGACCGGGGTCGCGAACAAAGCCGTGAGCACGACCAAGCACAGTGCTGGGGAGCGCGACGGCTTCACCGTCGAGGATGGGAGCGTGGCCGCTCCTCCGGCGCCGCTGTTCGGCCTCGCCCTGCTGGCGGGCTGCGCGGGCGCACCTGCACCCCTTCCTGCACCGCGCGAGCCGAGCGCGATTGTCGCGACGCCGACGGTGACCGCTCCGGCGGCGACACCCAAGGCGGAGCCGGCGCCCGTTCCCGAGTGCACCAACCAGGACGCCGCCGACATGTGCCAGCGCGCCTGCAACGGCGGCCAGGCCGCGAGCTGCCTTCGCTTAGGCCGGCTTCGGGTCGGGCTCGTCTCGGGATGGGATCGCTACGATGCCGTCGAGGCGGCCGCCGCGTTCACCCGGGCGTGCGACGCGGGCCTGGCCGCCGCCTGCGACGATCTCGGCACGCTCCACGAGGGCGACGCGCTCCCGCGTGACTATCCGAAGGCGGCCGAGCTCCACCGCAAGGCCTGCGAGGCGGGGGACCGCTTCGGCTGCGCGAACCTGGCGCGCCTCCAGCTTGCCAGTGAGCCGGGGGTCGAAGTCGAGGGCGACGACGCCATCACCGCAGCCGTCGCGCTCGCGGAGAAGGCGTGCAACGACAACGCCCCGGCCGCGTGCGCGACCGCCGCCCGGGAGCTCTGGACAGGGCGCAGGGTGAAGAAGGACGCGATCCTTGCCTTCTCGCTCGCGGAGAAAGGCTGCGAGACGGGGGACCGCTTCGGCTGCGAGATCGCGGCCGAGATCGTGGCGGCGCAGGAGGGCTTCGGGACCCCGAGGGCGTTCTATTATCGCCAGCACGCCGCCGCCAATGCCCAGAACAACTGCGACAGCCACGCGGAGGATTGCAGTGCACTGGCGTGGTACTTCGAGGACCATTACGGCTTCGTCTTCGGGGCGAGCGGCTACATGGCATCAGCGGAGAAGGGCTGCAATGATTTCCGAAGGCGTCCGGTGGACTGCGCCACGCTGGGCGAGGGCTACATGAGGGGCTTTGGCCGCCCGGTGGACCGCGCGCGCGCCATCGAGCTCTATACGTCTGCGTGTGAGGGGGGATCGAGCGAAGGCTGCTGGTTCCTCGGCCGTACCCATCACTTCGGCGCGGGCGTGCCGGTCGACAGGCAGAAGGCGTTTGCCGCACGGCTCAAGGCATGCCATTTCGGCTCCGCAACGGCGTGCGACATCACGGGCAACTACTATGCTGACGGCGCTGGCGTACCGAAGAATGCTGAGCTGCACCTGGTGATGCGTCGCCGCGCCTGCGCTTGGAGGAGCGGTACCAGTTGCCACACGCTCGGGCGCTGGCTCGTCGCACAAGACGGTGTCGACGTGCCCGCGGGCGAGGGGCGCCGAGAGGCCGTCACCCACCTCCGCCGCGGGTGCGAGAGCGTCGGCGACAACGGGAGCTGCTTCGCGCTGGGGATGCTCCACGCCCGCGGCTGGGGCGTCCCCAGAGACGGCGTCCTCGCCCAGCGCCTCGCCCGGCGCGCCTGCCAGGGCGGCGAGAAGCCCGCGTGCCTCTGGCTCAGCAACCCGAAGAAGGTGCCCGACTGGGTGGCCAAGCGCGACGCCGACGATGCGAAACCGAGCCCGCAGGAGACAGGAGGACGACCATGACCACGACCAACCGAGGTATCGGGGAGCGCGAGGGCTTCACCGTGGAGCGCTACGCCGAGGTGCTCGCCCATCGCCGTCACTTCCACGCCTCGCACCGCACCGAGGTCCTGCTCCGGCTCGGCGTTCGTCCCAGCCGCTGGGCCGCTGCCAACAAAGCCTGGAGCGAGGCCTTCGCCGAGGCGCTCGCGGCCGACGAGCCGGAGATCATCGTCCGCTTCGTCCAGACCCTGGGGAGAACGACGCGCCGGCTGACCGAGTACCCGCCGCGCCTCGAACAGCTCGGTGAGCCCATCGATCCGCGCACGCCCGAGCCCGCCGAGCGATCCGCCGTCGTCGAGGTTCCCTTCTACCTCCGCGATCCGCCCGCGGCAGCGCCTCCGCCGCCGGCTCCGATGGCCAACCCGCTCGTGAATCGTCGCCCTCTGCTCGACGGAACGGCCGACATCAGCGCCTTCGTCCCGCGCGGTGCGCTGCCCTTCCCGACCCACCCGACCCATCCAGCGCCGCAGCCTGCTTCCGCCGCGCCTGACGCCGTGCCACCTGCCCCGCCACCCCCCGGTGCTCTCCTTCGCCGCTTCGATCCCGCGACGGGCCAGCCGCTCGCGGTGCCCGTGTGGCAAGAGCCGCCGCCCGGGTGGGTGCCACCGCAAAAGACCTGAAGTCCGAGCAGCACCGCCCTGACGTCACCGCTCCACCCTCCGCGTCGTCCTCGCATCGAAGAGCAGCACCCGCGCCGGATCGCACCGCACCCACACCCGCTCCCCCGTGCGCGCCCCGAAGTCCCCCGGCGCCCGCCCGACCACCCTGGCGCGGTCGATCTCCACCGTCACCCACGTCTCCGCCCCCATCGGCTCCACGACGTAGACGCGCCCCCCGATGGCGCCCTCCGGCACCGCCCCGGCGCCCACCTCGAGATCCTCCGGCCGCACCCCCGCGATCACCTCGCGCCCGGCCGCCACGCCCTGCGCGTGGAGCGTCGCCGGGGGCACCAGGTTGATGTGCGGGACCCCGATGAAGCCGGCGACGAAGGTGTTGGCCGGCTGGTGGTAGATGGCGTGTGGCGAGCCGACCTGCTGGATGACACCGGCGTCGAGGACCACGATCTGGTCGGACATGGTCATCGCCTCCGCCTGATCGTGAGTCACGTACAGGAAGGTGGCGCCTGTCTCCTCGTGGAGCTTCTTGATCTCCACGCGCATGTGCCCCCGCAGCGCCGCGTCGAGGTTGGAGAGGGGCTCGTCGAAGAGGCAGAGTCGGGTCCGGCGCACCAGCGCGCGGCCGAGGGCGACGCGCTGGCGCTGGCCGCCGGAGAGCTCCCGCGGCCGGCGGTCGAGCAAAGGCTCGATCTCCAGGCGCACCGCGATCTCGTGGACGCGGGTGGCGATCTCCACCCGCGAGAGGCCCGCCACCTCGAGGGGGAAGGCGATGTTGCGGCGCACGTCGAGGTGGGGATAGAGCGCGTAGCTCTGGAAGACCATGGCCACCCGGCGCTCGCGCGGGGAGCGCTGGTCGACCACCTCGCCGTCGAGGAGGATGTGCCCCGCGGTCGGGCGCTCGAAGCCGGCGACGAGGTTGAGCATCGTCGATTTGCCGCAGCCGCTCGGCCCCACCAGCGTCACGAAGGCCCCCTCGGCGACGTCGAGATCGACGCCGCGGAGCACGGGGGCAGAGGTCCCGAACGCCTTGGAGACGCCGGCGAACCGCACGGTGGTCACGCCCTCACCCCTTGACCGCGCCGGCGGTCAGGCCGCTGACGATCCAGCGCTGGAAGAGGAGCGCCGCCGCGATCACCGGGAGCATGGCCACCACCGAGGCGGCGGCGATCTCTCCCCAGGGCTCCTTGTGCTCGCCGGCGAACATGCTGATCGCCACCGGCACCGTCCGCGCCTCCGGCGAAGAGATGAAGGTGAGCGCGTAGAGCAGCTCGTTCCAGGCGGAGATGAAGACCAGGATGGCCGTCGTCCCCAGGCCGGGCGCGGCGAGCGGGAGCATCACCCTCCAGAAGGCCTGGAGCGGCGAGCAGCCGTCGATCATGGCCGCGCGGAAGATCTCGTCCGGCAGGCCGCGGAAGAAGCCGTGCATGATCCAGATCGTCATCGGGAGCGCGAAGGTGGTGTAGGGCAGCACCAGGCCGAGGAGGTGATCGCGCAGCCCCAGCGCGCGGATCACCAGGTAGAGCGAGCCCACCGTGGCGACCGAGGGGAACATCGACGCCAGCAGCGCCCCGCCGAGGAGCAGGCGGCCGCCGCGGAGCTCGAGCTTGGCCAGCGCGAACGCCGCCGCCGCGCCCACCAGCACCGCCAGCGCGGTGGTGGCGCCGGCGACCAGCGCGCTGTTGAGCAGGGCCCGCCCGAGCGCCTGCCCCGCGAAGGCGCGCCGGTAGCTGTCGAGCGAGATCGCCGTGGGGAGCCCCAGGCTGGTGAGCTCGTCCTCCGGCCGCAGCGAGGTGAGCACCTGCCAGAAGAAGGGCCCCGAGCAGAACAGCGCCGCGGCGAGGAGGGGCACCGCCAGGAGAGCACGCCTCACGCGCGCCCCTCGGAGCCGAGGAGGCGGAGGTAGACGGCGCTGACCGCGAGCACGCAGACGAACGTGGCCACCGCGAGCGTCGAGCCGTAGCCGAAGTCGCCCGAGCTCATCAGGGTCTTGTAGGTGTAGATGGCAAGCGTCTCCGTGGTGTTGGCGGGGCCACCCCCGGTGAGGACGTAGATGGAGTCGAAGACGCGGAAGGCGTCGAGCGTGCGGAAGACCAGCGCCAGGAGGATGGCGGGGCGGAGGAGCGGCAGCGTGATCGACCAGACCACCCGCGCGGCCGAGGCCCCGTCGATCTGCGCGGCCCGGTAGAGGTCGTCCGGGATGCTGCGGAGCGCGGCGAAGAGCAGGAGCGCCACGAACGGCGTGGTCTTCCACACGTCGACGAGGACGGCGGCGTGGATGGCATAGCCCGGCGTGCCCAGCCAGTTGATGTCGCGGAAGGGCAGCGCCAGCGTGACCAGGCCGTACTCGGGGTTGAAGAGCCAGGCCCAGATCTTCCCCGACACGGCGGCCGGGATGGCCCAGGGGATGAGCACGGCCGCGCGGAGGAGGCCGCGCCCGGGCGCCCGCGAGTCGAGCAGGAGGGCGATGCAGAGGCCGAGCGCGAGCTCGCCCGCGACCGAGAGGAGCGCGAAGTACGAGGTGTTGCCCAGCGCGGTCCAGAAGCGGGCGTCGTGGAGCAGGTAGCGGTAGTTGCCCAGCCCGACGAAGCGCTTCTCGTGGAACACGACGATGAGGCGGAAGCAGCTCATCCACGCGGACGCCGCCACGGGGACGAGGGCCACGGCGAAGAGCATCGCCGCCGAGGGCGCCGCGAGGAAATAGCCCTGGAGCTGGCCCCGCTCGCTCACGAGGTCGCTCGCATCAGGTGGTCGACCTCGGCCTGGGCGCGCGCCAGCGCCTCCGCGGGCGAGCGGACGCCGGTGACGGCCGCCGAGAACTCGGCGGCGAGGGTGTCCTCGATCATCGGGTAGTACGGCGTGACCGGGCGCGGCAGCGCGCGCGTCACCGCGGGCAGGAGCGAGGCGGCGCCGGGGGCGGCCGCGACGAGGCGGGGATCGTCGTAGGCGGCGCGGCGCGCCGGCAGCCGGCCGTAGTGCGCCGCGAGCATGACGTTGGCCTCGAGAGAGGTGAGGTGGTCGATGAGCGCGAGCGCGGCCTCCCGCTTCCACGCGGGCGAGCGCGCGTTGAGCGCGAGCTGGAAGCCGCCCAGCGCGCCGTGCCCGGGGCCCCCGCGCGCGGTGGGCAGCGTGGTCACCCCCACCCGCCCGCGCACCGGCGATCCCTTGCCCTGCAGCTCGGCGAAGGCGTAAGGCCAGTTGCGCATGAACACCGCCGCCCCCGCCTGGAAGACGCGGCGCGCCTCCTCCTCGCCCATCGAGGTCACCGAGGACGGGGAGATGCCGCTCACCAGCAGGGTGCGCATCAGCTCGAGCGCCTCGCGGGCGGCCGGCGTGTCGAGCTCCACCCGGTCGGGGCTCGCCGGCGGGCCGCCGAAGCCCCAGAGGGTCTCGTAGACGTTGCAGACGAGCCCCTCCGACTGGAGGCCCTGCCACACATAGCCATGGAGCGAGCGCCGCCGGCCGGCGTCGCGCGCCTGCTCGACGAGCTCCTCGTAGGTGCGCGGGGCGCGGGGGACGAGATCGGTGCGGTAGTAGAAGACGCCCACGTCCGCGTACCAGGGCACGGCGAAGGTGCCGCCCTGCACCAGCACGACGCTGGCGGGCCCGGGGAGGAACTCGCGGCGGACGCGCTCGGCAGGGAAGGCGGCGGAGAGGTCGGCGACCCACCCCGCGCGCGCCAGCTCGGCGACCCAGATGACGTCGGCGATGAAGACGTCGAACTCCCGCGTCCGCCCCTCGAGCGAGGTGAGCAGATACTGGTGCACCGCCCCCGGCGCGTTGGGGAGGAGCTGGGCGGAGACTTCCACGCCGGGGTGGGCGCGCTCGAAGCCGGCGAGCAGGCGGCGGAGGGGCTCGGGATCACCGAGCGGGTGATATTTGAAGACCACGCGCAGGGGCCCCGGAGGGCGCGCATCGTCGTCGCCGCCACACGCGCAGGGAAGCCCCCCGAGCGCGAGGGAGCCTGCGGCAACCAGGGCGCGGCGGCGCGTCATCACCGCCGCTTCGATTAGTGGATTGAGCGGGTGAGTCAATGACGATCAGGAGCGAGCGAGCGTGCGTGTCCGCGCGCCCCTGCCGGTCGGGGCCGTCCGTGCGCAATCGGACTGGTGCGGATTCTTGGTCAGGTTTCGACAGGGCCACTCGTCATCCGCGTATCGCGTCCTAGGGTGCTCCCCCAACATGCCCTCTCGCCAACCCCCCTCCAGTTCCAGGAAGTCCATCTGGCACGAGCTCGGCCGCTGTCGTCCCTACCTGTCGCCGTACTCTCGCCCCATCGCGGCGGTGGTCGCCGTCACGGTGGTGGCGAGCGGCCTGCCCGCGCTGGAGCCGCTCGGCTTCCGGGCCGTCTTCGACCGGCTCGGCGGCGGGCTCGGCGCCGGAGAGGGCGCGCGCGCGCTGGTCGGCCCGGTGATCTTCCTCGCGTCGCTCTGGCTGCTCCGCTACGCCGCCGACCTGATCTCCGCGATGGTCGCCTGGCGGGTGCGGCTGCGCGTCCACCGGGACCTCCTTGCCGAGGCCGCCGCCCGGCTCCACACGCTGCCGCTCGCCTACCACCAGGGGCGCGCCGTGGGCGAGACCATGACGCGCCTCGACCGGGGCGTGGGCTCGCTGATGGAGGGGCTCGCCCAGCTCACCTTCCAGGCCATCCCGTCGGCGATCTACGTCGCGGTCTCCGTGACCATCATGGTCCACCTCTCGCCGCTGCTGGCGCTCCTCGCGGTGGGCTTCGTGGTGCCGCCGACGCTGCTGGGCCGGCGGCGCACGACCAAGCTCGTCGATCGCGAGAAGGCCGGGCTCGATCGCTGGTGCACCGTCTACGGGCGCTTCCAGCAGGTGCTCCAGGGCATCCGCATGGTCAAGACCTGCGGGCGCGAGGCGGACGAGCACGCCCAGTTCATCGCCTCCGTGGACGCCGCGCAGCGCGAGGCGCTCGACAGCCAGAGGGTGGGGGCGCGCCTCTCCGGCGCCCGCACGGTGTGGGCCAACATCGGCCGCATCGCCGTGCTCGGCGCGGGCGGCGTGCTCTGCCTCCAGGGCCGCATCGGCACGGGCACCCTGGTCGCCTTCCTGGGCTACGTGGGGGGCCTCTACGGGCCGGCGCAGGCGCTGCTCGGGCTCTACGAGACGGCGCGCAAGGCGGAGCTCGGGCTCGACGCGGTCTTCGGCGTGCTCGACGCCGAGGACACCGTCCCCGACCCCATCGCTCCGGCCCCGGTGCCCGCGCTGCGCGGCGACATCGAGCTCGATCGGGTGACCTTCGCGCACGCGCCCGGCGCCCCGCGCAGCCGCCCCGCGCTCGACCGGATCTCGCTGCGCATCCGCGCCGGGGAGCTGGTGGCGGTGATCGGGCCGAGCGGCGCCGGCAAGAGCACGCTCATGGACCTCATCCTCCGCTTCCACGATCCCCAGAGCGGCGCCGTCCGCATCGACGGCCACGATCTCCGCTCCTTCCCCCAGCGCGAGCTGCGGCAGCGGCTCGGCGTGGTCACCCAGGAGGCCTTCCACTTCGAGGACACCATCCTCGCCAACATTCGCTACGGCTCCCCGCACGCCTCGGTGGCGGCGGTGGTGGAGGCCGCGGCCGCGGCGCAGTGCGCGGACTTCATCGCGCGCCTGCCGCGCGGCTACGACACCATCCTCGGCCCGCGCGGCGTGCAGCTCTCGGCGGGCGAGCGGCAGCGCCTGGCCATCGCCCGCACGCTCCTCAAGGATCCGTCGATCGTGCTCCTCGACGAGCCCACCAGCGCCCTCGACGTGGACGGCGAGATCGCCGTGCAGGCGGCGATCGCCCGCCTCGCCGCCGGCCGCACCACGCTGCTCATCGCCCACCGGCTCCCCGCCACCCTGCGCGCCGACCGCGTGGTGGTGCTCGAGGACGGTCGCATCGTCGAGGAGGGTCCCCCCGCCGAGCTGCTCGGCCGCGCCGAGGGCCGCTACCGCCGCCTCTGCCGGCTGTGGAGCGGGGTGCTGCCCAGCCCGCTCCCCCTCCACGCGCAGGCGGGCTCCGCGCTCACGGCTTGACCGCCGCCGTCCACTGGCGAAACCACTTCGTCGGCTTGTCGGCGACCGCGTGGGAGATCCACACCGTGCGGTCGTCGCCAGGATCGGTCTGGGCCCCCGCCAGATCGATGCCGGCCTTGCCGTTGTCGTCGATGTCGGGGGCCGGCATCCACGTCCCCCGGCGCACCAGCACTCCGGGCCGGGGCGTCGTCTCGCCGTGGTAGAGGATGCTGTAGCGCAGCTCGAAGGGGACCTCCGTCCGCATCTTGAAGCTGCGGCGGGCGTAGCCGATGACCATGTCGCCCTGCGCGTTGACGTCCAGCGCCGGCATCACGTAGTCGGCGGTGTCGTCGGGGGCGTCGTCCGGCTCGCGCCCGCCGAAGGTGAGGTCGAGGTAGCCCTGCGCCGGGTCGGTCGACACGGCGAGCGCCGGCCCCCGCGGACCGTCGGCGCGGCGAGCGGGGACGCGGAGGACGCGGACGCGGCGCGGTCCGCAGCCCTCGGCGCCGGGCGTGCACGCGTCGGTGGTCAGGTAGATCTGGCCGTCCCGGTAGACGGCGTTGTTCTCGAAGGTGCCCAGCTTCACCCCCGTCGAGATCCGCGGGCCCCTGATCACCGTGGGCACCGCGGCGCGCGAGGGATCGGGGTTCAAGAGGCCGAACACGGTGAGCTGGTCCGAGCCGTCGGTGCCCACCAGGTAGGTGACGTCGCCGGTGGGCCCGTGATGGTTCACCTCGTCGAGGAACCGGGCGCCGGGGAACGCGTGGAGGTCGAGCTTGGCCACGCGCACCGGGCCGTGCTCTGGGTTGCCCGCCGCGAGCTTGTCGGCGTCGAAGACGTAGAGGTTGGGGCTGCTGCGGTGCCCGAGGAGCAGGTAGCGGTCGTGGATCCCGATCTTGGGCCAGTCGGCGTACTCGTCGACGAGCACGTAGCGGTGGAAGCCCTGGCGCGGATCCTCCGTGCGCGACACGGCGACGGCGATGAACCGCCGCGCCTGCGTGGCCGAGTGCTTGGGATCGGCGCAGGGCTCCGTGGCGGTGCGCGTGCAGAACCAGAGGTGGTTGCGCACCGCCGACTCGATCCAGAAGCGCTTGCGGACCGGGTCCCAGAGGATGCGCGTGTCGTAGAACTCCCGCACGCACGCGGGCGAGCCGGGCCCGAGCGGATCCTCCGGATCGCACGCCAGCGGGTCCCCGCTGACGAAGCGCAGGCGCTTGTTGACGTTGGCCTCGTTGGGGGCACCGTGCTTGTCGCGGGGCGCCCAGAGCGGCAGAAACAGCGTGTTGAAATCGCCGACGGGCGCGACCTCGTCACCCTCCTGCTCGGCGAGGAGCTCGCCGGTGACCTTGTCGTGAAGGTTGTAGCGGTGGGCCGTGTAGACGATCAGGTAGCGGTCCCCCACGACCACCGAGGGATCGTGGCCGAGCTTCTCTCCCTCGATGACCAGGCCCGTGGTGGGCACCCTGGGCCCCGCCTCGGGGCCATCGCCCACGGGGCCGAGGCCGCGCGCCGGGGCCGCGCCGATGCTGGCCCGCACCTTCCGCGGCATCTCCGGCAGCGCCCCCGGCTCGAACGCCGCCTGGGCGATGGCGAGCAGGTCCTCGGTGGAGCCGGGCTGCCCGGGCGCGGGCATCGCGGCGGGAGGCAAGGGCGGCGCCGCGGCCGAGCCGCAGCCGAGCGCGAAGGAGGCCGCCAGCGCCAGCGGAACGGTGAGCTCGAAGAGTGTCTTCAACGGGTGTCTCCAGGCGCTCGGGGCGCCGCGCGGGCTGTCCATACCGTGCTAGAACGGCCCCGTCATGAGCCACGTCGCGGTCGTCGGTGCGGGCATCTTCGGCGTCACGGCAGCGCTCGCGCTCCGGCGGCGCGGGCATCGGGTCTCGCTCCTCGACCCCG
>Ga0302279_10004030_pt1 | contig 17701 bp, 21 predicted proteins | sample III_Bog_N3_3_FD_194541 | JGI IMG/M metagenome (GOLD analysis project Ga0302279, IMG submission 194541) | Peat permafrost microbial communities from Stordalen Mire near Abisko, Sweden - III_Bog_N3_3 | ecosystem: Environmental > Terrestrial > Soil > Wetlands > Peat | place: Sweden: Abisko...
TGATGTGATGCTCCGAATCCGGGATCGCCACTGAGGGCACGCCAGGCGGCACGAAATCGGACCGCTGGCCTGCTTCCATGCGGCGCATCACTGCCGATCGGTCGCCGAAAATCTGGGCAAGCGGCGCGGCCTTCTCAGGCTTCATCCCCTGCATGGCGCTGCGGTCGAGCTTGCCCCAAAGGAACGGGTCGAACTTCCAGGTCCAGCCTTCGCCCGAGCCATCGGGCATCGGCGCGCGCTTCAGCGATTTGCGGGCGATGAAATCGGCGATGTAGAGGTTTCCCGGCACCTGCGGCGGCATGAAGCGGAATCGAGTCAACGCCTCTTCCAGGGTCGCATAGACCCGGTTGGGCTTGGTCCGGTGCGGCGGGCCGCGGAACTGGTGGCCCTGGCCGGACTTTTCCGCCTCCTTGCGCCACTGCTCTTCCTGCTCGCGGGTCGGCGGACCGCCGAAGCCGGTGTCCACAAGCACCGCGCCGGCCATCCGCTCCGGATGCGCCGAGGCCGAATAGAACACCTGCGAGCCGCCGAAGGAGTGGCCGATGTAGATCGGTTTCACCTTCGCCTCATAGAGCCCCGCCGCCTTGGCGCAGGCCCAGATCTCCTCGGCGAAGGTGGCGAAGGTGTAGGTCTCGCGCCAGTCGCTATCGCCCATGCCCGACAGCGAGATCGCCGCCACCCGATAGTCGTCGGCGAGATAAGGGGCGATGAAGCTCCACCAGTCGGCGTGGGCGCTGTTGCCGTGCACCAGGATCAGCCCGGGATTGCCGATCTTGCCCCAGGTGAGCAGCTCGATATTGGCCCCGTCCACCGGCACCATGCGCCGCTCCGGCGCCTTGGCCAGCGCTAGCGTGAACCACTCCGGCGACGGCGGCGGCTCACCGCCGAACGGCTTCAGCGGCGAGGCGATCTCCGGCGGCATATCCGGCTGCAGCCGCACCGGCTCGTCGTCATCCAGCTTTTCGTCGGGTTCGAGGTTCGCGCTTTGGTCGTCGGCCATACACCTGACTAACAACCGTTTGAAAAATGGCAAGGCCCGGGAGGGTCGCAGCCCAAAACCCCGCATCCCTGCCGCATCCCCGCTCTCTCAGTAGCCCTCGCCCCGCCAAAGCGGGGAGAGGTGAGGTGAGGGGTGGACCGAGCCGGTCACCGGCGCTAGAATGTTCCTGTTTTGTTCATGCGAAGTGGGCCATGCAAAAGCACGAGCGTCTGAACCGCGCCCGCGAACTACGCGCCAACCAAACCGACTCCGAGGGCCGTCTGTGGGGCGAGTTGAGGGGCCGGCGGATGGGCGGCTGGAAATGGCGACGGCAGGCGCCGATTGGACCGTTCATCGTAGACTTCTACTGCCCCGCCGCACACCTTGTTGTCGAACTCGACGGGGCCCAACACCAGGACAATGTCGAGTACGACGCGCGGCGCTCGCAGTTTCTCAACCGTCAGGGACTGCAGGTCATCCGGTTCGGCAGCGAAGGCGTGTGGGACGGCGGACTCGACCACATTTGCGGGACCATCCTCGCCGCCTGCGGTGGCGAGGCCCCTCACCGACCGGACGCCGACGCGTCCGGCCACCTCTCCCCGCTGCGCGGGGCGAGGGCTACTGAGAGCGGGGGTCGCTGACGGAACGGCGGGTCGCCTACGCCGGCTGCAGCTGCCGCCGTACCATCCGTGCGTAGTCGTCCATCAGCGACAGTGAGATGTTGCCCGGCTTGAACCTGTACTGGCCGACCTCGGACACGGGGGTCACCTCGGCGGCGGTGCCGGTGATGAAGCATTCTGAGAAGCCTTCCAGCTCCTCCGGCAGGATGTGCCGCTCGGTGATCTCGAAGCCTTTCTCCCGGGCCAGCGCCATCACCGAATTGCGGGTGATGCCATCGAGGAAGCAGTCGGGGGTCGGGGTGTGGATCACGCCGTCCTTGACGAAGAACACATTCGCCCCGGTCGCCTCGGCCACGTAGCCGCGGTAGTCCAGCATCATCGCGTCGGCGTAGCCCTGCCGCTCGGCCTCGTGCTTGGAGATGGTGCAGATCATGTAGAGGCCGGCGGCCTTGGACGCCGTGGGCGCGGTTTCCGGCGACGGGCGCTTGTACTTGGCCCAGGTCAGCCGGATGCCCTTGGCCTTCTCCTCCGGCTGGAAGTAGCTCGGCCAGTCCCACACCGCGATCGCCGTGTGGATGGTGGTGTTGTGCGCCGCGACGCTGATGCTCTCCGATCCGCGCCAGGCGATGGGCCGGAGGTAGCAGTCGGTCAGGCCGTTCTTGGCGCAGGTCGCCTTGCACGCCTCGTCGATCTGGGCCACCGTGAACGGGATCGAAAAGTCGAGGATTTCCGCCGACTTGAACAGGCGCTGGGTATGCTCGGTCAGCTTGAAGATCTCACCGCCGTACATCCTCTCGCCCTCGAACACCGCCGAGGCGTAGTGAAGGCCATGGGTCAAGACGTGCACCTTCGCCTCGCGCCAGGGGACGAACTGGCCGTCAAGCCAGATCCAGCCATCGCGATCATCAAAGGGAACCAGTGACATTGGACCGAAGACCTTCCTTTCATCAGGTCCGGTCTTTAGAGGCCGCCAGGACCGGTCCGTCAAACAAAATGGCCGCCCGCGCATGACCGCCCGGCCGCTGAAGAAGCCCGACGCCGGCTACCGTCATCTGCTGGTGATCGACGACGACGACCGCATCCGCGGGCTGCTGAAAGAGTATCTGGCCCGGGCCGGATTCCGCGTCTCCGCCGCCGCCGACGCCGCCGCCGCGCGCCGGATGATGGAGCAACTCAGCTTCGACTTGCTGGTGCTGGATGTGATGATGCCCGGCGAGGACGGCCTGTCCTTCGCCCGATGGCTGCGCGGCCGGTCGGGCGAGACCGGCAAGACGCCGGTGCTGGTGCTCACCGCACGCGGCGAGCCCGACGACCGCATCGCCGGCCTCTCCCTCGGCGTCGACGACTATCTGGCCAAGCCGTTCGAGCCGCAGGAATTGGTGCTGCGGATCGAGGCGATCCTGCGCCGGGTTGGGCCCAGGCCGGGCGCCGACGGCCCGCTGCGCCTCGGCGACTGCAGTTTCGACGTCGGCCGAGGCGAACTCAGACGCGGCGACCAGCCGGTGCGACTGACCGAGGGCGAGGCGCAGCTGCTGCGCCAACTCGCCGGCGCCGCCCACGCGCCGGTCGACCGGCTGGAGCTGGCCCGCGACAGCGCCGAGGCCACCGGCCGCGCCGTCGACATCCAGGTCACGCGCCTGCGCCGCAAGATCGAGGAGGATCCGAAGAACCCGCGCTACCTGCAGACCGTGCGCGGCGTTGGCTACATGCTGGTCCCGGACGGATGAGGCTGCGCGCGCCCCGCCTGCTGCGAGCCATCAAGCGGCGGCTGCCGACCACGCTGTTCGGCCGCAGCCTGCTGATCATCGTACTGCCGATCGCGGTGATGCAGATCGCCGTCACCTTCTTCTTCTTCGACAGCTACTGGCAGACGGTGAACAGCCACCTGACCGATGGCCTGGCGGGCGAGATCGCCTGGGTGCTGCAGGACTATCAGGACGACCCGACCCCGGCCGGATTGAAGCGGCTCTCGGACCGGGCCGAACAGTCCCTCGACCTGTCGATCATCCTGCAACCGCAGGGCCATCTGCCACGGAAGAAGCCGATCTCGATCCTCAGCATCGACCGGGCGATGGACCGCTCGCTCAGCCAGCGCCTCGACGCGCCGTTCTGGTTCGATACCGGCCGCTACCCCGCTTACGTCGATATCCGCGTGCAGGTGAAGGAAGGGGTGCTCAGGATCATCGCCCCGCGCGAGCGCGCCTTCGCCGCCCAGGGCTATGTGTTCCTGTTCTGGCTGACCCTGGCGACCGTGCTGCTCACCGCCGTCGCCGTGCTCTTCATCCGCAACCAGGTCCGGGCCATCGAGCGCCTGGCCGAAGCCGCCGAGGCCTTCGGCAAGGGCGCGGAGGTCGACTTCAAGCCCTACGGCGCCAAGGAGGTGCGGCAGGCGGCCCAGGCATTCCTGGCGATGAAGGCCCGCATCCAGCGCTACGTCGACCAGCGCACGGCCCTGCTGGCCTCGGTCAGCCACGATCTTCGAACGCCGCTAACCCGGCTGAAGCTGGAGCTGGCCCTGGCCGAGCCCGGCAAGCGGGTCGAGGCGATGAAGCGCGACCTGGCCGAGATGGAACACATGATCGACGAATACCTTGCCTTCGCCCGGGGCGAGGGCGGCGAGGCGCTGGAGCGGACGACGCTGAGGCCGCTGCTCGACGAAGTGGGCGAGGGAGCGGCGCGCGCCGGCGCCCAAGTGCGGGTGGTCGCCGACCAGTGGCTGGCGGCTAAGGTGCGGCCGATGGCCCTGCGTCGGGCGCTCTCCAATCTGGTGGCCAACGCCGCCGCCCATGGCGAGCACGTCGAACTCGCCGCCAGAGCCACGCCCGCCGGCGGGGTGGAAATCACCGTCGACGACGATGGTCCCGGTATCCCGCCCGACCGGTTCGAGGAGGCGTTCACGCCCTTCGGCCGCCTCGACGACGCCCGCAACCAGAACGAAAAAGGCGTCGGCCTCGGCCTCGCCATCGCCCGCGATGTCGCCCGCGGCCACGGCGGCGAGGTCACTCTGGACCGGTCCCCGCTCGGCGGGCTGCGGGCAGTGGTGCGGTTGCCGGGATAGGCCCCTCACCGACCTCAGCCGGACCAGTCCGGCTTCGGCCACCTCTCCCCGCGTAGCGGGGCGAGGGATACTGTTGCTGGCTTCTCAGCTGGTATCCCTCTCCCCGCCGGAGGTGGGGCGAGGCTAGGTGAGGGGCTTCTTCAGCCGCTTCAGAACCCCGCGCCGATCCGGCCCAGGCGTTCGCGCATCTGCTTCAGGCGCTTGTCGATCTCGGCCATGGTGCGGTTGAGCGCGCCCTCGTCGTCGCGCCAGACCTGGACGGTACGGGCCCAGACGGCGGTCATCGCCAGCAGCCGGGGCGCGCTGGCCGTGACCCCGGCGGCTTCCAGGATCGCCCGGGCGGTGAACGGAAAATGCAGCGCCAGCGCCGCGGGGTTCTCGTCCCGGGCCATCGACACCAGCGCCGCGCGCTGAGCCTCCATCGCCTCGATCCGGGCCATGGTGGCGTCGAACAGCCGGTCGTGCAGGTCGTCCGACGGAGTCGCCGCCGTCGCCAGCGCCGCCCGGTCCAGCCGCCGCGACAGCCGGAACACCAGCGCCGTCTTGCTGGCGGCCTTGGCGTAGAGGTCGGCGAAGGGCACGCCGGCCTTCTCGGCGACCTCGCGCAGGGAGACCAGCCGCCAGGGTCGGTCGGCGGCCAGCGCCAGGGCGGCGTCGGCGGCCGCGTCGAGGATGTCGTCGCTCATGGTCGCAGGGTGTGGCGGCCCGTGCCGGTCTCGTAAAGGCCTAACCGCCCAGTTCGCGGGAGCGGTCGGCGGCGGCGGCGGCGGCGCGGCGGAGCAGCCCGGGCAGGCCTTGCTCGCCCATCAGCACCTTCAGCGCCGCCTCGGTGGTGCCGCCTGGAGAGGTGACCTGGGCGCGCAAGTCGGCGGGGTCCTTGCCGCTCTCGGCCATCAGCGCCGCGGCGCCGGCCATGGTCGAGCGGGCGAGGGCCGCCGCGGCGTCGCTCGGCAGCCCGATGGCGACCCCGGCGGCCTCAAGCGCCTCGACGAAGGCGTAGAGATAGGCCGGCGCCGAGCCGGAAACGGCCGTCGCCGCGTGCATCAGGTCCTCGTTGGCGATGTCGACGACGGTCCCGACCGGTTCGAGCAAGGCGTGGGCGCGCGCGCGGGCGGCCGGGTCGGCGGCGAACACGCTGGCGGTTCCCTGGCCGATGGCGGCGGCGGTGGTCGGCATGACCCGGGCGATCCTCCGGGGCCCGAACACACCGGCCAGGTCGGCGATGGAGACGCCGGCGGCCACCGAGACGACGATCGCGTCCGCCGCCAGATGCGGCGCCATCGGGACGGCCGCCTCGCGCCAGGTCTGCGGCTTGACCAGCACCACCACGGTCTTGGCGGCGCCGATCTCGCTGTCGGAGGGGTTCAGGCGTGCGCCGGACGCCTTGGCTTCGGGGCCCGGCGACGGATCGCGGATCATCAGCTCGGCGAAATCGAACGTCCCGGCCCGTCGCCAGCCTGAAATCAGCGCCCCGCCCATGCGGCCCGCGCCCAGGAGCAGGATCGGCGTCATGCGAGGGCGGCTATGCCTGGCCGACGGTCTCGAACATGCAGGAGGCGATGGCTTCCTCCGGCGACTTGCCGCCGGCGAGCAGGAAGTCGAAGGCCGGATAGAAGCGGTCCGCGGCCTCCATCGCCGCGTCGATCATCGAGGCGGCCTGCGCCAGGGTCGGGCGTTCGCCCTCGGGCAGGGCCATGGCGTGGCGGAACACCACCTCGCCATCGTCGCTCCACACCTCGAAGTGGCCGACCCAGACCCGCTGGTTGACCAGATTGGCCAGCTCGCAGGCCGCCGCCCGGCCCGGCGTCTCGGCCCGCCGGTCGATGGACAGGCACAGCTGCAGGCAGTCGGCCTCGGGTCGCCAGGCGAACCACAGTTCGTAGTCCTTCCAGTCACCGGCCAGGGTGAAGGCCAGGTCGCCGTCCTCGGTGCGGTCGAACGCCAGGTTCTCCGCCGACAGCACGCGCTCGACCACGTCCAGAGGATCGAGGGCGATGAGCACGTCGTCTTCTTCCGGTTGGGGGGTGTCCATGGAACCTCAGGTCAAGGCAGCCAGGCGCGGCGTGATTGCGCGCTCGGCCTTCAGCCTAATCTGCTTCGCCTGCTTCGTCTCAAGCCGCTTCTTGCATCGCGCGAACAATTCGCCGTCAGCCCTGCGCCGGCTTCGTCAAAGAAGCCAGTTCGGCGCGCAATGCGGCAACCTCGGCCTTCAGCGCCTCGAATTCCTCGCGGCGGATCAGGTCCATGTTGGCGGCCATGCGGTCGGCGCCGGAGCGGAACGCCGCCCTGGCCTCCTCGCTGGCGGCCTGGGCGATGCCCACCGCGGCGTTGGCGGCCTTGGCGAGCTCGTCCAAAAGCGGATTTTGGGTCTGCATCGGCCTCCTATATGGGAAATGCCGGGTGAAAGCGAAGGGGTTGTCGGCTACCCATCGCCGCGCCGCATGCTTGAGGAGCGATGAGCTTGGCGTTGCAGTTCCCTGACTTCGACCCCGCCGCCCTGACCATCCCTGCCCTGCACCTGGGTTCGCTGGTGCTGGGACCCTTCCCGATCCGCTGGTACGCGCTGGCCTATATCGCCGGCATCCTGCTCGGCTGGCGCTACGCGGTTTCCCTGGTCAAGAACCCCAAGCTCTGGGGCGGCAAGACCCCGACGCTTACGCCGGCGCAGATCGACGACCTGGTCCTATGGATCACCTTCGGCATCATCCTCGGCGGCCGGATCGGCTACATCCTGTTCTACATGCTGGCGACCACCGCCCAGCGCACCGATCTCTTCGCCAACCCGATCGTGGCGGTGCAGATCTGGAACGGCGGCATGAGTTTCCATGGCGCACTGATCGGCGTCGGCCTGGCCCTGGTGCTGTTCGCCCGCGCCAACCGCATGCTCAGCGTCGGCAAGCTGCTGCTGATCGCCGACTTGGTGGCCCCGTGCGAGCCGATCGGCCAGTTCTTCGGCCGCATAGCCAACTTCATCAACGGCGAACTCTGGGGGCGGCCGACCGGCCTGCCGTGGGGCATGGTGTTCTGCAGCCCGCACATCCGCGACGCCAACAACCGCGTCTGCCCAGCCAACGTGCCGGCCCCCGGTGAACCGGAACTGATGCAGGGTATTCCCCGCCATCCCAGCCAGCTCTACGAGGCGGCGCTGGAGGGCCTGCTGCTGTTCCTGGTGCTCCGCTGGGCTACGCATCACGCCAAATGGCTGCAGCGCGAGGGCGCGGTCACCGGCCTTTGGCTGATCGGCTACGGCCTGATCCGCCTGCTGCTGGAAAACGTCCGCAATCCCGACGAGGGCATGCCGAACTTCCCGCTGGGCCTGACCATGGGCATGATCCTCTCGATCCCGATGATCGTCGGCGGCGCCTTCCTGCTCTGGCGGTCGCTGCGAAGCCGGCCGCTGCAGCCGCAGGGCGCATGAGCCTCAAATCCCGCCTCGAGGCGGAGATTGCCGGCGGCGGGCCGATCGGGGTCGCCGATTACATGTTCCGCTGCCTGCACGATCCCCGGGACGGCTACTACGCCACCCGCCCGGCGATCGGCCCCGCCGGCGACTACATCACCGCCCCGCAGGTCTCGCAGATGTTCGGCGAGCTGATCGGGCTCATGCTGATCGAGGCCTGGCGGGCCCGGGACGAGCCGTCGCCGGCGATCCTGGCCGAAGCTGGGCCCGGCGATGGGACGCTGATGAGCGACATCGCCCGGGTGGCCCGCCGCGCCGACGCCTTCCTGGCGGCCTGCGACGTCTGGCTGGTCGAGGCCTCGGCGCCGCTGCGGGCCGTGCAGGGGGCGCGGATTTCCGGCTTTCCGGCCGCGCCGCGCTGGGCGCAGTCGCTGGCCGAGCTGCCGGAGCGGGCGCCGCTGTTCCTGGTCGCCAACGAGTTCCTCGACTGCCTGCCCGCCCGCCAGTTCCAGCGTACCGCCGCGGGCTGGGCCGAGCGGGTGGTGGGCCTCGACGACGCCGGCGCCCTGGCCTTCGGCCTGCGGCCGCTGTCCGGCGACGACGGTTTCCCGGACGCCGAGCCGGGCGCGGTGTTCGAGCGCTCGCCGGCGCAGGAGGCGGTCGGGTCGGAATTGGGCGCGCGAATAGCCGACCAGGGCGGCGTCGCCCTGCTGATCGACTACGGCCGCGGCCTGCCCGGCGCCGGCGACACCCTGCAGGCCCTGGCCGGGCACCGGAAGGTCGATCCCCTCGCCGATCCCGGCCGCGCCGACCTGACCATGCACGTGGACTTCCCCGCGGTGCTGGCGGCGGCCAAGGCCGCCGGCGCTGAGGTTGGCGTGATGACCCAGGGCGATTTTCTGCGGCGGCTGGGAATCGAGGCCCGCACCGAGGCGCTGGCGCTGAGCCATCCGGACCGCGCCGAGCAACTGCGGCGCCAGCTGACCCGGCTGACCGCTCCCGACCAGATGGGCGAGCTGTTCAAGGTCGCCGCCCTCTGGCGCGGCCCGCCTCCGGCGCCGTTCGAGGCCCTGTGATGGACGACATGCCGATGTTGGCCTCGCCGCGCCTGGCAGCGCTGCCGGGCGTCCGCCACGGCTTCTTCACCCGCCAGGGCGGCGTCTCCGAGGGGCTCTACGCCAGCCTGAACGTCGGCCGCGGCTCCGGCGACGAGGCCGAACGGGTCGAGGAAAACCGCCGCCGGGCGCTGGCGCGGCTGGCCCCGGACGCCACCGCCCTGGTCACCGCCTACCAGATCCACTCCGCCACCGTGGTCGTCGCCGAATCGGCCTGGTTTCAACCGCCGCAGGCCGATGCTGTGGTCTCCCGCACAGCGCGGCTGGCCTGCGGGGCGCTGGCCGCCGACTGCGCCCCGGTGCTGATCGCCGATCCGCGGGCCCGGGTGGTCGCCGCCGTCCACGCCGGCTGGCGCGGCGCCCTTGCCGGGGTGGTCGAGGCGGCGGTGTGGTCGATGGTCGGCCTGGGCGCGACGGCGTCGTCGATGACCGCGGCGATCGGACCCTGCATCGGCCCGGACTCCTACGAAGTCGGGCTGGAATTCCTCGAAACCTTCGCCTCGGCCGATCCGGAGAACGCGCGTTTCTTTGGCGAGGGCGTCCGGCCGGAAAAGCGCCTGTTCGACCTTCCCGCTTTCGTACTCTCGCGGCTGGCCCGTGCGGGCGTGGCCGACGCCGAGTGGATCGGCTGCGACACCCTCGCCGACGAGCGGTTCTTCTCCAACCGACGCGCCGTGCACCGGGGCGAGGCCGACTACGGCCGGCTGCTGTCGGCGATCATGCTGGAAGCCCGAACTTCACGAACACCAGCTCCGGGTCGCCGGGGTCGAGGTTCTCGATGAGACCGCTGACCAGCCAGTCGGCCTTGGCCAGCAGTCGCCGCATCGGCCGATTGCTCTCGTTGGTCGAGGTGAACATGCGGTCGGCGTCGTGGACGCTCTCGCAGCGCTGCATCAGCGCCAGGCCGACCCCCTCGCGCCGGCTGGCCTCGGCCACCACCAGCAGGTCGACGAAGGGGAAGCCGAAGAAATGTCGGGTGACGACGGCGAAGCCGAGCACGGCGCCGTCCCGTTCGGCCGCCCAGCTCATCCCCGGCTCCAGCAGCGCGCCAATGTGCCGGCGGTAGGCCTCGTCATCGGCCAGCCGCGGGTCGGCGGCGGCCAGCCGTGTGACATCATCGGCGAACACCGGACGGATTTCGTACCCGCGTTTCATCGCCAGAGCCTAGCGGCGCACCGCCACAAGGGAAGCGCCTTGCTCCGCGCCCCGGCGCTGGTAGAAGGCTGCACCGCCCCAAGACGGCCGAGGTCCGATGAAGCTGCTCGCCGGCAACTCCAACCGCTCCCTCTCGGCCGCCATCGCCAAGGTCCTGGACCTGCCGCTGACCCGGGCGAACATCCGCCGGTTCGCGGACAACGAGGTATTCGTGGTCATCGAGGAGAACGTCCGCGGCGAGGACGTGTTCATCATCCAGTCGACCAGCTTCCCGGCCAACGACAACCTGATGGAGCTGCTGATCTGCATCGACGCCCTGACCCGGGCCTCGGCGCGGCGGATCACCGCGGTGATGCCCTACTTCGGCTACGCCCGGCAGGACCGCAAGACCGGCGGCCGTACGCCGATCTCGGCCAAGCTGGTGGCCAATCTGATCACGCGCGCCGGCGCTGACCGGGTGCTGACCATGGACATGCACTCGGGCCAGATTCAGGGCTTCTTCGACATCCCCACCGACAACCTGCTGGCGACGCCGCTGATCGCCCAGGACGTGCGCCTGCGCGAGCGCAAGGTGGGCGAGCTGGTGATCGTCTCGCCGGACGTCGGCGGGGTGGTCCGCGCCCGGGCCCTGGCCGAGCGGCTGGACGCCGATCTGGCTATTGTCGACAAGAAACGCTCGGCCCCCGGCGTCAGCGAGGTGATGAACATCATCGGCGACGTGAAGGACCGGCGCTGCGTGCTGTTCGACGACATCGTCGATTCGGCCGGCACCCTCTGCAACGCCGCCGCGGCGCTTCGGAAGGCCGGCGCGGCCAGCGTCTCGGCCTATGTCACCCACGGCGTGCTCTCCGGCTCGGCGGTGGAGCGGGTGACCGCCTCGGAACTCACCGAACTGGTGATCACCGATTCCATCGAGACCCCCGAGGCGGTGCGCGATTGCCCGAAAATCCGCGAGATCACCTGCGCCACCCTGATCGGCGAGGCGATCCGGCGGATCGCCAATGAGGAATCGGTCTCCAAGCTGTTCGACTAGGGGGTCGACAGGCGCTCGATCCAGGGGTGGCCCGGCCGAATGATCTTCAGGCCAGCGGCCAGCCAATCGCGAGCCTCGGCGGAAAGCAGCGGCGCGGCGCGGGCGAAATCCGCTTCGTCCTTGTCCCGCGGCGTCACATAGGCCTTGAACAACAGCACGATCTGCGGCGCGACGTAGGGAATGCCGGTCGCCGTCCGGCCGGTGGCCCAGGCCCTCGGCGCGTTGAGCTCGCCGGTGCGGCGGTAAATCCACGTCTCCGCATCGCCGGGTTCGCGGAAGATATCCATCCGCCAGCCGTCGATAGCCGGGTCCATCGCCCAGGTCTGATGGGTCCGAAGCGGCGGTGTCTCACCGACATTGAGCGCGATCGCCGCGCCGTCGTCGATGTAGAACAGCTTCAGGCCCATCCTCTCCAGGCGCGCCTGAATCTCCGGGAAGGCGAAGCGCGGCACGGCGATCTCCAGGTCCTCGTGCTCGCGGGTCTGCATGCCATGCCACAGGTCCAGCGCCCAGCCGCCGGCAACGGCCCAAGGCGCCGAGACGCCCTCCAGCGCCCGCGCCGCCTGATCCGGCGTCCAGGCCATCGACCAGGCCTCCGGCGGCGGGCCATCCCAGCGCTTGCTCTCGGACATCGAATCTCCAGGCCGGCAACCGTCCCTCTCAGCGTCGCGACGTGCTAGAAAACTATGCAAGAGGATTCGCTTCGCCGAGGGCCCCACAGAATGGTCTCACTACGCTCCGCCCGCACCCTCCTGCTGCTTGGCCTCGCGGGCCTCGCGATCGGCGTGCCGGTGCTCGAGGTCGCCGCCAAGCCGAAGCCCGCGGTCGTCGAGGCGCCGCCGCCCCCGCCACCGCCGCCGCCGATCCCCGATATCGGCATGAGCGGACGCCTGGTCAGCCAGGCCGCGGCGTTCGAGGGCTTCATGCGCCGGGCTTCGTCGATCTCGCCGGCGTTCGTCGACGGTAACTCCGTCGCCCAGTCGCTTAGGGCGGGCGCGGCCTCCGAACCGCACCAGCTGCTCCGCGGCGAGGTGGCCTATGCGGCGTTGGCGGCGCTGCAGGACCCGACCTTCGTCGCCACCATCCGCACCGTCGGCGCCACGCCCGAGGGCCGCTATTCGATCCTCTCCAAGCTGTTCGCCGACCCGGCCAACGTGTTCGCCTATAAGGGCGCCGATCGGGCGGCCGGCCTCGCCAAAGCCGCCCTGGCAGGCGACGGCATGCGACTGTTCAACGCCGGCAAGGCGGTCAAGCAGGCGGCCTACGACGTCCAGCGCCAGTCCTGGTCCCTGGGGCCGGTCGCCGACCCGGAAGGCCGCAGCCAGGCGGTCAAGGACCTGTCCCGGGCCTCGATGCCGGTCGATTCTGACGAACTGGGCGTGCTGCAGCGGGCCGCCACCGGCGATCCGGACATGGGCCTGACCGCCGACCCGGCCCCGCCGCCCTATTCGCCGCTGCTCACCCACGCCGTCGCCCTGGCCGCTCTCGCCGCCATCGGCCAGGCCGGCGACGACCAGGTCGAGAACCTCAACTGGCTGTTCGACAGCTACTTCACCGACCACTGCCTGGCCGAGGCCAAGCTGGCGCTCTACGAGTGCCTGGCGGTGGCCAAGCCGCACTATGAGGATGTCTTCTGCCTCGGCCAGCACGCCATGACCGACACCGCATCCTGCATCGTCCGGGGCGCGGGTTCGGCGGTGCCGCTGGAAATTCTGACCCGGCCGATCAGCATCGCGCCGGTGCATCGCGGCGCTCACCCGGCGCATCATCATCACGCCTGAGCCATGGCGAGGCGACGCGCCGTTGCATTGCGGCGCGCTCGCGTGTATCTAGCCGCACCCTTTTTCAGGCCCCGGTCCGGGGCTGACGTCGCCGTGTGTTCACCCGCGCGGCGGCTTCGCATTTTGAGGCGAGGCCATGGCCGAGATCGTTCTGAACGTTGAAGTGCGCGAACGCGCCGGCACCGGCGCCGCCCGGTCCGCGCGCCGCGAAGGCAAGGTGCCCGGGGTGCTGTATGGCGGCCCGCAAGGTCCGGTGGCCATCGCCGTGCGCGCGCCGGAGTTCCGCAAGGCGCTCTACACGGGCAAGCTGCTCGGCCACCTGGTGACCCTGAAGCACGGCGGCGAAAGCCAGCCGGTGATCGCCAAGGACGTGCAGTTCCACCCGGTCACCGATGAGCCGACCCACTTCGACCTCTACCGGGTCGAGGCGCACCAGCTGATCCGCATCGCCGTGCCGGTGCACTTCCGCAATCAGGAACTGTCCCCCGGCATCAAGCGCGGCGGCACCCTGAACATCAACCTCCACCAGTTGGAGCTGATGGTCCCTGCCGACCAGATACCCGAGGAGCTGACCGTCGACCTCACCGGCCTGGATATCGGCGACGCGGTCCGCGCCATCGACATCAAGCTGCCGGCCGGCGCCGAACTGGCCGCCCAGGAGCATGACGCCACCGTGGCCTCCATCGCCACGTCCTCCGCGATGCTCTCTGAAGAAGCCGAAGCCACCACCGAAGGTGAAGCCGCCGCCGAGCCCGCGGCCGAAGCCTAAGGCGGCCCCGCGGCCGGCGACATGCTGATCCTCGCCGGCCTCGGCAATCCCGAGCCGAAGTACGCCAAGAACCGGCACAACGTCGGCTTCGCGGCCGTGCAGACCATCGCCCTGCGATGGAACTTCGGGCCGGAGCGCAACCGCTTTCGCGGGCTGATCCGCGAGGGTCAGATCGACACGCCCGGCGGGCCGGTGAAGGCGCTGATCCTGCGCCCGCAGACCTACTACAACGATAGCGGCTCGTCGGTGGGCGAGGCGATGCGTTTCTACAAGCTGGACCCCGCCGACGTGGTGGTGTTCTACGACGAGATCGATCTGGCCCCCGGCCGCTTCCGGATGAAGACCGGCGGCGGCGCGGCCGGCAACAACGGCATCCGCTCGATCGCCGCCGCCATCGGCCCCGACTTCCGCCGCGCCCGCATCGGCACCGGCCACCCGGGTCACAAGGACCTGGTGATGAACCACGTGCTCTCCGACGTCTCCAAGGCGGAAGTTGAGTGGCTGAAGCCGCTGCTGGACGCCTGCGCCGACGCCCTGCCGTTGCTGGCCGCCGGCGAGGACGAGCGCTACCAGGCCGAGGTGCTGCGTCTCGCGCCGGCTCCGAAGCTGGATCCCAGGGCCCGGGCTCGCGGCGAGGGCGCCGATTGACCCCGCGCGGCCCTGCATGAGATAGGCCGGGCGGGGCGGAGCGACACCAGCATGTTCTACTCGGGCGGGTTTGTATTCCTGATCCTGGCGGTGGCGCTATGCATCCACGCCGTGCGCACCAATCAGCAGATGTACTGGATCTTCATCATCCTGTTCGTCCCTCTGCTGGGCAGCCTGGTCTATACCGTGGCCGTGCTGGTCCCCGAGCTGATGGGCGGGACCGGGGCCCGGCGGCTGGGGCGGGCGGTGGGCGACACCCTGGATCCTGGCCGTGAATACCGCCAGGCCAGGATCGCCATCGACGATGCGCCGACCGTGCACAACCAAATGCGCCTGGCTGCCGCCGCCGCCGGTCTAGGCCGCTACGCCGAAGCCGAACAACTCTACGCCGAGGCCGCCCAGGGCATTCACGCCGACGATCCGACGCTCCTGCTCGGCCGCGCCAACGCCCTGTTGGAACTGGGCCGCTATGAGGAAGCGCTGGCGCAGCTGGAGAAGCTCGGCGACGACGAGCCGCGCTCGCCCCGACCGGCGGTGGTGTCGCTGGCCTTCGGCCGCGCCTACGAGGGCGTCGGTCGTTTCTCCGAGGCCGACAAATCCTACCAGTCGGCGGCCGGACGGCTACCGGGCCTGGAGAGCCTGGCGCGCTACGCCGCCTTTCTGGCCCACACCGGCCGCCGGGACGAGGCGGTCGAGGCCCTCGCCGACATCGACCGGCGGATCGCCAAGGCCAGCCCGCAGTTCCGCCGCGAGGGCCGCATCTGGCGCGATCTGGCGGCCCAGGCGCTGGCTTGAATGGCGCCGACGGGGCGACCACCGGAACCTTAACCGTGGGACGGCGTTTTCCCTTTCACTAGGGGCGTCAGTCGAGGATTTCACGGTATGAACCAGTCACCTGTCGCCAGCCGCCAGGCCAGCGCCGCCGATGCCGTCGCGCCCGCCGATTTCCAGTCCCAGCTGGTCGCCCTGATCCCGCACATGCGGGCCTTCGCGCGCATGCTGACGCTGGACGCGGCCGAGGCCGACGATCTGGCGCAGGACGCCCTGGCCAACGCCTGGAGCGCCCGCGCCAGCTACACCATGGGCACCAATCTGAAGGCCTGGGCCTTCATGATCCTGCGCAACCGCTTCTATTCCGAGCGCCGCCGCTCCTGGCGCTATGCGCCGCTCGACCCGGAAGTGGCCGAGCGCACCCTGGTGGCCGGCGACGACCCCACTCAGGCCCTGGAACTCAACGAGCTGCGCATGGCCATGGCCGCCCTGCCGGAGGACCAGCGCGAGGCAGTGATCCTGATCGGCGCCGGCGGGCTCTCCTACGAGGAGGCCGCGGCCATCTGCGACTGCGCCATCGGCACCATGAAAAGCCGGGTCAACCGCGCCCGCAACGCCCTGCGCGAGATGGTCGAGACCGGCGACTTCGACCGGGACGGCGTTCTGGCGTCGACCTCCATGGGCGCCATCCTGGCGGAATTCGGCCGCCTGGCCGGTGGTCGGCTGGCGGCCTGATCCCAAGCTAGTTGGCGACGTCCGACAGGTCCGCCTGCAGCTGGGCGCTGTTGAAACCGGGGTTGAACCCGGGCTTCAGCGCTTCCGGCGGCAAGAGGGCGTAGGCCTCATCGACGCACTCGTCCCACCAGGCCCAGGTCGCCTGCTGCGTGCTGCCCCAGGTCAGCACCGTCACCCCCGTCTGGTCGTAGGCCACGGCGTAGACGGCATGGCCGTCGTTGGTCAGCGTCCCGGGGGTCCAGGGCTGATGGGCGTCGAATTCCTGGATGCAGTTCTGCTGCACCTGGAAGCCGAGATAGACGCCGCCGAACAGTTCGATCGCCTGCTGCACGTGGGTATGGTTCTTCGGCGCTATGGTGGCGTAGGCGACGATCTTGTCGCTCTCGACCTTGTTCTGCCGCCAGTAGTTGAGCACGTTCAGTTCGTTGAGGCCGCTGTCGACCCCGCCGGTGAGGTGCATGTACAGCTTCACCACCTGCGCCTTGGGCATGATCCGTTTCACCCCCAGCAGCCCCTCGTTGACGGTGATCGCGTGGGCCAGGGCGGCGCAGGTGCAGTCGCCCAGGGTGTCGTTGCCGTCCATCGGAAACAGGGTCGTCGGATCGCTGACCTTCAGCTCGGCGTACACCCGCGCCAGCGTGTCCGACGACGGCGGCGGCGGCGGCAAGGCGGCGGTCAAGTAATTGGACAACCTCAGACTGCGGTAGTCGACCTGAGGCGGATGCTTCCCAAAGCGATAACCAGGCATGTTCGGTTCTCCCGTCGTGCAACCGAGGCCAAGGCGGCGGTTGGCGTTTGCTCGCTCCCCGCGCGAAGAATGCCGCGCGGTTCAGCCGTATTTCAAGACTGCAAGGAGAAAAAAGCACGGTTAACGGGAATTACCCACGCCACCACGACCGCGCGACGGCGTCCATCGCGCGGAACCGACGCCCATAGCGTCGCCTCAATATGGCTTTGAAAAGGCAGCGGCCGCCCGAGCGGGGCGGCCGTCTCAGCGCTTCAGGAGAGCGCGGATCCCGGCCGAGGCCGGGACAGTATCGGTCACGAAGGCCGCACGACCTTCTTCGGGGCGGCGATCAGGCCTTCGCGCTGAGCGCGCTTGCGGGCCAGCTTGCGCGCGCGGCGAACGGCCTCGGCCTTCTGGCGGGCGCGCTTCTCCGACGGCTTCTCGTAATGCACGTGCCGCTTCATCTCGCGGAACGAGCCCTCACGCTGCATCTTCTTCTTCAGCGCCTTGAGCGCCTGATCGACATTGTTGTCGCGAACGAAAATCTGAACGATGACCCGCGCTCCTGTTGCCCCGGTCGGCTTAGGCTGGATGGAATAAGGGCGCGGCTGATACCAGATGGCGCCGGGGATGTCCACGGGGGCGAGACAAGACAAGCCCCCGCGGGATAGGATCGCGGCATGAGCGAGACCGCCCACGACGACTTCGCCGCCGAGGCCGAGGCCCGGGTGCTGGACCATGCGCTCACCCTGGCGCCGGACCAAGGCTGGACCTGGGCGATGTCCTACGCCGCCGCCAAGGCCGCCGGCTTCTCCGCCGGCGAGGCCGAACTGCTGCTGCCGAACGGACCGAAGGACCTGGCGGCGCTCTGGTCGCGCCGCTGCGACGCCGCGGCTATGGCGGCTCTGAC
>Ga0302279_10004032_pt1 | contig 17699 bp, 16 predicted proteins | sample III_Bog_N3_3_FD_194541 | JGI IMG/M metagenome (GOLD analysis project Ga0302279, IMG submission 194541) | Peat permafrost microbial communities from Stordalen Mire near Abisko, Sweden - III_Bog_N3_3 | ecosystem: Environmental > Terrestrial > Soil > Wetlands > Peat | place: Sweden: Abisko...
AACCGGGCTGGACGGCGTCTGCAGCGCGGACTTGTTGGTCCGCACCGACGGGCCGGTCACGAAGGGGCGCGGCGGGATGTGGGGCGACGGCGGGATCACCTGCCGCATCCTCCCGCCCTTGCCCTGTTGCGGCGCGATCGGCGTCGGCGCCTCCGACTCGGCGTCGGGGTACGGGTCCGGCGCGGGGGCGTGGGACCGCGCGAGCTGCGGGGCCGTCGGAAGCTCGGACTCGGAGTCGGGATCGGCGATGCGGCGCAGATCCTCCTGCGGCGCGGCAGGCGCTCTGCCTCCTCCGCCAGCCTTGCGCGCGGCGTGGTCCCGGCGCGCCTCGGCGCGCAGCGCCAGGATGTCGGCGTCGCCGCGCTGCACCAGGGTGGGGACCTCCTCGTTGCTCTCGTCGTCGTCGTCGATGATGACGCCGGGCAACAGCGAGCGAGCGCCGCCCTGTGCCAGCGCGACCCTCTGCGCCTGGATCGCCCCGACCTTGAGCTCGACGTCGGTGGCCTCGCCGTCGGCGTCGAGCGGCGCCGGGCGCTGCCGGGCGCGGGCGCGCGGGGGCTCGATCGCGGGGGCGAGCTTCTTGAGCTGCTGGACCGCGTTGGCGGCGCGGATGGATCGGGGGTCGGCGGCCGGACGCGGCGGCCCGGCGGGTCGCGGCGCGGCGGGGACCGAGGGTGCCGGTCGTGCCGGCGCGGGCTCGTCGTCCCGGTCCGGACGCGGCGTGTGCTCGGTGTAGGTGGGCACGCGCGGGTGCAGATCGCGGCCGATCTTCTCGGGGAGCATCTCGCCCGCGATGGCGCGCTCGAACCAGCGCATCTGGCGCATGGCGTTGCGGCGCACGAAGCGGCCGAGGGCCTCCGCGTTGTCCTCCTGGTAGCCGTGGACGGTGAGCCACTCGTCGAGGCGGGCCGCGATGTCGTGGGCGCTCTGGAAGCGACGCGCCGGCTCCCGCTCCAGGCAGAGGTTGACCAGGTTGACCAGCTCGCGGTCGATCTTGGGCCGCAGCTCGCGCAGATCCGCAGGGGGCTCGCGGGTGGTGATCTGCACCATCTCGAAGTCGTTCTTGGCGATCCAGGGGCGGCGGCCGGCGAAGAGCTCGAAGAGCATCACGCCCAGCGAGAACAGGTCGGCGCGGCCGTCGATCTCGTCGGCCCTGGCCTGCTCCGGCGCCATGTAGGTGGGCTCGCCCTTGTGCATCCCGGTGAGCGTCTTGGTGAGGCGCTGCTTGGCCTTGGCCGTGCCGAAGTCGGTGATCTTCACCTCCCCGTTGAAGCCGACCAGCACGTTGCCGGGGGTGAGATCGCGGTGGACGAGGTTCTGCATCTCCCCGTCCGGCGAGCGCAGCGAGTGGGCGGCGCCCAGGCCCCTGCAGATGCAGAGGGCGATGTAGACGACCATGCGCTCGCTGAACGCCTCGCCGGTGTCGAAGATGGTCTTCATCAGCCGGAGCAGGGACACGCCCTGGACCAGCTCGACGGCGAGGTACGAGCCCTGCTCGTCGCTCCCCCACCCCGCCACCTCGACCACGTTGGGGTGCCGCAGCCAGTAGGTGATCCGGACCTCGTCGAGGAACTGACGGACGAAGGTGGGGTCCTCGGCGATGTGGGGGTGGAGCCGCTTCACCGCCACCAGCGTGCCGGCGCGCGGCGGCGGGGCGAGGAGCCGGCAGAGGTCGACGCGCGCGGTCGCCCCCGCCGCGATCTCGGCGAGCGCGTCGAACGCGATCGCGCCGGACGCGGTCGCTCCCGGGAGGGGAGGAGCCTGCGCCGGGAGCGGGGGGAGCGGCATCCGGGGCGACTCTATCAAACGTCGGCGCGCGCGGCGGCGATCGCCTGCGAGACGCCGCCGAGATCCGCCTTGAAGTGCAGATCGAGGTGATCGTCCTTGGTCTTGAGCGCGCGCACGCCGAGCACCGGCGTCACCACCGAGAGCGCCCGCTTCAGCTTGGGGTTGGCGGCGATGGCGGGGATCTTCATCAGGTCGATGACGAGGCGGTCGTCCTTGGCGTCGATGAGCGCCGCCGGGCGCTTGGGCATGAAGGCCACCAGGTTGCCCGGCTTGGAGAGATCGAGCGCGCCGGACTTGAGGAGGCCGGCGATGGGCGACTGCGAGTCGCCGAGGACCGTGAGCGTCAGCCCCTCGATGCGCACGCCGATGCGGAGCTGCGTCGTGGAGATGTCGAGCTCCTCGATGTAGATGACCGCCACCGCGCGCAGCGGCGTCCCCATGGCGTCGACCGTCGCGGCGAAGCGGACGCCGGGGGGCGCCGCCTCGAGGACGACGTCCTTGGGCGCCTTGGGCCCGCCGCCGAGCTCGCGCGCGAAGTAGCGGACCGCGTCCATCGGGACGCCGAAGCGCAGCCCGATGGCGCCGCGCACGATGCGCAGGATCTCCTCGGGGTGCTGCTTGAGATAATCAGTGGCCTGGCGGACGAGGACTTTGGGATCGATCTTGGGCATCGGGGGGTGCGTACGATCGCAGAACCTCTGTCGAGGGCGCAAGCAGATCTACGCCGGCGTTCGCGCGGGCTTGTCCTCGAGATTGGGCAGCGGCACCTCCGGCACCTGCCCGCCCAGAGCGCGCAGCAGGTCGGCCACGGCCGCGTACGTGCGCTGGCGGAGATCGTTGACGCGGACCCCCTCGCGCCCCTCGGTGAGAGGGTAGATCGGGGCGCCGACGCGCACGCTGACGCGCCGCATCGCGCCGGTACCGGCGTCGAGGGCCCCCTTTTTCATCAGCTCGTGGGTGCGGTCGAGCGCGACCGGGACCACCGGCACGCCGGCGCGCACGGCCGCGTAGAACCCGCCATTCTTGAACGAACGCAGCACGCCGTCCTCGCTCCGGGTGCCCTCCGGGAAGACCAGCAGCGGCTTGCCCTCGCGGAGGACCTGCTCGAAGCGACCGATCACCTCGGCGGCGGCGCGGGTACCGGAGCTGCGGTCGACCGGCACGTGGCCGGCGAGGCGGAGGTGCCAGCCGAGGAAGGGGATCTTCATCAAGCTACGCTTGGCGGCCCACTTGAAATCTCCCCGGAGGACCGAGCCGAGGACCAGCACGTCGAGCAGGCTCTGGTGGTTGGAGCAGTAGACGAACGCTCCGGCAGGCATGTTCTCGAGCCCGTCCGCGTCGACCTGGATGTGGAGGGCGCGCGCGCTCGACTGGCACCAGCGCCGCATCGCCCACAGGCTCGCTCGCCGGTCCCGGGTGAGCGGCCCCAGGGTGAGGGAGACGGTGCCGTACGCGATGGTGCGCGCGGAGAAAGGGACCCACTGCCGCGTGGCGAGCAGCGCCTTCTGGAGGTCCATCCTCGTCCGCGTACCATCGCCGCCCGGCGGGGGGAACGCGTTCTGCCCCACCGGTCGGGCATTCCGCCGGATGAGCCGTCGCGGAACGCTCTCGGCGTTCCGCAGGATGACCGCCGTCACCCGTCGATCGGCGCCATCACCAGGCCCCAGCCGACCACCGCCGGGCGACCGGCGCGCTCGTACTTGACCGTGAACAGGCCGGGCTCGTCCATCCCCTGCACGGTGGCGCGGCGCAGCTTGCCCGACCACTCGGCCCACACCACGCTCCCGATCTTGCCCTTGTAGCGGATGGGAGTGGGCTTGAGGTCTGCCTCGGCGACCACCATGGCCGCCCCGCCGAAGCCGAGCGCGAGCCAGCGCCGGGACTCGCCGTCGTCGCCCCCGGAGCCCGAGATCAGCAGCACGTGCAACCACTCGCTCCCCTGGCGCAGCGCCGCGTAGTTGCCGGGGGCGAGCCCCTCCACCTGCCGCACGAAGCGCGCCGCCTTCGACGGGCCGGCCGGCGTCGGCGCGCCGTTGCCCGCGAGGAGGAGCGCCTCGGGGGTGTGGGCATCCATGTCGGTGTAGCGCACCGCCACCCGGTCCTTGACGAAGCGCAGCACGACGGCGTGCTTCATCACGCCGGCGTGCTCGGTGAGCACCGGATCGCCGGGGCGGAGCTTGGGGACGTCGGGCACGGAGATCACGTACCCCGGGTTCACCTTGTAGGAGGGGCCGCCGCCGTGCGCCTCGATGATCAGATCGTCGCCCTCGATGCCGGCGACCGTCGCCGCCGAGAGCACCATCGTGGCCCCCGGCTTGGCCGCGGCCATCATCTGATCGGTGAAGGTGAAGACGCGCTTGCCGGCCTCGAGGTTGATCTTCCCCGGTGGCAACCCGAACGGGTTCGACGCCGGGGCGAGGGGGGGCGAGCCGGGCTGCGCCGGCGAAGCGGGCACCTCCTCCGCCGGGTGCGCGGAGGAGAGCGCGGCCGCGCCCGCGGGGGCGGCGTGATTGCCGCACGCTGCGAGGAGCAACGGCACGGCGAGGAGCAGAGCCGAGCGGGCCATCGCGGCCGAACGTAGAAACGGGAGCCGGTCCGCTGTCAACAGCGAACGCCAGACGGGCGCGAGCCGGAGCGTCCCGTCGGCTCGTTCGATGTTGACATGCTTCGCTCGCCCCCGGCATGCTCAGCTCGCTCGGCCGGAACGGACGCGAACCTTGCGCACAGGGACGGCGTTTGCCTTGCGAGTGGGAGTAAGCCGTGACCATTGCCCTGCACGACGACGCGGGAGCGTCGCCCCCCGACGAGGCGTCCGTCGCCGCCATCGTCCAGTCGATAATCGCCCAGCAGCTGCAACGGCCGGCGGCGGAGATCCCGCTCGACGCCAAGCTGGAGGGTCAGCTGGAGATCGACTCCATGACCATGATCGAGATCAACGTCTCGCTCGAGGAGCGCTTCGGCATTCCCATGCCCGACATGGCGACCGATCACGGCGTCGAGACGGTCTCGGACCTGGCGCGCTTCATCGCCGCGCACCTGCCGGCGGGGCCGCGATGAGCGGTCACCTCGGGGGACACCCCCAGACCCCCGGGCGCACCCGGGCGGAGCGCGAGGCCGCGGCGCGGAGCGCGGAGACGCAGCGCGAGCACGAGCGGCGCGAGGTGGCGGCCCACTACGAGCACAACCCCGAGATCTTCTCGATGGTGCTCGACAGCCGGCTCACCTACTCGACCGGCATCTTCGCTCGCCCCGACGAGGGTCTGGAGGCGGCGCAGGACCGCAAGATGGCCCGCATCGCCAGCCTGGTGGACATCCAGCCCGGCGAGCGGGTCCTCGACGTCGGCTGCGGCTGGGGGAGCGTGCTCCTCTACCTCGCCGAGCACACCCAGGGCAGCTTCCAGGGGATCACGCTGAGCGAGGCGCAGCGCGGGGTGGCCCTGGAACGGGCCCGGCAGAAGGGCGTCGCCGACCGGGTGCGCGTCGATCTCCGCCACGTCGAGGAGCTCGATCTCGGCGCCGAGTCGGTCGACGTCGTCGTGTTCTCCGGCAGCATCGTGCACATGCACAACCGCGAGGCGATCCACCAGCTCGTCGGGCGGGCCCTGCGGCCGGGCGGGCGCGTGCTCATCTCGGACTGCTATTTCCCCCGCCAGAGCCGCGGCGACACCGAGAGCGCCGCCACCGAGTACATCTTCGTGCGCGCCCTCGGCTACTGCCGCCTGCTCGCCCTCTCGGAGGAGCTGGCGCTCATGGAGGGCGCGGGCCTCGACGTGCGCAACGTCGAGGATCTCACCAGCTCGTACGTCATCACCGTCGCACACTGGATTGACAACGTCCGCAAGAACCGGGCGAAGATCGACGCCCTCGCCCCCGGCTTCGCGCGGGTGCTCCAGGCGTACCTGACCGTGGGGCGGCTCTCCTTCGCGCGCCGCACCGCGCTGGAGTACCTGATCCTCGCCAGCAAGGGCGGCTGAGCCGGCCGTGGTCGAGACGCTCACCGGCGTGGTGCGGGAGCGGGGCGCCTCCATCGGCGGCGAGCTCGCGATCCGGTTCAAGGAGGGCGAAGCCTTCGTCGGGTGGACCTGGGCCGAGCTCTGGGAGCACGCCCGCCGCGCCGCGATGGGCCTGCTCGCGGCCGGGGTCCGGCCCGGCGATCACCTGATGCTCCTGCTCCCCGAGCCCCGCGCGGCGGTGGCCGCTCACTTCGGCGTGTGGGCGATGGGGGGCGTCCCCACGCACGTCGGCCTGCCTTACCGCCTCCATGACGTCGGCGCCTTCGTGGCCCAGCTCCGCCTCACCGGCCGCCACCTCGACGCGCGCACGCTGGTCATCTCGCGGTCCCTCGCGGCCCTGGGTGGGCTCGCTCCCGGCGGCGACGCGGGCGACACGAGGACGCTGGTCGTCGAGGACTGGCTCGAGCACCCCGAGCCCGGCGAGCCTCCGGAGGCCCCGGGCGCCGGACCTGCCCTGATCCAGCTCACCAGCGGCAGCACCGGGGAGCCGCGCGGCGTGGTGATCCCGGTCGACCGACTGCGGCTCCACCTCGAGAGCATCGGCCGAGCGCTCCCGGCGACGCCCCGCTCGGTCGGCGTCACGTGGCTGCCTCTCCATCACGACATGGGCCTCGTCGGCGGGCTCCTCTACCCGCTCCTCAACCGCTTCGTGGTCAACGTCCTCTCGCCGCTGGAGTTCCAGGCCCGACCGTTCGCGTGGCTGGAGACGATGTCGCGGTTCCGCGCCACCCACACCGCCGCGCCGCCCTCCGCCTTCGCGGTGTGCATCGGCCTCGCGCGGCGCGCCGCCGAGGCGCACCTCGATCTGTCGTCGCTGACCTGCGCGATGGTCGGCGCCGAGGTCGTCTCCCCGCGCCTCCTGCGCCGCTTCGCCGAGGCCTTCGCGCCCACCGGGTTCCGGCCCGAGGCGTTCTTTCCCGTGTACGGCCTCGCCGAGGCCACCGTCGCCGTGACCTTCCCCGAGCCGATGAGCGCGACGCGCGTGGATCGAATCGACCGGCGGGCGCTCGAGCGCGAAGGCGTGGCCGTCCCCGCTCTCGACGGCGCTCCGGACCCCTCGGTCGTCGAGGTCACCGGGGTGGGAGCGCCCATCCGCGGCACCTCGATCCGCCTCGTCGACGCGCGCGACGCCGAGGTGCCCGAGCGGACGGTCGGCGAGATCCTGGTGCGCTCGGAGTCGCTCATGGAGGGCTACCACGCCGACGCCGAGGCCACCCACCGCGCGGTCGTCGACGGCTGGTTGCGGACCGGCGACCTCGGCTACGTGGCCGGAGGCGCGCTCTTCATCACCGGGCGAAAGAAGGAGGTCATCATCAAGGGCGGGCACAACCTCTCGCCGGTGATGCTGGAGGACATCGCCTCCGCCGTGCCCGGCGTGCGGGCGGGCTGCGTCGCCGCCGTCGGCGTCCGCTCGGCGGACCGGGAGACGGAGCTCGTGTACGTGGTCGCGGAGACCAGGCTGGACGCGAAGGACCACCCCGCCCTCCGCGAGCGCGTGCGCGAGGCGCTCAAGGCGCACTCCATCGCCGTCGATCACGTGCGGCTGGTGCCGCCGGGGACCCTGCCCAAGACCACCAGTGGCAAGATCCGGCGCGCCATCGTGGCGGCCTCGATCGCGGCCGAGGCGACGTGACCCTCGCCCCGCACGGCCCGGCCGGGTCGGTCCTCCACTTCGAAGACCACGCGGCGCTCGGCGGCGACGGCGATCCGATCGTCCTCTGCCACGGCTTGCTCTGCACCAGCGCGGTCTGGGGCGGGCTCCAGGAGCCGCTCCGCCGGCGGCGACGCGTCATCGCCGTGGATCTCCGCGGCCACGGGGCGAGCGGCACGCCGGGCGGCGCCGTCACCTTCGACGATCTCGCGGACGACGTGCTCGCGGTGCTCGACCAGCTCCACCTCGACCGGGCGATCGTCGTCGGCTCGAGCCTCGGGGGGATGATCGCGCTCCGCCTGGCGCTCCGCGCGCCTCGGCGCGTGACGGCGCTGGTGCTCATCGGGGCGCAGGCGGCCGCCGAGACGGAGGCGAGCCGTGGCCGCTACCGGATCACGCTCCGCGCCATCGCGCGCCTGGGCACCCGGCCGGTGCTCCGCAGGCTCGCGGCGCTCAACTTCGGCGCCACCACCCGGAAGACCCGGCCGGACCTGATCGCGGCCTGGATCGACGCCTGCTCCGCGCTCGATCCCGCCCGGATGCTCCCCGTGGTCGAGGCCGCGATCGCCCGCGAGGACGCCCAGGCGCTGCTGTCCCGGATCACCTGCCCGGCGCTGGTGCTGCACGGTGAAGAGGATGAGCTGATCTCCGCCGACACCGCCGCCTCCCTGGCGAGGGATCTCGCCCGGGGCACGCTGGCGACCGTCGCCGCCGCCGGCCACCTGGCCGCGCTCGAACAGCCCGCGGAAGTGGCCCGGCTCGTCGGCGCCTTCGTCGAGGGGAGCTGAGCGATGGGGGCCATGCTCGAGAGGATGCGGCGGGTGCTCGCAGGGGAGGACGACGGGACCGCCGTGCCCCGGATCCCCCCGCCCATCGCGAGGCTCCTCGGCCTCGAGCTGGTGGCGGTCGACGCCGGCACCGCGCGCGTCACCCTGGACGCTGCCGAGCGCCACCACAACCCCGTCGGCACGCTCCACGGCGGCGTCCTCTGCGACCTCGCCGATCTGGCCATGGGGATCGCGCTCGGCACGCTCTTCGACGGGGGCGAGGTCTTCACCACCGTCGAGCTCAAGATGAGCTTCGTGCGCCCGGTCCGCACCGGCCTGCTCCAGGCCGACGCCCGCGTGGTCCACCGCGGCCGCACCCTGAGCCTCGTCGAGTGCGACGTCACCGGCCTCGAAGGCAAGCTCGTCGCGCGCGCGAGCAGCACCCTGATCGTCGTCGACGATCGCGGCCGCCAGCCCGGGTGATCCGCCGCAGCGCGCGGGCCCCCGCGGCCGGACCGTAGTACAAGCCCGGGCGATGAACGAGAGAGCCTTCACCGCAGCCGAGCTGAAGGGCGAGCTCCACGCCCGCTTCGCGGACCCCCGGCGCGTGCGCTTCCAGGACGTGGACGCCGCGGGGATCATCTTCTACCCACGCATCCTGGAGTACATGTCGGATGTCTACATCGCGATGCTGATGAGCGCCGGGTGGGACCTGCCGACCGAGCTGCGCACCGGCACGGTGGGCACCCCGCTGGTCCACGCGGAGGCGGACTACCTGGCGCCGCTGCGCTTCGGCGACGAAGTCAGCGTCGAGGTGGTCGGCGTCAAGCTGGGAGAGACGTCGTTCACCGTCGGCTACCGGGTGCGGACGGCAACCGGAAAGGTGGCGGCCGTGGGTCAGACGGTCCACGTGTGCCTGGATCGGACGACGTTCCGGCCCCAGGCGATTCCGCCGGTGCTGCGGGAGATGTTGCGCGGGGAGTGAGCCCCCCCGACGATCGGTGGCACGGCAGCGCAACGCGACGCGTCGTACTCAGGCCGACAAGAGGCTCCGGGTGAGGGAGGGAACCCTCCGGGTGAGCGACGGAACCCGCCGGGTGAGCAACGGAACCCGCCGGGTGAGCAACGGAACCCGCCGGGTGAGCGACGGAAGGCTCCGCGTGCCGGCGAAGACGCTCGGGTCGAGGGAGAGAACCCGCCGGGTGAGGGAGAGAAGGCTCGGCGTGAGGGCGCGGGGGCAGGATCCCTCACTGCCCCGGTGAGGCAACCCGCCCCCCCGCTCAGACGGTCGGCAGGTGGCGCTCCTTCGAGCGATAGCTGATGAGCGTGCGGTGCTTGCGCAGCTCCTGATCCCTGTCGAACGCGAGCATCCGCTGCACCAGCGCCGTGTAAAAGACGCCGTCGCCGAGGATGTGCAGCGCCCCACCCTTGATCTCGACCCAGCCGAGCTGCACGAGCGCGCTCCAGAGGTTCCCGTACTCCGCGAGGAGATCCTTGCCGAACCCTTCTCGGTAGGCCGCGAGCGGGACCTTCATCACCTGCATCTGGTTGAGCAGCCAGGACAGCTCGACGTCGTGCGCGGTGAAGTGGAAGAAGGCCCGGAGCGGCATGCGTCCGGCGTCGACCTGCGCATAGTAGTCGTTGAGGTCGTTCGGGCCGATCCACGTCACCCCCGGCTGCCCAGCCGTGCCGGCGCAGCGGCTGAACCCCGAGTAGCCGACGGCCCGCATGTCGACGTGGAGGGGATCGTGCGTGAAGTTCTCGTAGTCGAAGTGGGAGCGATCGCGGCGCTGGAAGTCGCTCATCGAGATCTGCTCGTAGCCCGCTCCGAGGAGCAGATCGCGGATCGCGCGGTAGGTGCGGACGCGCTCCGACACCGGTGCAATCTGGTCGACGTAGGGGGGCGACGAGAACGCGATGCTCTTGGGCTGGTTGAGCGGATAGACGGTGAGGTGGGGGACGCCCCAGTCAATCACGGTGCGGACGTCGTCGAGCGCGTCGTCCTGGGTCTGCTGAGGCCAGCCGAAGATCAGATCGACGCTGTGATCGAGCCCGTACTTCTGCGCGAGCTGGACCGCGACGCGCACGGTCTGCCTGGTCTGGGTGCTGCGGCCGCTGAGCTTGATGAGGTGGTCCTTGAGCTGCTGCGCGCCGATGCTCAGGCGGTTGACGCCGGCCGACTTGAGCGCGGCGATCTTCTCCTCCTGGGTGAACAGGTAGGGGATCCCCTCGAACGTCACCTCGGCGCCCGGAGCCGGGGGAAAGGCGGCCAGCACGCGGCCGACGAGCTCCGCCGCCTCTGCGGGGTTGAGCAGGTTCGGCGTGCCGCCGCCGAAGTAAACGGAGTCCACCCCGAGGGGGAGACCCAGGTGCGGCGCGCTGATCTCGAGCTCGCGGTAGAGGTGATCGAGGTAGCGCTTGACGGCGGGACCGCGGGGCCCGCCCGCCTCGGCGTCGCCGAGATCGACCTTGGGGAACGGGCAGAACCCGCAGTCCTTGGGCTCCGTGGGGATGCAGAAGGGGAACGCCGCATACACGACGCTGCGACGACCGGCGGAGGGCCCCTGCGCGACGCCCTCGAGCAGGGCCTCGACCGTCGCGCCGCCCTGATCCGGCAGCATGAAGTGGTGCGAGCTGGGGTGATTGAACTGGACGAGGTTACCGGGGTTGACGTCGAGCATCGCCGCGATGAACGCGGTGATCTCACCGATCTCGGATCTGGCGCTGATGGTCTTCATGATGTCCTCTGGAGGCCCGGGTCTTCGCGTCGAGGCAGCGCCCGGCCAGCAGGCGCTCCCCCTCCGGAGTCGTCGTCGGCGCCGCCCCTCGGCACCACGCCAGCGTACGGGAGAGACGCCACGCGCACCATCGCAGATGCGGCGACGTCGCCGGCCCAGGTCCGGGGCTCTCGGCCCGACCGCCGGGTGCCGACGTCGTTACCCTGCGCCGCGCCACGGAAGCCCGAGCGCGGCGGTGCGGGGTACGCGATACTCCGGGCATGCGTCACCCCGCCCTCGGCGTCACGGTGCTCGCGTGGGCCGTGGCGTCGAGCGCGCTGGAGGTGGCGACGATCGGCTGCGGCGCCTCTCCGGCGCTCCCGGCGGCGACCGCCGCGGCAGCCCCACCCGACCCGCCTGCCCCGGACGAGGACGGCGAGCCCACGGCCGAGGACGTCGTGCCCCCCTTCTCGATGAAGGAGTGGATGCGTCTCCACGGTGTCAGCGATCCGCTCCCGCACGACCTCTCCTGCGACGAGCTCCTCGCCTCCACGCCGCGAAGGCCCGAGCTGGTCGGGTGCTCCTGGGTCGACCAGGTGGCGGAGCCGGTCACCCCCACCAGCTCTTACTTCTACTGGGTGAGCCACGTCGTCTTCGTCACCGCCACCGAGGGCCGGCTAAAGGTGGTCTTCGACGTCGCCGACACCGTCGGGCCGCTCGACCCGGGGGCGCCGGAGCTCGCCCACTCGGTGGAGACGACGGTGCGGTTGGGCGAGGGCGGGGCGGTCATCGTGGTCGGCGACAGCGAGCAGAAGCCCTGCGCGCGAGCGCTCGCCAGGCTCGTCGACGGTCGGCGCCGGGCCGCCGAGGCAAACGCGGATCGCCGGGCGTGGATGCGGGCCTGCGCGGCGCGAGGCACCTATCGCTTTCAGGGAGGGAGGTTCGTCCGAGCGCGGTGACCGCTCGGTGTCCCTGGCAGAGCGCCTCCGCCGGCCACGGAACCGCCGGCCTCCGACTCCGACGTTGTACGAGGCGTGCCCCAGGAAGGCGTCGTGGGCGTCGAGAGAATGCCCGCGATGTCGGCCGCCGGCGCGAGCTTCGTCCCTGCACCAGAGGTCCTCTCGCCCGCGGCCGGCGCGACGCGCAGAACGTTCCGATCCGTGGCCACGCCGCCATCGCGGCGAGCGACGGCGGAAGTGCGACGTGTCGACCACGGCGGTGGGCGCAGGCTGCGGGAACGTCGCGCACAACGTGCTCGCGGGCGCTCTCCGTCGAAGCGGCACGCGCCACGACACGGAGTGAACGGGGCAGAATCCCCGTCAGCGCGCGCCCAGATAGACGGGGCGCGCGCAACGACGAGGCATCCCGGTTCTCACCCGCTTCCATCATCCGCCTCCAACGTGGCCTCGCGGCCCGGAACGTGAAGGGCTCCGCGCGAAGCCGCGCAGGGGCGAGACGCCAGCTCACGCTCCCGCGCGATGGAATGCGCCGCTCCACGAGCTGCGCCGCCGCATGGAGGAGAACGAATCAATGATGAACCACTGGAAGAACATCGTGTCGATGATGGTGCTCTCGGGCGCAGCGGCGCTCGCGGGGACGGGGTGTCTCGCGCAGGGCCACGACGACGAGGTGGCCGACGATCACGCGGGCGAGCAGGCTCACGACCGGGCGGCGACGGGGGCGGAGCGGACGGGCGACGCCCAGGAGGCGTGCGGCTGCGGCGGCGGCTGGGGCCCCATCGGCGCCGGCGGCTTCTACGTGAACCCCTGGATCAGCATCTACGCTTCCGGCTGCTGGGGCGGCGGCCTCGGGTGGGGCGGCTCCTGGTAGTGCTCGACCCGGCGCGGGGAGCGTCCGTCTCCTACCGACTGACGCTCCGCGTACCGGCTCTCGCTGCCGGAGGGTGAGCCTCGGCCCCCGTGGCGGTCGAGGCGATCGCAACCCCTGGCACGCGGACTCCCGACCCGCGGCGATCGACTACGCTGCGTCGATGCGGCCTGCCTTCGCCCTCTCTGCCGCTGTCGGCGTCCTGCTCGCCGGATGTCGCCCCGGCACCGACGAGCCGGCGCCGCCCGTCGCCGGCGCTCGGTCGGGCCCCCTCCCTACCGCCTCCGCCTCGGAGCCTCTTCCCCCTTCCACGCCCACGCCCTCCCCCCGGCCTCCGACCTCGGCCCCCACGCGCGCCACCCTGGCCTCGCGCACCTTCGATCTCGACGACACGGCCCGCGGCGACTGCGCCCTCGACCCGACCGGAGCCGTCCATTGCTGGTCGCCAACCGCACCGCTCGTCGCGATCGCGGGCCTGAACGGTGCGGACTCCCTCGTCGCCACGGCCCACTTCACCTGCGCGCGGACCAAGGCCGGCGTCGTGCAATGCTGGGGAAGAGACCCGTTCCGCGACGAGCGGCCCCGGCTCGGCCTCTTCGATGCGGCCACCACCGACGTTCGCCCCGGTCGGGTCCGCGGCCTCGGCGACGACGTCGACGCCCTGTCCGCCGGCGGCCAACAGCTCTGCGCGCGCCGCCGCCGCGGTGCGCTGCGCTGCGCATCGGAGGACAGCGCGAGCTGGGTCAGTGCGCCGGACGCGCTGGCCGGGACGCAGGGCGGCTCCTTCGACTGCTCGCTTCGCGTCGGGGGCGCGCTCACCTGCGCGATCGGCCCCGGGGAGAACGACGAAAAGGGCTTCGGACGCGTCTCCCTCCCCGGCGCGCACACCGGCCTCGCCCTGATGGGCTGGGGTGTCCACGGGGATGGCGCCATCGAGCTCTGCGTCCTCGACGCCGCCGCCGCGGTGCGCTGCTACGACGGGCGATGGGACCTCGCCCGTGGAGTGGGCCGACCGATCGCGCTCCCCCGCCCGGCCGTGCAGCTCGCCGCGGGCATGCACCACGCCTGCGCCCTCCTCGACGACGGCTCGGTCCAGTGCTGGGAGGGCGCCATCGGTCGGCACGACGTCCCCGGCCCCGTCGGCGGCCTGCCGGAGCCCGCGGTCGAGATCACCGTCGGCGACCGACACGCCTGCGCTCGCCTCGCGTCGGGGAGGGTCGCCTGCTTCGGGGGCGCCTACACGAGCGCGGGCGCGCCGCCCCGGGTGATCCTCGGCGGCTGAGGGCGTCGGCTCGTCCACCGGGCCGGGTCGAACCGTTGTAACGTGGCGTCGATTCCATGCAGCCGCACGATCTGGTCAACGGCCGCTTCGAGATCAACCGCATCGCCGGATCGGGCGGGATGGGGACGGTCTTCCACGCGCGCGACCGCCGCTCGGGCGCGCCGGTGGCCATCAAGGTCATCCTCGGCAACTCACGCGACCTGCTGGAGCGCTTCGTTCGCGAGGGGGCGGTCCTCGCCGAGCTGCGGCACCCCGGGATCGTCGGCTTCGTCGCCAGCGGCACCACGCCCGAGGGGGAGGCCTACCTCGTCATGGACTGGCTCGAGGGCGAGAGCCTCCACGACCGGCTGGCGCGCGGCACGCTGGAGGTCGCGGAGACCGTCGCGCTCGGCCAGCGGGTCGCCGAGGCGCTCGCGGTCGCTCATGCCCGCGGCGTCGTCCATCGCGATCTCAAGCCGGGCAACCTGTTCCTCGTCGCCGGCGACCTGGCGCGGGTCACGATCCTCGACTTCGGCATCGCCCGGGTCGTCGAGGGCGCGCCGGCGCTGACCCGCACCGGCGCGACGCTGGGCTCGCCCGGCTACCTGTCGCCGGAGCAGGCGCGCGGCGAGCGCGACATCGAGCCGACCGCCGACGTCTTCTCGCTGGCCTGCGTGCTCTTCAAGTGCCTGACCGGGGAGCCGCCCTTCACCGGGTCGTTGCTCGACGTGCTCATGAAGACGGTCACGGACCCGGCGCCGCTCGCCTCGTCGCGGCGGGCCGACGTCCCGCCCGCCCTCGAGGGCCTGCTGCAACGGATGCTCGCCAAGCTCCCTGCCTCTCGCCCCCGCGACGCCTCCGCCGTCTCGGCCGAGCTGGCGGCGCTCGCTGGGCCCGCCGTCCCGCGCGTGGGCCCCGCGCCACCCACCGCTCGGCTCCCTCCACCTCGACCCGTCGCCGCGGAGACCGCCGCCCTCTCGGTACGAGACTTCTTGCCGGCGGACCCGCCGCAGCGCTCCCCGGCCTCCGCAGCGCCGCGGTCGCGGTGGGCGTCACGGGCGCTCGTCGGGGCGCTGCTGATGACCGTCGTCGCGCTGGTCGCCGTCGTCCTCGTGGCGCTCGCCTACCTGTCGGCGAGCGTGAACGTCGGGCCCAACGCGTCCGGGGGCGGGTTCCTCCCTTGTGGCCCGAGCGCCCGGTGCGTGGCGTACACGGCCACCGACCCCGCGCACGTCGACCTGATGGACGTGGTGTCGGCGGCGACGCAGCTCGCCCACTCCCTCGACAAGAGCGCGTCGTTCAGCGAGATGACGCTGACCGGCGCTGTCGACGGCACGCTCGCGCTGGTCGAGGCCCACAGCTCCTCGCAGGCGTCGATGGGCTTGATCCGCTTCGCCGGCAAGGGCGCGCGCAGCGTCGACGTCGCCGTGACGCCCGGGCGCCTCGTCGCGGTCGAGGGCCCCAGCCAGCACCCCGGCCCCCTCCCCGGCTGCACCCCCCGAGCCGCGGCGCACGCCGCGGTGGCGAGCGGCCTCCCCCACGGCGCGCCGCTGCTGCAGAACTACCACCACGACGAGGCCTCCGGCGGCACGGTCTGGGATGTCGTGGCGACCGGCCACCAGGACGGGTTCCGCCGGCTCGACGGCCGCACCTGTGCCCTCAAGCTCAAGCCCCCGCGATGAGCGGGACCGGACCGGCAGCTCATGCGGCGGTGCCCGGGATGCGCTACGAGGTCGGTCCGCCATGCCCTTCACCAATACCCACCCGCGCCTCGCGTACCGCACCGAGGGCACTGCCGGGCCGTGCGTCCTCCTGATCATGGGCTTCGGCATGGTGGGCCTGGCGTGGCGCCCGCAGCTCGAGGCGCTGCGCGACGCGTACCGCGTGGCGGCCTACGATCACCTCGGGCTCGGGGAGAGCGATCCGGCGCCGCCGCGCCCCACCATGCTCACCATGGCGAAGGACACGACCCGCGTCCTCGACGCGCTGGGCTGGCCCAGCGCGCACGTGGTCGGCGTGTCCATGGGTGGCATGATCGCGCAGGAGCTGGCGCTCCTGGTGCCGGCGCGGGTGCGCAGCCTGACCCTGATCGCCACCCACGCGGGCGGGGTGCTGGCGTCCCTCCCCAGCGCCGAGGGGATGCTCCGTTTCGCCCAGGCCAACGTCGGCGCACCCGCTCAGCGCATCGAGGCGTTGAAGCGCCTGCTCTACACGCCCGAGTTCCTCGCCTCCACCGACATGGAGGCGCTCGATCGCCGCCTCGCCGACGCGGCCAGCCGGCGGGCCCCGTGGGAGACGCTGCGCGGGCAGCTCCACGCCATCCGCTGCCACCGGACGGAAGGGCGCCTCGGTCGCATCCGGACGCCGACGCTGGTGGTGCGGCCGGGGCGCGACCTGCTGGTCTCGCCGGACAACGGCGATCGGCTGGCGCGCGCCATCCCGGGGGCGCGGGTGGCGCGCTTCGACGACGCCGGTCACGGCGTCACGTTCCAGTGCGCGGACGCGCTCAACCGGGAGCTGGCGAGCCACCTCGCGGCGGCCGAGGCGAAGCTGGTCACGACGGGGGGCGCGCTGGAGGCAAGCTAACCTGCGCCGGCTTTCCCGTAGTCGGGGAGGTCGATCGCGTCGGCCGGCGGGGAGACGAGCCCGCGGCGGAACGGCGGGCTCGACGCGAGACGCAGACCCGCGCGGAAGAGCGCGATGCCGAGCTTGGTCTTCGGGTACATGAGACGGGGGACGCCAAGCGGGAGCTTCTGGGCCAGGTCCACGTAGGGTCGCATGATCCGCTCGTACGACGCGAAGGCATCACCATGGTGGGCGCGCGTCGCGAGCTCACCCGCCAGCACGTAGGCGCCGACGAGCGCGAGGCTGGTGCCCATCCCGCTGATCGGCGAGGCGCAGTAGCCCGCGTCACCGACGAGCGCGCACCGGCCGCGCGACCAGCGCGGGGAGCGGACCTGGCCTATCGACTCGAAATACAGGTCCGCCGACTCGCCCAGCGCGGCGAGCACCCGCGGCGCTTCCCATTCGACGTCCGCGAAGGTGCGGCGGAGGAGCGCCTTCTGCTCGTCGGCGCACCGCCCCTCGTGACCTCGCGGCGGCGACAGGAACGACAGCAACGCTCGCGTCGTACCCACGTTGTCGGGGCGCAAGGCGACGACCCGCCCCCCCGGCGCGTTGTGCCAGCGGGCCCAGGCGCCGTCCGAGGCGCCGCGGGGGATGGTGAGGTAGGCGATGCAGACGCCGAGCTCACGGATCTCGAAATCGTCGCCCACCACGAGGGAGCGGGTTCGTGACCACATGCCGTCGGCCGCGATGACGAGGTCGAAGTCGCGCTCGCCGCCCCGGTCGAAGGAGACGGTGATCCGGTCTCCGGCGTCGCGGAGCCCCGCGATGGTGTCGCCGAAGATGTACTCGACGTCGTCGCGAGTGCGCTCGTAGAGGATGCCAGCGAGCTCGCCGCGGAGGATCTCGACCTCCGCGGTCATACCGCCGGACTCCGAGGTCCCCGCGGGGAACTCGGCCCTCGTCACGTCGCGAGCGTCGACGAAGCGGACTCCCTTCTCTCCCGTCGTGGCGGCGCGGATGGCCTCCTCGATCCCCATGCGCCGCACCACCGTCCGCGCGGCGCCGCGGATGTCGACGTTCTGCCCGCCTCGCCGGAGCGCGCCGGCG
>Ga0302279_10004038_pt1 | contig 17683 bp, 17 predicted proteins | sample III_Bog_N3_3_FD_194541 | JGI IMG/M metagenome (GOLD analysis project Ga0302279, IMG submission 194541) | Peat permafrost microbial communities from Stordalen Mire near Abisko, Sweden - III_Bog_N3_3 | ecosystem: Environmental > Terrestrial > Soil > Wetlands > Peat | place: Sweden: Abisko...
GCCGCTTTTCGCCGCGAGCAGCCGCCCGATTGCGCGATCGGTGGCCTCGAGGTGGGCGTAATAACCCGCCAATTCGCGCCGCGCCCGCAGCTCCACCGGTCCGCCCCGCGGGACGTTGCCGGGCAGCGCGATCCCGCGGGGATCGCGGGGTCCCACGCCCGCTGCCGGGGCGTCATAGGGCGGATGGGGCGGCTCGAGGCTGACGACGCAGAAATATGGCGGCCCCTGGCTTCCGACCCACTCCGCTGCCCGCGCGCAGACCACGTCGGACTGGTATCCCGCCAGGCGCTCGGGCCGCGGGAGCCGCGTGCCGTGGAACCACGGATCGTTGAGCAGGAAACCGCCTTCGAATCCTTCCCAGAAGGCAAAGCCACCGCGCTCCGCCGGCGGCACCACCATCGTGGCATGGACGTCGCCCACGAGGGGAGCCGCCGGGTCGCGCCTCCCGAGATGCCATTTCCCGAAAAACGCCGTGGCATAGCCCCGCGCCGCCAGCGCGTGCGCCAGGGTGGGGGCTCCGGCGGGCAGCGGGTCATGGTAGTCGCGCACGCCGTTGGCCGGCGACGGCACGCCGGTGAGCATCGCCGCCCGGGCGAAGGGGCCGAAGGGATGGGGCGTGACGGCCTGGGCGAAGTTCTCGCTCTCCGCGGCGAGCGCGTCGAGGCACGGGGTGCGCGCATTGGGGTCCCCGGCGTAGCCGGTGGCCTGGCCGCGCCACTGCGTCGTGACGATCCAGAGAATATTGGGCCGGCGAGGCATCCGGAAAACTTTGCACAGGAATGCCGAGGTAGGGAACTTTTAAACCGGAAGCCGGGAAGTTTGGAGAGCGCGACGAAAACCTGACCTCTTGAACCATCCTTCTCGATCTTCCCGATCTTCCTGTTCAAAATGTTGGGATGGCTTCGATTTCCGGCCGCCCCAGATGGTGGCAATGGCCCACGGTGCTTTCGCTCGACGCGCCAGCCGTTGCCCTGCTCTGGCAGTGGCAGCTGGCCCGCGTGGCCGGAGTCGCCGCCAGCGGCCCGCGCGCCTTCGTACTCGGGGCTTCCGTCTGGCTGGCGTATGCCGCCGACCGCTGGATCGAGGGCTGGAGACTGGAGCCGGGACTGATCCGCACCCAGCGTCATCGTTTTTACCAGCGGTGGCGCTGGCCGGTCGCCGCGGCCTGGGGGGCGTTTTTCGCCGCTGACCTGGCCACGGCCCTGGTCGCGCTCGACCGGCGTGCGCTCGTCGCGGGTTGCCTGCTGCTTGCCCCCGTGTCCGCCTACCTCCTGTCCCATCAGCTGGTGCACCGGCATCATCGCTGGCGGGCGCCGAAGGAGGCCTGCGTGGCCCTGCTGCTGGGGGGCGGAGTGGCGCTGTTTGTCGTCGCGGCTCCGGCCGCCGCGCTTCGGCCCCTGGCCGTCCCGTTGGCGCTTTTCGTCCTGCTTGGCTTCGCCAACTGCGCGCTGATCTCCGTCTGGGAGCGGGCGGTGGATGAGAGCCATGGGCAGACCTCCCTGGCGCGCCAGTTCCGGCGCGGGGAGGTTATTGGCCGGGCGTTTCCCTGGCTGTTGGCGGCGGCCGCCCTGCTCGCCGCCGGCGCGACCGGCGGCGCTGCTCGCACCGCCGCGCTCTGCGCCGCCGCCAGCAGCCTGCTGCTGATCCTCGTCGACCGCCTCCAGCCGCGCATCGGCTGGCCGATGGCCCGCGTCCTCGCCGACGTGGCGTTGCTGACGCCGGCTGTTCCCCTTGCCGCATCGTGCCTGCGACGGTTTTAACGTAGACGCGGCGTCCCGCCGCGTTCCTCATCGGGAAGCGGCAGGATGCCGCCTCCAGGTTGGGTCAAATTCGGAGCGCAAATCGTCGATGACTCAAACAGCAAACTTCGACCGCCTCGCGCCGATCTACCGCGCGTTGGAATTTGTCGCATTCGGGGCCGATCTCGAGCGCGCGCGATTCTGTTTCCTCGACCGGCTGGCGGGCTGCCGCGAGATCCTGGTCCTGGGGGAGGGCGATGGCCGCTGCCTCGAGCGGCTGGCGCGGCTCGCTCCGGCCGCGCGCCTCCACTGCGTGGATGCGAGCGCGGCCATGCTCGCCCGGGCCCGCGCGCGGGTCGGCGGGGCGGATGTCAACCCGCGGTTGACATTTGAACAGGCGGACGCCCGGTCCCTCGTCCTCCGCCCCGGGCATTACGACGCGGTCGTGACCTGCTTCTTCCTGGACTGCTTCCGGCCGGAGCAGGCGGCCGCATTGGTCGCGCGGGTGGCGGCGAGCCTGCGGCCGGGCGCACTCTGGCTGTTCGCCGACTTTGTAATGCCGGCCCGCGGCTGGACGCGGTGGCGGGCTCGCCTGTGGCTGGCGGTGCTTTATGCCTTTTTCCGATGGACGACCGGCCTGTCCGCCAGGGCCCTGCCGCCCTCGGAGGCCTTGCTCGCCGCGGCGGGGTTCCAGGTCGTCGCCTCGCGCGATTTCCAGCGCGGTCTGCTGCGCAGCGCGGTGCTGAAAAGGGATTAGGTGAGCTTGTTTTACTGCAGGCCCTGCGGCATCGCCAGGACGCGCGCGCCCAGCTGGTCGAGGATCCGGCCGGTTTGCTCCGAGGCGGTGGCGTTCCCGGTGCGCAGGGTCGAGTCCGGCGTGAAATCCTTCACCAGGACGCAGTAGTCGTCGTTCACCATGATCCCGAGCAGCTCGCCGGTGTGGCTGAGGACGAGATCGCCGGCCGACGGGGCGAAATCGCCGAACAGGCGCTTGAAAAAGCGGTTGTCCACCCGCACGTAGCCCGGATGGGCCGCGTCGAGCCGGAAGCCGACCTCGCCGTAGCCCTTGCCGCTGGCGCTGATCAGCACGGCGTCGGAGAACTTGAAGGGGTCGGCCGCAATCGGGTACACTTTCACGCCCAGCGTCGCGACCTGGCTGGCCTCGAGGGGGACGACCACCACGCGCGGGTCGGCGGCGAGGAATTCCACGGCGGATGCCCGGGCGGGATAGGCCGGAGGGCGGTCGAAGGTGACGGCGATCTTGTTCCAATCATAGGCATCCGGCCCGAAGGTGAAAGTCGTGTCCTCCACGTGGACCAGGGCGTAAACCCGGTTTCCATCCGTCGTGAAGATCGAGTAGGCGGCCTTCGACTTGTCCACCGGGCCGAAAAATCCATCGCGGGTGGTGGCAAAGGTCGTCTGCACCCGGTTGGTGAGGAAGTCGCTGAAGAGCACGTTGATGCTGATCGGCCGGTTGTCGCGGATTTCCCGGGTCAGGTCGCCGGAGTTCTGGGCGAGTTGGCCGACGCCCTGCGCCAGTTGGGTGGTCTCCTCCTGGACCTTCATCCGCTCGGCGCGCTCCGTCTGCACCTGGGCCTGCAGCTGCGCGGCCTGCTCCTGGAGGTGCTGCTTTTCCGACTCGCCCACGACCACGGCCAGAGTCAGGCCCTCGATCTCCTTGTGGGCGCCGGAGTTCTCCTTTTCCAGCGCCGCATAGGCTTCCTTCTGGCGCTCGGCCTCGGCGTTCTTCTCGTCGAGTTCCCTTTCCAGCTGGGCGATCTCGTCCTTGGTCAGAGTGGCCTCCTGGTGCGCGGCCGCGACCTCCTGCCCCAGCTGGCCGGCGGCCGCCTGGGTGTTGGCCAGGCTGGCGGCCAGCTTGCCCTTCTCCGCCTGGATCTCGGCGATGCTCTGCTCGCGCGCCGTCAGGGTCGAATCGGCGCTGGAGAGCTTCCGCGCCAGCTCGTCGCGGGCGCCCTGCTCGTCGACGAGCGCCTGGCGCATCGTCTCGACCAGGTCCTGGTCCCGGCTGGTCGCGGCATTGGCGGCCATCTGGGGCACGGGCGGCTGCTGCGGCCGCACCGGCTCCGCCTTCTCCCAGCGCGTGAGCGCGATCAGGTTGAGAAAGAGGAAATCGACGATGATGAGCAGGAGCGTCTTGTTCATTCAGGTGAGCGCCGCGCGCGCGGCGGCGTCGTTCGCCAGGATGAGGCCGCGCTTCATCCCGCGCACGTGGCGGATCTTGACCAGGGCGACGCAGACGATGCCGAAGAGGTTCGACGAATACGCGGCGAGCAGGTTGGGCTGGATCACGCCGAGGACCTGAAGCACGAGCGCCGCCGCGGTGCCCATCATGCCGACGTAAAGCCCGCTATCGAAGAGATTCTCCTCGTTTTCCAAGAGGCGCAGCTTCAGGGCGGGCGCGATCGCCTCCTGATTGATCTGGTTGAGCTTGCGCAGGCAGATGAGATAGACGGCGACCTGCAGGAGGGCAAAGAAGCCGATTGAGATGAGGGTTGAGTTGTCCATAGTTGCGAGGGTGGTCGATGAAGGGGGGGAGGCTGAGGCGGTGGAAGCCAGCATGGGAAGCCGCAGGACGAACTGGTACTCCGAAGGCGGCGCGGCCCGGAGCAGGAACGGCTCCGTCGCGACGATCACCAGCCCCGCGAGGAAGACGGCGAGGACCCCCGAGGTGACCTGGGCGCCCACGCCGCCGGGCGACCCTGCGCCGGGCGGCGACACGACCCAGCGGTCGAGTCCGCGCAGGAGGAGAAACAGGCCGAGGAAGTACCCGAGGTACTTAATTGCGAGCATCAGCTGGGGGTGGGCGAGGACCAGCGCCCCGGCCGAACCCAGGGCGGGGCCGGCGTTGCGGTTGACCGGCACCTGCCGCAACACCAGCTGCTGCACCGCCCCCTGGCCGTCCGCGAGCGCGAGCCGCAGGTCGGCGGCCCCGGGCTTGCCGAAGCGGATGAGGTAGGAGGCGACCGGGTCGGCCGAATCGGTGAACAGCGCCGCGGCGTAGATCAGGGCGAATTGGTCCGGGGCGACCCGGGCAAGCTGGGCGTAGGCGGCGACGGTCTTGACGTTGTCGGTCCGGCTCAGCAGCTCGGTCAGCTGGCCCCAGTCGAGGCGCCGGCCGAGCGCCAGCAGGTCGAGAAAGAACGGCGCCAGGTCGCCGAGCTGCTTCTGGGCGATCGAGGTTTCCGCCATGTCCTTCAATTCGCGCTGGAGCGACGGCGAAAGATGGCCGTCCTCGTAGAGCAGGGCGGTGAGGGAGATCAGCGCGTCCAGCGGTTGGCCGCCGGGCTGGGTGGCCGGCGTAAAGCGCCCCGTGGCGGTCAGGTCGCGGGTCTGCAGCAGCAGCTGCACCCCGAGCGAGCCCGAATTGGCGAGCTCGTGGAGCAGCGCGGCGCGCGCCTGGCCGGGGATGAAGAACGTGAGGACCGGGGTGCTTCCGGCATGCCCGGAGGGCTCGCGCAGGTGAAACAGGGCGTTGAGGGCCGGGTCCCAGCCGCCCCAGGCCGTGAAATTGGGCTGGCGGTCCTTGAGGCGCTCGAGCGCGCGATCGAGCGCCGGCGCCCGGGGATCCCCGACGGTGCGGGCCGCCGCCAGCACCAGGGAGGCCGGCCCGATCTTCTCGGAATCCACGAGCTGCCGGCCGAACTCTGCGAGTGATGGTGTTCCGTCCCCCGCCGCCTGCAGCAGAGTCGGGCTGACCGATTTCAGGTTCACGGGCACCACCCAGGCTCCGATCGCAATCGCCAGCCCCACCAGCACGAGGATCGGTGCGGCGAGCCGGGGTTGGGCGGCGGGGACGGTTGCGCTCACAGGTTAGGAGTATTGGTTTGCGGGACGGGCGGAGCGGATCCACGCTGGCGAGACAAACTGACCGATGTCCCTTCGAATTGTTCAATATAACAACCCTATATTACGCAAGAAAGGCGAAAAAATCACGGTCTTTGGTGCCGAGCTCTCACGGCTGGCCGAGGAGATGATAGCCACCATGCACGCCGCGCCCGGCATCGGGCTGGCGGCCCAGCAGATCGGACGGGCGCTGCAGCTTTGCGTGGTGGACTTGCGGGAGAGCGAGGCCGAGTACGAATGGGAACTCGACGGGCGCAAGCCGCCCCGGGACCTGCTCATGCCGGCGATCATGGCCAATCCCGTGGTCACACCCGCCCGCGGCGCGGTCGAGGCGGTGGCGGAGGAGGGGTGCCTGTCCTTCGTGGAAATTCGCGGCGACGTCGCCCGGCCCGACGCGATCTCCGTCGCCTATCAGGACGAGCGCGGGGGGGCGCACGTCCTGAAGTGCAACGGGCTGCTGGCGCGTTGCATTCAGCATGAGGCCGACCACCTGAACGGGGTGCTCTTCATCGACCGCATGACCAAGGCGGCCCGCGTGGAGATCGACGAGGCGGTCAAGGCGCTGGCCCGGAAAACCCGGCAGGAGGCGAAGGCCGAAAAGCAGGGCGCATGAGCGACGACTGGGACGGGATGAAACATCGGTTTCGGGCGAAACCCGGTCCCGTTGTGCTCCCCGGGGAGTTTGTCTTTGCGGCCGCCCATCTCGACCACGGGCATATCTACGGCCAGTGCGACGGTCTGCTCGGGGCTGGCGCCACGCTGAAATGGGTTTACGATCCCGATCCTGCCAAGGTCGCGGCCTTCCGCACCCGGTTCCCTTCGGCCAGGGCGGCCCGCTCCCTTGACGAGATTCTCGGCGATCGCGAGGTCCGCCTGGTCGCCGCCGCGGCGGTGCCCTGTGACCGCGGTCCGCTCGGCTGCCGGGTGATGGACGCGGGCCGGGATTACTTCACGGACAAAACCCCGTTCACCTCGCTCGACCAGCTGGCCCTCGCCCGGGCCACGGTGGCGCGAACGGGCCGGAAATACCTCGTGTATTACAGCGAGCGGCTGCACGTCGAGTCGGCCATGGCGGCGACCGACCTCGTGCAGGACGGGGCGGTCGGCCGGGTGATCCAAGTGCTCGGCCTCGGGCCGCACCGCCTGCTCGAGCCCACCCGCCCGGCCTGGTTTTTTGAGCGGGCCAAATACGGCGGTATCATCTGCGACATCGGCAGCCATCAGTTCGAGCAGTACCTGGCATACTCCGGGGCGACCGACGCGGTGGTGACGCAGGCGGCCGTGGGCAACTTCGCCCATCCCGACCGGCCGGAATTCGAGGATTTCGGCGAGGCCTCGGCGCTGGGCAACAACGGGGCATCCGGGTACTTCCGGGTGGACTGGTTCACCCCCGATGGCCTCGGCACCTGGGGCGACGGCCGGACCGTCATCCTGGGGACCGAGGGATCCATCGAGCTCCGCAAATATATCGATGTCGGGCGGGACCGGGCGGGCGACCAGCTCTATCTGGTGGACCGCCAGGGCGAGCACCACCTGTCGGTCGCAGGCCGGATCGGTTTCCGCTTCTTCGGTCAGCTGGTCCGCGACTGTCTCGACCGCACGGAGACGGCGATGACCCAGGTTCACGCCTTCAAGGCGGCCGAGCTCTGCCTCTTGGCCCAGGCGGCCGCGCGGCGGATCGTCACCGGCTAATCAGGCCTGTCCCTCGGACGTTTTGAGCTGTTCCTTCCAGCTCTGGATCTTGGCCTGAGCCCCGTAGTGCTCCGCCCGGGGTTTGTCGCCCTTTTCCATCCAGATCCGGGAGAGCGACGTATTGATGAACAGGTCGTCCGGCCGCAGGGCATGCGCCCGTTCGGCCGCGGCCAGCGCGGCATCGAGCCGGCGCAGCGAGAAATTGATCTCGGCCAGCGCATGCCACGCCTCGAAGGACTCCGGTGCCGCCTCCGTGGCCCGGGTCAGCTTGGCAATCGCGGGGTCCGTCGCGCCCATGGCATGGTCGTAGGTGGCGTCCTCGATCAGGGTCTGGAGTTCGTCTGAAGTCATGGGAAAGCAGCGGAGTCGTTTTGCCTGAACGTGGCATGGGCATCCTGCCCGTGTCGTCGATAACACGGGCTGGACGCCCGTGCCACGCTTGCAGGCGGGGACGCCTGCGCTACTAGATCTGCGACGACCGCTTTTTACAAGATCAGCATCGCATCCCCGTAGCTGAAGAACCGGTACCGCCGGGCGATCGCCTCGGCGTAAATCTCCTGCAGCCAGGGGATGCCGTCGGCCGTGCCGGGCGCGAGGAAGGCGGCCACGAGGCAAAGCAGGGTGGAGCGGGGCTGGTGAAAATTCGTGATCAGGGCATCGACCCCGCGGAACGCATACGGCGGGTGGATGAAAATTCCCGCCTCGGCCAGGTGGGGCCCATCGCGCGGCGGGCCGGGGGTGGCAAGAAAATCCTCGATGCTGCGCACGCTGGTGGTGCCGACGGCGATCCGCCGGCCCGCTGGCCCGCCGGCCGGCGGGAACAGCGCCCGTTGGGTCGCGACCGGAATCTCGTAGGCCTCCCGGTGGATGGCGTGCGCCTCGACCGTGGCGGTGGCGATGGGCCGGAAGGTGCCGAGGCCGACATGCAGCGTGAGGTCGGCCTGGCGCACGCCCCGGGCGGCCAGTTCCGCGAGGAGTTCCGGCGTGAAATGCAGCCCCGCGGTCGGCGCGGCGACGGCCACCGGCCGCGCCGGATCGGCATAAACGGTCTGGTAGCGGGCGCGGTCGAGCGCGCGATCCGCCCCGCCGGCGCGGCGGATGTAAGGCGGCAGCGGAACCTCCCCGCGCTGGGCGGCGATGGCCGTCATGGGCGCGCCGTCCCGGGTCACAAATTGCACGAGGGCGGTGCCGTCCTCCCCGCGGCTGATCACCTCGCCCGTGAATGCCCCGTCCGGGTCGGCAAACATGGCGCCGGGCGGCAGCCGGCGGCCGGGCTTGAGCAGGCACCGCCAGCGCCCGCCCGCTCCCGCGGGCTGGAGCAGCAGGCACTCGACCTGCCCGCCGCCGGGCCGCCGCGCCCTAAGCCGCGCCGCGAGCACCGCCGCGTTGTTGCGAAAGAGGGTGTCCCCCGGGTGGAGGAAGCGCGGGAGCTCTGCGAAGGCGTGGTGCGCCACGGAGTGCGCGGCGCGGTCGACCACCAGCAGGCGCGACTGGTCACGCTGGGCGGCCGGGGCTTGTGCGACAAGGTCGGGCGGAAGCGCGTAGTCAAAAAGCGCGGTGGGCAGCATCGCTCGGCCCACTGTCCCCGCGACGGCGGCGGAGACGCAATCAGTTTTTTCCCGCCCGGACCGTGCGCCCGGACTTCGCCTCGATGAACTCGCGGATGATCTTCATGCGCTGGCGCATGCGGTCGTCCTCCTCGATCTCGTCCACGGTGCGGATTGACTCGTGCCGCGCCATCGCCCGGCGCATTTTTCCCAGGGCGATATACTCCAGCTGGCGGATGCGCTCGCGGGTCACGTTGAACTTGCGGCCGACCTCCTCCAGCGTCAGTTCGTCGTGGCCACCGAGCCCGAAGCGCAGGCGGATGATCTGCGCCTCCCGCTTGTCGAGGGAATCGACCATGGCGAGAATGTCCGAGGTGAGGTTCTTGGCGCGCAGGCCCTCGTAGGGGCTGACGGCGTTTTCGTCCCCGACGACCTCGCCGAAGGTCGAGGAGTCGTTCTCGTCCCCGATCGGGGCGTCGAGCGACGCCGGGCGGACGCTCACCGACTTGAGGTGCGCGACCTTGGAGGTCGGGATCTGCAGTTCCGCGGCCAATTCCTCATCCGTGGGTTCCCGGCCGAGGAGTTCGGAGAGCCGCAGGGCCATCTTGCGCATCCGCGAGATCTTGTCCACGAGGTGGACGGGCAGGCGGATCGTCTTCGACTGGTTCGCCAGGGCGCGCTTGATCGATTGCTTGATCCACCACGAAGCGTAGGTCGAGAGCTTGCCGCCCTTGCGCGGGTCGAACCGCTCCACCGCCTTGATCAGGCCGATGTTGCCCTCGCTGATCAGGTCGAGCAGCGGCAGCCCAAAATCCTTGTAGTCCATGGCGATCTTCACGACCAGGCGGAGATTGGCCTTGATCATGTGGTCGCGGGCCGCCTTGTCGCCGCGGCGGATGCGGCGTGCCAGGGTGATTTCCTCGGCGATGGTCAGGAGGGGGGTCTTGCCGATCTCCTGCAGGTAGAGCTGGAGGCTGCTGCGCTCGAGCGGCGCGCGGTCGGGGGCGGCGGTGTCGGGCTTTTCGAGAAAGGAAGGCGCGGTATCCAGCATCGCCGCCGAAGTTTCCGCCGCCGGGTCGTTGACATCGATCTCCAAGGTAAGCGAGCGGGCTTTGTTCGTCATGGCGGGTATGCGCTGATCACATGGAGACGCGGGCACAGCCATTTGTTCCTGATCGGGCGGATTTTTTTTCCAAAGTCCAAATAGGCGGCTCATCCCCTCCGCTATAGTAATACGCACGAGCCGCGCAAAAGATACAGCCCGGCCGGCGGCATTCGCCAACCGATGGAGCAATATTAAAATCCGTGATGCCTCCAGCCGGCGTTAAGCCATTGCGGCGTCAGAACTTGGCTGCGATCTCAACTGCCTTGAAAAGCGCCGAAGCCTTGCTGATGGTTTCCTGGTATTCGGCGGCCGGGTCGGAGTCGGCCACGACTCCGGCGCCCGCCTGGATGTAGATTTTCCCATCCTTGAGCAGGGAGGTCCGCAGCATGATGCAGGAGTCCAGGTTCCCGTCGTAGCTGAAATAGCCGAGGGCGCCGGCGTAGAAGCTGCGCTGGACCGGCTCCTGGCCGGCGATGATTTGCATCGCGCGGATCTTCGGGGCCCCGCTGACGGTGCCGGCCGGAAAGGTGGCCCGCATGAGATCGAAGGCGTTCTTGTCGGGCGCGATGCGCCCCTCGACCTGCGACATGATGTGCATGACGTGGGAGTAGCGCTCCACCACCATGAGTTCCGGCACGTGCACGCTGCCGAACGCGCATACGCGCCCGATGTCGTTGCGGGCCAGGTCGACCAGCATGAGGTGCTCGGCCCGCTCCTTCTCATCGGCGAGCAGTTCCTTCTCCAGGGCGAGGTCCTCGGCCACGGTCGCGCCGCGCCGGCGGGTGCCGGCCAGCGGGCGAATCTCGACCAGGTCGCCGGTCAGCCGGACGTGCACCTCGGGCGAGGCCCCGACCAGGGCGAAATCCCCCGCGTCGAGGATAAACATGTAAGGCGAGGGATTGACCGAGCGCAGCGCGCGGTAGAGGTCGAGCGGGTTCTGGGTGAAGGGCTGGGTGAAGCGCTGGGAGGGCACCACTTGGATGACATCGCCCGCGCGGATGTACTCCTTGATCCCTTCGACCATCCGCTCGAAGGCCGGGCGGGTGAAATTGCCGGGCGGCACCGGGCCGGGAGGGGTCTCGACGAGCGGGGCTGGGACCAGCTCGCGCGGCCGTCGCAGCAGGGCATACAGGCTGGCGAGCTCGGCCACGGCCGCGTCGTGGGCCTGCCCGGCCCCGCCGGCGTCGCCGATATGGGCGTTGACGCACAGGCGCAGCGTCTGCTTCACCCGGTCGAAGATCACCAGCGTGTCCGACAGCATGAAGTAGATCAGCGGGATCCTCAGCTCGTCGGCCGGGGCCACCGGTACGGTGGGCTCGATCCGGGTCACATATTCATAGCCGATATAGCCGACTGCCCCGCCCATGAAGCGCGGCATCCCCGGCAGCGTGACCGGCCGGTAGCCGGCGATCTCCCGCTGGATCAGGGTCAGCGGATCCCGCGGTGTCGGGACGCGCTCGACCGGCCGGCCCGGCCGCCGGATCTCCGTGGTCGCGGGACCGCAGGCGTAGACCAGGCGCGGCCGGCAGCCGATGAAGCTGTAGCGGTTGACGTTCTCGCCGCCCTCCACCGATTCCAGCAGATAGGCGGGCCCCGCATCCTTGAGTTTGGCGTACGCCGAGACGGGGGTCTCGAAGTCGGCGACCAGGTCGGCGTAAACCGGGATGACATTGCCCTGCTGCGCGAGCGCGATAAACGCCGCCTTGGCGGGGTGCACGTTCATCGGGCGAAGAACGGATTGTGGCGTCGTTCCTGGTCGACCGTGGTGAGGGGGCCGTGGCCGCAGGCCAGCACGGTGTCGCGCGGCAGGGAGAGGATCTTCTTCGAGCTGTTCTCAAACTGGTCGTTGAAGTGGGCGAGGCTGCCACCCATCGAGCTGGCGAAGAGCGAGTCGCCCACGATGGCCAGCGGCCAGCTGAGCCCGGTGATGAAAAACGTGGTCTGCCCGGGCGAGTGCCCCCAGGTGAACAGCGTCTTGATCGCGAGGGCCCCGAGATGGAAGTGGGCGTTCTCCTTGAAGGCCTTCGCTCCGGGAAAATCGACGGGCTCGCGCTCGCTGGCCCAGACCTCGGCCCCGGTCGCGGCCGCGAGCTTGGCGAGGTCGGCAATGTGGTCCACATGGGTGTGGGTGAGAAAAATCGTGCCCACCCGGAGCTTTTCGGCGTGGACCAGGTCGACCATCGCGTCGCAATTGCCGCCGGTGTCGAAGGCGGCGGCGGCGCGCGTGCTGGCGTCCCAGACGAGGTAGCTGTTCACCGTCATGTCCTCATAGGCGGTGTTGAAGACGGCGAAGCCGTGCTTGAAGATCGGCTGCTCGGGGTACCAGCGCTGGTGCGCCATATCCTCGAGGGCATCCGGGCTCAGCCGGAGGTGCCGGGCGATCCGGCGGATCACGGCGTCGATCGGCTCGCCCGCCTTCACGGCGGCCAGGTCGGCGGCGCTGACCTCCGCCCGCGTGCAGAGTTGCTCGTCCGTGATCTTCAGGCCGCGTTGCGACTTTCCGATCACATCGGTGAAATTATCCTCCAGTGGTATGCGTGGCATTTGTCATCACACGGAATAGACTTTTGGCGCGATGACAATATCGAGTATATTTCAATTTCACTTGCTATAAATAGTGCCCGGCAGCACGTTCTGGGGAATTATGGTAACTGATAAAATCAAACTCCTGGCCGCCACCAAGGCCAAATTGGCCAAGCTCGAGCACGACGTGGCCACCCACCTCCATCGGGAGCTGGCGGCGCTGCCGCAGAAGTACGGCTTTGCCAGCGTCGAGTCCTTCATCGCGGCCCTCGGAGCTTCTTCCCGCAAGGGCGGGGGGCGCCGCGGGGCGGCGAAGGCCGCCGCAACGCCGAAGCGCCGGCGGCGCGCGGTCATCACGGACAAGACCCGCGCCCAGGTGAAAAAGCTGGTCGAGAGCGGCCAGACCGGGGCGGCCATCGCCAAGGCCCTGAAGGTCTCGCTGCCGACCGTCCAGAACATCAAGAAGGCGCTGGGTCTGGTCAAAGCCCGGAAGTAGGTCCGGCAAGGCGGAGAGCGGAAAGCGGAATTCGAAAACCGCGAGCATGCGACGATTGAGTTTCCGCCTTTCGCCTTCCGGCTTCCGCTTTTGAATTTCGTCCAGGCCAACACCAACGGGCGGCTTCACCCCGCACACGAGCCTTCCCTCTCGCCGCTCAACCGCGGCTTTCTCTACGGTGACGCCGTCTACGAGGTCTGGCGCACCTACCACGGTGTGATCTTCGCCTGGGAGGAGCACTGGCGGCGGCTGCAGGCATCGGCGCGCGGCCTGCACCTGCCGCTGCCCTATCCCCCTGGGTTGATCCTCGCGGAGATCGCCCGCACCGCGGCGGCGCACCGGGCCGCGACGGGCTATTCCGGGGATCTCTATGTCCGCCTGCAGATCGCCCGCGGCGGCGGCCCGATCGGCCTCGACGTCGCGCTGGCCGACCAGCCGGAATTCGTGCTGCTGGTCCAGCCCTGCCCGCAGCTGGCGCCGGAGAAGGTGCGGTCCGGGCTGCGCCTCTCGCTCGAGTCCACGCTGCGCCGCAATCCGGCCTCCGCCCTCGATCCCGCCTGGAAGACCGGCAATTACCTGAATAATCTCCTGTGCCTGCGCGAGGCGCGCGCCCGGGGGGCCGACGAGGTGGTGATGCTCAACCTGGCGGGCGAGGTGACCGAGGCGGCGGTGTCCAACGTCGCCTTCGTGCGGGGCGGCGCGCTGATCACCCCGCCGCTCTCCGCCGGCATCCTCGGGGGCATCACGCGCGGCCTGCTGCTGGGGTCGATTGCGGCTTCGGCCGGCGTGCCCGCGCTCGAGGCCACCCTGCGGCCGGAGGAGTTTGCGGCGATGGACGAGTGCATGCTGCTTTCCACCACCAAGGACGTCGCCCCCGTGGCGGCGATCGATGGTGTCTCCTTCCGGGTCGGCCCGGACACGGTGACGGCCCGCCTCAAGGCGGCCTTCGCCGTTGCAACGCAGGATTACGCCGCGGCGCATCCCGAACTGCGCCTGGCGGGGTAGGGCGGGCCCCATGCGCTTTCTCGGCATCGATTATGGCACGCGCCGCTGGGGCCTGGCCTACGGCGACGAACTCGGGGTGGCCACGCCGCTGCCGGCCCTGGTCGAGGCGGACGCGGGGCGCCGCTGGCTGGCCCTGGGGCTCGTCGTGCGCCAGCGCCGCATCACCGACCTGGTCGCCGGCCATCCGTTGAACATGGACGGTTCGGCCGGGTTCAAGGCGAAGGATGCGGAGGCCTTTGCCGCCCGGCTGCGGGCCGAGTTCGGCCTGCCCGTCCACCTCGCGGACGAGCGGCTCACGACCTACGAGGCGGAGTCCACGATGGACAAGGCGAAGCGCCGCGGAACGCGGGCCAGCGGGGTCGTCGATTCGCGCGCCGCCACGATCATGCTGCAGGACTATCTCAATGAGAGGTTGCGGTTGCTATAATCCGGCGAACCGAGGGCTCATGCCAATTCCTCCCCAAAATCAGCGTTGGAAATGCGTCTGTGCCTACGATGGCACGGGCTTCTCCGGCTGGCAGAGCCAGGCGGACGGCCGCGCCGTCCAGGATGTGATCGAGGCCGCCCTGGCCCGGGTGGCCGGGGCGCCGGTTCGCGTCCATGGCAGCGGGCGCACCGACGCGGGGGTCCATGCCCGCGGGCAGGTCTTTCATTTCGACGCGCCCTGGCGGCACGGCCCGGCAAAATTGCTGGCCGCGCTGCGGGCCGGCCTGCCGCCGGCCATCCAGCTCAGGTCGATTCGCGCCGTGCCGTCGGACTTTCATGCCCGGTTTTCCGCGACCGGCAAGGTTTACACCTACGACCTCCACCTCGGCGACGCCGATCCGTTTTCCCGGCCCCAATGCTGGGTGATTCACCGCCCGCTGGATCTGGCCGCCATGGCGGCGGCGGCCGACCTGCTCCGCGGCCGGCACGATTTCCGGTCCTTCTCGGCGCGCGGCCGCGCCGGGGAGGATGACACCGTGCGCGACCTGTGGCGTTTGGATCTGGTCCGCCGCGGCCGGAGAGTGCGAATCACGGCCGAGGCCGGGGGCTTTCTCTACAAGATGGTGCGCAGCCTGGCCGGCGCGCTTGTGGCGGTGGGCGAGGGGCGGCTGACGATCGGCCGGGTGCGGGAGATCCTCCATTCGCGCCAGCGCACGGCCGAAATCCAGACCGCCCCTCCGCAAGGTCTATTTTTGGATAAGGTGCGGTATGGAAAGAGCAAAAAAGATCCTGCGGGCGCTATGCGACGTCGTATTTCCCCCAGTTTGCGTGCACTGCCGCGGACTGGTTGAGGACAGCGGCTACCGCCATCTCTGTGCCCGTTGCGCGCGGCGGCTCGCCTTCGTGCGGGATCCCTGCTGCCCGACGTGCGGCCATCCCTATTACGGCGTGCTGGCCGGGGAACGGAGGTGCCCCCACTGCGTCGGGCTCCGTCCCGCCTATCGCCGGGGCCGCGCCGCCGTGCTCTCCCGGGGACCGGCGCGGGCCCTGGTGATCGAATTGAAGTATCACCGGGGCGTGCATGTGCTGGCGGACATGACCGAGATTTTCCGCCGTTCGCCGGCGGTGCTCGCGCAGGTCCGGAACGCCGTGCTCGTGCCCGTGCCGCTGCACCCTAGGAAACGCCGGGAGCGGGGCTACAACCAAAGTGCGCTGCTGGCCCGGGCACTGGTGCGCGCGTCGCGGGGCGGCGCGCGCGTCGCCCACCTGCTGCGGCGGGTGGCTGACACTCCGACCCAGACGGGTTTCGACCGGCGCGCCCGCCGCAAGAACCTGAAAAATGCCTTTGCACTCGCCCGCCGCCCGCGATTGGATCCCCGGCAGCATTATATCCTTGTCGATGACGTCTTCACGACTGGTTCCACCCTCAACAGTTGCGCTCGCACGCTGCGGAGGGCGGGATGCCGGAACCTGGACACCGTTACCTTCGGCCGCAGCTGACCCCATCTAAGATGCATTTCGACAAACCGACGTACACGGTCCGGAAATCCAAGAAGAAGGACATCCCGAAGGGCCTCTACACCAAGGATCCGGCCACGGGCGAAATCGTCTTTAACAAGGAGTTGGTCGACAATCAGATGGTGATGCCCAAGAGCGGCTATCACTTCCCGATCGGGGCTCGGGAGCGGATCGCGGCGCTGGTGGATCCCGACTCGTTCCAGGAGACCGACGCGAGCGTCCGGTCCGCGGACCCGCTGGAGTTCATTGACTCCCAGCCGTTTCGGCAGCGGCTCAAGCGCTACGAGAAGGAAAGCGGCCTGCCGGAGTCCGTGATTTGCGGCACGGGCCGGATCCACGGAATCGAGGTGGCGCTGGCGGTGATGGATTTCCGTTTCTGTGGCGGCACGCTGGGCCCGGCGACCGGGGAGAAGATCACGCGGACGATCGAGCTGGCGACCGCCCGGAAGGCGCCCTGCATCATTTTCAGCACCGGGGGCGGCGCGCGCATGCAGGAGGGAATCCATTCCCTGATGCAGATGGCCAAGACCAGCTCCGCGCTCGGCCGGCACGCCGCGGCGCGCCTGCCCTATATCTCGGTCCTGACCAATCCGACCACGGGCGGTGTCTCGGCCAGCTACGCCACGCTGGGCGACATCATCGTCGCCGAGCCGGGCGCGCTGATCGGCTTTGCGGGCACCCGGGTCATCCGGGAGACGACCAAGCAAACCCTTCCCCCCGGCTTTCAAACCGCCGAATTCCTGCTCAAGCACGGGCTGGTCGACATGATTGTCAGCCGCCTGGAGATGCGGGACCGGCTGCGCGACCTCCTGCGCGCCCTGCACGTTAAGAAAAAGCATTGAATTTTCCCGATTATCCGGCGGTTCAGGACTACCTGTTCGGGCTCAAGGCGCAGGGGGTTAAATTCGGCATCGACCGCATGCGGCTTTTCACCGCGGCGCTCGGGCATCCGGAGCGCGCCGTGCCCTGCGTGCACGTCGCCGGGACCAACGGGAAGGGCTCGGTCTGCGCCATGCTCGAGGGGATCTTCCGCGCCGCCGGGTGGCGCACCGGGCTCTACACCTCGCCGCACCTGGTGCGGCTGGGCGAGCGGGTGCAGGTCGACCGGAGGATCCTCACCGAGGCTGAGATCTCGACCTACGTTGCCGAACTCCAGCCCGTGGCCGACCGGCTCGCGGCGGCCGGCGGGGTGGACGACCGGCCGAGCTTCTTTGAGTTCATGACCGCGATGGCCTTCCTGCAATTCGCCCGGCAGCACTGCGACATCAGCATCATCGAGGTCGGGCTGGGCGGGCGGCTCGACGCGACCAACGTCGTCCAGCCCGAGGTCAGCGTCATCACCTCGATCGGCCTGGACCACACCGAGATGCTGGGCGACACGGTGGAGCAGATCGCCGCGGAAAAGGCCGGCATCATCAAGCCGGGCCGCCCGGTCGTGCTCGGCCGCCTGCCGGCGGACGCAGAGCGCATCATCCGGGAGATCGCGGCCCGCGCCGGCTCGCCGGTCGTCACCGTGGCGGAAAAATACGGCGACGATCTGGCGCGCACGCCGCTGACCAATTGCGAGGGCGACTACCAGCGGTGGAACGCGGCGACGGCGGCGGTCGCCGCCGGGCTCTTTCCGGCGCGCTGGGGACTGGGCGCGGACGTCGTGGCGCGCGCCCTCGGTCAGGTGGACTGGCCGGGCCGCTGGCAGCGGATGCGGGTGGGCGGGCGGTTGGTGATCCTCGACTCCTCCCACAATCCGGAGGCCGCCGCGGTGCTCGAC
>Ga0302279_10004039_pt1 | contig 17682 bp, 18 predicted proteins | sample III_Bog_N3_3_FD_194541 | JGI IMG/M metagenome (GOLD analysis project Ga0302279, IMG submission 194541) | Peat permafrost microbial communities from Stordalen Mire near Abisko, Sweden - III_Bog_N3_3 | ecosystem: Environmental > Terrestrial > Soil > Wetlands > Peat | place: Sweden: Abisko...
AAGGAAGAGGCGGTTCGGCTGGGCCTGGTTTCGGCGGCGGAATTCGATCGGCTGGTGCGGCCGGATGAGATGACGCATCCGGGCTGACCATATGCACGGTACCGTGAAAATACGGTGCCGCAAAAAAGTTCTAGGCGATAACGCCTAAAGAATGAGACTGATCATCTATCGTCTTCGAGCGGTGCCGTGGTAGAGGAAATCATTGGTAGTTTCGTAGAGTGGGCCTTATTTTTTTGATGTTGATCAACGGGCGATTGCGGAAGTTTCCGAATCTGGCGATTGGGCCGACAAGCGTTGTCACTCACGCCATCGTGAAATTTCGTACATTGCAAACGGTAACATAATGGGAGGCAGGCATGGGGGATGTCGTCAACCTGAATCGATTTAAGAAACGCGCCGAGCGAGAGCAATCGGCGAAACAGGCCGAGACCAACCGGACGCGGTTCGGCCGCACCAAGTCCGAACGCGCGCTCGACCAGCACCGCGGCAAGCGCGCCAGCGACTTGCTAGATCAGCACCGTATCGATGGCGAGGACGCATCATGAAGTCGCCGGTCGTCAAACGCTCGATCGTCGTTGCCGGTCACAAGACCAGCGTCAGCCTCGAAGAGGCGTTCTGGAACGGCATGAAGGAGATCTCCGGATTGCGCGACATGACGCTGTCGGAGCTGGTGGGTGAAATCGACAGCAACCGACAGCAAGGCAATCTGTCGTCCGCGATTCGCCTTTTCGTGCTGGACTATTTCCGCACCCGCGCGGTGGCGGCGACGTCGGATTCCAAGCCACACGCGTAGTCGCAACGACAGCGCGGATCCGCCGGCGCGCGACGCGGCGCTATGTTCGAAGTCCTGACCGGCGACAAGCGGGATGCGCGCAAGCGCGAACGCCGCGGCCCGCCGGCATGAACAGCCACCGCTGTCAAATCCCCGCTTGGCTCTGACCCTTCCCCTGAAGCTGCGTTCCCGCGGATCGATTTGCGCTGGATCAATATCGGTTTCCATATCCAGCGTTTAAGGATTTGAAGGGCCTGACGTGCTTGGATGCCCCATCGACCAGCAAGTGCGCCAGCTTGTTTATAATCGCTCTAAGGTGCAGCCGCATTTTGATCACCGCGCTTGACCGGCGGGCCGCCGATTGGAAAAACGAACCATGACCAAAAGCAACGGCACCCGCCCGCACTTGCCCCTCGGACTGGCCAAACGCGGTTATTCGGGCGTGATCCAGCACCTTGCCGCCGGCGACGCGGGCTCGGCGCTGTCGGACGTCGAACTCGAGAGCCGGCTGATCGAACTTGGTTTCGTCGAGGGCGCCAGGGTCCAGGTGCTGCACGAGGGTATCGTCGGGCGCGACCCGATTGCGGTCCGGGTCGAAAACGTCACCATCGCGGTGCGTCGGCGCGAGGCCATGGCGATCATCGTCGCCTGACGCGAGCGGACAACGATTTCATGGAAGCTCCGTTGATGTATCTCGCCCTGGTGGGTACGCCGAACAGCGGCAAGACCTCGCTGTTCAATGCGCTCACCGGTAGCCGCCAGAAGGTCGCGAACTATCCGGGCGTCACCGTGGAGCGCAAGGAAGGATCGTTCGTCACGCCCTCCGGCCGTCAGGTTTCGCTGGTCGATCTGCCCGGCACCTATTCGCTGCGCGGCCGCAGCCCGGACGAAGAGATCACCCGCGACATGGTGCTCGGCCGCACGCCCGGCGAGGCCGTGCCCGACCTCGTGCTCTGCGTGGCGGATTCCACCAACCTGCGGCTGACGATCCGCCTCCTGCTCGAGCTCAAGAGCACCGGAAGGCCGTTGATGCTGGTGCTCAACATGTTCGACATCGCCGCCCGCCGCGGCGTCACCGTGGACGTGCCGAAGCTGTCGCAGGCGCTCGGCGTGCCGGTGGTGACCTCGATCGCGGTGCGCAAGGGCGGCACCGCCGAGCTGCTGCGACTGACCGACGAGATCGCGGCCCGGGCGCAGCCCCCGCTGGCGCAAAATCTCTGGCAGCCGCTCACGGTCGCGCAATTGCGGGCCACCCAGCGCGAGGCCGATCGCATCATCGACGCGTCGGTCAGCCTGCCGTCACGGCCGGACTCCTGGACCGCGCGGATCGATGCCGTGGTGCTGCACCCGGTGGCGGGGCTTATGGTGCTGGCGCTGATCCTGTTCGTAATGTTCCAGGCGGTGTTCGCATGGGCGCAGCCCCTGATGGAGCTTTTGTCGCAGGCCTTCAGCGCGCTCGGGCAACTGGTCGAGGCCACGCTGCCCGCGGGCCTGTTGCAGAGCTTCCTGCAGAACGGGGTCATCTCCGGCGTCGGCAGCGTCATCGTGTTCCTGCCGCAGATCGTCATCATCTTCCTGTTCATCCTGCTGCTGGAAGATTTCGGCTATATGGCGCGCGCGGCGTTCCTGATGGACCGCATCATGGGCGGCGCCGGGCTGCACGGCCGCGCCTTCATTCCGCTGCTGTCGAGTTTCGCCTGCGCCATCCCCGGCATCATGGCGACGCGGGTGATCGACAACCGCCGCGACCGGCTGACCACGATCCTGATCGCGCCGCTGATGACCTGCTCGGCGCGGATTCCCGTCTACACGCTGATCATTTCCGCCTTCATCCCGGACACCCAGGTCTGGGGCTGGGTCAACCTGCGTGGATTGGTGATGTTCGGCCTCTATGCGGCGGGCATCGGCAGCGCGCTCGGCGTGTCGTTCCTGGTCAAATTCCTCATGTGGCGCGATTACGCGCCGGCGCCGTTCATGCTGGAACTGCCGGACTACAAGATGCCGCGCCTGAAGAGCATCGCGATCGGCGTCTACACGCGGGCGAAGATGTTCCTGCAGCGCGCCGGCACCACGATCTTCTCGATGATGGTGCTGATCTGGTTCCTGGCGTCGTTTCCGACGCCGCCGGCGGGCGCCGAGGGTCCCGCCATCAACTACAGCCTGGCCGCGATCATCGGCAAGGCGATCGAGCCGCTGCTGGCGCCGCTCGGCTTCAACTGGCAGATCGCGGTGGCGCTGATCCCGGGCATGGCGGCCCGCGAAGTCGCGGTCGCGGCCCTCGGCACGGTGTATGCGATCGAGGGCGGCAAGGAAGCCGCCGACCAGATCGGCCAGGTGCTCGCCACCAAATGGAGCCTGGCGACCGCGCTGTCGCTGCTGGTCTGGTATATCTTCGCGCCGCAATGCGCCTCCACGCTGGCGGTGATCCGCCGCGAGACCGCAAGCTGGAAATGGATGTGGGTCACCTTCGTCTACATGTTCGTGCTGGCCTATGCCGCGAGTTTCGCCACCTACAACATCGCGGTTGCGCTCGGGGCCGGCTAGCGCCGCGCACCGGCCACGCCGGATCTGGTCTTGCCCGCCGCTGATCAAGACGGCACGGCGGCGCGTCCGGTTGCTCCAGCGACCTCCATCCCGGTAGTCAGCCACACGCAGATGTGGTGGAATATTCTGTTTGAAGCATGCGAATCGAACCGTCGCCAGACGACGGGCTGAAAACGGGGGCGGGAAATGGCCGAGCCGATCGAGCAGAACAACATGCTGATCGAGTGGGATGTCGCGATTGCGATGGACGACGGCTTGATCTTGCGGGCGGACATATTCCGTCCGCGCGGCGAAGGGCAATGGCCGGTTCTGCTGACCTGCGGTCCCTACGCCAAGGGGCTCGCGTTTCAGCAGGGCTATCCAAGCGCCTGGCAGAACATGATCGCAAACCACCCTGATGTCGCATACGGCTCGAGCAACAGATACCAGAACTGGGAAGTGGTCGATCCGGAAAAATGGGTGCCCCATGGCTACGTCTGTGTCCGCGTCGACTCGCGAGGGACCGGACGATCCGGCGGATACATCGACCATTTCTCGCCGCGCGAGACGCGCGATTTTTATCAATGCATCGAATGGGCCGGCGTCCAGTCCTGGTCGAATGGCCGTGTCGGCCTCAACGGCATCTCGTATTACGCGATCAACCAGTGGCAGGTGGCTTCGCTGCAACCGCCGCATCTGAAGGCCATGTGCATCTGGGAAGGTGCGGCCGACTGGTATCGGGACATGACCCACCATGGCGGTATTCTGTCGACCTTCTGGGCAAACTGGTACGACATGCAGGTGAAGACCGTGCAATTCGGCCTGGGTGAAAGAGGCCCTCGCAGCAGGGTTACCGGCGCACTGGTTTGCGGCGACGAGACCCTGTCGGACGATGAACTGGCGCGCAACCGCGCGGGATTTGGCGACGAGATACTGGCCCATCCGCTCGACGATGATTACCACAAGGCGCGCTCGCCGGACTGGGCCAAGATCACGGTGCCGTTCTTGTCGGCAGCCAATTGGGGTGGCCAGGGTTTGCACCCCAGGGGAAACTTCGAGGGTTTCGTTCGGGCCGCGTCCGAGGAGAAGTGGCTGGAGTGCCACGGCCTGGAGCATTGGACCCATTTTTACACCGACTACGGGCGCCAATTGCAGAAGCGGTTCTTCGATTTCCACCTGAAGGGCGAAGCCAACGATTGGGCGCAGCAGCCGCGCGTTCAACTGCAGGTCCGCCACATCGACGGCTTCGTCGAACGGCATGAGACCGGCTGGCCGCTGCCCGACACGATCTGGACCCGGTTCTACCTTGACCCCGCCGATCAGACCCTTTCGCTGCAACCGCCTGCCGAGGACGCGGAGATCGACTTTGCCGCTCAGGGCGACGGGCTGACCTTCATGTCGAGGCCATTGACGCAAGACGCCGAGATCACGGGTCCGCTCGCGGCGGGCTTGCGAATTTCATCCAGCACCGAGGACGCCGATATCTTTGTCGTGTTCCGGGTTTTCAGCCCGGACCTGCACGAGGTGACGTTTGCAGGCGCGATCGATCCGCATACCCCTGTGGCGCAGGGCTGGCTGCGCGCGTCGCATCGCAAGCTCGACGCAACGCTGTCTCGACACTACCGTCCCTATCACAGCCATGACGAGGTGCAGCTTCTGCAGCCGGGCCAGCCCGTCGACCTTGCCGTCGAGATATGGCCGACATCGATCGTGGTTCCCAGCGGATATCGGATCGCCCTGAGCATCCGCGGAAAAGATTACCAATGGCAGGCCAGCACGGGGCTGAAGCTCTCCAATTTCAAGAACGAATTGCTGGGATGCGGGCCATTTCTGCACGACGATCCCCGCGATCGACCGCCCAGACTGTTCGCGGGAACGACCACGCTCCATCTCGACAGAACGGGATTCAGCCACGTCCTGGTGCCGGTCGTCGCAAGACCAGGGGCCGCCGCCAGGCCCTGAAATGCCACCCGCCGATCCTCATCGACATGCCCAATCGGCCTGCATCAGGCGGTTCGGCAGGCGATCCGCCTTGAACGGAAGATCAAGCGTTCCGCGGGCTATCGGGCCGGCGGGCGGTTCCGATAGGCCTGATCCCGCTTTTTTGCACCGTGACGGCCTTTGGGACCGCGCGCAGGTTGTTATCGGGGGTCGGAGTAGCCATCTGTTGCAGTAGCGCAACTGGACCGCTGCAACAGCGCCCGTCCCGCAACGCGACGCCTTAGCCACGCCAAAACCGATGAACGGTATCGACCAACGGCATATCCCCGATATGCGCGTGACGGGTCAGGACAGTCTATGGCCATCGAACATGCCTCCGCGCAGGTCGCGCGCAAGCCTTGGGGGGTTGTCGATCTCCATCCCTGGAGCAGCATCGCCGTATCCGGCGATCGGGTCGGAGAGCTCCGGTTTCAGCGCGCGCACGACTACGCGCCCATCCCTGCCCTGCTGCTCAAGCTGCTGTTCACCAATGAGCCTCTATCGATCCAGGTTCATCCGGACGATGAATATGCGCGCGCCATCGGCTTGCCGAACGGCAAGACCGAGGCCTGGTACATCCTCGCGGCCATCCCGGGCGCGCAGGTTGCCCTTGGATTGAAACGACGTCTCACGCCACCGGAATTGCGCGCGGCGATCGGGGACGGCTCGATCGCCGAACTCGTTCACTGGCGTCCCGTCGCGACGGGCGACGTCATCTTCGTTCCCGCCGGCACCATCCACGCCATCGGCGCCGGTATCGTGCTTGCCGAGATCCAGCAGCACAGCGACGCGACTTTCCGCCTGTTCGACTATGGCCGGCCGCGCGCCCTGCACGCGGACGAAGCCGTCGCCGTTGCCGATGCCAAACCGGCACCCGCCCAATCCGGTCCGCGACGCCTCACCGCGGCGCGAACGGCCCTGATCGCAAGCCCGCACTTCGTGCTCGAGCGGGTGGTTCTGCCGGCAAATTCACATTGGGCACTCGATGCGAAGCGCGAAACCTGGATCATGGCGATCGAGGGAGGCGCACGGATCGGCGCTATCAGCGCATCGGTCGGCGATGTCGTCTTTGCCGAAGCCGGTCGCGCCGGCATCGAAGCCGCGCCCGCCGGGTTGACCGCCCTGGTCGCCTATCCCGGACCTGACCCGGCCATGACGTTGCTTGTGGAATCCGCAGCGCAGGCGAACCCAGCCGACGGCCGCTCGCCGAATTCGAACAAGATCGTCGAGGTTCAGTCATGACGCCGCTCCGCCGTCTCGCCTTCATCGGCAATTCGCTTCCCCGCCGCTGCGGCATCGCCACCTTCACCACGGACCTGCAGCAGGCCGTATCGGTGTCACGCCCGGACCTCGAGACCGGCATCGTGGCGATGACCGACCACGGTCAATCTTACGACTATCCCGCCTCGGTCGCTTTACAGGTCAAGGACGACAACATCGACGAGTATGTGCGCGCCGCCGAATTCCTGAACGCCGGCCGGTTCGACATCGTCTGCCTGCAGCACGAATTCGGCATTTTCGGCGGCGAAGCCGGCGCCCACATCCTGGTGCTGTTGTCGCGTCTCACCATGCCGGTGGTGACGACGCTGCACACCGTGCTGGCCAAGCCGACGGTCGCGCAGCGCGCGGTGATGGGGCGCATCGTCGAGATGTCGTCGAAGGTCGTGGTGATGGCCAACAAGGGCCGCGAGCTGTTGCGCAACATCTATCAGGTGCCGGACGACAAGATCGAGGTCATTGCCCACGGTATCCCCGATGTGGCGTTTGTCGGGCCTGACGCGGCGAAGGCCGTGCTCGGATTCGCCGGACGTTCCGTGGTCCTGACATTCGGCCTGCTGTCTCCCAACAAGGGCATCGAGGTCATGATCGACGCGATGCCCTCGATCCTGCAGCGCCGCCCGGATGCGGTCTATGTCGTGCTCGGCGCAACGCATCCCAATCTGGTGCGCGACCAGGGGGAGGCCTATCGCCAGAGTCTGCTCACCCGCGTGCGCGAGCTCGGCGTCGAGGACCATGTCGTGTTCCTCGACCAGTTCGTCGATCACGCCACGCTGCTCGAATTCATTTCGATGTGCGATGTCTATGTCACGCCCTATCTCAACGAGGCGCAGATGACGTCGGGCACCCTGGCCTACAGCTTCGGACTCGGCAAACCGGTGGTCTCGACGCCCTATTGGCACGCTGACGAATTGCTGGCCGACGGCCGCGGCGTATTGGTGCCGTTCGGCGACGCCGCAGCGACCGGTCGCGAAATCGCGGAATTGCTCACCGACGACGTTCGCCGCCAGGCGATATGCAAGCGCGCCTATGCCGTTAGCCGGTCGATGACGTGGGAGCGAACCGCCGAACGCTACACGTCCGCCTTCGAACAGGCGCGGCAGGCCCACTGGCTCAGGGCCTTTGCCCGCCCCGTCAGGACGCCGGAACCCAACAGCCCCACGCCGCCGGCCATGCAGGTCAGCCATTTGCTGTCGATGTGCGACGATACCGGCCTGCTTCAGCATGCGGTGCATTCGGTGCCGGACCGCTCACACGGCTATTGCGTCGACGACAATGCCCGCGCCCTGCTGTTGGCCTGCGCCCTCAATCATCGCGGCGAGCAGCGCCTGCCGGAACTCCTGATCTCCCGCTTTGCCGCCTTCGTGCAACATGCGTGGAATCCCGACACAAGGCGATTCCGCAACTTCATGGACTTCAACCGCACATGGCTGGAGGCGCTTGGCTCGGAGGACAGTCACGCACGCACGCTGTGGGCCCTCGGCGAGTGCGCCCGCAGCGATGCCAGTGCGCCGCGCCGGCAGTGGGCCGCTTCGCTGTTTGCAGAGGCGCTGCCCGCCGCGGAAGCGTTTGGCTCGCCGCGCGCCTGGGCGTTCACGCTATTGGGGCTGGACGCCTATTGCGCGGCCGTTCCCAATGATTTGCACGCCCGCGATGTCCGGCCGGTTCTCGCCGACCGGCTGATGGCCATTCTCGCCGCGGTCGAGACTCCGGACCGGGTGTGGTTCGAGACTGGCCTGGCTTACGACAATGCGCGCCTGCCGCAGGCCCTGCTGGTGACGGGGATGGCGACGCGCACGACCGCCTATACCGACGCCGGATTGAGATCCCTGGCCTGGCTGATGACGCAGCAAACCGCGCCCGCGGGCCATTTCCGCCCGGCCGGCACGGCTGGGTTCGGCGAGCAGATGCAGCCTCCCCGCGCCTTCGACCAGCAGCCGGTGGAAGCCGCAGCGACCATCGCAGCCTGCCTCGCCGCATGGCGGGCGGATGGCGATTCCGAATGGAAAGCCGTGGCGGCGCGCGCCTTCGCATGGTTCTTCGGCAGCAACGACCTGTCCATCGCGCTGGTCGATCCCGAGACCGGCAGTTGCCGGGATGGACTGCATCCCGACCGCGCCAACGAAAATCGCGGCGCCGAGTCGGTCCTGTCCTATCTGCTCAGTCTCGCGGAGATTCGCCAGCTTGCGCGCGTCGACGTCGGCTTGACCAAGCCTCCGGTGCTGCGTGCCGTCGGCGCCTGACCTTTCCCTCCCACCCCAGCGAGCCGAGGACACTTTGCCACAACCCACCTTCCTGAACCGGCAGGCGCTCTATCTCCGTCCAGACCCCGCGCGGGTGATCGTGCGCCCGTTCAAGCCGGCAACCGAACCCCGCGATCTCAACCCGACCGACAAGACGCGCGCCAACCATATCGTCGACCGGGTGCTTGCACTGGGTTCCGACGCATGCGCCGACCAGCTCGCCGATGTCCTGGAGAATTTCCTGGGCCGGCATCGCAACCTGCTGGAGACGTTCGAGGCGCGCGCCGACGTCATGGAAGAGGTGCTGGCCGCGCACGGCAGCTTCTCCAAGGTCCAGCGCCAGCTGATCGGCGCCTATTTTCTCAGCGAATATTCGTTCGAAGCCTCCGCGCTATTCAATCCTTCGATCGTGCCGCACCCGGATCAATCGGGCGCGCCGGAAGGCGGCTTGCGCTTCATTCTCAGCCTGCGCGCCATTGGCGAAGGGCATGTGTCGTCGCTGACGTTCCGCGCCGGCACCATCGCCGGCGACGGCAGCCTCACCGTCGACCCGACGGCTCGCCTCGCCTCGAGCCCCCGGGTCAGCCGCCGCGTATCCGCGCCGGACGGCGACCATATCGAGCTGACGTTCAATCCCGAGGAAGAACTCAGCGAACGCGTCATCTTTCCAGTCACCGAAGCCCAATCGAACGGTATCGAGGATGCGCGCTTTGTCGAGTTCAGCGATGAAGGCCGCAAGACCTATTACGCGACCTACACCGCCTACAGCGGCCGTGCGATCCGTTCCGAATTGATCGCGACCCACGATTTCAGGTCGTTCTGGCTGTCGCCGTTGCGGGGCACCGCGGCGCAGAACAAGGGCATGGCGCTGTTCCCGCGCAAGATCGGCGGCAAACACGCCATGATCGCGCGGCAGGACAACGAGAACCTGTATCTGATCTATTCCGACGACCTGCACACATGGGACGGCGGCCAGGCCATTCTCAAGCCGGAATTTCCCTGGGAATTCGTCCAGATCGGCAATTGCGGCTCGCCGATCGAACTCGATGAAGGATGGCTGCTGCTGACGCACGGCGTCGGCCCGGTCCGCAAATACTCGATCGGCGCGGCGCTGCTCGACAAGCACGATCCCTCCAGGGTGCTGGCGCGCTCGCGCGAGCCGCTGCTGCGGCCCGAACCATCCGAGCGCGAGGGCTACGTCCCCAACGTCGTCTATACCTGCGGCGCCATGCGGCACAACGACCAGATCATCCTGCCATACGCGGTATCGGATACTTTCTCCAATTTTGCGACCATCAAGATCGCGGCGCTGATGCAGGCGATGAAAAGCTGAGATCGCCTGTACGACAAACAAAGGAACAACCCATGCGGAAACTCGCCGAGCCTACCGAACAAGAGATCAACGAGGGACCGCAAGCGGTTTCGTTTCAGATTGCGAACGGCAACGTTCGACAGCGCTGCGTTCTGCAAACCCAGATGCCGACCAAGCTGCAGGCGCAGAAATATCTTCTGACAAACTGGACGATCATCGAAAAGATGGCGCGCGACGCCCTTGCGACGGGAACATTTGAGGACGGCGAGATCAAACTTGCGCTGGCCTAGACGGTTCATTCTGGACTAAAGCAGGGCTCACAAACCTTGCAGCGGAGCAGTTATGCTGAATGATCGCGAAAACATCCTGAGCGCACTTGGCGAACGGGCGCTCAAGGTGCGCGAGATCATGAAGCGCGCCAATGTCGCGAACGAGGAGGTGTGCCAGTCGCTCCTGCTCAAAATGCGCAACGAAGGCGTCGTGAAATTCGACATTCACAGCGGAAGATGGCTGATAGCATGAGCCTCGGAATCCGCCGCTGAGCCGAGTTTGCGCTCCGCCGCGAAATGCCTCGCTATTTGGCCGGGGGCTGCTATATCTCCTGCATCACCGCGCGCGCCCGGCTGTTATCGGTGACTGAGAGCGCAGAGCTCCCGCCTTAATCATCCAGGCGGTCATATGTCCGGCACCCAGAAATTCGATCTCCGTGAGTGGCTCGTGCCCCCGGTATTGTTGCCGATCTTCCTTGCGCTGATGATCGCCGCTGCGGCCGTTATTCAGCGGTAACCGGCTCGCTCGACTTGCGGCAACGCGACTTCGGTCGCTGACGGAAAGCAGGAGGCGGGAATGGCAAACACAGCCGTCATCAGGGACGCATACGGCGTTCCGGCCATGTTCGTCGGTTCAAAGACAGGACAGGACGATGCCCCCTTTGTTTTTATCAGAGTAGGCGATGAAGAGCGCCGGATGCGATGGGCCGAATGGGATGCACTCCCGGCCTGGCGCGGCGCCCGGCCTTCGTGGGCGGCCAGGCACTGATGCGCCGCAAATCAGCACCAATTCGGCCTTCCAGGCCATGAAAGCACCTTCGTGACAGACAGCGCCTCCTGGATCGCCATCGGCGCCGCGCTGGTTTCGGCATGTATCGGGCTATACGCATCAGCAGGAAGCGACCTTCGCGACGCGGTCGAGCGGGCCGTTCCGCAAATCCGCGAGCAAGCCCCGTGGGCGGCATGGGCGGCGATCGCGGCTGCTGTGTCGGTCGTCGCGCAGGCCATGGCACTGCTGCCGACATGAGGGGCGAGCGTCGCCCCCATCTTGGCGAACCTGCCGCGCCGAGGCCCGGTCGGGACAAATCCAACGAATCGTTCGCTATTCGCTGACAAAGGGCGCACAAGTCTTCATGCTGCGCGGGGCGAAGATCAACCGAAGCTCCCCTACTGGCTTTGATTTGGTGCGGTGATGGTTACACTGTCTGCACTGCTTTTCGAAAATGGGCTGCCCAATCTTCCGGTGCAGCTGATAGAGCCGCACCGCAACCACAGCGGCGTGTGGCGCATCAAATTCAGCTATGAAACGGCGGAACCGCTCTCCATGAGCGCGGAACAGGCGTTGACGATGGTCTCCGGTCTTCACGGTATCGGGGAAGCCGATCTGGCCGATGAGATCGACAGCGCGATAAAGCGTGCATCGCACTACGCATCGATGTGAAATTCCGCGTTCAGTTACGGCGCCGTCATCAAACTCAGGGAGATCGACATGGCCAAGGGCGAGCAAAAGGGCAACCGGGAATCCAAGAAACCCAAAAAGGAAAAGCTCAAGACGATTGCCGCGGCGCCGAGCCAGAAGGCCGCAGGATGGCAACCGAGCTTTGGTTCCGGCAAAAAGAAATAGTGCCGCGGCCGATAATGCATTGTCGCGGCTCGTAAATGCGAAATCCGCACCTATGTAATGAGGTCAGTGATCGACGCGCGAGAGCACGTCAGCGAGGTTGACCCAATGAGTGGCAAATATCCGTCGAACTTCCTGCGTCGCATCTCAGCCGGACGAATCCTCAGCCAGATCAGTGCGGCGATCGCACGGATGTTGCAGCAGGTTATCGACGATGAGGGCTCGCTGATTCCGATCCCGGTCAGAGCGGTCGCGGCCCGGCGAGGATATGACCCGCGTCGCCCGCGTGATTGATTTTCCAAATCACAGTCGTTCCTACGACCAGACCCGGCGCGCCGTGCGATTTTGGGGACATGACAGCGCCATTGAAGCGTCCTTCTTCATCGACGAAGATGCATTGAGACGCATTCAACCGGATGCGAACCCCGGCGAGTCCGGCCTCCTGAATGCGTTCGATTCCAACCGGGACTTGATTTGTGCCGCCGCCGCCAAGCTCTATGTGCGCGGCAGCAGAGGTTCTTACGACTTGATCGCCACTAATTTTTGAGCCAACCGCCCGCGGCTCTATGCACCGACGGTGCGCACACGCAATTCGGCGCGAGGGGATGCCGGCCACCCGGGATTCTGAGGGGTCGTTGCCGCCACCCGTTTGCCCCGCCCCCGTCACGACTTGCACACCTTTTCGATGCATCACGGCGTCGTTCATTCGCTCGCCTGACTGACTTCGGGGACACCATGACGACTGTGAAGCTCCACGCATCGACGATCCTGACCGCGCTCGGGGACGCGCAATCTGCGCTGCTTGGAAAAGCCGTCATTCTCAGCGATGGAAAGGCCGGGACGGTCGAGAATATCTGGCTCGATGAACTCCACGGCTTGCGGCTCTCGATCCAGGGACACGATGGAAAATGGCCGGTCTCGACGATCAAGTTCGAGCAGGGCTGCCCGGTATCTTAACGGTCGACAATTTGCGGCCGAAAAACAAAAACGCCATCTAGAACCCGGGCCGCTGCTGGGGCGCGGCGACCGGCGGCGTCAGCACCAGCGGGGGCTTCGGCCTCGGACGTACGACGACGGCGCCAGGCGCCGGGCGCACCTCGATCGGCGGCGGCAGCGGCGCCAGCTGCTGGCTGGCCACGGGCGTGTTCGGAGCTGGCGGTACAGCCGGGAGCACGGGCAAAGCAGCGGCCGGCGGGCGGGGGATGACGGGTTTGGGCTTGAGCTGAAGCCGGTGCGGATCGCGCCCGGGCATCGTCCCGTCGGAAGCCGGCTGGTCCGAAGGCGAAACTTCAGGAGTTGCCGCCACCGGCGGCGCGGCTGTCGGCGGCGGAAGCGACGCCGGCGTTGCCGGGGGCGCCGGCTCGCCGCGCTCGATCGAATCCAGCCGCCGGGTTTCGCGGTCGATCGCCCGGACCGCCAGCCATGACGACAACGACGCCACGTCGGTCGTGCGATTGAGCGCATCGGACGACCCCACCGCGAACAGTTGAATTTCCGGACGGGAGGTGGCCTGCCCCACGGTCGTCGAAATCAGGCTCACGCGAACGTCGGTCTGGTCGGCGGGGATATCGTATCCGCCCGAGAGGATGGCGCGCGCGCCGTCAGCCTCGAGCGTGGTGGCGCCGACCCGAAGCCGGCCGTCGCCGATGCTGAACGGCACCTGCGCCGATTTGACCGACAAGGCGCCGGACGACAGCGCCGCCTCGACGATCTGCCGCAATTTCGCATCGTCGGTCGCCTGCCCGTTGTCGCTGGCGCGGACCGCAACATCGAAGGCGCGCGGATCGAGCCCGCCGAGGCGCGCCTGCTCCAGCGTCACGGTGCCGTTGCCGGACAAGGCGCCGGTCAGCGCCGAGGCGCTGCGGCCCTGGCTCGCCAGCGTCATCTGCAACGACACGCGACCCGCCGGCATCGCCAGCGAGCGATAATGCAACGCCGCGCCGTCGACATTCGCGAGCTGAACCCGCGCATTGACGGCAATGCCGTTGGCGCCCGGGCGGGCGTCGATGCTGACGGTCGCATCCCCGCCGCCCAGCCCGCCCTTGAGCGCGTCGAAGGTCAGCGCCTGGCCGTCGCTTTTCACCGTGCCGCTGACGGGGCGCAGTTCGCCTCCGCCCGGAAGCTCACCGCGCAACGCCTGAAACGCGATGCGGCCTCGCCAGCCCTTCAGCAATCCGCCGCCGAGCGGCTCAGTCGCGTCGTGCCCCGCGGCCCCCATCGCCAGCGCGAAGGCCGGTGCGAGATCCAGCGTGTCCAGTCCCACTTCGCCCTCGACGCTGCGTTCGCCCTCGAGGGTCACCGCAAGGTGCCCGCGCAGCCGTGAGCCGCCGATGCTGCTGTCCATGTCGTCGAAATTCAGCCTGCCGCCCTTCAGCGACACCCGCGAGGACAAATTGACATTCTGTGCCAGCGCATCGGTCGGCTTGAGATCGAGCAGCGGCGCCAGACTGATGCCGCGCACGCGCAGATTGACGCTGGCGCTGGCGTCCTGCTCCCACGGTTCGGCCGAGCCTTGCGCCTCGGCATCGAGCCCCATTCCTGTCAATTTGGCGCTCAGACGCAGCGGTGCGCGCCACGCACCGCTCACCGTCCCCTCGAATTGCGCCGCACCGTCACCTGCGGCGATCGCGCGATCGAGCCCCAGCAGGCCCAGCAAGACGCGGCCCTGGTCCGAGGACAGCCGGGTCTCGACACTGAGTTCGCTGCGCCGGAGTGCATCGAGATCGATCCCGCGCAGCGCCGCGACATCGGGCGTAGCGGTCATCGTGACGGCGCCCTTGAACTGCGGCGCATCGAGCTCGAGCACGGCGCGCGCGCTGGCGCGATCTGCGGTTTTGGCGTTTCTGTCGACGTCGAGCGTCAGTTTGAGGTGCGCGGGGCCCGGACCTGGGCCGGCCGCCTTCAGCCGCGACGCCAGCGTCGGCGCCAGCGGCGCGATCAGCGCGGTGATCTCTGCGAATGAGTCGGCGCTCGATTTGAGCGCCAGCTTTCCGGTCGCGTTGACGCGGTCGAAATTGCCGGCGCCTTCCAGCACGACGCCACCGGCCTGGCCGATCCTGAGCTGATCGAGAGATATCGTTTTCGGGCTATAACCGATCCGAGCCGTGAATGGCCGCAACTCCTGACCGGCCGACACGGCGCGGCCGATGTCGAGCGAAACCATCGCTTCCTCGGGCCATTCGCCTTGCGGGCCCGCCAGCGAGCGTGCGAATGCCGCCGCGGCATCGAGATCGAGACGCTCCCCCTTCAGTTCCGCGTCGAGGCGCGAGCCGCCGCCGTCCTGCCGGTTGGCAAGCGCCACCCGTCCTTCGACGGCGCCGCCGTCGATCTCGGCCTTCATCGCCTCGATCGCGACACCACCCGCCGCCATGCTGACATTGCCGCTCAGGCGCAACGGCTTCTGGCTGCGCCAGGCGATTTCGCTGCGACCCTGCAACCACGCCACCAGCGCATCGGGTTCGGACGATTCGACGCTGAGCGCGCCGGTGAAATCGGATGGAACGGCCGGCGTGTTGCTGCCGGTCAGCGACAGCAGGGTGGCACCGGGAGCACGAAGATCGAGCCGCTCGAAGGTCCAGGTTCGGGTGTCGCTCCTGAGATCGGCGGCAAGATTCTGCAGCGGGTGGCCGCCCAGCATGATCTGCTCGGCGCTGAACTCGATTTGCGCCGGGATCGGCGCCTGCGGGATATTCGCCAGCAGCGCGCGCAGGGCGGGCGCGGGCCGCAGTGGCTCGGCGCCGCCGCCATCGCTCGCGGTAAACCTGTCGGCGTCGAGCTGCCGCGCCGACAACACGGCGTGCAGCAGCGGCGACGCGCCGAAGCGGACGTCTCCCAACCCCGCGAACTTCAGCGCGCGCTCCTCGACGCCGTAGCTCGCCTCGAGTTGCTCGAGCCTGGCGGAGGCCGGATCGGCCTTGACCTTGGCCGTGATTTTCCACGGCGTGATCGGAACATTGCCCTGCGCCTTGAGGCCGGGTAGGACCGCCAGCACGATCGCGCCGTCGAAGCGAGGGGCGCGCGCCTCGAACGAGAGCACGCCATCGAGGTCGGCGGAGAACGCGCGCGCGCCGGGATCGATGTCGAGATGAACGCGGGTGCCGCTGCCGTCGGCGCTCAGGCCGGAGGAGACCCGGAACGGGTAGCGCGATCCCGACAGCACGAAATTGCCGTCGCCGCGCACCGCGCCGGCCAGCGAACGGACGTCGCCGCTGAAGGCGATATCGCTCAGTTCGATGGTGCCATGGCTTGCGGCGTCGTGCAGCGCGATCCGGCCCGTCAGGTTCAGGCGATCGATGGCCAGCGATCCCAGATTGAACTTCCCGGTCGACGCCGGCCAGTCGATCCGCCCCTGGCGGTCGAGGCCGAGATCGAGCGACATGCCGTTGATGGTCAATTCGTTGGCGCGCCACTCGCCGCGCATCAGCGAGCCCAGGCTGAACTCGACATCGAGCTTGTCGGCTCGGACCTTGCCGAGGTCGTTGGCGCCGCCGACCACGACCGAGCGCAGCCGCAGTGACGGTGTCGGCAGCAGGCGCGCATCGAGTTCGCCGCCGACCCGCACGGGCGCGCCCAGCACCTGGCTCGCCTCGGCCTCGAATTGCGGCCGGAACTGGTTCCAGTCGACGAAGTATGGCCCGATCAGCGCAGCGACCAGCGCAATGATCAAGGCAATCGCCAATCCGAGCAGCGTCGTCTGCACGGTGTCTCCCTTTGAGCCTGCCCCGGCGCAGCCCGTCGGGACGCGGCCCATCCGCCGCCGCCCGAAATCAATCCCGGAGCAACCCCATATATAGAGACAACTGTGGCGAAGTCACAGCGCCGTGGAGCCGGCTTCTCACCAGCTCGCCGGCAGCCTTTTCAGCCCGCGCAGCACGAAAGTCGGCCGCCATTCCGGGTTTTCGGCATCGTCGAGCCGCAGGTCCGGCAGGCGGCGCAGCAGGGTCGAGATCGCGACCTCCGCCTCGATCCGCGCCAGCTGCGCGCCGAGGCACAAATGAATGCCCCCGCCGAAGGACAACGGGCGGATCTTGGAACGGGTGATGTCGAGCCGGTCCGGCCGGTCCGGATAGACGGCGGGATCGCGGTTGGCCGAGCCCAGCAGGCACAGCACGCTTTCGCCCTTCGGGATCTTCTTGCCGCCGAGATCTTCGATGTCCTCCAGCGCCACCCGCCCGGTCAATTGAACCGAGGAGTCGTAACGCAGGAATTCCTCGATGGCGTTGGTGATCAATTCGGGATTGGCCTTGAGCAGCGCGAGCTGATCGGGATTGCGGTACAGCGCCAAAAGCCCGTTGCCGATCAGGTTGACCGTGGTTTCGTGGCCGGCGCCGAACAGCAGAATGATGTTGGCGGTCAGTTCCTCATTGGAGAGCTTGTTGCCGTCTTCCTCGGCCTGCACCAGCTGCGTGGTCAGGTCATCGCCGGGGTTCTTGCGGCGCAACTCGAACAGTTGCTGGAAATACATCTGGGCCATGGCATTGCTGGCATTACCCTGCTTGATTTCCTCCGGGGTCAACTGCACCGGATCGAGCAGGCGTCCGCCATCGCGCGAGCTGGAATAAAACACCTCGCGATGTTCCCCCGGGATTCCGAGCATGTCGCAGATGATCGTGACCGGCAGCCGAAACGCAAAATCCTCGATCAGATCCATATGCCCCTGCGGGGCAATCCGGTCCAGCGTCTGG
>Ga0302279_10004041_pt1 | contig 17672 bp, 15 predicted proteins | sample III_Bog_N3_3_FD_194541 | JGI IMG/M metagenome (GOLD analysis project Ga0302279, IMG submission 194541) | Peat permafrost microbial communities from Stordalen Mire near Abisko, Sweden - III_Bog_N3_3 | ecosystem: Environmental > Terrestrial > Soil > Wetlands > Peat | place: Sweden: Abisko...
TCCGTCGTCCGTCACCGGCGGCACTGCGTGTGTACGCATTTGTTGCGTCGGTCCGCCTTCGGAGACAGACGGCGGGGTCGCGAGTGGGCGGACGTTCCGCATGGCACTATCTCGGCGACGGGAGGGACCGGTCCGTCGAGCTACGGATCGTCAGGAGCACCATGAGCGGACAGTCACAGGGTGGGGGTTGGTGGCTGGCATCAGACGGGAAGTGGTACCCGCCGGAGTCGCATCCCCTCTACGTACCCCCGCCCCTCCCGGGTGTCCCCTACCCGGCTCCCGTGCTTCCCGGCGGTCGGACCGGCGGGCGAGGAGATGACCGCGCCCAGGGCCGGACCGCGGATGCGCCCGCCCCGCCGGGTCGTCAATCGCAGGCGTCCCGACACCGCAGGTCCATGATGTGGGGAGCCGCCGTGCTCGTCGTCGCCCTCCTCGCCGCCGTGATCACGTTGGTCGCCACCGGGACACGGTCACAGGCGTATCAGGACGGGTATGCGTGCGGTCAGATGCTCGTAGGCAACTGGGACGCGGCGTGCCCGAACGTCGGGTCGTACATCGGAGGGCCAGCCAGTCCCTTCACGACCAGTCCCGAGGAACAGTGCACCAACTACTCGACCTCGCTCACCGACGGCGACGACATCACACAATGGGAGCAGGGCTGCGACGCGGCAGTCAACGACGACACCACTCCGTACGTCACATCATGAGGATGCCCACGGCTGGCGTCGGGCCGGTTCGGCGGACCCACCTTTGCCGCGCAGATCGAGCGGATGCAGGACGCCAAGTCCTTCCTGGAGCACGTCGTGGAAGAGCATGCGGAATCCTCCCCTGACGGCTGTCCGCACTACGAGGCCCTCGTCTTCGGATCCGACTCGGACCACGATCACGGGACGCACCCGTCGGAGCACACGTTGGGCCCGGGGGGCTGACCGCGGCTCCCACCGGGATGTGCGGCCCCCACCCACGACCTGATCGTCGGGTACCCGGGACGGACGCGGGATGGAACCTGATTCCGGACCCTGGTCCGTACGACCCCCAGGCCGTCTATCAGGGGAAACTTCGGGTGGGGCTAACAAGAATCGAACTTGTGACCTCAGCATTATCAGTGCTGCGCTCTAACCAACTGAGCTATAGCCCCGTAAACCGGTTGCTCACGCTACACCACCCCGACGAGACCTCCGAAGTCGCCGGACCGCATGGTGGGGGTCCGGCGTCCTCCGTCGCCTCAGGAGTCGCCGGTGGTCTCGCCCGCGACCGGAGCAACGGCGGCCACGGCGTCACCCTCCCCCAGGTTCATGACCCGGACGCCGGTGGCGTCGCGACCCTGGCTGGCGATCTGACGGACGGCGGTCCGGATGACCACGCCGGAGGTCGAGATGAGCAACAGCTCGTCCTCGAGTCCGGCCATGAACGCCGCCACCACGCGTCCGCGCTTCGCCGTGAGCTTGATGCCCCGCACACCCTGTCCGCCACGGGCCTGGCTGTTGAATCTGTCCACCTTGGTCCGCTTGCCGTAGCCGGCATCGGTCACGATCAGGATGTCCGCCTCGTCGCGGGCGATGTCACACGACACCACCACGTCCTCGGGCTTGAGGCGAACGCCGCGTACGCCGGCGGCGTCCCGGCCCATTGCACGGACGTCGTGCTCGGAGAAGCGGATCGTCATCCCTGAGGAGGTGACGATGAAGACGTCGTCGTCGCCGTGGGTCTCGACCACCCGGACGAGTTCATCGCCGTCACGGAGGTTGATGGCGATGAACCCCTCGCGGCGGGACTTGTCGTACTCGCTGAAGGCCGTCTTCTTGATCTGGCCCAGTTTGGTGGCGAACACGAGAAAGTTGTCCTCGGCGAAGTCGCGGGTGCCGATGATGGCCTGGATGCTCTCGTTCGGCGAGAGGGGCAGCAGGTTGACGATCGCCGTCCCTCGGGCCGCCCGCTCCTTCACCGGGATCTCGAGCGCCCGCAGCCGGAAGACCCGACCCCGATTGGAGAACAACAACAGATGGGCGTGCGACGACGTGTGCACCACGTCGTCGATCAGGTCCTCTTCCTTCAGCTTGGCCCCCTGGACGCCGCGGCCACCGCGCGCCTGGGTGCGGAACGCGTCGGCCGATACCGCCTTGATGTAGCCGGCCCGGCTCATGGTGACCACGATCTCCTCGTCGTCCACCAGGTCCTCGACGTTCATGTCGCCGGGGTCGTGGGTGATCACCGACCGGCGCTCGTTGGCGAACTTCTCGCGGATCTCGAGGATCTCGGTGGCGATGACACCACGCAGCTTGGCCGGGTCGTTGAGGATCGACTCCAACTCGGCGATCTCCTCGAGCAGCTTGGCCATCTCCTCCTCGAGGTTGGTCCGGCCCAGCCGGGTCAGCCGCGACAGGGTCATGTCGAGGATGTGGTTGGCCTGCTCCTCCGAAAAGTCGAACGGCGCGGCCTCGAGGGCCTCGAGGGCCGCCGGTCGGTCGTCCGAACCACGGATGGCGGCGATCACCGCATCCAGCATCCCGATGGCCTTGAGCAGTCCCTCGACGACATGGGCCCGGTCCCGGGCCTTCTTCAGCAGGAACTCGGAGCGGCGGGTCACCACCTCGACCTGGTGGGCCACGTAGTGGGTCAGCATCTGGGCCAGGTTGAGGGTACGTGGTACGCCGTCGACGAGCGCCACGGCGTTCACGCTGAAGCTGGTCTGCAGCGGTGTCTGCTTGAAGAGGTTGTTCAGGACGACATTGGCGTTGGCGTCACGCTTGAGGCGAATGACCAGTCGGGTCTTGCCGCCCGACGAGTCGTCCTGGGCCTCGGCGATGCCGTCGATGTCCCCCGTACGGACGAGCTCGGAGATCTTCTTCTCCACCGTGGCCACCGACGTCTGGTACGGCATCTCGGTCACCACGATGCGGGTGGCGCCGTCCCTGCCCTCGTCGATCTCGGCCACCGCCCGCAGTTTGATCGACCCCTTGCCGGTACGGAGGGCGTCGAGGATCCCCTGGCGTCCGAGGATGAGCGCCCCCGTGGGGAAGTCGGGCCCCTTGACGAACTCCATCAGATCGTCGGGGGTCGCTTCCGGGTGCTCGAGCAGGTGCACCGTCGCGTCGATGACCTCGCCCAGATTGTGGGGCGGGATGTTGGTGGCCATGCCGACGGCGATGCCCTGAGACCCGTTGACCAGGATGTTCGGGAATCTTGACGGCAGGACGGTCGGCTCCGTCGCGGTGGCGTCGTAGTTGGGGGTGAAGTCGACGGTCTCCTGGTCGATGCCGGCCATGAGCTCGAGCGCCAACGACCCGAGCCGGCACTCCGTGTAGCGCATGGCCGCCGGACCCTCGTCCGGTCCCGTGCCACCGAAGTTGCCGTGACCGTCGACGAGCGGGTGGCGCATCGAGAACTCCTGGACCATCCGGGCCAGGGCCTCGTAGATCGAGGAGTCACCGTGGGGGTGGTACGAACCCATGACGTCGCCCACGACCTTGGCGCACTTGGTGTGGGGGCGGTCGGGCAGCAGACGCTGGTCGTACATGGAGTAGAGGATCCGGCGGTGGACCGGCTTCAGCCCGTCCCGGACGTCGGGAAGGGCCCGGGACACGATGACCGACATGGAGTACTCGAGGAACGAGCGCTCCATCTCCTCCTGGATCTCGATGGGCTCGATGAATCCCGATACGTCGTTGTCGGTGTCGAGCCCCCGCCCGTCGTTGTCACCTTCTGGCATGCGGTGTCCTTCTCCGTGTCACTGGATCACTGATTCCGGACGGGCGTGACCGGCGGCCACCCCGTCGGCTTCCTCAGATGTCGAGGAAGCGCACGTCCTTCGCGTTGGTCTGGATGAAATGCCGCCGGAGATCCACGTCCTCGCCCATCAGCACCGAGCACACCTCGTCGGCCACGGCGGCCTGCTCGACCGCCACCTGGAGGAGCGACCGTCGGCCGGGATCCATGGTGGTCTCCTTCAGCTCGCCGAAGTCCATCTCGCCGAGACCCTTCAGCCGTTGGAAGTCGTTCTTGTGGTCCGGCTTCTCCAACAGGAACGCCGCCTTCGCCGCATCGTCCTTCAGGTAGACCTTCTCCTTGCCCACCAGGGTGGAGTACAGCGGAGGCTGGGCCACGTAGACGAACCCCCCTTCCACCAACTGCTTCATCTGGCGGAAGAAGAACGTGAGCAGCAGTGTCCGGATGTGTGACCCGTCCACGTCGGCATCGGCCAGGATGATGATCTTGTGGTAGCGGGCCTTCGTGACGTCGAAGTCCTCGGCCAGTCCGGCCCCGATGGCCGCGATGAGCGCCTGGATCTCGGTGTTCTTCAGCATCTTGTCGATGCGGGCCCGCTCGACGTTCAGGATCTTGCCCCGGATGGGGAGGATGGCCTGCGTCTTGGGATTCCGGGCGTCCTTGGCCGAACCGCCGGCCGAGTTGCCCTCCACGATGAACAGCTCGCTCTCACGGGGATCACGCGACGAGCAGTCGACCAGCTTGCCCGGCAGACCGGCGCCGTCGAGGGACGACTTCCGACGGGTGAGGTCGCGCGCGGACTGTGCCGCCACCCGTGCCCGTGCCGCGGACATCGCCTTCTGGACGATCTGTCCGGCCTCGCGGGGGTTCTCCTCGAACCAGTCGGCGAGCTTCTCGTTGGTCGCCCGCTCGACGAGCGAACGCACCGGCACGTTGCCGAGCTTGGCCTTGGTCTGGCCTTCGAACTGCGGATCCTGCAGGCGCACCGAGATGATGGCGGTGAGACCCTCGCGGATGTCCTCCCCCCGGAGGTTCTCGTCCTTCTCCTTGAGGGTGCCTTTGGCGCGTGCGTACTTGTTGGCCACATTGGTGAGGGACTTCTTGAATCCCTCCTCGTGCATGCCTCCGTCGATGGTGGAGATGCCGTTGGCGAACGAGTGGATGCTCTCGTAGAACCCTGTGTTCCACTGGAGGGCCAGCTCGACCTCCATGGTCTCCTCCTGCTGCTCGAGCGAGGCCACCTTACGGAAGAGCGCCTCCTTCGAGGCGTTCAGGTGGCGGACGAAGTCGACGATGCCGTCCTTGTACTTGAAGACCTGCGACACCTTGCCCTCTGGCCGCTCGTCCACGAACCGGATCTCGAGCCCCTTGTTGAGGAAGGCCATCACCTGCAGACGCTCCATCACGGTCTGGGCCCGGAACTCGACCTCCTCGAAGATGGAGGCGTCCGGCCAGAAGGTCACCGTCGAGCCGGTCCTCCCCCGCGGCGCCTTGCCCGTGACCTCCAGTTTGCCGACCGGCTTACCGCCGTCCTTGAATTCGAGGACGTGGTGGTCGCCGTCACGGTCGATCTCCAACACCAGACGGGTGGACAGTGCGTTCACCACCGAGATGCCGACGCCGTGGAGCCCGCCGGAGACCTTGTAGCCGCCACCCTCGCCGAACTTGCCTCCGGCATGGAGGACGGTCAGCACCACCTCGGCCGCCGACTTGCCCCCCTGGTCCTTCATCGCGCCCGTGGGGAACCCCCGACCGTCGTCGGCCACCCGCACGCCACCGTCGGCCAACAGCGTGACGTCGATCTGCGTGCAGTACCCGGCCATGGCCTCGTCGACGGCGTTGTCGACCACCTCCCACACCAGGTGGTGGAGGCCGGTCGGACCGGTGGAGCCGATGTACATCCCTGGTCGCTTACGGACCGGATCCAGGCCTTCGAGGACGGTGATGTCGCCCGCGTCGTAGGTGGGTTTCCCCACGGTTCGTTCCTTCTCCGGCTTCAGCGCCACAGGCGCGCCCTTTCGCAGTGTTCTAGCGGGTGGGAACCGGTCACCCGAGGAAACTCCCGGTCGGGCGAAACGCGCTTCCGGGCCCTCGGATCTCCTCCGATTCCAATGCCCCAGTGTAGCCGCCCGGTGTAATGCTCCGGGCCGATCCCCGGCCTCCGGCGACCCCTGTTTCAGCGCTGGACCCGGACCTCCAGGCGTTCGGGCCGATCGACGCCTGCATGGGCCGAGGCCCGGTCCAGCAGGGTGTCGCCCAGTCGCCGGACCTGGGTGGCCCAGGCGGGGTGGTCGACGGTGACGACCAGGGCGGACCGGTCGATACGGACCGGTCGGACGTGCTCGGCCATGGCCTCACCGACGATCTCGGTCCACCCGGCGAAGAGTCGTCCGACGCCCGCGGCGCCCTCGAGTCCCAGCTTCCTCGTCAGTGCCTCGAGCGAGCCGTCCAATGGGCGGGGTTCCGAGTTGCGGCGGTGCGGTGGATCGAAGCTCATCGACTCCCTCCCGACGACTCCAGGTGACCACCCTCGACCATGGCGTAGATCTTGGCCGCCACGACCTCGGGCGGGGCGGGCTGGGCCGTGGTGAGCATCGCCTGGCCCGGGGGCAGACCGTCGAGCAGTGCCCGTGCGCGCTGCGGGTCCAGCTCGGAGAACACGTCGTCGAGCAGCAGGACCGGGGCCGTTCCGAGCCGGACCGTGGCGAGTTCGTGGGCGGCCAGCTGCAGCGCCAGCGCCAGCGATCGTTGTTCGCCCTGGGACGCATGGGTCCGGGACGGCAGCCCGTCGAGCGACAGCTCCAGGTCGTCACGGTGGGGACCGACGGTCGACACCCCCCGCTGGACGTCCTTGTCCCGGACCGCGGCCAGGGCTTCGAGGAGCGACCCCTCCCACGAACGCACGTAGGTCATCCCGACGTCCGTGCGCCGGCCCGCCAGCCGGGCGTAGTGCTCCACGACCAGGGGCTCCAACTGGCCGACGAGGTGGATCCGGGCCTCGACCAGCTGGTGGCCCGCCTCGTCCAGGCGTGCGTCCCACACGTCGAGGGTGGTCGCCGCCTCACCCCGCAGGGTCCGTCCCGCGGTCCGCAGCAGCGCGCCGCGCTGGCGGAGGACCTTGTCGACGTCCTCGACCGACCGGGCCGCCTTGGGATCGACCACGGCGAGGGTCTCGTCGAGGAACCGGCGGCGGTCGGCGGGGCCGGCCCGGACGACCCCGATGTCCTCCGGCGAGAACACCGTCACGCGCAGCGCCTCGTGGAGATCGACACGGCGGCGCACGGCCTGGCGGTTGACCTGGGTGCGTGAGCGCCCCGTCGACTGGATCTCGGCCTCGATCGTGAGTGTGCGGTCCTCCACCACCGTCTCGGCCCGGAGAATGGCCCGGTCGGTCCCCCGGCGCACCAGCGCCTCCTTCGGCGAGCCCCGGAACGACTGCAGGGTCGCCAGGTAGGCAGTGGCCTCGAGCAGGCTGGTCTTGCCCGCCCCGTTGAGACCCGTGATCACCGTGGTCCCCTCGGGATCGAGTTCGATCAACGTGGAGGCCAGATTACGGAAGTCGGTCACGGCCAACGAGACGAGGTGCACGGGCTACCGCGTCCGCGTGGCGATCAGGACACGCGGACGGGCATGAGGAGGTACCGGAAGTCGGTCTCTTCCGCGGCCCGGACCGTGGCCGGCTTGGTGGCATCCACCGTCTCGAGCAGCACCTCGTCCCCCGCCACCGCTTCGACCCCGTCGATCAGGTACGTGGGGTTGAACGCGATCGTCAGGTCCTCGCCTTCGAAGTCCGCGTCCACCGTCTCGCTGGCGTCACCGACCTCCTGGGACACGACGGTGAGGTCCACGCCGCCGTGACGCATGGACAGCCGAACAGGAGTCGTGTTGTCACGGACGAGCAGTCGGACCCGGCGCAGCGCGTCGAGGAGCGAGTCCTTGCCGACGTGGAGCCGGTTCGGGTAGGACGCCGGGATGAGCTGGCGGTAGTCCGGGTAGGTGCCGTCCAGGAGCCGTGTGCTCACCTTGACGTCCCCTGCGGTGAACGTCACGTCGTGGTCGCCGATCGACAGACCGACGGTCGTTCCGGTCTCGTCGTCGGAATCCCCTCCTGCGTCGGCACCCTTCGACCCCGAACCGAGGCCGGACAGTCGTTGCAGCTCGGCCAGGGCCCGGGCGGGCACCAGGATCTGGGACGTCCCCACGAACGCATCACTTCCTTCGATGTCCCTCAGGGCCAGGCGGTACGAGTCGGTGGCCACCAGACGGACGCCGGTGCCCTCGGGGGCGATCAGCACGCCGGTGAGCAACGGTCGGGCGTCGTCGCTCGACGCCGCGCGGACGACCTGGCGCAGGGCGCTGGCCAGGCCGGTCGCCGGGAGGAACGTGGCCGGCTCCGGCGGATCGGGCAACGACGGGAAATCAGCGACCGGGAAGGTCCGGAGACTGAAGCGGGACCGGGCCGCCCCGATCTCGATCTTCTCCCCTTCGGACTCGATCGTGACCGCTCCGGGCTCGAGCGACCGCACGATGTCGGCCAGGAGTTTGGCCGGAGCGACACACACCCCGTCGTTGATCCCGATGGCTTCGGTCGACACGTGGACCGTCAGATCGAGGTCGGTGCCGACGACGGACAGGTGGTTACCGGTCGATTCGATCCGCAGTCCGCTCAGCACCATCTGTGCCGACGAGCGCGTTCCCACGGCCCGTCCGGCTGTGGTCAGCACCTCCACCAACGAGTCACGCTCGCATCGAAACTTCACGAAGAAGTCCTTTCTCGCATTGCTTCTTAGTTAGTTAATTAGAAATTCTAGTGATGGTAGTAAGGGGTGTGGATTGTGGACGGACGATCATCACCCCTGGTCGGAGCATGAATAGTTGTCCACGCTTCGTCCCCGGTTCCTGTCGGACCATGACAGATCGGTGTCCGCCGGGTGTCCTGTTATGGACAAGTTCATCGAAGTTCACAGAATTACCCCAGAAGAACCGCCGGATATCCACAGGATGAGCACAAGCTCTGGATAGTCCGAGCCGCTCACGAGCCGCTCTTGATGCGGACGATGAGGTCGGTGACCTGGTTGTAGATCTGATGACGTTCCTTCATCAGTCCGGCGATCTTCTCCACGGCGTGCATCACGGTGGAGTGGTCCCGGCCGCCGAATTCACGTCCGATGGCCGGGTAGCTGAAGTCGGTCAGCTCCCGGAAGACGTACATGCTGACCTGGCGGGCGGTGACGAGAGGACGCCGGCGGTTGGGACCGGTCAGCTCCTCCACGGAGAACCCGAACGTCTCGGAGGTGGCGTCCAGGATCACCTGTGGGGTGATGCGGCGGGGCTGGTCGGCCGAGACGATGTCCGACAGGACCTCCTCGGCCAAGGTCCGGCTCATGGGCTGGTGGTTCAGGCTGGCGAAGGCCGTCACCCGGATCAGGGCCCCCTCCAACTCCCGGATGTTCTCTTTCACGTGGGTGGCGATGAACTCGAGTACCTCGTCGGGCACCGCCACCTGTTCGTGCTCGGCCTTGGTCTGGAGGATCGCCAGCCGCGTCTCGAGTTCGGGCGGCTGCACCTCGGTGATCAGGCCGGACAGGAACCGGCTCCGGAGCCGGTCCTCCAGGGTGGCGATGGACTTCGGCGGTCGATCTGACGTGAGGACGATCTGCTTCGATGCCCCGTAGAGGGAGTTGAACGTGTGGAAGAACTCCTCCTGGAGGGACTCCTTTCGCTCCATGAACTGGACGTCGTCGATGAGGAGCACGTCGCACTCGCGGTAGCGGCGTTTGAATGCGGTGGTGGAGCTGTGCCGGATGGCGTCCACGAACTCGTTCATGTACGTCTCGGTGGTCACGTACCGCACATTGCGGCCACTGAAGTTCTCCAGCACGTAGTTCCCGATGGCGTGCAGCAGGTGGGTCTTCCCCAGACCGGCGTCCCCGTAGATGAAGAGCGGGTTGTAGGAGCGCGCCGGAGACTCGGCCACCGACTGGGCCGCCGCATGGGCGAAGCGGTTCGACGAGGCGATGACGAACGTCTCGAAGGTGTAGCGCGGGTCGAGTACGGGGGACGGGGGTGCGGGGGACCCGTCGGTGGAGCGCGCCGGCGGGGACGACGGCCGGACGTCGTCGATCAGGTCCGTGGCCGCCACGGCCCGGTCACGGGCCTCGTCAGGTGCGACCACCTCGAGCTGCACGACGAGGTCGCGACCGAGCGTCCCGGTCACCGTGTCCTGTATGAGCCCGAGGAAGCGCGATTCCACGCGGTCGCGGATCAGCTTGTTGGGCACCCCGAGGACGATCTCGTGTTCTTTGATGGACACCGGGGTGATTCCGGACAGGTAGGCCTGCCAGATCGCGTCAGACACCTGCTCGCGCAGGGCGTCGGAGCACGATATCCACAAGTCTTCGGTGTCATTCACATGGGCCTCCGCCCTTTGACTGCGCAACTGGTCCACAAAGATATCCACACCTGTGGACGAGCACCCTCTGCCGGTGCCATCCCCGCACACCGGCGGAGAGGCGCTGTCACTGCCTGTACAACGAGATCTGGTCTGCGCACGCTAGGCCAGGCCACAGGACCCGGCCGGCGCACCCGGTAGCGTGCCTGGTTCGGAACGGTACACCGTGCCCGCCGATGCTGCCTACGGGCTCCGACTAGAGCCGGAGGCGCGTTTAGGCGTAGCATGTACGTCGAATGCCCAGCCCCCAGTGGCCGGGCCCCTGCCGATCGGGACACCACGTCCGCGGTACAGGGCGAGGAAGGAAGTGGATGGATGAAGCGGACCTATCAACCGAACGTGCGCAAACGCGCCAAGACGCACGGTTTCCGCAAGCGGATGTCGACGAAGGCCGGCCAGGCGGTCATTCGGTCGCGCCGGGCGAAGGGACGCAAGCGCCTGTCGGTGTGACCCCCGCACCCACCGGTCAGCCGAGGTCGTCGCGTATCGGCCGGGTCCGCTCCCGCCAGACGTTCGTGGACCTGCGCCGGAGCTCGTCGAGGGGCCGGAGTGGTCCCTTGACGGTGTCCTTCGTGGATCGGCCCGACTGGGATCGGCCGCAGGTGGCCTACGTGGTCAGCCGGAAGGTCGGGAATGCCGTGCAGCGGAACCTGCTGCGGCGTCGGATGCGTGCGATCCTGGCCGAGCAGGCCGGTGACCTGCGGATCGGCGCCTACGTGGTGCGGAGCAGCCCCGCCGGCCCAGCACTCGAGTTCAACGAATTGAAGGTGGCCATGAGCCAAGCAGTGGAGAAGGCGACCGGCCGAGTGCCGCAACGGACGGCCCGATGAGCGCGTCCCGACTCCACGAGCATACGAATTCCCAGGTGGTAGGCCCTGTCGACGCTCAGGAGACGCCGGTCTCCACGATGCCGAGGCGGGTCGTGACCACGGTCATCCGGGGGTACCAGTCCGCGCGGGCGGGACGACCCACCGGATGCCGCTATCTCCCTTCGTGCTCGGAGTACGCCCTCGAGGCAGTGGAGAAGCACGGAACGGCACGTGGATCCGTCCTCGCCGTCCGACGCATCGCCCGCTGCGGCCCCTGGGGCGGCCACGGGATCGACCCCGTCCCTGAACGGAGCACACCATGAGATCGCTGACCCACGCCGTCGGAAGCATCTTTCAGCCGATCCTCAAACTGATCGCCGAGATCCTGGCGTTCTTCTACTCACTCATCCCCAGTTATCCGGTCGCCGTGGCCCTCCTGACGATCGTGGTGATGGCGGCGCTGACCCCGCTCACGGTCAAGAGCACCAAGAACATGGCCGCCATGCAGGCCCTCGGGCCGGAGATGAAGAAGCTCCAACAGAAGTACAAGGGCCCGGAAAACAGGGTCCAGCTGAATGAAGAAATGATGGCGCTCTACAAAGAGCACAAAGTAAACCCTGCTTCTGGGTGTCTACCGATGTTGTTGCAGATGCCCTTCTTCTTCATGTTGTACAGCGTCATCCGGGGGATCACCAACACCGTGGGCAAGGGCTCGACCCTGCCCTACACCTACGTGAACGGCGTGTTCACCCCGAACCAGTCCAGCGTCTGCCACCTGACCGTCTGCGCGGATCCCCGGTACATCTCGACGTCGACGAAGATGTACCACGACATCGTGTTGTCACACGGTGCGCTGGTCTCGGGCGGCATCAACTTCGCGTCGAAGCTGCTCTCCCACCATCCGTCGGCGTGGTACTACATCCCCTACGCGCTCCTGGTCATCGGGGCCGTAGGACTCCAGTACCTGCAGATGTCCCGGCTCAACGCACGGAACCCGCAGGCTGCGCAGGCAAATCCTCAGGCAGCCATGCTGCAGAAATACATGCCGCTCATCTTCGGTTTCATTTACCTTAATGTGGCGGCAATTCTCAACGTCTATTTTATCATTTCGAGTGCCATCCGGATCGGGACGCAGGAAGTCCTCTTCCGACGGGGCATCGTGCCCGGCCCGAATTCGGCGGCGGCTCCGGCGGGTGGCAAGTCGCGGACGCTGTCGGCCGCCAAGGAGAACGGGATCGAATCGACCGAGCGCCCCCTGCCGAAGGCGAAGGGGCCCTCGGGCACATCCAAGGGCTCGGGTACAGCCAAGGGATCCCCGGCCAAGAACTCCGGTAACGGGTCCGGATCCAACGGCTCGGGTTCGTCGACCAACGGCAGGACGTCTACCAACGGCAGTACATCGGCCAACGGGTCCGGGAGTGAAGCCAAGAAGCAGCATCCCCGGTCCAAGGCCAAAAAAGAGAGAAAGGCGCGCTGACACGTGGAGTGGGTGGAAGCCAGCGGAAAATCCCTCGCCGAGGCGAAGGAATCGGTACTCGACATGCTGGGTGTCGCAGAGGACGATGCGGAATTCGTGGTCCTGAGCGAACCGAAGGCCGGCCTCTTCGGACGGCTTCGTGGGGAGGCCCGGGTGCAGGCCCGGGTACGACCCGTGGCACCGCCTCCGAAGCGGACCCGCCGCCAGCGTCCGGACCGCAAGCGTGAGGGCGGGGACCGTTCCCGCTCCACGGGAGCCGGAAGCAGGAACGCCAAGGGTGGAGCCCGTCGTGACAGCGCGCCACCGGACGACTCATCGGACCAGCCCGCCGGCGAGTCCGCGAGTGCAGAGGGTTCGGGAGGCGGTGGCTCCCCTCGGCGGAACAGGTCGAGGGGTGGCGGCTCGTCCGGCGACAACCAGTCGAAACAACAGGGTAAGAAAGCATCCGGGCGTGCGTCCGGAGATCGTGAGGACACCATGGAAGAGTCGTTGACGTTGGAGCAGCAGGGCGAGGCGGCGCAGCAGTTCCTGTCCGGGCTCGTGCAGGAGTTCGGTCTCGAGGCCAACGTCTCCTTCTCCGAGGTGGACGAGGAGACCGTGCAGGTCGCGGCCGCCGGTGACGACCTGGGTCTGCTGGTCGGACCGCGTGGGGCGACGCTGGCCGCCGTCCAGGATCTGACCCGAACCTACGTGCAACGGCAGTCGGAGAACCGTACCGACCGGATCCTGGTCGACGTCGGGGGCTACCGGGAGAAGCGGAACGCCGCGCTCCGCCGGTTCGCCGAAGGTATCGCTGACGAGGTCAAGGGTTCGGGTGAGGAGCGCGCTCTCGAGCCCATGTCGCCGGCCGACCGCAAGGTCATTCATGACGCCGTCAACGAGATGGATGGCGTGGAGACCCGCTCGGACGGTGTGGAGCCGACCCGGTACGTGGTGATCGCTCCGGCCTGACCCGCTGTCCGTTGCAGAATGCCGTTCGATCGTGGCACCGGGGAGAACCCGGTGCCACGATCGCGTCCGGGCTGGTCTTCGAGTGCAGGGTGGTCGTCCCTGGTCCATCGGACAGCCGTCCGGCTCGTGGCAGTGTGTGCTCATGACAGGTGAGGGCATGGCCGAGGGCCTGCAGGCGGCGTATCGCGAGAAGGTGGAACGGGATCTCGCCGACGCTTTCCGACAGTCGCTCGAGCTGGGCTTCCTCGGGCGGATGCCGATCGCCGACCAGATCGATCATGCATTGGGTTTCGTGTCCATTCTCGAGGTCGCACGTGGTGGACCTCCGACCGACGTGATCGATCTGGGGACGGGCGGCGGCCTACCCGGACTCGTGCTGGCTTCGTGTTGGCCGGACACACGCGTGGTGCTGATGGATGTCAACGAACGTCGGACCAGCTTCCTCCACGAGGTGGTCGAGAGTTGGCCGGGACCGGTCCGGGCAGAGGTCCTGCGGGGGCGCGCCGAGGAGCTCGGTCGGGCACCTGACTACCGGGAGCAGTTCGAGTGTGTCACGTCGCGATCCTTCGGACTGCCTGCCGCCACCGCCGAGTGCGGATCCTCGTTCCTCGAGATCGGAGGCTCGATGGTCATCTCCGAGCCACCGGAGCTCGACGGATCGGAACGTTGGCCCGAATCCGGTCTGCGCACTCTGGGACTGGTTCCCGGATCGGTACTCCGACCGCTAAGCAAGTTCGGGTACCAGGTCCTGATGAAGACCGATCCTCTCGATGAGCGGTTCCCCCGGCGTGTGGGTGTGCCGGTGAAGCGGCCGATCTTCTGACCACAGCCGGGAGGCCCCGGGTACGACTTCCGCGATCACGGACGTTTCACGTGAAACATTGTCGAGGGTGAGAGTCGGACAGGATCCCGAATGGCGACACGGCCAGGTGCGCCGATCGATGGTGTGCGGCAGCCAGACAGGTGACGACGGCTGGACGGACTGATCGGGAGCGGTCCCACGTGGTCATGGCTGGAGACCCGTCAATCTCGTCGACGCCCGGTAGCACGGGTTGCCCCAGATCGCCGCCGGAGTGACGTTGCGGTTGGGGGGATCGTGCTGCATGAGGCCCACGGTGACTCGGGAGCCGGCTGATCCGGAACTCCCCATGGGAACGCTCCGACCGCCGGAGCCCTCGGATGTCGTCGAATCCGGCGATGCAGGGTGGCTCTCGCCGGATCCATCCTGTCGCCCGGCTCACCGTCGGGATACGGCCGGCGTGCCGCCAGGCGCGGCCGAGGGAGTCCCGAGCGGACTGCGCAGTGGATGAGCGGAGGACGTGGGTGCGGAGGTGGTGGTCGCCACCACGGTCGATATCGAGGAATGCCACTCAGTCCCGGGACCTCTCCTCGTCACGCACCGACCGGCGGCGAAGGTGACCACTCCCCCACTGCGGACCGATCGGGAGCGGGGTGGTCCACCGGGAGCGTAACCACTGTCGGGAACCGACCGAACTGTTCCCAACGGTCTGCGGTCACCGGGTGGGGTCGCGATCGCGCTGGGTCCCGATCGGCTTCCTCCGCTGGGCGGGATGTGGGCACGTTACGGGAGTGCCGGGCCGGCGGCTCGGTCGAGGTACGGACCTCGCGGAGGGTCGACCGTCGCCGTCGGTCACCTTCCAACCCGGTCTCCTGGACGAGGAGGGATGCCGCTCCCCTGGCATGGACCTCGGGACGGCCCCGCCTCAGTAGATTGCGAAACATCTCGACGGTGTCCCGGGTCGAGTTCGACAGCTGAGGTTCCACCGGGGTCGGGTCGGAGCGGCGTCATCCGGCGAGTCCACTCAGGGTTCCGGCCCAGTTGTTCCGGAGCCTCGTGTTTCACGTGAAACATTTGGCCGTGATGCTTGACGTGAGGGTCAGGGCAGGCGAGGATGAGGCCCTTGCACCCTGCCTACTCGAGGAGACGATAATGCGCGGCCGACGTCGTGGTCGGAACAGGCCATCCCCTCCGAGTCCCCCCTCCGCTGGATCCGTAGAGTCGGACGCACCTGGAGCCCAGGGGGCCGTCAAACTGCTCGATGCCACCGATACCACTGAGGATCCTGCGGGCGAGTCTCCCGAGGGCACCTCGGTGAACGGATCCGTGGTGGAGGTCACCGATGAAGATCCTCAGGAGGGTGGAGTCGAGTCCGACGCAGTGGAATCCGAGGTGACCGATCCCGGCGAGGATGCCCCTGCCGCTGACCTGGGTGACGAGGGGCCGGATGACGTGGATGCCGCCGACCAGGTAGATCCCGCCGAGAAGACCGTCAAGGGACAGGCGGTTCCCTCCAAGGCCGATGAGGAGGTGGCGACGTCGGAGAAGATCGTGGCCGACCCGGAAGCCGGATCCTCGACCACCACCCGATCCGACACGGACGAGGTGGCGGTGCCTGCCGGACGTCAGCCTCAGGCGGCTTCGGGCAATCCTCTCCCCCGTGTCCTCGCGGTGGCCAACCAGAAGGGCGGGGTCGGTAAGACCACGACATCGGTGAACCTGGGGGCTGCACTCGCCGAGCTCGGATTCCGGGTCCTCGTCATCGACCTCGACCCCCAGGGCAATGCGACCACGGGCCTCGGGATCGACGCCCGGAACTTCGAGCTGTCGATGTACGACGTCCTGATGCGAGACTCCTCGCTCGAGGACTGTGTCGAACCGACCAGCATGAAGAACCTCTTCGTGGCCCCGGCGACCATCGCTCTGGCGGGTGCCGAGATCGAGCTCGTGCCGGCATTCAGCCGGGAGCTCAAACTGAAGAGGGCCATCGAGTCGGTGATCGACGATTTCGACTTCGTGCTGATCGACTGCCCACCCTCCCTCGGGCTCATCACGGTCAATGCTCTGGCGGCGGCCGACGAGGTACTGGTCCCGATCCAGTGCGAGTACTACGCGCTCGAGGGTCTGAGCCAACTGATGCGCAACGTGCACCTGGTGGCGTCCAACCTCAATCCGAGGCTCGACATCTCGACCATCGTGCTCACCATGTACGACGCCCGGACCAAGCTCGCCGATCAGGTGGCGACCGAGGTGCGCGAGCACTTCGGCAACAAGGTGTGCCGGATCGTCATCCCCCGCACGGTCCGGCTCTCGGAAGCGCCGTCCTTCGGTCAGCCGATCACAGCGTTCGACCCCGCCTCCCGCGGGGCCATTGCCTACAGGGAACTAGCCAAGGAGGTCAGCGGTGGCACGTCGTAGCGGGCTGGGGAAGGGCCTGAGCGCCCTCATCCCCACCGAGGTCACGGGAGATCGCACGTCGGCGCTCCGTGAGGTTCCGATCGGCAACATCCGGCCGAATCCCCGTCAGCCACGGGTGAACTTCGACGAAGAGACCATGTCGTCGCTCGCCGCCTCCATCAAAGAGCTGGGAGTGCTGCAACCGGTACTCGTCCGCCGCATCGGCCCGGACTCCGCCGACGAGTTCGAGCTCATCGCCGGCGAACGTCGGTGGAGGGCATCACGGCGGGCCGGACTCCACACGATCCCGGTCCTGATCCAGACGTCGGATGACACCCACAGCCTCGAGCAGGCCCTGGTGGAGAACCTCCATCGCCAGGACCTCAACGTGCTGGAGGAGGCCGCGGCCTACCAGCAGCTGATCGAGGAGTTCGGGTTCACGCACGATCAGGTGGCGACGAGGGTGGGGAAGAGCCGGACCGCGGTCACCAACATCCTCCGCCTCCTGCAACTCCCGGCGGGAGTCCAGCGGCTGCTGGCCGAGGGGCAGATCAGTTCCGGTCATGCCCGTGCGTTGCTCGGCACTCCCGACCGTGGCTACCAGGAGGTCCTGGCCCGGCAGGTCGTCTCGGACGGACTGACGGTCCGGGCGATCGAAGAGCTCGTCCGCCAACACAACGACGAAGCCAACGGTGTCGTCCGCGATCTGGAGTCGAGCGAGGTCGGGGGAGTGGCGACCGGGTTCAACGGCTCGACCCAGACCGGGCCGGCGCCGGTTCCGTCGGTCGGGCGCACGGACGACCGAGGCGGTGCGATCCCCGGGCCTCGACTGTTGCCGCCGCCCGGGATCCTCGAGCTCGAGGAGCTGCTCTCCAGCCACCTCAACACGCGCGTGAAGGTGGATCTGTCGTCGAGACGGGGCAAGGTGGTCGTCGAATTCGCGACCCTCGAGGACCTCGAACGCATCTACAAACTGATGGTCGGCGGCGTCGAGACCACCTCAGTGTCGTAATTGCTACTCCACGTGAGGTTAACTGACATAACAGGAGTATTCCCAGCAAA
>Ga0302279_10004042_pt1 | contig 17668 bp, 16 predicted proteins | sample III_Bog_N3_3_FD_194541 | JGI IMG/M metagenome (GOLD analysis project Ga0302279, IMG submission 194541) | Peat permafrost microbial communities from Stordalen Mire near Abisko, Sweden - III_Bog_N3_3 | ecosystem: Environmental > Terrestrial > Soil > Wetlands > Peat | place: Sweden: Abisko...
TGGTCTGGGACGCCCGTTCCTGGTCATCATCGTCGCCCTGTTGTGGATCGGTCTGGGCGCACGGTCGCTGCAGCACCTGCCGGTCGACGCCTACCCCGACCTCTCTCCGCCCATGGTCGAGATCGATACCCAATGGCCCGGACACGCCGCCGAAGAGGTTGAACGGCTGATCACCGTGCCCGTGGAAGTGGGGATGAACGGCATCCCAGCGAGCGTCACCACCCGCTCGATATCGCTCTACGGATTGTCCCACGTCATCATCACTTTCCGCGAGGGTGCGGACAACAACGCCGCCCGCCAGGAGGTGATCAACCGGGTCGCGGGCCTGGATCTGCCGGGCGGTGTGAGCCCATCGGTGTCGCCGCTCTCGGCGCCGTCCGGGCTGATCTATCGGTATGTGCTGCAGAGTTCCGACCGTTCGCCCATGGAGCTCAAGACCCTTGAGGCCTGGGTCATCGAACCTCAGTACCGATCCGTTCCCGGCGTGGCGGACGATTCCGGCTTCGGCGGCGGGACCATGCAGTACCAGCTGCTGCTGGATCAGGCGAAGCTCGCGGCCGTCGGCCTCTCGACCCAGCAGGTGGAAACCTCGCTGTCGCTCAACAACGCCAACGCCGGCGGCGGCTTCTATTCCCAGGGCGGGCAGTTCTACTACGTGCGCGGCATAGGGCGGCTGGAGAGCGTCGAGGACATCGAAGATGTGGTCCTGGCGGTGCACGCCGGCGTGCCGGTGCTGCTGAAGGACGTCGGCCGCGTGGTGATCGGCATCGCTCCGCGCCTGGGCGAGTTCGGCTACCGAACGCAGGACGACGCCGTCGAAGGCGTGATCCTCCTGCGCACGGGGGAAAAAACCCAGGACGTACTGAAGGGCGTCGAGGCCAAGACCCGGGAACTCAACGAACAGGTCTTGCCCAAGGACGTGAAGATCGTTCCCTTCTACGACCGCTCCGACCTGATCGAACTGACCACCCATGTGGTGCAGGACAACCTGCTGCGCGGCATGCTGCTGGTCGTGGTGGTGCTGATTTTCTTCCTCTACGATTTTCGCGCCGGCCTGATCGTCGCCACCACCATTCCCCTGGCCTTGCTGTTCGCCTTCATCTGTCTGGACGTGCAGAGGGCCTCGGCCAACCTGCTTTCCATCGGGGCGGTGGACTTCGGCATCCTGGTGGATGGCGCGGTGGTGATGGTCGAGAACATCTTCCGCCAGATCGCCCTTCGGCACGGAACGCCCCTCAACGTCAAAGCCATCATCCGGGACGCGGCCGCGGAGGTGGACCGGCCGCTGTTCTTCGCCATGGCGGTGATCATCGCCAGCTTCGTGCCGATCTACGCCCTGTCGGGACCGTCCGGGATCCTGTTCAAGCCCATGGCCGACACCATGGTCTTCGCCCTGATCGGCGCTTTGATCGTCACCCTGTTGCTGCTGCCTGCGCTTTGCGCCTGGTTCATGCGCGGGGGTGTGCGCGAGCGCCGCAACGCCATCTTCGAGGCGATCAAGTCGGCCTATGCCAGGGGCCTTGACGTCTGCCTTGTCCGCCCCCGGGGCACTGTGTTTGCAGCCACCCTGGTGTTGATCGCGTCCCTGCTGCTGATCCCCTTCATCGGCGGCGAGTTCATGCCCAAGCTGGACGAAGGCGCTCTGTGGGTGCGCGCCACCATGCCCGCGACCATTTCCTTCGATGAATCGGCCAAGATCACGCCGCAGATCCGCGACGTCCTGCGCGGTTTTCCCAATGTCACCTTGGTCACTTCGGAACTGGGCCGGCCCGACGACGGCACCGACGCCACCGGCTTCTTCAACGTCGAGTTCTTTGTGGGCCTCAAGCCCTACTCCCGGTGGACCGGGCCCTATCACAGCAAGGCCGAGCTCATCGAGGCGATCAACAAGAAGCTGGAGGGCTTCCCGGGCATCGTCTTCAACTACACCCAGCCGGCCGAGGACGCGGTGGACGAGGCGGAGACGGGGCTGAAAAGCGCCCTGGCGGTGAAGGTCTACGGCACCAACCTCGATACGCTGCAGCAGCGCGGCAAGGCTATTAAACAGGTGCTGGCGCACGTGCGCGGCATCCGCGACGTGACCCTGGTGCGCGAGCTTGGCCAGCCCAGTCTCGACATCAAGATCAATCGCCAGAACATCGCCCGCTACGGCCTCAACGTCGCCGACATCAACGCCGTCATCCAGACCGCCATCGGCGGCGATGTCGCCACCCAGGTGGTGCAGCAGGAAAAGCAGTTCGATCTGGTCGTGCGCCTGGACCCGAAATATCGCGATAATCCCGAGGAGATTGGCGACATCCTGGTGGCCACCCCGGCGGGGCAACAAATTCCGCTCAAGGCGTTCGCGGACATCAGCGTGGCCAACGGCGCTTCGTTCATCTACCGCCAGGACAATTCCCGCTACATCGGCGTCCAGTTCTCGGTCCAGGGGCGCGACCTGGCCGGCGCCGTCGGGGACGCGATTTCCCAGGTCAAGGCCAAGGTTCCGTTGCCCGATGGCTATCGTCTGGACTGGGGCGGCGAATATTCAGACTACACCGCATCGCGGGCGCAGCTGGCGCTGATCCTGCCGCTCACTGTGGCGGCGATCTTTGTCCTGCTGTTCCTACTCTACAGCAACTTCAAGTTCCCGTTCATCACCGTGCTGGGGGTGGTGCTATCGGCGCCGGTGGGCGGCCTGATCGGACTGTGGATCACCGGAACCCCGTTTTCGGTGTCGTCCGGCGTCGGCTTCCTCGCCCTTTTCGGCGTCTCGGTGCAAACCGCGATCGTCTACATCTCCTATGTCAACGAACTGCGCCGCGGCGGCGCGACTCTCGACGAAGCCGTACGGCAAGGCGCGATTCTGCGGCTGCGGCCGATCATGATGACCGCCCTGGTGGCGGCGCTCGGGCTGCTGCCTGCGGCGTTGGCTACCGGCGTTGGCACCGACTCCCAGAGACCCTTCGCCCTGGTCATCGTTAGCGGCCTGTTCTCGCGTCTCCTGATCAGCATTTTCCTGATGCCGGCGCTCTACACCCTGGTCGCGCGCCCCGATGATCGGCTGGAAGTGTAGCGGAGACGAGTTCGGGCGCGACTGCCCTCACCGAGGTCAGTCAGAGCGGACCGCGATGGTCGGTTTCGACACACCCGGAGACCGATTGGCCGGCTGACTCGCCGCTAGCGGGCTACCGCAAGCGCGTCCCACATGAGGTCCAATGCCCGCCCGCCACCGCCAACCTATTGATGCTTGGCGGTAATCTGGAGGAGGGCGCGTTGCTCCGACCACAAGAGCGGAATCGTTGCGTCTGCCCGCTCCGATAGCTCAGACCCGGTTAGCGCTCTGCCCTCAAGGATCGAGCGCTGGATGTCAGGGGCGAGAAACGCCCACCGCGCGCGTCTCATTTGGTGGGAACTCCTCGGTGCTCGGGCATAGCGAAGTTGCTCGTTTCGGGCGTCTGGATGCGCGCCACATGCGCGAAGGATCGCGTGAGCCGAACGGACACGCTGAATCATAGTCTTGTCCGGCGGCGGAGTCGCCGCGAGCACGTGGCCGTCGGGTCCAAGCACCCAATTGCGGCCGCCCCTAACCTTGAGCCGAATCGGCACGTGGAGCCGGAGCTTCCTGGTGTCGCTGGGCTCGGTGGTCACCTGTTCACCAGGCTGGAGGCGACGGCGGACAGCGTCGACGCTCATCCTCTGTGCCGACCGCGCACCCAGAGCCTTCGTCCACAGAACCACGTGCACCGCCGTGGCGTGAATTTCCACTCTGGCCACCAGGGCCCTCACATCATCCCGAACGAGCTCGCTCTCCGCAGCCGCACACAGCGACGAGAGACGTCGCAGGATGAGCTCCTCGATTGCGGCCGCAGGCACCCGCCTGATCGCATCGTCAGTCGCTGAACCACTCGCCCGCGGCCCTAGCGATGAAGCGTAGTAGCGGTAGATGCGCCTTCGCTTCCCTGTCGTGATGATCGGCTCCATCAGCTGACCGTCACAATCAAACAAGCGACCATAGAGCAGGGCCGCGGCGGCCTTGGGGATCCTCGTCCTCCTGATCTTGCTGTTGCGCGCTAGCAGAGCCTGGGCGGCGCCGAACGTATCTTGATCGACGGCGGGTGGGTGTCGGCCTGGGTGGCTGGTCCCCTTGTGGACGATCTCGCCGAGGTAGGTCCGGTTCCTGAGTAGATGCTGCAGCGCACCGCGGCTGAATGGGTGCCCGCCCATCTGCCGACCCCGCGTCGACATCCACCGCTTCGAGCGGACGCCCTGCTCAAATAGCCAGCGTTGCAGCGCGAGCGTGTTGCCTAACTCCAGATAGCGCCGGAAGATCAGCCTTACAGTCTTCGCCTCGGGTTCATTCACAACAAGCGCGCGTGAGGCCTGACTGACCGGTGGGTCGTAGCCGAGCGGAGGAATGCCACCCATCCACATCCCCTTGGCCTTCGACGCGGCGATCTTGTCGCGTATGCGCTCGCCGGTGACTTCCCGTTCAAACTGGGCGAACGACAGCAGCACATTCAGCGTGAGGCGACCCATCGAGGTGGTCGTATTGAAGGCCTGGGTGACGCTGACGAACGCAACGCCGGCGTTGTCGAACGTATCGATGATCTTGGCGAAGTCGGCGAGTGACCGTGTCAGGCGATCAACCTTGTAGACCACGACAACATCAATTCGGCCGGCAGTGACCTCATCCAGGAGCTGGCGCAACGCTGGTCGCTCCAACTTGCCCCCTGAGTATCCAGCATCGTCGTATCGGCCACGCCGCAGGGCCCAACCCTCGCCCGCTTGCGATTTGATGTAGGCCTCACAGGCCTCGCGCTGGGCATGCAGGCTGTTGAAGGACTGCTCCAGTCCCTCCTCCGAACTCTTGCGGGTATAGATAGCGCAGCGAAGGACACGGTCCGTGGTCATGGCGCGGCGCGCCCGCGAAGTCCGAAGAAGCGCGGCCCGTTCCAACGTGTCCCGGTTATTTCGCGTGCGACCTCGGACAGGCTCCCGTAAGTCCGGCCCGCATATCGCACGCCGCCATCTTCGATTTCGGCGCTGTACAGGACGCCACGGTATTCCCGGGTCAGCCGCGTGCCGGCGGGAGGGGATGGGATGCGAGGCAAAGCTTTGCTGCGTATCCGCGTCCTGGTCTGGGAACCAAGTCCGCCCTCAGCGGCAGCCTGCAGGCGCCACGCGACTATCAGTCGAAGCAGCTCTGTGGACCGCAACTTCGGCGGTGCTCCCCAGAGGCTCCGCCAAACATCCCGAAGCTCCGAAAGGTTCATGCGCTCAAGCGAGCGGACCTGCGCTTCCACTTCGGAACCGGTCGGCGGGAGATTGTCGCTGGCGGGCATGGCGGACCCCTCGCGGTTGGGAACCGGGCCGACAGAATGCTCGCATGTCTGGTCCCGCCGATACTGCGACGGACAACAATTATTTGTGATTACAACGACTTGAGGCCGTTTGAGTGGAGACGAGTAGCTGAGTGACTGCTAGCACCGCCACCGTTTTCACTGAGACCGCGGCTCTGGGCGCGGGTCTCCGTCGTCAGGGCAGGAAGGCCGCGGCCGGCATGACCGGTTCCAGCTCCGCGACCCCGCGTGACAGCCAATAGACCTCCCGGCGTCGGGCTTCATACTGGGGCCACGGCGCCGTCCCGTCGGTGGCGAAGCCGACCCAGAGGTTATGGATGGAGTCCGCCAGCGCCTGCGGTGGCGCGGCGCCCAGCAGGCCGCGCTCGCCGCTGGCGCAGGCCAGGGTGTCGAATACGAAGGGCAGCTCCACCGCATGGGCGGCGCCAAGCTGGCAGCCCAGAGCCGGCGAGCGCCAGTCGAACTCGTAGACGTAGGAACGACCCTGGTGCAGCTCGGCGGTCCGGCGGGTCATCCAGCGGAACATCAGGTCGGTCATCGCCAGGCTCACCACATGGCCTGGCCTGGCGCCCCTGCGGCCCAGGCCGTAGGCGCGCAGGGCCGCCCGCGCCCGCGGTATCGCGCGCCCGATGAAGTAGAGCGAGGCCCAGCGCCCCAGCTTGTCGCGAAGGCCGCCTGGCACGAAGAACAGGTTGGCCTCGTCGAGGTTGGAGCCGATCAGCAGATCGATCTCGTTGCCGGCGCCCTTGGCCAGCGCCTCGAGCGGCGGCTCGGGCAGCACGTCGTCACCGTGCACGGGCAGGAAGCGAGTGATGCCGAAGCTGGGGTCGCGCCCCTGCCGGTCCCGCAGATCCAGCCACGGGCTTGGGATCATCACCCAGCCCTGGGCGGCCAACATCTTGTCGATGCCGACGGAGAGGAAGCCCGCGCGGTCGGGTTCGATCCGCAGTCGCCGAGCCAAGCGCTTCAGCACCCGCTGCATGAGGCGAGGGTCGCGGCTGACGAAGGCGTGGCCGCTCTGGCAGATCGCCCTGCGGAACAGTCCCTTGGCCAGGGGCGAGGTCATCAGGGCGGCAGTGCAGAAGGCGCCGCCGGACTCGCCGAACAGGGTGACGTTGGCCGGATCGCCGCCGAAGAGAGCGACGTTGGTTCGAACCCACGCGAGCGCGGCGATCATGTCGCGCAGGCCGAGGTTGGTAGGAACCCCCTCGATGGGCAGGAAACCCTCGATGCCCAGGCGATAGTTGATCACCACGCAGACCACGCCGTCGCGGGCGAAGGCGCTGCCGTCATAGGCCGGCGCATCCTTGGAGCCGGCGACGAAACTGCCGCCGTGGATGAACACCATCACCGGTCGCGGGCCGTCCGCGGCCTCCGGAGCGAACACGTTCAGCGTCAGATAGTCGCCGCCTTCGGGACCGGACGCGCCCATCAGCGCCTCGACATCGAGATCCGGTGCAGCCGTCTCATTTTGCGGCGCTCGCGGTCCCGGGCGCGTGGCGTCACGCACGCCGTCCCAAGGCAGCGGCGGCTCGGGCGCGCGGAAGCGGCGCGCGGGCGTCATCGGTGCGGCGTAGGGCAGGCTGTAGAAGCGGCGAACGGCGTCTCCCGCGACGCCCTCGGCGAGGCCCTCGGGCAAGCGGATCTGCACTGGCGTCGGCATGGCCGCCACCAAAGCACGAATCAGCGCCGGGCCGGGCTCAAATCCGGGCGAGCCGCAGCCGCCGGACCAATCGCGGGGGCTTCGGGCGCTCTATTGCGGCGCGCGCTTCTGCAGGACCCGCTGCAGCGTCCGACGGTGCATGTTCAGCCGGCGGGCGGTCTCGGAAACATTGTGGCCGCACAGCTCATAGACCTTCTGGATGTGCTCCCAGCGGATGCGCGCCACTGACATCGGCCGGTACGCCTGCGAGAGCGGCTGCGGCTGCGCCTCGCCCAGCAGGGCGCAGGCCACCACTTCCGGATCGGAGGGCTTGGCCAGATAATCGTCGGCGCCGGCCTTCATCGCGCTCACCGCCGAGGCGATGCTCGACTGTTCGGTCAGGATCACCACGCGGGTGTCGGCGCCGGCCCCACGCAGCGCCTCCAGGATCGCCAGACCCGAACCATCGGTCAGCCGGGTTTCGATGACGGCGAAGGCCGGCGTCGCCTCAACGATCGCCGCCACCGCGGCGCCGAGCGAGTCCGTCAACGTCGGCTCGAAACCGTACGCCGCCAGCGCCCGGGCAAGTCGGTGCCGCGACAGCGCATCGCCGTCGAGCAACAGCACCGTGCGGTCCGGTCGCGCCATGAGGCTCGCCTTGACGCCGGTCGCAAGCTCGCACACCGGCTCGAACGGCTCGGCGATGTTTGCGACGTCGGAGCGCTCGACGTTGGTTAAATAGGCCATCTGTAGTCCTCCAATGGGAACCGACGCCGCCAGGCGATCGGGGACGCGTGGCGGCTCGACTCCGGGTGGAGCGTCGTTTGCACGCTTCTAGAATGGGTCATCGCGTAAGCCGGCGGGCCTGCGCAGGGACAGGAGCAGCTTCCAGCCACTTTGACGCCGGACGTGGTGAAGATTCGGTTAATTCTGGGAATCCCGCAGTCAAGCCGGACGGTTCGGGCCCCGCCTGCGACATCGCAAGCCCCTTTCCCGCGGGTCGACTTTCGGGCTTTAACCCCGGCAACCTTCGGCCCGGCGACGCCGCCAACGCGCGAGACAACGATATGATTCAACGCCTCGCGCACCTGATCCCACCGGACCCGGCCGGCGAGTTCGTCTTCGAGGTGTCCGAGTATCTGGTTCAGGCGTTGCCGCGGATCGTTCGCACCCGGGACGCCGCCTTCGAGGCCGTGCTGAATCCGCTTGGGCTGACCGTCACCCGCTATCGCATCCTGTCGGCGGTGGTGGTCTCGCGCGGCTGTTCGATGTCGGACCTGTCGGTGCTGATCGGCTACGACCGCACGACCCTCGCCCGCGCGGTCGACCAGCTGGTCGCAGCGGGGCTGGTGACCCGCTCCGGCGTCACTGGCGATCGCCGGGTGATCAAGCTGGTCGCCACCGAGGCGGGCGAAAGCACCTTCGCCCGGACCATCGAGCACATGGAGCGGCTGAACGAGAAGCTGCTGCGCGGCATCGACGAGGCTCAGCTGCGCGTCATCATGCGCGGGCTGGAAAAGATGCTGACGAATCTGGACCTCGCGCCGCAGGACATCGCGCGAAAACTTGGGCCCCGCTGGTCCTGACCGGGGCGATCTACGGTACCTCACGCGGCCTTGCGGAAGTCCCTGGCGCTGGTCCCGTGAGAGCGATGGAACCAGCGCGAGAAGGTGCTCAGGCTGGAGAAGCCGAGCAGATCCGCCACCTGTGAGATGCTGCGGCCTCCGTGGCTGAGCAACTCCGCCGCCAGGTCCCGGCGCATCCGGTCGACCAGCGACGAGAAGGTCTCCCCTTCCTGGGCCAGACGCCGATAGATGGTCCGCCGGTCGATGCCCAGCATCTGCGCAGCGCGCTTGGCCGAGCAGTCGCCGGCCGGCAGCAGCCGTTCGATCAGCGCCGAAACCCGGTCGACCATGCTCTCGGCGACCGCCGAGCCCGCGCCCTCGACGATCCGGGCCAGCGTCCGCGCCGCTTCCGGGTCGGCGGTCGACAGCCGGCGGCCGAGGTCGGCCCGGGAGATGGCCAGGCCGTTGAAGTCCTGATCGAACTCCACCCTGCCAAACCGCCGGCGATAGGGCGCCGTCTCCTTCGGCTCCGGGTAGGAGAAGCACGCCCACTCCGGCCGGCCGCCGGCCGGCGCCAGGGTGCGCAGGAACTGCAGCATCTGGCCCATCAGCGCGTCGATGATCGTCCGCGGGGCCGCCCGCGCAGGGCCGGCCACGATCGGAATGACGATCATGCCGCCGTCGTACTCCTCGAGATGGATGGAGATCGTGTCGTTAAGGTAGCCGGCGTATCGGGAAAAAGCCTCGAACGCGGCGCGAACCGTGGGCTGGCTGCGCATGAGGAGTCCAACCGGCCCCATCATCGCCAGCGTGAAGGCGTCGCCGACCAGCAGGCCGAAATCCTCCCGTCCGCTGGCCAACGCCGAGGTCGCCAGCAGGCCGCGCGCGCAACCCGAGGACATCGGCAATTCCGGGTCGCTCTCCGCCGCTCGGGGAATGCCGCAGTCGCGCATCATCCGGTGTGGATCGAGTCCGACCGACCGCGCGGCCTCGACGAAGGCCGCGAGGCCGGCGCTGCGGATAATCGTCGGAGGCGGCAGCCGCGGCTCAACCCCGGCGCCCGCGCGCAGCGAGACATCGCCGCCTGCCGGCGTCGTCGTGACACCGATGTCACCGTCTTGAGTGTGAGAGCCGCCGCGCATCGTGAAACCCGTCCCAGAGTTCGAAGAGAACAAGGGGCGTTACACCGCTCCAATTAGGTGCGCAAGCGCTATGTGCAATTGCACTTGTTGTACAGCGTATCGAATCGCCCCTCTGGGCGGACCGGCCTCTTCTCCGCGCTATCCGTCCGCCGACGGACGACGGAAGCCCAGCATCCGCTCAATGGCGCGGGGCTCGAGCGCCAGGTTGGCGAACATCCGCTGCTCGACGCGGATCACGGCGGTCTGGGCGGTGTCGGAGACGCCCTCGAGGACCCGCCGATTGAGCTCGAACACGATGGGTCTGGCGCGCAGGGTGAGGTCCTTGCCGGCGTCGGTCGCGGTCAGCACGACCTGACGCCGATCCAGCGACGGCGTGTGGCGCTCCACCAGGGCGGCGCCCACCAGCTGGTCGACCGTGCGGGTCATCGAGGTGCGGTCGACGCCGATGAACTCGGCCAATTCCCCCATCGGGCACGGTTGGAAAATGTAGATGGCGTTCAGCGCCCGGTATCGCCCGACCGTCAGGCCGATCGGGGACAGAGCCTGGTCGAGGGCGGAGTCTCGATATCGGCTGATCGCGGCGAGCAAGTGCAGCAGATAGTCCGGAGCGTCGAACGGCAGTTGCCGCGGAAATTTGAACGCCTTGGCGCCGACGGAGCCGGATGAAGCCATGCGCCCAACAGCCTCCTGATGCGTTTCGCCAGCAAGAACGGCCGTTGATTCACACAATTCGTCGGATGGCGCCAGCCGCATCTGTTTCGCCAACTGGGATACCGCGACTTGTCTTGAAAGGCCGGCATCCTGGGCACGATGAGAATTCGGCGACACGAAAAGGCCGGGAGTCCCAGGGGGCAAAGTTTGCGCCCCACAAGGACAAACATGGATATCGGGGTCCGGCTAAGCTGGGCAAATCGTGGTTAACGTCGACCTCTCAGGAGGCGGCGTTGGGCGGCGCGCGTAGCCGTCAACCCCCACGTCCACGCGCCGAGCGTGATTTCTGTTTGGCGCAGCGGACCGATCCGATCGTGGGCGCTCCCCTCAACCGCGCCGGGTCGGTCCGCACCTTCTTCTTAGATCCGGGGCGGACCGATGGACTTCAGACAAGCGCGCCTGGCGGCGCCGACGGCGATGCGGCGGGAACAGCGATGACCCGCGTCCTGATCGAAAACCCCAGCAGCAGCCGGCAAGCGATCACGGTCACCGAGATCTTCGACGGCTTCTCGGTGCACCACAATCTGCGGCCCGGCGAGACGGCCGGTGCCAGTCGGTTGTCATCCGCGGCCTGGACTCCGCCGTATCGGCATCGACCATCGCCGCCGCCTGATCCAGGCGCCGCGACATAAGCGTGCAGCAACATCTGATGCAGTACCAATTAGTGCGTTTGCACTTTATTACGATTTCCCGCGCTAAGCGGCCTCGTAGGCCAAGGTCTGCCGGCGGATCGCCGCCGCGGCCACTCCACGGACGAACAAGGACAGCGACGTGACCAACGCCACGGCCCCGGGCCAACCCGACATCCACGAGCTCCTGCATGCGATCAACCGGGATCTTCGGGGCGCCAACGCCCTTGCGAGGGCCTGCCTGGCTGGCCTGGCCACCGTTTCGAGCGAAGCGCGCGGCGCCATCGATGAGGCTCTGTCCCAAGACGGTCTGGCGACGATCCCCGACGCGACGCTCGCCCGGGCGAGATATGAGCTGAACGTGTCCACACCCGCCCACGACCGACTCTGCGAGGCGCTCGAGCGCGCCCTGGTCCGTAAGGCGGCCGAATTCGATGACGAGGCCATCGCGCACCAGCGCCGGGCGTAAACGCCTAGCGCTCTTCGCTTCGCCCTCAGGGCGTCCAGCCCGTCAGCAACGCCACACACTCCAACAAGTCCGCGGCGGCCACCGGCTTGGTCAGGTGCGCCTGCGCGCCGGCGCTGAACGCCGCAGCTTCGTGCTCCGGCATGGCGTGCGCGGTCAGGGTGCAGATCGGGGTCGGCGCTTCGCCGCGTTCCGCCTGCAGATGACGGATCCGCTTGATCGCGGTCAGGCCGTCCATGACCGGCATCTGCATGTCCATCAGCACGATGTCGAACGCATCGCGGCCGATCGCCTCGACCGCCAGCGCGCCGTTCTCGACGAATTCGGCCTTCACACCGGCCGCGCCCAGGATCAGTTCCAGCACCCGGCGATTGGTCGGATGATCTTCCGCCACCAGGGCGCGCGGCGACCTCGTTCCGCAGGCGACGGTCGCGGCGGCCGCGGTTCGCTTCCGGGGCCGCTCCGACCCGGCCCGCGCGAGGCGCAGGGTCAGGCGGAAGCTGGCGCCCTCACCTGGCGCGGAGGTGGCCTCCAGCCGCCCGCCCAGCCGCTCGGTCAGCGCCTGGGCGATCGCCAGACCGGCGCCCAGCCCACCGTGGCGGCGGGTCAGCGAGCCGTCGCCCATTTCGAACGGCTCGAACAGCCGATCGTGCACCTCCGGCCCGAAGCCGACCCCGGTGTCCTCGACCGTGAACACCACCATCGTCCGCTTGCCGGCGGACCGCGCCGCGGCCTTCAGCGACACCTGCCCGCTGCTAGTGAATTTCACCGCGTTGGAGACCAGAGCGCGCAGTATCTGCCGCAAGCTGGCGGGCTGGCCGATGAAGCCGCGATCCACCTTGGCGAGGTCGACCACCACCGCCAGCCCCTTCGCCCGGGCCGCGCCTTCGTAGAAACCCAGGGCCTGGCGAGCGACGTCGGCGGCGTTGAACGGGGTCACCGGACATTGGACGCCCTCGTTGGCGTGGCTGGACAGCTCCAGCACGTCATCGAGCACCCCGCGCAGGTTCTGCGCCGAGCCGGTGACGATCTCGACCAGCTCGCGCTGGTGCGGGTCAAGCGCGCCGCGTCCAAGCATCTCGGCCGCCGCGATGACGCCGTTCATCGGCGTGCGCAGCTCGTGGTTCATATTGGTCAGGAAGGCGCTCTTCACCTGCCGCGCGGACTCGGCTTCCGCCCGCGCCGCGCTCAACTCCTTCAGCGAGGCGCGCAAGGTGCACTCGTCACTGGCCAGATCGGCAAGACCGCGCAGCTGCCGCGCCAGGGCCTGTTCGAATGGGCGAGGCTCGGCGGCGATCACCGACACCGCGCCGATCGCTTCGCCGGTGTCCAGGCGGATCGGGGCGCCGGCGTAGAAGCGGATCCACGGCCGGCCACAGACCAGGGGGTTATCGCAAAAGCGCTTGTCCCGGCTGGCGTCCTCAACCCACAGCCACTCCTCCTCGGCCAAGACCTGCAGGCCGAAGGCCGAGCGGTGGAGCCGGTTCTGCCGGGTCACCATGCCGACCTTGGCCTTGAACCACTGCTGATCTTCGCCGACGAACGAGACCATGGCCACCGGCACGCCGGCGGCGGCCTGGGCCAACATGGCGATCTGGTCGAAGCAGCGTTCCGGCGTCGTGCCGAGCAGGTTCAGCGCCCGCAGCGCCTCGACGCGGGAGGCTTGGTCGCCCGTGGCCACAAACACCGGTCTGAGGTCGGCTCGGGACATCCATTGGCCTGTCGAAAACGTAGCTGCGGGGAGGGCGCCGCGAGACGAAACCCGGGAACGCCGCCGCCGCTTGAGGTCTTGACAGTGCCTTGGCGGGCTTAAGTTTCCCCTAAAAATGGGAATTAACAGCCGGTTTGGGCTGTTTCTCGGATGAAGCGGGCCCGCACCCGCCGAAGGCCGGTCAGCACGACGCTCGCCGCCACGGTCTCGGAAGAACCGGTGAGCAGCAGGTTCAGACCGTCGACATAGACCTCGATCGCCGGCCAGATCGGCGCTCCGGTCTCGCGGAAATGGTCGGCCAGGTCGCAGAACTCATAGGCCGCCTCGCTGAGGTGTTTCAGTTCGAACACCGCGGCCACCGCGAAGATCTCGTTGGCCGCCGCATAGATGTCGTCCAGCGCGGTGGGATCGGCTCCGTCGCGGCCCTCCGAGGCGCGCGCGCGCATGCGCTCTATCTGGCCGCCGAGCGATTTCAGGCAATCCTCGCGGATCGCCGCCACGCGCCGGTCGGCGCCGTGCGCCAGCTCGGCCAGCGATCGCCCGCCCGGGCGCTTCATCACTTCGGCGAGCCGGTTCTTCACCCGGAACACATTGGCCTTGGTCATCAGCCTGCCCTCTTGGCGCCGAACAGGGCGTCGATGTCGCTTTGATCGAGATTAGGTTCGGTCGCCTGACCGACTTCGGGTGGAAGGTCGTCGCTCCGGCGGCCTTTTTCGCCCACCGGCGGCCCCATCGCCCGGAACCGTCGGTCCGGACCGCAATAGCCCGGCGATTCCACGAAGGCGCGGCCCTCCTTCGAGGTCCAGATGATCCGTTGCAGCATGACCAACGGCGTGACCGGCTTGCCGATGACGAAGTTGGCGCCGCAGTCGCGGGCCTTCAGCACCTGCGAGCGCTTGGTGTGGCCGGTGAGCAACAGCGCCGGGGCGAAGCAGTTCGGGGTCAGCCCCGAGCGCCTGAGCCAGCGGATGAACTGGTAGCCATCGGTATCGCTGAGGGCGCTGTCGACGACGAACAGGTTGAACTCTCGTTCCCGGGCCCAGGTCTGGGCCTCGTCGGCCGAGCCGACTGCCTTGGGCGTGTGTACGCCGAAACCGGCGAACATCTCGGTGAGGATATCCAGCCCCTCGCTGTGGCCGTCGACCAGCAGCACCTCGGCGTTGGCCAGGTTGATACGGTCCCCGGGTCGGACGCCGCCGCCGGTCATGGAGCGTCGAACAGGCAGACCACCCCGCCGCGATCCGATGAAGGATCGGACGGCCGCTCAGCGCCCGCGAACCGTTCGGCCTGGTCGCCCAGGGTGAGCCCGCGGATCGCTTCGGCCAGGTCGACGGTGACCTCCGCCGGAACATTTGCGCCAAGACCCGCGACGAACTCGGCGACGCCCGTCAGGCGTTGGGCGAACAGGTCGGCCGCCTGGCAGTTGGTGAGGACGGTGGCGTCCTTGACCCCCAGGCGGGCCGCCAGGCCGGCGATCGCCGCGTCCAGGGCGTCCGCCAGCCGCGCCAGATCGGCCAGCTCCTCGGCGACCAGGCCAAGCGCGTCGCTCAGTCGGTGATCGATCCGCGCGCCGGTCATCAGAACAGCTCCAGCCCGCCGCTCTCCGGCGCCGGCGCCGGACGCTGGGCGGCGCGCTCGCGGACGAACACGCCACCCTCGGCGCGGGCGATCAGCACCTGCCGCGCACGGCCGCTGACCGGCCAGAACTGCACGCGCCGGGCGTGATCGCCACGCAGGCTGGCCCCGACGACGCGGACGCCTTCCTCGCGCATGAACTGCTCGGCGAAGGCGGCGTTCTGCTGACCGACGTCGGTCAAGCCGTCCAGCATCCGGCCGCCGCCGAACAGCTTGGCCTCCATCCGCTCGCGCCGGGCGCCGCGCTGCAGCAGGCCGTTGATCAGCAGCTCCATCGCCTGCACGCCGTAACGCAGCCCATCGCCCGCGCCGTCGTGTCCGCTCGGCAGCAGGAAGTGGTTCATACCGCCGACGCCGGCCACGGGATCGCGCAGGCAGCCGGCGACGCAGGAGCCCAGGATGGTGGTCAGCACTATGTCGGGGTCGCTGGTGACCACGTATTCGCCCTGGGTCACGTGGACCTTGTGCGTCTCGGGTTCGGTGAAGCTGCGGGCGGCCATGCTCATGTGAGCGTTCCGAAGACCGCTTCGATCTTCTCCTTCAGGGTCGCCACCGTGAACGGCTTGACCAGGTAGTTGTTGACCCCGAACTGCACGGCCCGCTGCACCAGTTCACGGTCGGCCCGGCCGGTCAGCATGATGAAAGCGGACTTGCTGATCGGCGGGTGGGCGCGGATCGCCCGCAGCAGGCCGAGGCCATCGAGCTTCGGCATGTTGAAATCGGAGATCACCAGCTGCGCCGGCTTGGTCAGCATGTGTCGCAGGCCCTCCTCGCCGTCGGGCGCCTCGACCAGGCTGGAGAAGCCCAGCTGCTGCAGACCGGTGCGGACCAGGGAGCGGATGGTCTGCTGATCGTCGACGACCAGCACGGAGATGGAATTGGCGGCGGGCATCAGTGGTCACCCCTGCGGTGGGCGTTGGTGAGGTTGAGGATTTCGGGGGCGATCTTCTCCAGCGGCAGCTGGCGCTCGACGGCGCCGATCTCGAAGGCGGCCTTGGGCATGCCGTAAACCACGCTGGTCGCCTCGTTCTGGCCGAGGGTGCGCCCGCCGGCTTCGCGGATGGCCAGCAGCCCCTGGGCGCCGTCGCGGCCCATGCCGGTGAGGATCGCCGCCGTCGCCTTGGCGCCGACGGCCTTGGCCACCGAGCGGAACAGCACGTCCACCGAAGGCCGGTGCCCGTTCACCGTCTCGCCCGGCGCAACCCGGCAGCGGCTGCCGGAGACGGTCAGATGCGCCTCGCCGCCGGGGGCCAGATAGACCTTGCCGATCGCCAGCGGCGCGCCGTCGACGGCCTCGGAGACCTCGGCCCGGCTGGCGCGATTGAGCCGCTCGGCGAAGCTGCGGGTGAAGGTCGCCGGCATGTGCTGGGTGATCACCGTCGGCGGGCAGTTGGCCGGCAGGGCGCCGACGATCTGCATCAACGCCTCGACGCCGCCGGTGGACGAGCCGATGGCGATCAGGCTGGCGTCGGGGGCGTAGTCCGCGCCCTCATCGCCGTGCGCGCCCGGCGCGCGAGCCGGCGGTGTGCGAAGCGGTCGGACGCGGGCCGTCGCGGCGGCCTTGACCCGGGCGGCCAGGACGTCGAAGGCGTCGGCGCCGGCGGTGCTGGGCTTGCCGACGCAGTCGACCGCGCCCAGTTCCAGGGCGTTGAGACTGGCCTCGGCGCCGCGGACGGTGAGGGTCGAGACCATCACCACCGGCATCGGCCGCAGGCGCATGAGCTTCTCAAGGAATTCGAGGCCGTTCATGTTCGGCATCTCGACGTCGAGGGTGATGACGTCCGGATTGAGCGCCTTGATGGCGGCGCGCGCCTCGATCGGATCGGCCGCTTGGCCGACCACCTCGATCTCCGGGTCGCGGCTGAGGATGCCGCAGATCAGCGAGCGCATCGTCGCCGAGTCGTCCACGATCAGGGCGCGGATCATGCCGGGGCTCCCGACTTCAGCCGGTAGGTGGTGATCCCGTCCGGCGCCAGCTGGGCCGTGGCCGGTCCGGTGACCCGCTCGGAGTGGCCGATGTAAAGCACGCCGCCCGGCGACATCAGCCGCGTGAAGCGGCTCCAGATCCGGCTCTGGGTGTCCTCTTCGAAGTAGATCACCACGTTGCGGCAGAAGATCACGTCGAAGCGGCCCTTCATCGGCCATTGGCCGATCAGGTTCAGCTCGCGGAAGCTGATCAGGGCCCGGACCTCGTCCACCGCCCGCACCTGGTCCGACCCCGGGCCGAGCGGCTTGAACCAGCGGTGACGGAACGCCGCGGGCACTTCCTGCAGCGCCTGCCCTGGAAAGACGCCCTGACGGCCGTGTTCGACCATGTTCGGGTCGATGTCGCTGGCGAGGATCTTGATATCGAGTTCGACCGCGTCCGGCGCCATGCCGAGGATGGTCATCGCGGTGGAGAACGGCTCCTGGCCGCTGGAGCAGCCGGCCGACCAGATCCGCACCGGCGCGCCGCGCCGCGCGGCGGCCAGCAGCGGCGGCAGAACCTGCTCGCGCAGGTGCTCGAAATGGTGCGGCTCGCGGAAGAAGCGGGTGACGTTGGTGGTCAACGCCGCCAGCATCTTCTGGCGCTCGCCGGCGCCTTCCGTGCTGGCGACCAGGGCGCAGTATTCCTTGAAGCTGGCGAGCCCGAGCGCCCGCAGCCGCTTGGCCAGGCGCGAATAGGCCAGCGTCGCCTTGCTCTCCGGCAAGGCGATGCCGGCGTCGCCATGCAGCATGGCGGCGATGCGGCGAAAGTCATCGTCGGTAAAGGCGAATTCGCCCTCCACGATGTTGCGCTCGGCCATTGCCGGCTTGCGGGCGGCGGCGGTCATGCGGCCTCAAGC
>Ga0302279_10004043_pt1 | contig 17667 bp, 15 predicted proteins | sample III_Bog_N3_3_FD_194541 | JGI IMG/M metagenome (GOLD analysis project Ga0302279, IMG submission 194541) | Peat permafrost microbial communities from Stordalen Mire near Abisko, Sweden - III_Bog_N3_3 | ecosystem: Environmental > Terrestrial > Soil > Wetlands > Peat | place: Sweden: Abisko...
CGACCGCCGCGGCCGCAGAGCCCGTTGCGGGGGGAGCTGCGGCGGAAGGATCGCCCGCGGTCGCGGCTGACGCGGATGGCTGTGAGGCAGGCTGCGAAGCGGCGGTCTGTGGGGTGCCTGTCGGGGCAGTCGGAGCCGTCGCGGCCGGATCTGCGTTGAGGTGCTGGTACGCGAGGAATCCACCGCCACCGAGGGCCGCGAGGCCGACGACGCTCGCAAACGCGATCGCGGCGAACGTTCCGCCGGACGGGGCCGGATGGTTCCCCGTCGCGCCCCAACCAGGCGACGTACCTACGCCACCGCCTGCGGTCATCGCCCCCGGCGCAGTCGCGCCACCGGCGTACGTGCCCTGGCCGACCCCTCCAACTCCACCAGCGGGCGGGATGGAGCCTCGCTGGCCGAGCACGATCGCGATGCGTTCGACCAGCACTTGCGCGCGCGCCGGCGCGTAGGGTGCGAGCGCGGCAGTCAGGTGAGCCACCGTCGGCCAGCGGAGGTTCCGATCCTTCTCCAGGCACCGGGCGATGACCTCGGAGAGCCCCGGCGGGAGCCCCTCGCGGACGGTGAACAGCAGCGGCGGTTGCTCCGTGAGCACCTGCGCCATCAGCCCACCGATCGTGTCGGAGTCGAACGGGGTTCTGCCGCCGACGAGCTCGAAGAGGATGACGCCGAGCGCCCAGATGTCGGTGCGAGCGTCGGTGTCCTTCGCGGACTTCATCTGCTCCGGCGACATGTAGAGGGGCGAGCCCATGATGCCGCCTGTCTTCGTGAGCGAACCGGCCCCCTGCTCGTTCAGCGTCGACGACTTCGAGATCCCGAAGTCAAGGACCTTCACCAGTGGCGTGCCGTCCTTGCGATGGGTCAGGAAGAGGTTCGCCGGCTTCATGTCACGGTGGACGATGCCGAGCGCGTGCGCTTCGGCGAGCGCGTCGCACGCTTGCAGGATGAACTCCACGGCCATTTCGCTGGGCATGGGCCCTCGTTCGGCCAGGACGACCGACAAGTCCGACCCATCGAGGTACTCCATGACGATGTACGGCGCGCCCGTGTCGAGCGTTCCGACGTCGCTAACGCGGGCGACGTGCTCACTCCGGAGCTTCACGGCTGCGCGAGCCTCACGCAGGAACCGCTCGACGGCCTCGCCGCTGCCGAGCGCCTCCTGAAGCATGAACTTCAGCGCGACCGGCTCGTCGAGCTAGATGTGGGTCGCGGCGACCACGACCCCCATCCCGCCCACGCCGAGCACCTTGGTGACACGGTATTTCCCTGCGAGGACGTCCCCCGGCGTGACCTCTGTCATGGGATGATCATGCACGAGCTGCACGGCGCACTCCATAAGCGTTGTGTGATCATTCCATGAGGATGGGCCCCTCGATTGGGGCAGAGAGCCTCTCGCCGAGACGAGCTCGCTGCGTCGGTGCGCAGCGTCTTTGACACCACAGGCGACAACCCCGATAATGAGACTCCCCAAGGAGCCACCGGATGCCCCTCATCGAGACCGAAGAAGCCGCCCGCAGGTTGGCGCGCGCCATCGCGAGCGACCTGTCGCTCTACAACGAAGACAAGATCGTCACCGGCATCACGAACGACAACCTGTTCGACTCGCTCGCGGAGGAGATCGAAGAGGGGAGGGCGCTATTCAAGCGCCGCGTGTCGCCCGAGCTCTATCCGAAGAACTTCTACGATCGGGCGCTCGTCGACATACTGGTGAAGGCCAAAGGGCACATCAAGTCGAAGATTTGGTAGGCGTCTTTGTCGCGACAGGCTCGGGCTCGACAGGCTCGATTGAGCGGCAGCAGGAGCTCGTCGTAGGGGAGCCGGAGCGCGGGCTGCGGCTCGATCAGTTCGTGCAGCGGGCTCTGTCGCGACTGCCGGAGCCGCCGACGCGCGCCGAGGTGCAGCGCTGGATCGGGCTCGGGACGGTGCTCGTCAACGGCTCGGCGCGCAAGGCGTCGGACCATCTTCGTACAGGGGACCTCGTCGCGGTTGGACGCGCGGAGCCCCCACCGACGCGCGCGCTCCCCGAGGACGGGATCGCGTTCGACGTCGTGTACGCCGATGACGCGCTCGTCGTAGTGAACAAGCCTGCGGGGCTCGTCGTTCACCCGGCGAAGAGCCACCCCGGAGGGACGCTCGTGAACGGCCTCCTCGCGCGCGGCTACTTCGCCTCTGCGCCAGGCGAGGCGGGCACTCCTGACGGCGCGGCGTGCGAGCTCGCCGATCCACGCGACGCCGAAGGGCACAACAGACCGGGCATCGTCCACCGCATCGACAAAGGAACGAGCGGGTTGCTCGTCGTCGCGCGCACCGCCCACGCGCGGGAGCATCTGAAGGCGCAGCTCGCCGCGCACACTGTGCAGCGCGAGTACGACGCAATCGCCATCGGTGAGGTCACGATCCTCGAGCACGACACCCTCTACGGCAGGCACCCGGTCGATCGCCTCCGCTTCTCCACGCGTGTTCGCGAGGGCAAGCGCGCCGTCACGCGGGTCGCGGTGGTCACCCGCTTCGGTCTCGCGACGCACGTCCGCTGCACGCTGCAGACGGGGCGCACGCACCAGATTCGCGTGCACCTCGCCGACTCGGGGACGCCTGTCCTCGGGGACACGCTCTACGGGCCGCTCCCGCGGAACGCCGTGCTCTCCGAGCTGACGCGAGCCCTCGGCCATCAAGCGCTGCACGCGCGCATTCTGGGCTTCATTCACCCGACGACCGGTAGGTCGATGCTCTTCGAGGCGCCCCTCCCCGCCGATATGAGCGCCGCGCTCGAACGGCTACGCGCCCTCGGTCGCTGATTCGGCCTTTGGCGCGTCCTTCTCGACGCCGGCAAGCAGCTTCGGATACTTCGCCCGCAGCACCGCCAGCGCGACGAACCCGACGAGCACTGCGAACCACAAGGTCGCAAAGCGGACGAGCAGCATCGCGGCCGTGCTCGTGCTTGGTGACACATGGCCGAGTCTCTCCAGCTGCTCGAGGAGCGCGCTCTCGGTGATCCCGAGCCCACCTGGCACAGGCACGAGCGCGCCCGCCAGCGTGCTCGTCGCGTAGAAGAACGCCGCGAGGCTCACGCTCGTGACCTCGCCGAAGCCGCGAAGAATGACCCAGAGCGAGAGGCACTCGAGTGACCACGCGGCGATCGACAGGAACGTTGGCACGACGAGGTTCTTGAGCTGAAGCAGCGTCGCGAGGCTCTCGTACGCTTCGCGCAACTTCGGGGCGATGCGGCGGAACGGGCCCGGGAAGCCCTCGACGATGCCGATGATTCCGTGCGACAGCCGCGGCGACGCGATGACTCCCAGCAGCGCGGCGACGAGCCCGGCGCCGATGCCGGCCCACAGCAGCCCGCCCGAGAAGCCGAGCGAGCCAAGCGCGATGAGCGTGATGATGCCGATGAGGTCGGTCACGCGCTCGGCCACGACGATGGGGGCCGTGCGCGCGATGGGGACCGCGTGGATCTCGAACAGCACGACCGACTTGAAGACCTCGCCGACCTTCCCGGGGGTGACCGTGAGCACGAAGCCGGAGAGGAAGGTGAGGAAGCTGTCGGTCTTGGGGACCCCCTTGATGCCGAGACGCGCGAGGTAGAACTCCCACTTGAGGAAGCGAAGGCAGTAGTTGCCGAAGGCGAGCACGCACGCAGCACCGAACGACCACGCCGTGAAGTGCGCGAGGCTCTCGCCCAGCTTGCCGAGGCCGCTCCAGACCGCGTAGCCGCCGTAGAGGGCGACCGCGAGCACCATGGCGATGATGAGCTGCCGTAGGGCTTTCTTCATGGTCGGTTCGTGAGGGGCGGGCGACGGAGGCGCTTCCATACGCCGAGCCGTGCCGCGAGGTAAAGCGCGGCTCCGAGCAGGATCGCGCCGAGCGCGAGATAGAACGTCGACGGAGACGCCTCCCAGATGCCACGGGCGAGGCCGGAGTCGGGGCGGTGGACTACCTCGGACGTCGCCGTGGATGAGGGGAGGACCGTGACCATGCGCATCTAGGAATGTCGGAAGACGTCGACGCGAAGGAGCTCGGCGTGCGGCGCGGAGCGGAGGATGACGAGCGCGTCGCGCTGGGCGACCGTGAAGAGATCTCCTCGGTGGAGCGGAGTCTCCTCCGCGCCGTCCGACGCCGTGGCATCGCCGTCGAGCACGAGGATCATCGAGAGCACTCCCGCGCACGCGAAGCGTAGCTCGCCGTCGACCGCGATGCGCCGCGCGTGATGCCGCAGGACCGACCGCCGCGTCATCACGTTGAAGTCTCGAATGGCACCCGCGCTCAGAGTCGCGTGCACCGGATCGTCCCCCGCGAACGTGAACGGGGCGCTCCCCTGGCCGAGCGTCATTGCGGAGCCGTCCGCCATGCGAAGCGTCATCCCTTCGCCGTCCATCACCACGAGCGTGCGGTCGATCCCGAGGAACCGCGAGAACGGCCCCGCTACTTCGACGTGCGCCATGCTGACGCGCAGCTCGAAGGTGTCGAGGTCCGCGCCAGGAGGGAGCGTGAGCGCCTCGATCGTGGTGCCGCCGCCGTTCTTCCAGGGCATCGTACGAAAGGTCTCGGGGTCAAGCTTGGGCATCAGGCGGGCTCTCGCGAACGCTACCAGGCGAGGCGCCCACCAGGCGGATTGACTCGGAGTGCTTGCACGGCCGTTCGGCCAGCTCTACTGTACGCCGATCCGATCCGCTTTACGGCGAGCGATCGGGTGGGGCGCGGGGTGGCGTCAGCATGGGGGACTTTCCGTACGAGGAGCGACCCCCTGGCATGGACGAGAATGCCGACGGGAGGACTTATGCGCACTTGGATTCTGATGGGCGTTGCTACGTCGTTTGCCCTTGCGGTCGCAGGGTGTGGTGGGAGTAGCGCTCCGGCGCCGGGCGACGACGCGGATACGGGCACGAGCACCAACCACGAGGCCGGGAAGCCCGACGCAGGGAAGCGCGACACGGGGGCGGCGGACACGGGCAAGCCGGACGTGGGGACCGCGGACGCCGGTCACGACGCCACCATGGTGGCCGAGACAGGGGTTCCGGACGCGAGCGCCGATCACTCGGCGGCGATGGAATCCAGCGTGACCAAGGATGCTCCTGACGAAGACGCCGAGCATGACGCGGAGCATGACGCCGAGCACGACGCGAAGATGAGCACCACCGACGCCACCGACGCGCCCGCGGCACCGACCGCATGCACGACGACGGCGACCGGGCAGCTTCGTGGCTCCGCCATCGCGCTCACCTCCGATAGCAGCCGCCTCATCGTCGTCAACCGCGACGCTGGCAGCGTCACCGTCATGTCGATCGACTACACGCTGCCCAACGACCCCGCGTTGACGCAGGTCGCCGAGCTGACGGTGGGGAACGAGCCGTGGCAGGTGGTCATCGACGCTTGCAACGAGAACGCCTACGTCGTGCTGCGCAAGGACCAGAAGGTCGTCCAGATCAAGAACCTGATGACGACCCCCGTCGTTGGAAAGAGCGTGGCCGTTGGCTCCGAGCCGACCAGCCTCGCGCTGACACCGAACAACACCAAGCTCTTCGTCTCCAACTGGGTGGACGGGAACCTCTCGGTCATCGACCCGATCGCCATGGCCGTCACGTCGACGATCGACCTCAACGCGACCATCGCGGCAACGGGCTTCCTCGGTCCCGACGTCGCGGGCGCCCCGCGACCCGCCCTCGCGCACCCGCGCGGCATCGCCATCACGAACGACGGGGATGCCAACGACGCCAACGAGACCGTCTACGTCACCGAGTGGTTCGCCGTGCGCACCAAGCCGGAAGCCGCGGGCAACCCGCTGAACTCGGACACGGACTGGCAGGGGCTCCTTTATAAAATCCCGGTCGGCACCGGAACGCCGGTCGCGACCCCCATCAGCTTGCCGCCGGTCCAGAGCACCGGCTTCAAGGATGCGAACGGGAACGCCACGGGCTGCTTCCCCAACCAGGTCGCCTCGGTGACCCTCGAGAACGAAGGCACCGCCGGTAGCCCTCAGTACTACGCGTACGTGACGAGCACGTGCGCGTCCCCCGCGGGGCCGGTCGGCGTGTTCCAGTTCGGTTCGTGCCAGGTCAACGGCAATTGCAGCACGTTCGGCGTTACCTCGACGTGCGACCTGACGAAGGGGGTCTGCACGGGTAGCTGCACGACCGACGCGCAGTGCGGGGTCGGCTCGGTGGCTGGCGCATGCAACACGACGACAGGCGAGTGCGCGCCGTTCACGGCCAACGCAAAGACGACGACCCATCCTGCGGTGACGATCGTCAACCTCACGACGAGCGTGGGGGTGACGACCACCCTCGACACCTCCTTCACGACCACCACGGTGACACAGAGCGGCACGGCGTCGACTCGTATGCCGCTGCTGCCCACGGACATCGATTTCAGGCCGGGGTTCGCCTACATGGCCGCGGAGGGCGCCGATGGGCTGTTCCGATTGACCGTCGCCAACGGCGCGATCTCGGCGGTCGGTTCCGCCACCAACGACTTCATCGACCTCCACGTCGGTACGCCCGCCAACACCCGCTTGCCCATCGGAATCGCGATCAGCCAGAGCGCGACCAAGCCGGTCGCGTTCGTGGCGAACGACGGGACGCGCACTGTGACGGCGGTAAACCTCAGCGTGCAGGCAGTATCGGCGAGCACCACGAACGAGATCGCCTCCTCGGCCGCACCCGCTGCCGGCTCGGCGGCGGCTTCGGTCCTGAACGGCAAGCGGTTCTTCACGACCGGGCTCGGCCGGTGGTCGCTCAGCGGCGCCGCCTGGGGCTCGTGCGCTGCTTGCCACATCGACGGGCTCACCGACAACGTGACCTGGTATTTCGCTCGAGGCCCGCGCCAGACGACGAGCCTGGACGGAACCTTCGGGAAGAACCCGCCTGCCGGGACAGTCGATCAGCGCATCCTCAACTGGACCGCCGTCAACGACGAGATCGCGGACTTCGAGACCAACGTGCGCGGCATCTCCGGCGGCGTGGGTGCCATCGTCTCCACCGTCAGCTCGCCCCCTGCGACGACGGATCGCGTCAACCTGATCAGCTCGACGACGCCGCAATCCGCCCTCGAAGGATCGAGCGCGGTGACCGCCGCCGCTGGAGCCGTCACGAACTGGGCTGACATCACCAACTACGTCGCGCAGATCCGCTCACCACGCGCGGCCACTGCCAGCCTCTTCAGCGCCGCGGACATCAGCGCGGGGGCGGCGCTGTTCGCGTCCGCAACCTGCAACGGCTGCCACAGCGGCGAGAAGTGGACGATCTCGACGGTCTTCTACACGCCGTCGAACACGCCGAATGACGCGTTCGGCTCGACAGCGTCGACGTCGCTCTCCCTGACGAGCTGGAGCACCGGGCTGACCGGATTCCCCTCGACCTTGTTCCCTTCGACCGCGGCGAACGGCAAGCAGGACATGAGGTCCGGAGCTCCCACGGGCTTCGAGCAGCTCCAGTGCATCCTCCGACCGGTTGGAACGATCACGGCAAACGGCGCCACTCCCACGGGTGTGTCCCCGGCCGCGGTAGGGGTGCTGGAGGTGCGGCAGGACATGGCGACCGGGGCGCAGGGCGCCGGCGGCACGAACACCAACGACTTCACGACCGGGTACAACATCCCCTCGCTGCTCGGTCTTCAGGTCGGCGGACCCTACTTCCACGCCGGCAACGCGCGCTCGCTCGAGGAGATGTACAACAACGTGATCTTCGCGAAGCACTACGACGCTCTTGGCGCGGTATTCACGCCGACCGCGACGACCACGCGACAGCTCGTCGCGTACCTTCTCTCGATCGACGAGAGCACTACGGCACCCGCGCTCCCGACGGCCCCGAGCGCCGAAGGGGGCAACATCTGCCACTATCCGTGACAGGCGTCCGGGCAGCGGAAGACGGTGCGGCCGATGCAGGCCGTATCCTCTTCCGCCGGCGGCGGTAGCGCGCGGGCACGGAGCGGCGCGATGATCGTCAACTACGGCAAGACCTGGAGCTTCGCCCCGACGACGGTGGCGTACCCGGAAGACGCGGCGGAGATTGCCCGCCTCGTGCGGGGTGCCGCGAAGGTGCGCGCCATGGGCTCGCGCCACTCGTGGTCGCGAGGCATCGTCACGGGCGACACGCTCGTCTCTCTCGACAAGTTGAGCCGGGTGCTGGAGGTCGACAAGGCTGCGCTTCGGGTGAGAGCTCAGGCAGGCATCAAGCTGAAGGACCTCATCGCGCAGCTCGAGGCGCAGGGGCTGGCGCTCGCCAACCTGGGGTCGATCGTCGAGCAGTCGCTCGGCGGGGCCATGTCGACCGGCACCCACGGGACAGGCATCGGCTTTCAGTGCCTCGCCTCCCAGGTAGAGAGCCTGAAGCTGGTAGACGGAGACGGGAACGAGCGCGAGTACCGGCGCGGCGAGGAGGCATTCGATGCGGTCGCCGTGGGCCTTGGGTGCCACGGGATCGTCCACGAGATGACCTTGAACGTGGTCCCGAGCTTTCAGATGCTCGCGCTCACCGACGTGGTGAGCTTCGATGACCTCATCGCGAACCTCGACACGTACGTCCGTGGCTACGACCACTTCAAGCTCTGGTGGCTGGTCCCTGGCGATCGCGTCGTCATCTTCGCCAACAAGCGGACGGAGCGCCCTCGCGACGACAGCGACTTCAAGCGCTGGTTCAACGACGAGCTCATCTCCGTAGGCGTGTACCGCGCGCTCATCGCCCTCGGGAACCTCGACCGAAAGCGGTTCATCCCCGGCATCAACCGGCTGCTCACGGGGCTCGCGGGGAAGCGCTTCGAACGGACGTGCAAGAGCTACGTCGGCTTCTTGACCCCCGTTCCCCCCGTTCACCGCGAGGCCGAGTGGGCCTTCGACTACGCCGGCGCGAAGGAGCTACTGACAAGGTACCGCGCGCTGCTGTCGCACGACGGGCATGCGTACAGCTTCGTCCAGGAGGTGCGGTTCACCAAGGGGGACGGCTTCTGGCTCAGTCCCGGCTACCAGCGCGACTCGATCTGGCTCTCGATGTACAACATGGATTCGGACGAGCGCTGGAATGCCCAGCTCGATCGCTTCAACACCTTCGCCATGGCGAACGGGGGCCGTCCCCACTGGGGCAAAGAGGCGCGCCTCGACGCGGCGTACCTCGGCGCGCAGTTCCCGCGGCGAGCCGAGTTCCGTGAGCTCATGAGGTTGCACGACCCGCGGGAGAAATTCGTCAACGCGTGGGCCCGGTCGATCTTTGCGTGATGCGGGGTGGGAGACGTGAGGCGGCAGCTTTCCGCTTGCCTCGCCGCCCCGATGTGGCGACCGTCACGTCCATGAGCGCACGCGTGCGGTCGCGATTGATGCGACCTGGCAGAGGGCTTCCCGCGGCTGCGTTCGCCGTTCTCTCGCTGCTCCTCGTCGGGACGATGTGGGTCGTGCCGTACCTCGTCACCAACGACGGCCCCGAGTGGATCTTCGCCACGCACGCGGACAATCACTACGGCGATCCGGGCACTCTCTACCAAGAGGTCTTCGTCCCCTCATTCCAATATGCGGAACACGGATTCTCCGCGATCTACGACCCGTTGGATGCGTGGCTCGGCTGGCAGCGCGGCCTCCAGGTCGCCCTCAGCGTCACCGCGTTGTTCGTCGCGTGGGGTTTCGTCGCGCTCGTTTCTGCCCTTCACCCGCGGCGCTGGCCGCTTGGTTTCCTCGGATTTCCGCTGGCCCTTTCGTGGCACCTCTACATGGGGTTCTGGGCGTTCGTCGTCGCCACCGGCCTCGGCCTGTTCATCCTCGCGCTCCTCGTGCGTGCATCACGCGCCGCTTCTTCACGCGTTGGCTGGAAGCTGCGGGTGCTGGTTGCGTCGCTCTTGCTGCTCCAGGCTATGGCGCACGCGTTCGCCGCCGTTCTGACGGGGGGCGCGGTCCTCTTCGTCTCTGTCGCGTGCACGCGGCGCGGCAGGCGGTGGGTCGAGGCGGGGCTCGTGCTGCTCACAGGCATCCCCGCCGCGTGCGTCCTTGTCACCTGCGCGCTGGCCTCGACGGGCGCGAAGGACGCCGCCTTTCAGGACCGCTTCTTCCGTCTCCCTTGGCGCGTGGCGGCGTCAATCCTTCCGCAGACGATCGCGCCTGGCCCCTACGGTCGGGCGGTCGCGGTCGCCGTCGTGGTGGTCGCCGCGACGTTCGCAGCGGCTATGCGTCTCCGTCGGAGCGACACGGACGCTCGAGACCGCGGACTTATCCTCTGGGCGATCCTGCTCCTCATCGCCGCCGCGGTGGCGCCCCTCCATCTACCGGGCTGGCAGTGCTTCTCCCAGCGCTTCGTCCCGCTCGGCGTCATGCTCATCGTCAGCGTCCTTCCTCTCGAGCAGTTGCCGGACGCCACGCAAAGACTTCTCCCGCCGGCGCTCTTCGTCGTCGCGAGCCTGTGGGTGGGGCTCTCGTATCCGTTCCATCGGCGGCTCATGGAGCTCTGCCCCGACGCGATCGCCGGGCTTCTCGACTCCTCGGTGCACATGAAAGGCGAGGTGCTCGGGGTCGCATTGAGGATGGGCGAGCGCCGGGGGTACGACGCGACGAACGCGGAGGTCCCGCTGATGACGCCCCTCTTCCACATGCCGGCCGCGTACGAGGCCGCCCACGGCGGAGTGCCCGACCGCTTCTTTCTCAGCGGTCGTGGCCTCTATCCATTCGAGCTGCGTCCGCACGTGAGCGGGCGCGCGCGCCTCAACAGCGAACACTACTTGCCGCAAATCGACTCGATCGAGTTTCGTACCAACCTCGACTTTCGACGCGAGGTCGTGGGCGAGCTCGCGAGCTTCGGCATGTTCTACGACGAGGTAGCCGTCTTCGGTGCGCTACCGCAGGACCTCGAGATCTGGCGCGACCGCGGGTACGCGTACGATTGGTCCCAAGGGACGGCGATGATCGCCCACTTCGAGCCCTGCTCCATCGACGTGGTGACACCGGGCGCCGCCGCGACCCTGGGCGCCCCGGTGTTCGACGTGCGTGTCGGAAAGCTGGGGCTCTTGTCGGATGTCCACGTTCCGTCCGTGGAGGGGGGCGACGGCCTCGCTCATTTCTCACTCACCCCCGCGCCCTGCGGTGTCGTCTCGCTGCATGTCCGGTGGGAGCCGACGCATCCTGGCGAGCTCCGGTCCTGCCTCAACGCGAGCGTCGATGGCGATCTCGTGGCGAACATCACGCGAGAGAACCATCGCATCTGGTGCGACGCACGCTGATCCTCAGGGGGCTCGCGTCGAGTCGGCGAGCGTCGATCTCGTCAATCGCCTGGATTGAAGTTAATCGGGTAGACGACGGTCACCGTGCCCCCGTCGGGCGCAGGGAACGTCAGCTTGGCGAACGCGTCGACCACGCACGCGACGACGGCGGGGTCCGCTAGCCGTGGCGACGCGTTGCTAGGATCGACCGGAGCGGCCTCGGTAACCCGACCCTCCCGTGAGATCACGAACCGGACAGTCACCCGACCCGACAGCTTCCCGTCACGCGCGAGACCGCTCTCGTAACACCCACGCATGGCGCCAAAGTGCTGCCGAACGATGCGCTGGATGACCTCCGCCGGAAGACGTCCGTTCGTCGACGTCGCGCCCTGACGCAGCGAGGGGGCGGAGGCGAACCCAGCCCTGCCCGTTGCGAGATGATCTCCGACCAGGACGCCGCCGCGCGGGGGACCCGGGACCTGCGCATCGACCGGCAACCGTCCGAGGAAAGCGCCGTCCGGGCCTGGGCTCGCGCGTCGAACGACGAAGCTTGCAGACGGATAGCCGGCAAACGCCGCCGTCTGGAACGCGCTCTTCACGACGATGGCGCTGGTGCCGGCGTCGAAGACCAGGTTGACCTCGCCGGGAAATGCTTCGTTCGGATGGGCCGTCTTCCATTCCGCCCGCATCGCCTTGAGGCGCTCGAACAGGCCGTCGATGCGCATCATCCGATGGGCCTCCGTGATCGGCGTGACGTCACCGACAACATCTCGCCCAACGAGTACGTGCGTGCCGTCGACCACGACGACCGGCGCGTCGTTCATCGGGAGCACGTTGTCGGCGTAGGGGAGGGTCACGCTCGGCCATGGGGTAGCCGGCGGTACGAGCGAGGTCTTCGCGCATCCCAGCCCGGACCCGAGCGCGACCGCACTCACGAGAAGCGCGCCGCGCGACGTCCGCTCACACACCATCGGCGGAGACTACGTGGAAACAAGATGAGCGTCCCGTCCTCCACCGCGTCCGAGCCGCGATGACCCGCGCGGTCTTCCGTTAGCCCGTTGCCCCTTTCGCAGCCGGGTCCTGCTTGTAGAACCCTGCGAGCTGCTCGTAGAGCGCCGGGTGACGGTCCTTCATCGCGGCGGGCTTTCCGAAGAACATCTCGGTCACCACCGCGAAGAACTCGGACGGGTTGGTCGCGCCGTACGCGTCGATGTCGGAGTGTTTGCCGTGGCTCTCGTAGAGCGAGCTCGTCAGCTCCTCGAACTCCTCGGCGAGCACGTGCCCCCACGATCCGTAGCGCGAGCTGCGTCCGAGGTCAGGCACCCCGTTCATGTCGCCGTCCTCGCCGTCGAGCTGGTGGGCAAACTCGTGGAGCACGAGGTTGTGCGCGTTGTTCGTTCGTCCCGCGTCCGCCTTCACGTGGTCCCACGCGAGCACGACGGTCCCGCGCGACCATGACTCTCCGAGCCGGTCTTCATCCCCTTCGACGACGACGGCGCCGTCGTGCCGCTTCGCTCGAACACGGTACGCTGCGGGGTACACGAGGATCGACTCGACGTCGGGGTAGTAGGCCGTCTCCCGATGGAGCAGGAGGATGCACGCCTCGGCCGCGATCGTGACCTTCATCTCCTCCGTGAGCTCGAGGCCTCCGCAGCCCTCGAACGACTTCTCCGCGAGGAACACCTGCATGAGCCCCGCGAGCTCGGCTTGATCGGCGGCGTCGAACGACGCGAACGAGGCGACGTTCTTCTCGACGATCGCGCGCTGGGCGTCGGAGAGAGGCGTCTCGCGAAGCGCCGCTCGATGCGGGTGGGTGAGGAAGTCGAGCATGGCGGGGAGCGTAGTCTCGTTGCGCGCGATCTCGTCGACCTCCGCGCCGATGTCCTCGTGCTCGGCGGCGATCACCGCGAGGTATCCGCCAAGGTCCTCGCGTTCCGTGATGATCCCCTCGAGATCTCCGCCAAGCTGCCCGTGCTCGGCGGCGACCTCAACGGGGTATTCGCCAAGCTGCTCGTGCTCGGCGGTGATCTCGGCGAGGTATCCGCCACGCCGCTCGCGTTCGGCGGTGACCACGAGGAGGCCTCCGCCACGCTGCTCGTGTTCGGCCGTGATCGCGAGGAGTCCTCCGCCAAGCTGCTCGTGCTCGGCGGTGATCGCGACGAGGTGTCCGCCAAGCTCCTCGCGTTCGGCGGCGGGCGCACCGCGGTCTCCGCCAAGCTCCTCGCGACCAGCCTCAAGGTCGTTCCGGCGTCCGCCAACGTTGCCTCGCTCGCCCACGATCCCCGCATGCTTTCCGCCATTGGTCGCAACAAGCCTCCGGCCCTTCTCGCTCTCTCCGCCAAGCTCGACGAATTCGCCCGCGAACGTACCGCCTCGCCGCCCGAACGGCGCTCCCGTGGCGGATTCTGCTCGACGAAGCCTTCGAATCGGTCGAGTCTTGGCGGGTCGCTCCGTACGATCCCTCGAAAGCTTTCCGAGGTCGCGCGGTCACGGCGCACCACACCCGCCACCGGTCCCCCGCATGTCCACTTCGATCCCCTATCTCTTCGCTCGCGCACGCCAGCTCCTCGCGATGAACCAGAAGGAGCTCGCGCCCTTCCTCGGAACCTCCGAGAGGACGCTTCAGCGGTTCGAAGCGGAGCGTGCACGTCCGTCCCCCGAGCAATTTCACAAGCTCGCGGACGCGGTTCGACCGCATGACGCCGCGATCGCGGACGCGCTCGACCGCTGGGCGCCTCGACCTCCGCCCCCTCCGCCGCCTGTCGTCGTGCTCGCGCCTGAACCGGAGCCGCCCCCGCCGCCCGCTCCTCCGCCCGAGGTCGTCGTCGCGCCCCTTCCGCCCGAGCCACCGCCGCTCCCGGCGCACGTGCTCGTCGACTCGGTCGTGTGCGCCGCCGCCGAAGTGATGGCGGTCGCGCCCCAGACGCTGCGCCCGCTGCTCCTCGCGGCGTTCGCGCGTGCTCACGAAGCGAGGCTCACGGCGGCGGAGGTCGTTGCGGTCCTGGAGCTCTACAAGATTACGACGCTCTGACAGACGACGCCGGACGTCTACGGGGAAGCCATCGCCTGCTCGGTGGCCACGACGTCGCGAGCCGCCGCCTCGAGGAGAGCCGTCGACGCGGCGTCGACACCCGAAGCCGAACCGTCGAGGGTCGTGGGATCGACGCCGTACATCGTCCCGACCATGACGCACGCCGCGAGGAACGTCCCTGGAACGGACGGATGAATCTGATCGGGCCCGTAGAGCTGCATGAAGAGCGACGTCGCCGCGAGCGGGTCCTGCCCCGCTGCCGTCTCCTGGTCGTGGATGGCCTCGAACGCGAGCCCCACCGGTGCAATCAGCACCGGGTGCCCGGCCGTCACGATGGCTTGCGCCATCTGGCGATAGCCCGTCTCGAGGAGCCCTTGCATCGTCGGATAGTCGGGATAGATGGTCGGATTGTTCGGGTCGCCGTTCGGGTATCCCCACGTCATGTAAAGGACGGACGTCGCCCCCGTCGCGGCGACGTAGCTGGAGAGAGGGACGACGGCCGACATCGACGCGGCGCGCTCGGGGTTCGAGAGGTCGAAGCCGGGGATCTCGCTCTGTTCCTGAAGCACGACGTGGTTCCACGCGGCTTTGCCCCCCGCGTCGTAGACGCCGAGCAGGGTCTGAAGCTCGGGATTGGCGCCCGTCCCCTGCGCGTCGGCGAGGTGCTGGACGAGCGTGTACCCGCCGTACGCGGACGAGGCGACGTAGGGGGCGACGTGCTCGGGGTCTATCGGCGTCGCGAGCGTGGCGTAGGTGCCCGGCAGGTCGTTCACGTAGGTGAAGCTGTTGCCGACGAACAGCGTGCGCTCATCGGGAGCCGGGCGAACTGCGTCGCCCGAGTCGCCCGAGTCGCGTGAGGCGTCGGCGTGTGCAGCGACATCGAAGGCGGTGTCGGAGGTCGCATCGAGACGCGAGGCATCGAGCGGCTTGCCCGTGGGCTCGGCGTCGACGACGCTCGTCCGAGCGCCTGCGTCATCCGCTTCCGTGCCGAAATCGAGCCCGTCCACCGGCGACGGGGCGTTGCTACGCCCGCACGCCGTGCTCGCGAGAGCCGATGCGACCGCACACGCGAGGAACAGTCTCATGAAGGGGAGGATACGACGCGCGCGGCCACGCACAAGTGAGCGACGGGCATCGTCAACGTCCCCCGACCGCCTTCGCGAGCGCACCGTGAACGAGCGCATGCGCGGCCTCGATGCGGCTCTCCGGGTCCTCGATGTGGGCCGTCCTGGCGCGCAGATCGATCGGCTCGAGCACCGTTATCGAGATGGGGACCGGGTTCGGCACGAGGAGGCAGAGCGCCGCGACCGCGAGCCAGTAGCCAGGGCGTAGAGGCAGACGATGTCGGCGATGCCGATGCCGCCGTGGTTGCCGACGAAGAGGCATTGCGCCGCGGGGACGCGCTCTGCCCCGTCGAACCGAAGGCGAAACCAGACGGCGCAAACGGGCCGCAAGATACGGCTGAAGAAGCGCACGAAGCCGGGGCTGTAGCCGCGATCGAGCTGGGTCTCCGGCGAAGGGCTCACGGCTGCCACAATCACATCGTCGGACGTCCCGGGCGGTCGATCAAGCGCGTGCGTGCGCCCACGCCTTCAGTTGCCGACGCCGAAGCGAAACGGAAAGCTGCCGATATTCGTGGGCGTGTCGCTCGCAGGGAACGACCAGCTCGCGATCTGGCGAACGATGCACCCCTCGACTCTCGGGCTGTTCAGCGTCTCCGCGATGATCTTCGCGTTGGCGACGGCTCCGTGCACGTCGATGTCCCACGAGGTCGTCACTCCGCCTCGCAGGCTCGGGTCGTTCCGCGCCTCGCTCTCGTAGCACGCGCGGAGCGCCCCTTCGTGAGACTTCACCACCGCGCGTATCTGTCCTTCCGACAGCCCACCGTGGCCATCCCCGGTCGGCGGACCCGGCACCTGCGCGTCCACGCGAAGCCGACCTAGGGCTCCCTGCGGGTACGCGCGGACGAGGAAGCTCACGTTCGGGTATCCCGCGAACGCCGCCGTCTGGAACACGCTCTTCACGAGGACGGCGGGAGTGTCGTCTCCGATGGCGAGCACGATCTCGCCCGAGAACGGGGCGCCGCCTGCGTGCGCAGCTTTCCACGCCTCGCGTCGCGCGTTGAGCGCCTGAAACTGGCCGTCGACGCGCATCATGCGGCGCGTGGAGAGGATGTGTGCCGCGTCCCCGACGGGTTGGCCATCGAGCCGTATGGCGCTGCCGACGACCGAGACGACGGGAGCGTCGACGAGCGTGCCTATAGCCGCGTTCGCAGCCCACGGGAGCGTGACGCCTGGCAGCGGGTCGCTCGGTGCCGCGGGAGACGCAGCGAGTCGGGAGGGCTCGAACGCGACGAGCCCCCCGAGCAACGCGAGCGCCAAAAGGGCCCGCGGGGTAGGGGGGCTCCGAAGCATCGCGCGTTACTTCTTCTTCGCCGCCTTCTTTGCGGCCTTCTTCGCCGCCTTCTTTGCCGGCTTCTTCGCCTTCTCCCACACGCCGAAGCTCGCCCCCGTCGGATCGATGAAGATCCCGATGGCCCCCATGTTGCCGATCTCCTGGAACGGCAACACGATCTTCGCGCCCGCCTTCTCGGCCTTGGCGATCGTCTTCTTCACGCTGTCGACCTCGGCATAGACGAGCCAGGCGTTCGGCTGCCCCGGCATCATCCCCTTCTGGATGCCGCCGCCGGTGGTCTTGCTCCCCGTGTCGACGAGCGTGTAGTTCCCCATCTCGGGGCCGAGCTGGTTCAACTTCCAATCGAAGATCTTCTTGTAGAACTTCTTCGCGGCCGCGACGTCGTTGGTCGACAGCTCCATATGCACGAACGGATTCCCCATGGCGTACTCCTCCAATGAGCCGCGAGCATACGCCGCTTTGACACCGCCGGGCTGTCATGCGACACCCGCCTCTCCGTGAACGACGGCCCCAGAGCTCCCGACGACAAGACCTCGCCTTCGGCGCTAGCGACCGCGGCCGCGCCGGCTCACCCGCCGCTCTCCGACGTCGAGCTGCTCGAACGCGCGGCGGAGGCGAACCGCGCCCTTCACGAAGCGATCGCGGAGCGGGTGATTGGCCAGCGCGACGTCATCGAGCTGATGCTCGTGGCGCTCCTCGCGCGCGGCCATGCCCTCCTCGTCGGGGTGCCCGGCCTCGCCAAGACTCTGCTCGTCGCGTCCCTCGCGGAGGCGCTCGATCTTGGCTTCGGCCGCGTGCAGTTCACACCCGACCTGCTCCCCGCCGACATCACCGGCACCGACGTGCTCCACGAAGAGGAAGAGCCCACCGGCAACGTGCGTCGCCGCGTCCGCTTCCTCGCGGGGCCGATCTTCCACAACTTGATCCTTGCGGACGAGATCAACCGCACGCCGCCGAAGACGCAGGCCGCACTTCTTCAGGCGATGCAGGAGCGGCGCGTGACGGTCGGTACGACGACGCACCGCTTGCCCGACCCGTTCCAGGTCTTCGCGACG
>Ga0302279_10004044_pt1 | contig 17663 bp, 10 predicted proteins | sample III_Bog_N3_3_FD_194541 | JGI IMG/M metagenome (GOLD analysis project Ga0302279, IMG submission 194541) | Peat permafrost microbial communities from Stordalen Mire near Abisko, Sweden - III_Bog_N3_3 | ecosystem: Environmental > Terrestrial > Soil > Wetlands > Peat | place: Sweden: Abisko...
AGGGTCCGGGGCGGTTGGGACAAATGGAGTTCGCTGGTCCCACGGCATTCGCATTGAAATTCTGATGCCAGACTGTGCGAGCTCCGGGCAGAACGAGACGTTGGCCTTGCTCCGGTTTAGTTTTCCGGAGAAAGAACGGACCTTGTTTTTCGGAGGGAGAAGGGGCATTCATGCCCCTGCAACCCCGCCCTCGATGACGTGGCTTTAGCCTCGGGTCTCGCGATCCCTATCAAAGAAACATCCGCGCCTGAAGGCGAATCTCTGCGCAGCCCTTTTCAGGGGCATGAATGCCCCTGCTCCCTCCGAACACTGGGTCCCTCAGGCTCAGGCTCGACCGCCGTCAGTGAATCAGATTCCGGCTCGGCTGCTTCTTCTTCGGGTGCTGCCAGCTCAGCGGTTCCCGTGAGAGCATCGATGCGATAGCCGGCGGCTTCGGCTGTGGCCAGGGCTGCGTCCACGGAGGCGCCCATGCGGGCGATGGCGGCGCGATCGAGAACCGGCTCGCCGGCCAGGCGCAGCAGTGAAGGCATCTGCATCCACCAGAGCAGCTCTTCATACGGCTCACGGACCAGGTAGGCGTGGCCGCCGGCCTCATGCGCGCCGGTGAGCCAGCGGACGTCGGGGTCGAGCCAGAGATTGGGCGCGAGGACAGCGCGGGCCTCGGTCGTTCGCGGTTCGGCGCCAGGTGCGGGCACAACGGTCATTGTCGCCGACGCGGCGGCTTGGTTCGTTGCGGAGGACGCATTCGGCTGTGCAGGGGCTAAAGCCCCAGGTTCAACTGGCTCCTCTTTCGGCACGACTGAAGTCATGCCCTGATACAAGGCGGGAGTCGAGTCGAACGCTTCTGCCGGTAGATCTTCCGGGGCTCGACCTTCAGCGTTGCCCACGCCGGCCTCGGTGAGCAGCACGACCTTGATGCGGGCCGCAACGCGCCAGCCTTCCTCGTCTTCAAAGCCCAGAGCGGTCAAGGCACGGGCAAACGGCTCGCGCAGGCGCAGGCGGTCAAAGAGGTCGAGCGCGGTCTGCTGCGGGGTTTCGGGGTCGATGGACTCGGCCAGAAGCTCAAGCAGGCACCAGCCCAGCAGCGGGCCCCAGACGGCGGTGGCGGTGAACTGCGGGCTGGGGCTGGGCAGCACGCGGCGCGCCGCAGCGCTCCAGGGGCGTGCGAATGCGGCCTCGACGATGGGCAGGCGCATGGCCGCGGCCATCCGCTCGCGGAAGGCGGGTTCAAGCAGCGCCGGGCCGGTTGGCTGCGCGGGCACGGCGCGATGGTCTTTTTCAGCGAGTGCCAGGTATGCCGTTTGCGCGGCGCGTAGAAAGCCGTCGCAGCGGCGCCAGGCGAGATCGAAGAACTCCTTGCGCTCGGCGGTGAGCCTTTTATCTTTTCCATCGGGCGTGGTGCGGGGATGCTCGGCAAGGTCGGCGAGCAGACGCACCACACCGGCATCGAGCGCCAGGCGCAGCGCATTGTGGACGGGCTCGAGCTCGAGATTGACGAGCGCGTCGTCAAGCGAGGCAACACCGCGGCCGTTGAGCTGATCGCAGAGCCGATCCCAGGGCTGGGTGGCCGTCGCGCGCAGCTCGCGCCAGTCGAGAAAGACATGGCACTGGTAGGCGTGCAGATCGACCGTGAGGCCCTGCTCACCAAGCTGGCCGGCGCGGCGCAGGTATTCGAGGCCGGTGAGCGAGTCGCGGAAGGCGAGAATGGCGGACCGGTCTTCGCTCAAGCCCAACCCCTCGCGCAGCCGCTGCTGGCGCAGGTGGCCGGCGGCCTTGTCGGCATAGGCCGCAGAGAAATCGATGGTTCCCCGCGTTGCGCCGTAGCGGTTGTTGTAGATAACCAGGGCGCGCTCGATGCCATTGCGGTTGGAGTAGGCGAAGACATTCTCGTCTACACGGCCGCCATCCTGATAAAAGTCGTACATCAGGAAGTTGGCGCTCTCGGCAAACAGCCAGCGGCGTTTGAGCAGCGGCGCAACCTCGCGGTCGTGGCGCTCCACGAGCCATGGATTGGGCGTCTCGTCGTAGCGCGGACGCCGGTACTCCATGCCGTACTTCTCGGTGAACCCCTCCACCTGGCCGTGGCCGAACATGGGCAGGCCGGGCAGCGTGGCCATGAGCACGGCAACGCCGAAGCCCTTGTCGCCGGTGCCGAACTGGTCGACCGCGGTGCGCTCATCCGGATTGCTCATGAAGTTCACATAGCGCTTCATGATGTCGGGATCGAACTCGAGAGTGTTCTTGATCACCGCGCGGTACTTGGCGTTTTCCTCGTCGCGCATCATCACCATGAAGGCCGAATTGTAGACCCGATGCATGCCCAGGGTGCGGACAAAGTAGCCCTCCATGAGCCAGAAGGCCTCGGCCAGCAGCAGTGTGCCGGGCACTTCCGCGGCCACCCGATCGACAACCTCGCGCCAGAACTCGTGCGGCATGGCGCGGTCGAACTCGGCATCGCTCATGGCGTATTCGGCGCGCGAGGGGATGGCGCCGCTTGAGCCAGGCCCCGGAAACCAGAGGCGATGGAAGTGGCGCTTGGCCAGGGTCATCGCGGCATCGAAGCGGATGACGGGAAAAAGCCGCGCCACATGCAGGATGGTCTGGATGACCTGCTCGCGCACGGCCGGGTTCAGGTAGTCGAGCTGCGCCGTGTCGTTCCACGGGAAGCTGGTGCCGTCGTTGCCGTGATAGATGTAGCGCGTCTCGCCCGAATAGCGGTCACGGCGGCGGAAGACAACCGCGGCGTCGGTCTGCTCGAAGTAGTGGTCGTCGATCTTGATCTCCACGCGGCCGTCGTGGGAGAGATCGGGGCCGTTGAAGCTGTACGCGGGATAGGGCGAATCGCTGCGGGAGATGAACCACTCGGGATGCTCGATGACCCAGGGCGAGTCGATGCCCATGTGGTTGGGCACCATGTCGCTGGCCAGGCGCACGCCGTGGCGATAGGCGCGGTCGCGCAGGTTTACGTAGGCCGATTCGCCGCCCAGATCCTCGGCAATGGTGTAGTCGAAGAGCGAGTAAGCCGAGGCCACGGCGTCGGCGTTGCCGCAGAGCTGCTTGATGGTCTGCGAGGCGCGGCTGCGCTCCCACACGCCGATCAGCCACAGCGAGTTCATGCCGCGGTCGGCAAGCAGCGCCAGCTCCTCGTCGGGAATCTGGTCCAGGCGATGGATGTTGCGGCCATATTGCCGGCTGAGCTGCGCCAGCCACACGTAAGTGCTCTTGGCGATGAGCACGGTGTTCGGCATCCATGCCGTGTCGGGCGAGAATTTTTCGTACTCGTGGGCCGGATCGCCGAAGGTGGGCACTTCGGCGTGGCTGACAATGGAGGGCCACTGCTGCTCGCCATGCTCACGATGGCGCGCCGCGGCTGCGCGGGCGGCGGCCTCGGCTTTGGCCTGCGCCGCCGGATCGGGCGGGTTGTACAGGGCCCAGATGGCCAGCTCTTCCTCGTGCAGAATTTCGCCGGCCAGCAGCAGAAAGCGCTCGATGCTTTCGCCGAGCAGCGGCTTCCACAGCTTGCGGATTAGCGCCAACTGGTCGCTGAGCGAGGTGGGCGAGTCGACCGCCGGCCTGCGCAGCAGCTCCAGCAGGCTCACCGCGGTTGCGCCCTCCAGCGGAACCAGCGGCCGGGTGGCAAAATACTCCGGCAGTTGCCTGGTGAGCTGGCGATAAACGGTCTTTTCGGCCAGCGATTTTTCTGCGAACAGCTCTTCAAACGGCCGGAAAGCCTGGTTGCGATTGGCCGTCCACAGCAGCAGCAATTCCTCGAGCGCGGCGGCGCGATGCGGTGTGCCTTCGGTCACGCCGGCGAGCCACTGCCCCGGCGTTTCCTCGCCGCGCATCACACTCTGGCCGGGAAACTGCTCCACAAAAGCGAGCAGCAGCTTGTCCAGTTGCTCCGCGCCAACCTGGGCGGAGAACCAGTCGAGCGCGCTGGTCATCACCTCAGGGTCGAACTGCTCGCGGTAACGCGCCATCACCGCGTGGGTGGCCTCGTCAATCAGGCCCATGGCGAAAAGCTGGCCGGCGTGCACGGCCAGCTCCGGGTGCCGGGCAGCATCGCGGACCGTGTTGATGCGATGCGCAAAGGCGCGGCAGGCTGCCATGTCGGCAAAGACAACGTTCCCGGTGTAGGAGAACAGCGTCTCCGTAAACTGGTAGCGTTCCCTGGCGTGCCGCGAAACGTGAAATTCCATCATAGGAAGCTTGCTCCCAAACTCGTTCAGATGCTCAAAACGCAGATGCCGCAGCTCAAGGCGATCCCCGGCCATGCAGGCCGGCTCAACCCCACTCCGGACCGGAACGCGGCCAAAGGGTAAAAGTAACACCACGGGCGGCCCTGGCGCTTGAGCCTGTCATTTCGCCTGCACCTTCAGCGGCCCGGATATGGGCGGCCTGCGAGACCCTATACTTTTTAAAAGCCCTGCACGCTTGCCGAGAGACTCGAAGCCTTTTTAGATGCCGAATCCGCCCCAACCCGATCCTGACACCGACTCGCTGCCCGAGCGCACCGCGCAGCGCTCCATTGCCTACCTGGCAAGCACCTATCCAACGCTGTCGATGACCTTCGTCCTGCGAGAGGTGCGCGGCCTGCGGGCGCTTGGATTCCGCATTGAGACCGCGTCCATCAATCCCGCTGACCGGCCGCATGAGCAGCTGACGAGCGCCGAGCGGGAGGAAGCCGCACGAACCTATTGCGTCAAGTCGGACGGATTTGCGGGCGCGCTGGCCGCGCATGGAAAGACACTGGCCCTCAACTTTGCGGGTTACTGGCGCGGCGCCGCGCTTGCCCTCCGCCTGGGGGGAACGGACCCCGCGCGGCTGCTGCTGCACTGGATGTACCTTACCGAGGCGCTCATGGTGGGCCAGTGGATGCGACGCAACAAGCAGCGCCATCTGCACGTGCATCTGGCGTCGCAGGCGGCCACAGTGGGGCTGTTGGTTCAGAGCGTGTTCCCCGTCGGCTATTCGCTCACCGTGCACGGCCCCGACGAGTTCTACGATGTGCTCGGGCAGCATTTGGCACGGAAGATTGCCGCTGCGGATTTCATGGTGTGCATCAGCAGCTATGCGCGGAGCCAGCTGATGAATCTCTCCTCGCACCAGCACTGGAGCAAGCTGTTTGTGGTGCCCCTGGGCGTGGATCCCGCGCTGTTTTCTCCGCAGCCCGCGCGCCCTGCCAGCGAGCCGTTTCAGATTCTTTGCGTCGGCCGGCTCACACCGGCCAAAGGCCAGCATGTCCTGCTCGATGCGGTCGACCGGCTTGCCGCTGCTGGCCGCCGCGTGCATTTGCACGTTGTGGGCGGCGGCCCCGACGAAGCATCGCTGCGCACGCATGCAGCCCGGCTTGCCCATCCCGAATGCATTGCGTTTGAGGGCGCGGTCAACCAGGACGACATCCGCACCCTCTACGCCCAGGCGGACGCATTCTGCCTGGCGAGCTTTGCCGAGGGCGTGCCGGTGGTGCTGATGGAAGCCATGGCAATGGGCATTCCGTGCGTCTCGACGACAATTGCGGGGATTCCGGAACTGATCCGCAATGGGATCGACGGACTGCTCGTTGCTCCTGGCGATCACGTTGTGCTGGCGAATGCGTTGGCAATGCTCATTGACGACAACGGCCTGCGCGAGCGGTTGGCGGGCAGCGGGCGCGCACGTGTTCTTGAGCGCTACAACCTGGCGCATAATCTGGAAGCGCTGGCAGCGCTATTCTCCGCACACGTTGCGTCCTGAACGGGCTGCCCGGTTTGGATTGTCACGTGGTCAGGCCAGGCGCGGGCTCCGCTGCAGCCGCTTCGCAAACTCCAACCAAACGCCTTTCAGCCCGAAGACGAAGTAACATTCCGCAGTAAGCATTGCAATGCCCAGTGCGGCCGCAGCGCCCACCATCGCCAATGACCGCTGCATCGCAAAGTGCAGTAACTCCATGCAGACCGGCAGCGACACCAGCATGACCAACCCCAGCTTGAGCACCGGAACCAACGTGATGGATGGATCGCGATCGAAGAGCTTTCTGTTCTCGATATAGATAAAGCCCATCTGCGCCACCTCAGAAACGAGCCAAACCCACATGAAGCCGATCAGGCCGTACCTGATGGTGAACGGCAGGCTCACTGCGATCATGAGGATATTGCCGAAAAACACAATGATCGAAAGCCGCTTGTGCGTGTTGGTGGAGAACTGGAAGAACTGCTTGTGGTCGCGCATGCTCATGGCAGCCGAGATCAGCGCCATGAGCGCATAGATATGCAGATCAAAAAGCAACGGACGGTGCAGCCAGACGCGCACAAGGATAGGCGCGAGCAGATAGGCGCCGAGATTGGCCACGGGGATTCCTGCAAAGACAATCTTCTCCGAGTGATGGAAGATAGAAAGCATCTTCTTCATGTCGCGGGTGGCAAAGCTGAATGTAACTTCCGGCGCGACGGCATTGGTGATGGGACTTAGGAACTGGCGGGCGCTGGAAAGGATGGTTCGGCTGGTACTGAATAACACGACAGCGGAGGGGCCAAGAATCCACTGCAGCATATTTACCGGAACCTGAAAGACAAGGAACTGCTGGGCAAAGATCATGGCAAACATGCCGCTGGGCTTGAGCGTAGCTTTGGCCGTAACCCAGTTGGCGCCCACGAGCCCCATGGGCAACCCACCGAGTTTCGCTTTGAGATCGACAATCGACAGCGCGGTGATTACGACGACGGTAATCAGCTGTCCCAGCGCGAGGACCGGGAACGGCATGTGAAACAGTACCAGGGCGAAGCATGCACAGGTTGCCCCGAAGGCGCGAGCATTGCCCCAGGAGATACCGCGGTGTGTTTTTTCGACAACCATGAAGAGGCCGTTGTAGTAGCCGGCGAGGATGTTGACCATCATCTGCAAGCCGAGGAAAAACGCGGTCCACGCCACATCTGCCGTGGAGATTGTGGACAGGTGCAGCAGTCTCGCCAGCGGAAACAAAAAGACAGTCGAGGTGAGCGCAACCCCGATCGCGATCATGCACAACAGCAGCGCCAGGGTGCTGGCCTGGAGCTCGCGGTACTCGCGCATCTGCTGCCGCTTGTGCAGCATGGTGAGCTCGTTGCTCGCAAAGGTCGTGATTCCGAAGTTCAACGTGGCCAGGTAACTCAAGGTGCCGGAAAGGACGATCCACTCGCCGTACATGGTGACGCCGTAGGAATGGAGGAATGCGGGCGGCAGCAGCAACTGCGTTGCCACCGTCAGCCCCATGCTCGTAACCAATGCGCCAAACATCTTGAGGATTCGCTGAATCATTGTCACCTGAGATAGAGCGGAGTTACTTGCGTCTATTGCGGCCGGGCTTCGTGAGCAACATGATCGACTACGTCCAGCGCCTTCTTGGCAGTAACTTCATAGTTGAATAACTCATCGAAGCAGCGGCGGCTGTTCAGTCGGAACTCATCCCGCTCGTGCTTGCTGAGCGCCTGCCAGCGCTCGAGACTGCTTCGCGCTCCCTCCACCGTGTCGTCGCAGACCAGGCCGGCCCCATAGTTGGCGACCTCACGCCAGATGTTCACCTTATTGGAGATGATGACGGGCAGGCTGCATGCCATGGCCTCGGCAACCACAATGCCGAAGTTCTCCTGGTGCGAGGGCAGAACAAAGACCTCGGCAGCCGCAAGCGCGCCCCACTTAAGCGTGCCCTGGAGCATCCCGGTCCAGGTGATCTTGTCGCTTACGCCAAGGCGCGCCGCGAGCGCCTCAAGCTGCTCGCGCAATCCGACTTGATCCGGCCCGGCAATCACCAGTCGCCAATCCGGGTCGCGCGCCAACGAACCGGCAAACGCCTCGATCAGGATATCTGTTCCTTTCTTTGGGTGAATTCTGCCGATTGAAATAGCCAGCCGCTTGCCGCGAAGCGCCGGCCATTGCGTCAGAAACTCCTCCGCGGCAACCTGGCAATCGCAATCGGGACCAAAGATGCCATACGGTACGACTGTTTCACGCACCTGGTAGCCCGGAAACGACTGCCGGGCGAGGATCTTCTCCTCCTCGCACGTGAACATCACGGTGTTGGCGTTGCGCAGGATCCGCTGCAGGAACAGATGCCAGTAGATGGATTTCTTGACGTGCTTGAGGGGGAAGTTGCGCTTGAAATAAGGGTCAAGCATGCCATGCGTGAAAACGCCGTAAGGTGTTCTGGTGCCCGCGAGGGCACGGTACGCAGCCAGCGTGTTGTACTGCCAGATGCAGTTGATAAACACTACGTCGTAACTGGCGATGTGCTGCTTGAACCATGCCGCGGCACGCGGAGCGTAGCCGAAAATTCCCCAGCCCGGTCCCAGGGCGAACACGGGCGCGGGGAACTTGTATTGCGCAATGGACGCGGGCGAATCCAATGAAGCGACATGCACCTCGTGGCCTCCCATGCGATAAATCTGGCACAGCTGCCTGAGCCCCTCCGCAGGGCCGCCGGTGGCCGGATTCACCGATGGGATTACGTGCAGGATTCTCATGCGTGAGCCCCACGGCGGATGTTATGCGCGCATGCTGAGGCGAGCAACGACGGCGCTAACTCACTCGTCGCGGTTGTATCGCGATGATATGCAGGAGATAGCCTGATGGGGAGTGAGTTACTCACCTTTGCTTTCCCTCTCGTGTAGTACCCTGAGCGGATTTCCCGCGCAGACCATCCTGGGCGGAACATCCTTGAGGGCCACGCTGCATGCGCCCACGACGGCGCCGTGACCTACAGTTACACCGGGCCCGATAAAAACATGCGCCGCAACCCATGCCTCCGACTCAACGCGGATTGGCTCTGCAATGATATGGAATGCCGGGTGTGTGAAATCGTGCGATCCAGTGCAGAGGTAGGAGTGCTGGGAGACGACCGCGTGCTCTCCGATTGTGATTTCACCCAGCGTATACAGAGTTACTTGATCGCCGACCCAGCTCCGGTCTCCGATGCTCAACTTCCAGGGGTAAGTGACCGTGACGGAGGGCCGGATAAGTACACCCTTGCCGATGCGGGCGCCGAATGCGCGGAGGAGAAAGCGGCGCCAGCCATAACATATCTGCGGCGAGGGATGGAACAAGAGCGCCTCCACCAGCCACCAGAGCTGCACAAACCATGCCGGCCGTCCGCGAAAGCCGGACGGCACGCGAGCCTGAGAAAGGTCCTGGATGCGCTCGACCATGTTAGCTTGCCTCGTGGAACTGCATGTTATGACGGCTGAGCAGCTCGCGATAGATTGAATCCACGTGATCGCCATACGTGTCCCATCCACCTAATTGCTTGACCCGGGCCAGAGCCGCTGTCGCCATCTGATCGCGCATGGCGGAGTTATCCATCATCCACTCGATCTTCTCGCGGATTGCCTCCGGGCTGCGGATGGGAACGATAAAACCCTCCACCGAGTCTGTAAACAGATCCTCAGCGCCGGTGTTGGTGGTCGCAATCACCGGCAGACCGCAGGCCATGGCCTGGGCCTGCACCAGGGCCAGGCCCTCTTCCACTGAAGCTAACACCAGCACCGACGCCTGCGAATAGAGTTTCCATAACTCCGTCCGCGCAGATACCCCTTTGTAAGTGAACACGCCCTTGTACCGGTCGAGCAGCGGACGCATGCGCTCGTCGATCTCACCAACGAGCCACAGCTCACACTGCTGCTTGCTTACCAGCGGCTCGACGGCCTGCAACAGGTAGCCGATGCCCTTGCGCACCGTGATCTGACCCACATAAATAACACGAAATACCTGGTCCTGCTTGGGAGCCGGGTGAAACTCCTTGAGATTGACTCCGTACGGAGTGACAAAGACCCGCTCCGCTGCGATGCCCTGCGCGAGAAACGACCTGCGCGCGAACTGCGAGGGAACAGTAACCGCGTGGGCTTCCTCGTACTCGGCGACGCAGCGTTCCACGCGATCGGGCGCGAACTGCGGGGGCGGAACGTTCCATATCTTGTATTCGTCGAACAGAATCTCGCGCTGGCTGACGATGTGAGAGCAGCCGCGGTCGCATATCCACAGCTTCCCGGCATCCTTCACGCCGCGGCCTGCGACGGGGCCCACGCCGTCCAGCGCGTGGAAGACATCGGTCCACCCCAGATCGAGCGAACGCGCCAGCCAGCGGGCCAGATCCTTGAGCAGCAGTTCGTCGAGCCAATAGAGATGGGCCGCCATGCCCATGCGCCCGCCAACGGCAAAGGGGATGCGCAGGATGGGATGCGTGCTGGCCCACGGCCGCAGATCGGCGTCGACACGGCTGCGGGGATTGCTGGTGAAGAGCGCAAGCCGATGGCGCAGCCGCAGGATCTGGCGCGCCAGGTCGAAGTGGTGAAACCTGCCGATGGTGAACACGGAGACATTCATCGGCGGCGTTGCTCCACGGCGGGCGAGCTGGTCGGATTGGGGGCGGTCTGCATCGTTGCGTGTGTCCAGGTCTGCTGTCCGGTCGAAGGGTTGCGGTGATCTCAGCTTAGCGGCTTGCGAGCACCTGTCGCCAGGATTGTTCAATTGCTCGCGCGACAACCGCGTGCCCGCGCGCGTTGAAGTGAATGCCATTGTCGAGCGTGATGTCTTGAGCGGTATATGGAAGCTCGGCTGCGGTCAGATCGAAGATGGGTAGGTCATGCGCATCGGCCCATGCCTTGAAGACGTTCTCAGCGGCGCTCGCCGGCTGGGGAATATCTCTTCGGAACGGAACGTATGCGATGGCCATTCTGGCCCCCTGCGCAGCGGCCAGCTGCCGAATCTGGTCGAGATCGGCAAGGTTTTCGCGTGTGATCTGCTGGGCACTCGCCGCCATGGCATCGCCGGCGTCGCCGCGGCGGAGAAGGTGGAGCAGACGCGGCCGCAGATAGCGCTCACAGAGCTCGCCGATCGCCGTTGCCGGCCGCTTGAGCGGCAGATCTTCTCCCACCTCGGCTACGGTTGCGCGGGGCTGGGTGAGATCGCCATTGTTCAAGACCAGCACGACCAGGTCGGCATGGAAGAGCCCGCGGGAGCGAAGGAACGACAACTCGTTCGCGGGAGCCCATGCGCCGGCGGACGCGTTGAGCACTTCAACGGGCCGGTTGACGATGGCGGGCAGATCGCGGTGCAGGATCTCGGTAAAAATGTCGCGCTGATCCACGCGCGTGGTGCCGTAGGTGATTGAATCGCCGACAAAGAGAATGCGCAACGCGCCGGCGGAGTGCGCGAGCGGGAACGGATCAGAACGCATGCCGTATTGGTTGGTGCGGGTGTGGACGAAAAAACGAAAGACATTCTGATCGGGCTTGAGGAAGTACTCACATTCGGGATCGGCCTGGATCAGGATCGGGTTGCCGAGTCCAAACGCAAAGCGCAATACAAGCTCGGCTGCCGCGGCGAAGAGGAGAAATGCAGCAAGCGCTGACACTGCGACGCGTTGCAGCTTTCCACCGCCCCGCATGCGCTCCTCACTCGCTGCTGCGCCCGCTGCATCCGCCTGCCGCATCACGAGCCCATCGCTTCGTCGAGCGATCCTGCGGCGTGGAGAGGCATGGCATCGCCCTGGACGGGAATCATGCGCACGATCAAGCCAACCAGGTAGGACATGAGAAGGATGGCGAGTGGAGCGCGAATAGCCAGCGTCATCAGGCCCCCCATGCTGACCTGCGAAAACTGGAAGCAGAAGGCACAGGTGGCCACGGTGCCCCATGGCTTGCGCATGTCGAACATGCTTTCGTACAGGATGAAGATGGTGGGAAATGCGAAGAGCGAAACAACGACGACGCCGAGCCAGCCGAAGGCTCCGAAGCTGTCGCTCACGGCGGTGATAAGGAACTCGCCGTTCTCAACTTCGTCGCCGTTGATGCCGGTGACGCGGCCGGTAAACGCGGCGCCGTCGTAGTCCGGCTTGTTTTTGGCGAGGAAGCGCGGCAACGCGCGCACCAGGTCGATTTTGAGGGCGGTGAAGCCGTAACGATAACCGCCGGCGCAGGCGTTGATCATGTTGCTGTCGGCGCGGATGGCAGACAGGCGGCTGAGCACAAAGGTTCCGGGGCGCTCGTAATACTCTTCGCGCGAACCGGTGCCGATGCCGGCTGTGCTTGGCTCCTCGACCACCGACCAGTCGGGCAGGGTGGTAAGGAGGCGATAGGTTTCCGAGAGCCGGTCGCGAAACTCCAGCTCGCGAATGGGACCGCGCGAATAAATTTCGAACGGGGATATGACCAGTACAAATAAGGCCGCACCGGCAATGGCCGCGAGATAGTGCTTTTTCCGGAACTTATATCCACTTACATAGCAGGTAAACAGGTAGATGACGGTGGAGAGCATGATGTGACCACGAGACGTGTCGATAAATCCAAAAAAGATGGATGCTATCCAGGGGATGAAGGCCTTGTAACTAAAGCTGTGACGGCCGCCTGTGGCTCGTATGTGGCTCTGCACGGCAAGCACCAGCGAGAAAAGCAGCAGCACGGAGAAAGCCAGTCCGATACTGTGCGCCGACGATGCGCGCTGATCCGGATTGGGAGATGACTCGTAGATCTCGTAGATGAGGCTGGCGACCAGGCCGACCGAAACGGAGATGGCATATTGGAGATCGGCCTGCGCAGCGGTGCCCGGCTCCAGGGGCTTGGGCAGCTTGATGCGCAGGCTCTTGTAGACGAAGCAGCCGATCATGGCGCAGAAGTAAAACACAAGATAAACCTTGATGGTCAGTTGCGGCGATTCCAGGGTCTTGTCGGCCGCTTCCATGAAGAAGACCTTGGCAAACTGAGAGATGACGATGGTGCTGGCCGCGAATCCCGTGAACGCGATGCCGCCGATGGAGCTGAGTCCGCCGAGCACATTGTAGGTAATTCCGACGCAAATGAGAGTGCCCGCCACATAGAACGCGAACAAGGGCGTTGTGCCGGTGAGGATTTCCCCGAGCGCCAGCAGCGCTACCGTGACGAACAGTACCGTGACGGGGATTGTATGCGGCTTGAGCATCGGCGCTCCTCATTGCATTGGCCTGTAACTGGCAACTTACCCACAGGCATCTAAGTCATGCGCGCGCGCAGTTACTTGAAGATGGTGGCCGTGTCGCTGACGCCATAGAGCAGCGATGCAACGACGCCGGCTCCGCCGGCCGCCATGCCGGCTTTGAACGCGTTGCCGGGCACGAGCAGGATATCGTTCGACAACAGCGCGACATCCTGCTGTTTGCCGAACATGATCTTGCGCAGGTCGAGCCGGATCTCAACCTGCTGGTTATCGGCGGTGGTGCGGATGATTCGAGCCTTCGACAGTCCGGCGCCATAGTTGACTCCGCCGGCCATAGCCAGCGCCCGCAACACCGTGACCGGCGCGTTGCTGGAGAGCGGAATAGCCGATGGCGTTTTGACGTAGCCCAGCACAAAGACGCTGCCGACCTTGGAAACCATGATGGTGTCGCCGGGAAAGAGGGCGATGTTGCTGACGCCGGCAGCGGCGGCATCGGTACCGAGATCGACGATGATGGGATCGGCCTGTTCTACGCGGCGAATGGTGATGCGATGGCTGGCAAAGGGCGTGAGGCCGCCGCACGCGGAGATGGCGTCCAGCAGCCGCATCTGCCCGAAAGCTGGGATGGGCGAGGGTTTGAGCACTTCGCCGACGACCGTGATGGCGCTGGTGGGCGAGTCGACAAGCTGCACGCTCACCTGGGGATCGACGAGGAAGCCGCCCTGCTTGAGCTGGCTGGCGATCGAGGCGGCTGCTTCCGGCGGGGTAAGTCCAGCGACTCTGACCGCGCCGAGATAGGGCAGTGAGATTTCGCCCTTGGCGCCGACCTTGATTCCCTGAAGCACCGGCGGCGTGGCGCCGAGGACAGATGATCCCGAGGTGGTCTGCGCGGTGGTGGTCAACTCGGGCGCCCCGTAGGTGGAGATGGAGATTACGTCGCCGGGGGCGATCTTGATGTCGCGCAGCTCAGAGTTCGCGGCTGAGGCGGACGCACTGGCGGGCGTGGGCGGCGAAGTGACGGCCGGCCCCAGGTACTGGGCATGGGCAGTCAGGCCGGCGCAGCCAAACGCAGCTGCGGCCAGAATGAGCAGTCCCCCTTCTTTCGCGAATCGATGCTGCATAACTCCTCCACTTATACCGCTGACATCTCACTTACTCCGCTTACTTGCTCTTGTAGTCATAGGAGTAATAGCCGAGATAGCCGTAATACTCGGGCAGGCTCGCGTCTACGCCGTTGAGCACAAAGCCGTAGACCTTTACGCCCACATCGCGGAAGATCTCGGTGGAGCGGGCGAGCATGCCGCGGGTGCAGTAGCCCTGGCGAATGACCAGCACAAGGCCGTCCGCGAGCGACGCCACGATCAACGGGTCGGTCACGGAAAGCGCCGGCGGCGAATCGAAGATCACATAGTCGTAGCGCTCGCGCAGCACGTCGACAAACGCCTTCATCTGGTCAGAGGCCAGCAGGTCGGCCGGCAGCGGCGGGCAGATGCCGGACGCAATCACGTCGAGGCTGCTGAGCGTCTTGTGGGTCTGGATCACGGCTTCAAACGGTTCGAGGCCGGTGAGAAACTCGGACAGTCCCTTCTTGTCGCTCAGGCCCAGGCGCCAATAGACGCTGGGGCGGCGCATGTCGGTATCGACGAGCACCACCTTCTTGCCGCCCTGGGCGAGCGCCGCGGCCAGGTTCATCGACAGGGTTGACTTCCCTTCTCCGGGCTGGCAGCTGGTAATGGCAATCACGCGCGACTGGCGCGAGGTGCTGGAAAGCTGGATCGAGGTGCGGAAGACGCGCATGGCTTCGGCAAAGGGTGACCGCGCGTCCCACAGAATTTCAGGGCCGCTTCCGGCGGCGGGCTCAGGTCCTTTGCCCTTCCAGTTGGTTTGCGGAACGATGGCGATGGCGGGCACACCAAGCAGCTCCTGAATCTGCCGCGAATCGCGCATGCGCGTATCCATGCGTTCGAGCAGCAGAGCCAGAGCGAGGCCGCCGAAGAGCCCAAAGACAAGGCCAAGCTCGCCGAGCGTGACGGCGGACATGCTGGAGGGCTGAACGGGCAAGGCGGCCAGATCGACGACGCTGATGTCGGCCGAGTCAAGACCGGCGTCGACCGCGGCTTCGCGCAGCCGGGCCAGGATGCTCTCGTACATGTGGCGGTTGGATTCGTACTCTTCGGTGAGCAGCTCATAGCGCACAATGTCGTCGCGCTGGCCGTAGATTGCCTTCACCCGATCGTTCAACACGCCCTTGGCCTTGTCTTCAGCCGAGTGGGCGATGCCGTATGCGTCTTTTGCCTTGTTGACGACGGCCGCTTCTTCTTCGCCAATCTCCTGGTCGAGGGCCTTGAGCTGGGCGTTGAGCTTTTTGATCTCAGGGTAATTGGGGCCGTAGTAGGTCTGATCGTGGGCCAGTTGCGCGGCCAGGGTGGCCCGCTGAGCACGCAGATTTTCAAGCATGCCCGCGGTGCCGTCCATGCTGACCGGCGAAGGCCCGTCCTGTATGCGATTGGGCGGAAGCGACTCCAGGATGTGATAGCGGGCTTCGTCAAGCACGCGCTGCTCGGTGGCGTCGGCTGCGCCTTTTTCAAGATCGGTGATCTCCTGCACGATCATGGAGTGGCTGGGGTCCAGCGCCGAGATGCCGAGCTTCTTTTGCAGGTCGACCATCCGGTCCTGCGAGTCCTGCACAATGGTGCGCAGGTCGTCGATCTGCCCGGTGAGCCAGGTGGTCACCTGCTGGGTGCTGTTGTAGTGGGCAATGAAGTTGTTCTTGATGAACTCGCTCTCCAGAGCGTTGACGATGTCGGCCGAGAGCTGCGGCGACTGGCTGACATACGAGATGGTGATCATCTGCGTACGCGGGACGCGGGCGATGGTGAGGTGGGCGCGCAGAGTTCCGAGGATGCCGTTGCTCACGAACGGGTCATCGAGATTGCCGTGCAGCAGCGGCGACTGCTTTCTGCCGAAGAAGGCTGCCTTGAAGGGATTCTGCGTGCCGAGGAAGCGGGGATCGTCAGAGAGCTTGAGGGTTTTGGCCACGGTGGTGAGCAGCTTGTCGCTCTGCAGGATGCGGCTGTCGCTCTCAATCACCACGTCCAGCGTGCTGGCGCCCCCGATCACCGTGACCGACTGCTTGAGTTCGGCGGCGGCGCCCGGCTGTATCTGGATCTCTCCCGTGGCCGTATACATCTTTCCGCGGGACAGGCCGATGACCGCGGTCAGAAATGCCAGCCCCACGGCAACGCCGGCGATCAGCCAGCGGCGTTTGCGCACGATCAGCCACAGGTCCGTGAGGACCAGGTCTTCCTTGCCGTGGAGCGGAGAAGCGTTTGTGGCGTGCGTGGATTGTTGCAAACATACCTCTCAAAAAAATACCGGGCCCACTGATCATAAAGCCGTACGAATTGAAACCCTTGCCGGGCACTCGGGTTGTTTCCCTTGCGGACCCACCCTAGGCACCCGCGGCAACCCGTATCCAACTGGGCTGGAAAGAGCCTAACCCATAGAATCCATTGCCAGAGGCACGGCGGCAATACACCTTAAGTCGCACCGGGTTGGACGGTGGTGGCAAGGCCCGCCGCAAGGGGGGTGATTTCTGCAAATGCAACCGGCAAGTGCCGGCGGGAAAATGCCTCAGAACGTGGCCAAATCGGGAATTTACGGCTGGCCTCTGGCTATTTATCTACAAGTCTAATTCCGGCCTGCCTTATCCACAAAAAGCCAGTCTTCCTCCGTTGACCATCCCCTCCGGGCTGCTTAGAGTCTGTAATCGGGCGGGGATTTTTCCCGCCCTCTTTTCTACGCGGAGCGGCCCCTCAAGCCGACTCTGCCGGAATTGGGAACCGCCACCCCAACTCGGAGCGAACATGCTGAAATTAAAGAAGATCCACATCCTCGGCTTCAAGAGCTTTTGTGACCGCACGGAATTGGCTGTGCCGGGCACGGGGATTGCCGTGGTGGTGGGCCCGAACGGGTGCGGTAAGTCCAACATTCTGGACGGGGTGAGCTGGGTGCTCGGCGAGCAGAGCGCCAAGTCGTTGCGCGGCACGCACATGCAGGACGTGATCTTTGCCGGAACCCGCGACCGCAAACCGCTCGGCATGGCCGAGGTGACGCTGACCCTGGTCGATCCCGAGGCCTATGAGGGGCCGGTGCCGGTTGAGCCCGAGGTGACGGTCGAGCCGGAGTCGCCCGCCGACTGGGACGAAGACGAGCTGCGCCGGGAGCGGGCCTCCGAGGCCGAAGAGATCATGGCCAACGAGCAGCCGGGGCAGGTGCTGGAGGACGACGACGCAGAGACCACCGCATCGGCGCAGGGGGCCGAGGGCGGTGGGCCGCAGGCGGTGGTGCTCAAGATTCGCCGCCGCAAGTTTCAGCGCACCCCGCAGAAGGGCGAGATCGTCATCACCCGGCGGCTCTTCCGCACCGGCGAGAGCGAGTACCTGCTCAACGGCAAGCTGTGCCGGCTGCGCGACATTCAGGACATCTTCATGGGCACCGGCCTGGGTCCGGAGAGCTACGCGATCATTGGCCAGGAGCGGATTGGGCAGCTGCTCAGCTCCAAGCCGCACGACCGGCGGGCGATCATCGAAGAAGCGGCGGGGATTACGCGCTTCAAGACCAAGAAGCGGTTGGCCGAGCTGCGCCTCGAAAGCGCAAAGCAGAACCTGGCGCGCGTGGACGACATCTTCGAAGAGGTCACGCGGCAGATGAACAGCCTGAAGCGGCAGGCGGCCAAGGCGGAG
>Ga0302279_10004047_pt1 | contig 17660 bp, 17 predicted proteins | sample III_Bog_N3_3_FD_194541 | JGI IMG/M metagenome (GOLD analysis project Ga0302279, IMG submission 194541) | Peat permafrost microbial communities from Stordalen Mire near Abisko, Sweden - III_Bog_N3_3 | ecosystem: Environmental > Terrestrial > Soil > Wetlands > Peat | place: Sweden: Abisko...
GCAGCGGTGGTCCGGCCGCCAACCCGTGGTCCTGTACCTACACCTACCTCGCCCTCAACAACGAGGGCGGGTTCCCTCCCGGTGGCGCGCTCCCGGGTGCCTGGTACTCGGTGACCTGCGTGGACCTCGCCGCCGCCGTACAGGTGACCCAGACGGTGTGGGTCACAGGTGCCGCTCCCGGCGGTGCGGCTGCGGTCGATCCGCGCTCCCTGGCGCTCCAGGCCGAGAACTCGATCGTCCTCCCGCAACCTGCCCTGCACTTCGACCCGGAGGGAACCACGGTGGTCGACCTGGCCACCTGGTACTGGATCGACCCGGCACTCTGGCACGACCGGTCGGTCACCGCGACATCAGGACCGGTGTCGGCCACCGCGGTGGCCCGTCCCGTGGACGTCCGGTGGAGTTCCGGTGACGGTGGTCAGGTCGTCTGCTACGGCCCGGGCGTCGCCTTCGACCCGTCACTGCCCAGTGCGTGGCAGTCGACCGACTGTTCGTTCGAGTATGCCCGGACGTCGGCGGGACAGCCGACGCTGGACGGCAACCCGGACGACGGGGCCTACGTCGTCACGGCTGAGGTGGACTGGGCGGTCACCTGGACCTCGACGGGGGTTGCGGGAGGTGGCGCGCTCCCGTCGCTGGTGACGACCCGTGCCGCGCTGCTCCGGGTGATCCAGGTGGAGAGCGTGAACGCCAGCACCGACGAGTGGGTCCGGGGCCGCTCGGCGACCACGGGTGCGGCCCGATGAGTGCCGCCCCCGGGCTCCTGACCCGCGGACGCCCGGTCGAACCCGATCAGAGGGCGCCGATCCGTCCTCCCTCGGGCAGGCACGACCGGCGGACGCTCGTGCTCGTCGGCTCGGTGTCGCTGGTGGCGGCATGCGTCGCTTCGTTCGTGGCGTTGTACTCGACCGCCGACCGGAAGGTCCCGGCGCTGGTGACGGTCCGGGCGGTGGCCCAGGGCCAGCAGCTGACGTCCGCGGACCTCGGCTCGGCAGAGGTCTCGGTCTCCGCAGGCGTCGGCTACATCCCCCTCGACGAGGCCCGGGTCGTCTCCGGCAAGCGTGCGGCCACCGCCATCCCGGCCGGCACCCTGGTGAACCCGGCCGACCTGACGGGTGCTCCGGCGATCCCCGTCGGAGACGCCGTGGTGGGCGTGGCGCTGAAGGACGGCGCCTATCCGACGGAAGGCCTGTCGCCGGGCGACCAGGTGCTGGTCGTCCAGACCGCGGCACCCGGGGCGGCCGTGGGTGCGTCGGCCGGGGGCGCGTCGGGACTCTCGGGGGCCGGCACACTGGCGACCGGTGTGTCCGGGGGCACGGTCACCGTTTCGGGGACCGGAGCCACCGGCGGGGACTCGACCGTGCTGGTGCCCCAGGCCACCGTGTCCGCCACCGCCGTGCCCGGCACCTCCTCGTCCGGTGGCGTCACACTCCTGGCGTCGATCGACGTCCCCATGACGGTCGCCGCCCAGGTGGCCACCGCCGCCGCGGCCGGGCAGGTGGGCCTGGTGCTCCTCCCCGGCGGTGCAGCCGCGTCGCCGTCGGTGGCGCCGGTCGGAGCGATTCCGTGACCCTGGTGTCGATCTTCTCGTTCAAGGGAGCGCCCGGGGTGACGACGCTGGCCTGTCTGCTCGGTGCGGCGTGGCCCGTGTCCGGGCCGGTCACCGTGGTCGAGGCGGACCCGGCCGGGGGCGACCTGGCAGCCCGATTCGGGCTCTCCGTGCACGCCGGTTGGAGTTCCCTGGTGTCGTCGACCCGCAGATCCGGAGAGGCCCCGTCCTTGGAACCGCACCTCCAGGAACTCCCGGGCGGGCTGCCCGTGGTGGTCGGCTCGCGCGGCGACGAGCGGCGCGCGGCCGACAGCTCCGAGGGGAGGGTGGTCCGGTCGGGACCGACGGAAGGTGTGGGAGACCTCGGGGGTGGCGGCGGGCTCGTCGTCGTGGATCTGGGCAGGTTCACACCGGGTGACAGGGTGTCGGAGTCCTGGCTGGCGTGTTCGGACGCCGCCCTGGTCGTCGTCCGCGCTGATGCATCCGGTGCGGTCCGTCTGCGCGACCGGCGGGACCGGCTGGTGGACGTGTGCGGCGGCAGCATCGGTGTCGTGGCGGTGGGCACCGGCTACTCCAGCCGGGACATGGCGGGATTCGCCGGCGTCACGCCCGTGGCCGACATCCCGTTCGACACCCCGGCGGCCGAGGTGGCCTGCGGCGCCGCGGGATCGGGCCGCCGACTGGACCGGTCGTTCCTGTGGGTGTCGGCGACACGCATGGCGATGACGGTCGCCGTGCAGGTCGGGGACCGGACCCTGGCGGCGGACCCGCACCACCCGTCGGGGGCGCCGGGGTCCGATCGGCTCCCGACCCGGTCCGAAAGTGAGCCGACCGGATCTGATGGCGGTCCCGTTCCGGTCGATGCCGAACCGGCCACCGGGCCGGTGGGCCGACGATGGGGTCGACCGGGGCGTCCGGCCGTGAAGCACCCGGGTGGAACGGGTGGGTGGGCCCGGCGCGGGCGTACCGACCGGACCGCCGCCGACGGTGCGGAGGTGGGTGCGTGACGGCGGCCCTGGCATCGGCCATCCGTCGCCGGGTGGCCGAGGACCTCGCCGGGACGGACGCCTCCGGTCTCGTCGGTGACGACCGCAAGGAGTTCGCCCGCCAGCGGGCCTTCCTCCACCTCGATGCGCTCGCCCAGTCCACAGACGGTCCGGCGGTGGCGGACCTGTCACCTTCGGACGAGCAGGTCCTGGCGCAGTCGGTACTCGACGCCCTCTTCGGGCTCGGCCCCCTCCAGGCACTGGTCGACGATCCGGACATCGAGAACATCGACATCAACGGATGCGATCGGGTCTGGGCCACCTTCGCCGACGGGAGCAAGCGCCTGATGCCGGCGATCGCCGCCTCCGACGAGGAGCTGGTCGATCTGGTGCGGTCGGCTGCGGGACGCTTCGGCCTGGCCGAGCGCCGGTTCGACACGGCGCGGCCCGAGCTCGATCTGCAGCTGCCCGGCGGCGCCCGGCTCTCGGCGGTCATGGCGGTGTCGGCGCGGCCGACGATCTCGATCCGCCGCCACCGGTTCGCCGACCTGTCCCTCGACGACCTGTGCTCCATGGGGGCGATGGGCCCTGAACTCCGATCGCTGCTGGCGGCGGCGGTGCGGGCCCGGAAGAACATCGTCGTGTCCGGTGCGGTCAATTCGGGCAAGACGACCCTCCTGCGGGCGCTGGCCGCCGAGATCGACCCCCGGGAGCGCCTCGTCACGATCGAGCAGGCGTTCGAACTGGGTCTCGACACCGGATCCGACAGGCACCCGGACATCGTCGCCCTGGAGGCCCGACCGGCCAACATCGAGGGTGAGGGTCGGATTCCCGTCGCCGATCTGGTGCGGCGTTCCCTCCGGATGAACGCCGACCGGGTGATCGTGGGTGAGGTACTCGGTGACGAGGTGCTCCCGATGCTCAATGCCATGAGCCAGGGGCGCTCGGGTTCGATGTGCACGATCCATGCAGAGTCCTCCGCCGGAGTCTTCCGCCGGATCGCCTCCTACGCTGTCCAGGCCCCGGAGCGGCTGCCGATCGAGGCGACCAATCTCCTGATCGCCGGCGCGCTGCACCTCGTCGTCCACCTGGACTCCGAGATGCACGACGTCGACCGCACACTGGAGGCGGCGGGCACGCCTGCCGGCAGGTGGGACGGGCACGCATGGTTCCCGCCCCGTGGCTCACGGGCCAGGTTCGTGTCCTCGGTGCGTGAGGTGATCGACGCCGAGGGGGTCCAGGTGGTCTCCAACGAGGTCTACCGACCGGGTCCCGACCGACGGGCGCAGCCCGCTGCTCCGCTCCGATCCGCCACGGTCGACGAACTCCGGCACTTCGGGTTCGAGGTCGGATCGTCGGCCCGGGCCGTGGGGGGGCCATGACGTCGATCGGCCACGGGATCGTCCCGGTCGTCTGCCTCGGAGCCGGCCTGGCGCTGGGTTTGTTCGGAATCGCTTGGGCGATCCTCGGCCGGCTGCCGTGGGCCCGACACCCGGAGAAGGGCCGCGAGCAGGGCACCGGAGCGGGCCGGGACACGGGGCCCGGTCATGCCGGGGTCGACATCGCCTCGCTCGCCGTCGCCACCGGAGTGGGGCTGATCGCGGTGGTCGTCACCGGATGGCCGGTGGCCGGACCGATCGCCGGGGCCGCCGCCTACGGGCTCCCGCGCCTGCTCCGGCAGATGTCGGCCGCAGCATCGATCGCCACGCTCGATGCGATCGCCTCCTGGACCGAGATGCTCCAGGGGACGCTGGCGGCGTCCGCCGGCCTCGGGCAGGCCATCGTCGCTACCGCCGAACTGAGTCCGATGCCGATACGTGGGGCGACCGAACGGCTGGCCGCGCAGATCCAGGCCGGCGTGGAGCCCCGGGTGGCCCTCCTGCGGTTCGCGGACGACGTCGCCGACCCGTGCGCCGACCGGGTGGTGTGCGCACTGCTGCTCGCGTTCACGGAACGGGCCCAACGGCTCGGCGAATTGCTGGCGGCACTCGCCGACTCGACGCGCGAGGAGGTGGCGCTCCGGCTCCGCGTGGAGACGAGTCGTGCCTCGGTCCGCAGCGGCGTCCGGACCGTCGTCGTGTTCTCGGTGGTGTTCGCTGCGCTGCTGGCGTTGTTCGGCCACGCCTATCTGGCTCCCTTTGGCTCGGCGCCGGGACAGCTGGTGCTGGCGTCGGTGGGGGTGCTCTACGCGGCGGGACTGACCCTGATGGTGGTGCTGGCCCGACCGCCTCGGCCGATCCGCCTGCTCGGCCCGGACGTCGTGCGCCGATGACGGTCGCGGTGGTGCTCGCCACCCTCACCGGACTGGGCGCGCTCGGTGTGGTCCACGGGCTTCGTTCGACGAGCCCGACGCTGGACGCCGTGTGGGTGAACTGGCAGCGACCGACAGGGTCGCGACGGACCCCCGATGGCGAACGGACGCCGGTCGACGGGCTCGCCACCGAGGCGGTCCGGCAGCTCGATGAGGGGAGATGGTCGCGCACGCGGAGGGCACAGGTGCTCCGGAGCGCGCTGGCGGTCACCGGGACCGACCCGAGGGTGTTCGCGTCCCGCCTGGTGGTGACGGCCGTGATCGGTGCATTGGGGCCGATCGCGCTCTGGCTGGTTCTCCAGGTCCTGGGCATCGGGGTCCTGATCGGTGCTGCCCTCGTGGGCTCCTGCATCGGCCTGGTGCTCGGGGTGGCCATCCCTCTTGCCGGTCTCGTGCAACGGGGCTCGGAGAGACGCCGGCACGTCCGGGTCGTGCTGGGGTCGTTCGTCGACCTGGTCGTCCTCGGCCTCGCCGGAGGCGTCGGCATCGACGGCGCCCTGCACTCGGCGTCCGAGGTGACCCACGACTGGGCCGCTCGTCGGATGTCCCGGGCGCTCGGCACGGCGCGGGATGCCGGGACGACCCCGTGGGACGCCCTCGCCGAGCTCGGAGGCGAGCTCGGCGTTCCGGAACTGGTCGAACTGGCGACGACGGTCCAGCTGGCCGGGACCGAAGGTGCCCGGATCCGTCAGTCGCTCACCGCCCGGGGGGCGTCACTTCGCCGCCACGAGCAGGCGGAGGCCGAGTCCGCGGCCAACGCCATGACCGAGCGCCTGTTCCTCCCCGGGGCCCTCCTGCTGCTGGGGTTCCTGTTGTTCATCGGGTACCCGGCCGTCCACCGCATCCTCGGAGGGTTCTGATCGACGAGCACATCCCGTAGCGGGCATCGACGGCCAAGCGTCACCCGACCTCGTATCCCGACCGTCACCCCACCGAATCCCCTCACCGATGTACCCCCGCACCTCCAACCCAAGAAGGAGCCCCAACCATGCCCGTCCACATCACCGCCCTCTGGTCGTACCTCCAGGCCCGCTGCAACGCGGCCGGCGGCTGGAACGAGGCCGGCACCGTCGTCGAGAAGGTCATCCTCACGGCGATCTTCGCCGCCCTGGCCATTGCCGTCGGCGCCATCATCGTGGCCAAGGTCACGGCCAAAGCCAACTCGATCAACCTCAATTGACCCGGGGTATGCGGCACCGCCGTGGACCGGTGTCGGACACCGGCTCCTCGGTCGTGGAGGCGGTCATCGTCGTTCCGGTCGTGATGCTGCTCCTGCTGGTCGCGGTGCAGGCCGCGCTCTGGGCCCACGCGGCCCAGGTCGCGCAGCTCGCCGCGTCCGAGGGCGACCGCACCGCCCGTTCTGTCGGTGGCGGCGCAGCGGCCGGCATCGCCGCGGCGAGGTCCGTGGTCGAGGGTCCAGGGTCCGACGTCTCGGCTGCCACGGTCGACACGTCGGTGCTGCCCGGTGACACCGAGTCGCTGAGCGTCTCGGGGACCGCCCTGTCGGTGCTGCCCGGGCTGTCGCTCGGGGTCAGCGCCACCGCCGTCGGCCCGATCCAGCAGTTCCGGGGCTCCGAGTGACCCGGCGGCACCGCAAGCTGGCCGGCGCGTTGCTCCGGCGCGATCGGGGCGACCGCGGCAGCATCACCGTCGAGCTCGTCGTGCTCACACCGGTGGTGCTGGTGATCGCGCTGACGTCGCTCACCGTCGGCCGGGTCGTCGAGGCACGCCAGCAGGTCGTCGAGGCCGCCCGTGCCGGTGCGGAGGCTGCAGCCGTGCTCCCGACCGTCGGGACCGCGCAATGGGTCGGGTCGATGAACGCCGCGATCAACCTCATCGGGAGGACCCATACCTGTGCCCATGCCACCATCACCCTGGACACCAGCCACTTCGCCCCGGGTGGCTACGTGACAGCCCACGTCTCGTGCCTCGTCCTCCTCTCGGATGTCGGTGTTCCAGGGCTTCCTGGGTCGATGACCGTGTCGGCGTCGGCGACGGCCCCGCTCGACCCCTACCGGTCAGTCGGATGACGGTATGCATCCTCTGATCCGCCGGAGTGCCGGTGCACCGGGGGTACCCGGCGCTCCTCGCCGCCGGTCCGTCCACCGCGCCGGTGACGACACGGGGTCGTTGGTGGCGTTCGTCCTACTCCTGCTCATCGCGCTCCTCGCCCTCGTCGGGCTCGTCGTGGACGGGGGCGCGGCGCTCACCGCGCACCAGGCCGCTGAGGTCGAGGCCGAGCAGGCGGCACGATCTGGCGCCGGTGCCATCGACGTCGACGCGCTCCGGTCGGGAACGGTCGAGATCGACCCGGGTGCGGCGGTCGCGGCCGCCGAGCAGTTCGCCGCGGCCGCCGGTCATCCCGGCACGGCGGAGGTCAACGGGGGTGTCGTCACGGTGAGCATCCACTACGAGGTGCCTACGACCGTGCTGGGCATCGTGGGGATCGGAAGCATCGGGGTGTCGGCGGTCGCCTCGGCGGTGGACCTGCACGGCGTGACGACGGGGTCCTCATGACCGGGATGACCGGCGGTCGTCGGGTGGCACTCCGGCCCGGACCACTCCGCGTCGTCGTGGTGGCTCTCCTGGCGTCCACCTGCATCGGCGTCCCTCTGTGCCTCCTGGTCATCGCGGGCCTGCCGTTCAGCCACGTCGATCCGCTGCTTCCGCTTCGGGAGGCGTCCGGTGCCAGCGCCACCGATGCCCGTGCCGTTGCCGGGTGGCTGGGACAGGTCGCACTGGTCATCGCATGGGTCGCCTGGGCGTGGACGGCGGCTTGCATCGTGCTGGAGGCGTGCTCGTGGCGATCGGGCCGTCCTCCGGTGAACCTGCCGGGAAGTCGGACGATGCAGTGGGTGGTCGCCGTCCTGATGGGCACGGCGCTCTCGATCGGAGGAGCGGGTCGGACCGCCCATCCGCTGCAGCCGATCCGGCCGAGCGCGGTCCGATCCGTCGATCGCGTGCTGCCGGCCGGGGACCTCGTCGGCAGGTCGTCCGCCCCTCCCGTCGACGTGGGTGGGCCCGCCGTCCGGATGCACGGCGGCCCGTCCGAGGCGTGGTCGGACGCACCCTCCCGCCCACCGAGGGGAGACGGGCACGGGTTGGACGACGCGGACATCTTTGACCGCGCCGGAGGCCACGGAAGTGCACCGTCACAGGCCGCGTCCATGCCGGCCCTCCATACCGTGTCCGCCCGCGAGACCCTGTGGTCGATCGCGGAGCTCCGGCTGGGCTCGCCGCGCCGATGGCGGGAGATCGCGGAGTTGAACTATGGACGACCCCAGGGCGACGGTGGCCAGTTGGGCGATGATCACTGGATCCACCCGGCCTGGGTCCTGGTCCTCCCTGCTTCGGCACCGTTCGTACCCGATGCACCCGATGCACCCGACTCCGTGGCTCGATCGCACACACCGCACACACCGCTCTCACGCCCTACGCGCCGGTCGCCCCCGTCGGTGCCGGTGTCGTCGGGGTGGGCGTGTCCGATCTGCTCGACCGGCTCCGGCGGGTCCAGCAGCGCCATCGGAGGCTGGGAGGGCGCATTCCCCTGCCCGACCCCGTGCTGGGTCGCTTCGAGCAACGCCTCCGTTCGGGTGACGGCGCCGACCGGATGCACTCGGCCGAGGACGCCGTGGCCCGCTACTTCGCTTCACGGCCCGACGACAGGTTCCCGGCACCGGTCCTCGGTGTGGTGGTGACCGGCGACGAGGTGGAATTGGTGATCGATGACGTGGGCCGATCGGGCGTACCGCCACCAGGATTCACGGGAGCGGGTGGCAGCTCGACGATCAGGATCGGTAGGACGTCGCTGCGGTCCACGCGCGAGCGACTCGGACGTTCGGGCAGGCGGCCCTTTCCGTTGCCGACCCTGGCGGCAATCGGACGGTCTGAGGACCGCCTCGTGCTGCTGAACGTCGAAGCGGTCGGATCGATGGCCATCGACGGGGAGACCCATGATGCCGAGGGCGTCGCTCGCGCCCTCGCTCTGGAGCTCGCCACGTCCCGATGGTCCGGTCAGTTCGACCTCGTGCTGGTCGGGTTCGGGGCCGACCTCGAGCGATTCGAGCGCGTCTCGGTGACCGGAGCGGCGGGTCCGCTCCTCGCTGACCTCTCCTGGCGTCGGCTCCGTGACACGACGGTGCTCGGCGACCGGGGGTTCGCCTCGGCGACGGAGGCACGGTGCAGGGACGGCGGGACGACATGGGACCCCGTCGTGGTCATCTGCGGTCCAGGGGTGGCATCGGCGGATGCCGCAGCCCTCGTGGCCGGGTCGGGGACGGGTGCGGATGGAATCGCGGTCATCGCCGTCTCCGGGCGTGCGGGTCACCTCGGGGCGTCGCGGACGATCTGCGCCACGCCTCCGGGCGCCGCTCCGGTGACCGACGTGTTCGGTTCACTGCTCAATCCGCAGCAGGTGTCTGCCGACGATGTCGACCAGGTCGTGCGCCTCGTGGCTGTGGCGGAGCAGGCGCCTGAGGGCGAGGTGGACGAGGAGGTCGACCCGGCTGACGTCGGTACTGCAGGGACGCCTGCCGCCGGTGCGCTCGCCCCCCGGGTCCCGGCCGATGGTCCGGGCGCGGACGGGTCCGGCACGGGCCCGGTCGGGCGGAGCCCCGGTCCCGATCCCGGGCCACAGGCGGAGCACGGGGTCCGCACCGCGGGTCCGGACCGCGTGGCGACCGGGGGCCGACCGGGTCAGGTCTCCGCGCTCGTAGTTCGTGGACCGGGCTCCGCTGCCTCGGTGCCGGCTGGATCCGGACCGCCGGAAGCGAGCCTGATGCCACCCGTCGAAAGATCATCGGCACCGGTGGTCGACTCAGCGCCCACCCCTGCAGGGGGTATCGGGCACCCGAGGTACGAGGTCGAGGTCGCCGTGCTGGGCCCGGTCGAGATCCGCGGCGCGGCAAGGGCGTTCACCCGGGCGTGGTCGATCGAGCTCGTGGTGTATCTCGCCGTGCATCCGACAGGAGCCCCGAACGACATCTGGTCCACGGCGCTGTGGCCGGACCGGGTGATGGCGCCGTCGAGCCTCCACTCCACGGCTTCTGTGGCCCGACGGTCCCTCGGAAAGGCGAGGGACGGCAGCGACCACCTGCCGAGGTCACACGGCCGACTGGCGCTCGGTCCCTCGGTCGGCACCGACTGGGACCGGTTCCTCGCCTTGTCGGAGCGGGAGGACCCCGCCGAGTGGAGAGCCGCTCTGGAACTGGTGCGGGGCCGTCCGTTCGATGGGCTCCGATCGACCGACTGGGCCATCCTGGACGGCACGGCCCCGTCCATGGAATCGGCGATCGTGGACCTGAGCGGCCGCCTGGCCGGTGCCTGCCTCCGGGCGGGGGACCCTCGCGGGGCGGAGTGGTCGGCGCGTCGGGGCCTCCTGGTGAGCCCCTATGACGAGCGTCTCTACCGCATGCTGCTACGGGCCGCCGACGCCGCCGGGAATCCTGGGGGCGTCGAGTCGGTGATGACCGAACTGGTGCGGGTGGTGGCGGACGAGATCGAGCCGGTCGAGTCGGTGCATCCGAGCACCCTGGCCCTCTACCGGTCCCTCAGCAGGAGACGGGTCCCGACGACATGACCGACGTCTGGCCTACGCGCAGGGCTTGCGCACACCGGTCAGGTTCAGGTTGAACTCGGCGCCGTTGATCCCCCGGACGATGTCGCTCGGGCAGAATTTGGCCGGCTTCACGTGGTACTCGGCGTTGAAGACCGCCTTGGTTCCGAGATACGCGCTCAACGCACCACACGTCGAGTACTGGTTGCACTGCTCGGTCAGCACGGCGTCGGCCAACGGGGCCATGAGGGTGGCGTAGTCGTCCCCGGTGTCGTCCGGATTCTTGATCCACCAGCCGAGTCCGAGCCCGTGCATGTAGTCGGCCAGCGCGGTCATGTACGTGACTTCGTCCGCCTGGGTGAGGCCGAACCCATTGGCGCTGTTGTACGACTCGTCGATGTCGGTCTCCACCGCGTCGAAGCCCTTGGCGGCGCACTGCTGGGCGATCATCGACTCGACGATCGACACGGTGGCCGCCGACCGGATGTCGACGTAGCGCTCGGGCCACCCGTTGACCGCCGAACCGAGGACACCGGCCGCGGCGAACTGGGCGTAGTAGGTGGTGGCGGTGCCCTCGTCGGTGGTGGAGTAGTAGTTGCCGGCGGCACCGACCTCCACATAGCAGACGACGTGCTTCCCCGATGCGTGCAGGGCGGCCACGGTCGAGGCCGGGTTGATGATGCCGTCGATGTCGTAGATGACCGGGGCGGGAGCGAGGCTGCCGTTGGGCAGCTTGTCCTTGGTGCCCATCTGCGCGGCGTTCGTCAGCTTCAGCGGGTTCGACAGTTCCCACTGCCACGGTTGGGAGCCGAGCGGCGGGACCCACCAGCTGGTCGGCGCAGCCGGGGGCGCCGACCCGACGGAGCGTGCGACCGCACCGGGTGAGGCACCCGAGGCGGTCGAGGCGCCGGCCACCATGGTCGACAGCGCCAGGAGGGTGGCCGCGGCGGCGACCGTACGGTGGCGGACCCCCCTCGTCGATCGCATAGGCCCAACCCTGTCCACTACCGCGTCCCGACCGCCGTGCAGGGACAACCGTAACCTTCCGGTGCGGATCGGACCCGGACCCGGCCCGGATGCCCGGTGACCAGGGATTCCCGGGATCGGGCCCCGCCTGGATCCGGTCGCACCGCGGACCCGGGTCGCCGGAACGGGTCGCCGGAACGGGTTCCCCGCCGGAGGCCTACAGCGCCAGTTCGGCGATGGTACGCAGCGTGTTCACGTCGCCCGACACCAGCAGGCTGGTGGCCATCGACTCGCGCCAGCGCTCGATGTCATCCCGGATCTTCTCCTTCGGGCCGATGAGTGCGGTGTCCTCGATGAGCCTGGTGGGGACGGCGGCGGCCGCCTCCTCCTTGCGACCCTCGAGGTAGAGCTCCTGGATCTTGGTGGCCTCGGCCTCGTAGCCCATGCGCGAGAAGACGTCGAAGTGGAAGTTCATCGACTTGGCCCCCATGCCGCCGATGTACAGGGCCAACATCGGGCGCATGAAGTCGGCCGCCTGCTCGACGTCGTCGTGCAGGATCGTGGCCGCGAACGCCAGGACCTCGAAGTCCTCGGCGGTGTGGCGGGCGCCCTCTCGGGCGAAGCCCTCGTCGAGGTAGGGCTGGTAGGCGTCGACCGCACCGGGCGAGAAGAAGATGGGGAACCACCCGTCGGCGATCTCGGCGGCGAGGGCGATGTTCTTCGGGCCCTCGGCCCCCATGATGATCGGGACCTCCGGACGAAGCGGATGGGTGATCGGCTTGAGCGCCTTGCCCAGCCCGGTGCCGCCGGGGAAGGGGAGCGGGTAGTGGGGGCCGTCGTTGGTGACGACGTCCTCGCGGGCGATCACCTGGCGCACGATGTCGATGTACTCACGGGTGCGGGCCAGCGGCTTCTCGAAGCTCTGCCCGTACCAACCCTCCACGACCTGCGGGCCCGACACCCCGAGCCCGAGCACGAAGCGTCCGCCGGACAGGTGGTCCAGGGTCAGGGCGGCCATGCCCATGGCCGTCGGGGTGCGTGCCGACAGCTGGCACAGGGCGGTGCCGAGGCGGACCCGCTCGGTCTGCGAACCCCACCAGGCCAGCGGGGTCAGCGCATCCGAGCCGTAGGCCTCGGCGGTCCAGATCGAGTCGTAGCCCAGACGCTCGGCCTCGGCCACCAGCTCGACGGCGTTGGGGGGCGGACCGGAGCCCCAGTAGCCCAGCTGCAGCCCGATCTTGAGATCCTTCATTGGTTCCTCCCCGACGATCTGATGTGGAGACACTAGCAATCACGTCTGTCGGCCCGGCCGGGGCCCGGACGGGGCCCGACCGGCCGGAGGCCCGACCGACCAGCCCCTACCGCAGGGGGGTGATGAAGTCGGCGGCGAACTTCTCGACCTGCTCGATCCGCTTCGCCCGCAGCGTCTCCGGCGTGTCGCCGTCCTCGGCCTCGGCCAGAAGCCACGGCGCGCACAGCAGGTCGGTCACCCCGGCGTCCTCGAGGCGCCGGTAGAGGTCGAGGTCGGGGAAGGCCTTGACCGCCAGGTACATGGCGAAGTCGTGCTCGGCCCTCCCGTGCGACCGGAGGGCCTCCTGGACCATGGCCACCTGGGTGAACGCCTCGTCGGGGAAGGCCGCCCCGGTGTTGATCCAGCCGTCGCACAGGGTGGCGGCCCGCCGCAGTGCGGGTTCCGAGTCGCCGCCCCCGAGGATCGGGACCGGTGCGGTGGGCGCCGGGTTCATCTGGCACTCGGGCACGTCGTAGTGCGTCCCGTGGTACTCGACCCACCCGCCCTGCCACAGCGCCCGCAGCGCGGGGATCATGTCGTCGAGCCGCTTGCCACGGTTGTGGAAGTCCTGGCCCGTCTGGATGTACTCCTCCTTGCACCAGCCCACACCGACTCCGAGACGGACCCGGTTGTCGGACAGGACGGCGGCGGTGCCCACCGACTTGGCCACGGTGATGAGGTCGCGCACCGGTGCGATGTAGATGCCGGTAGTGAAGGTCACGTTCGTGGTGACGGCGGCCAGTGCCGACACCAGGCACATCGGGTCGGGCCACTCCGTCTCCTTCTCCCAGAAGGGCGCCCCGTCCGGTGCCGTCGAGTACGTGTACTTGGACTCGAGCTCGCGGGGGTTGAAGAGGTGGTCCGACAGGTAGACGCCGTCGTACCCCAGCCGGTCCGCGGCGAGCGTCAGCGCCCGCATCTCGTCGATCGGCAGGAACTGGACTGCTTGGTGGAAGCGCATGTGTCTCGGCTTTCGGAAGTGTGGGGCGATGGTGCTGTGGTCGACCGGCGGAGCGGGCCTGCGGTGCGGCAGCGGGGTCGGCGGCGGTGCTCAGCCCACGGTGGCCGTCGGGGCGAAGGCCACCGGGATGTGCTTGACGCCGTTGATGAAGTTCGAGCGCAGGCGTTGGACGTCGCCGTCGAGGTGGATGTCGGGCATCCGGTCGAGCAGCCGGTCGAACATCACCCGGATCTCCATGCGGGCCAGGTTGGCGCCCAGGCAGAAGTGGGGGCCGCCGCCGCCGAAGGCCATGTGGTTGTTGGGGGAGCGGGTGATGTCGAACGCGTCGGGGTTGGCGAAGACCGTCTCGTCCCGGTTGGCCGAGATGTGCCAGAACACGACCTTGTCACCGGCGCTGATCTTCTGGTCGGCCAGGACCAGGTCGTTGGTGGCCTGCCGGCGGAAGTGCATGACCGGGGAGACGTAGCGCAGCATCTCCTCCACGGCGTCGGGCAGCAGCGAGCGGTCGGCCTGCAGCCGGGCCCACTGCTCGGGGTGGTCGAAGAAGGCCACCATGGCGCCCGAGATCAGGTTCCGGGTCGTCTCGTTGCCGGCCACGGCCAGCAGCATGAAGAACAGGTCAAGTTCGACCTGGCTCAGGCTGTCGCCGTCCATGTCGGCCCCGGTCAGGACGCTGAGCAGGTCGGCGTGCGGGTCGAGGCGCTTCTGCTCGCACAGCTGGTCGGCGTAGGCGAACAGCTCCATGGCCGCCTGGCCCGCCGCCTCGGCCGACACCTGGTACTCGGGGTCGTCGGCGCCGATCATCCGGTTGGACCAGTCGAAGACCAGGTGCCGGTCCTCCTGGGGTACCCCGACCAGGTCGGCGATCACCTGCAGCGGCAGCTCGGCGGAGATCTGCTCGACGAAGTCGGCCGAGCCCTGCTCGCACACGGCGTCGAGGATGCCGTCGGTGGCCGACACCACCTTGGCCTCGAGGTCCCGGATCATCCGCGGGGTGAACCCCTTGTTCACCAGGCGCCGGTAGCGCGTGTGCAGCGGCGGGTCCATGTTGACCATCATCATCCGCTGCTGTTCGAGCAGCTCCTCGTCGAAGTCCTTGAAGAGCGAGGTCCGGCGGGCGGACGAGAAGTGCTCGTAGTCCCGGTTGACCCCGACACAGTCGTCGAAGCGGGTGACGGCCCAGAACCCCCCGCCCTCGCTGTCGGGGTCCGGGTGCCAGTAGACCGGGGCCTCGCGGCGCAGCTGGGCGAACCAGTCGTAGGGGACGCCGGCGACGAAGCTCCCCGGGTCGCAGAGGTCGATATCGGCCAGATCCATGTGGTTTCCCCCTGGTGGAACGCCCGTCCGCCCGCGCTGGTGCCGGACTGGAGGGGCCGGTTGGCCTGCCGGGGCGGCAGTGACGTTTCTAGAACGTGTATCAGTTATCATAGGGCAGCTGCACCCGGGTCTCCAACGGTACGGGGCCCGGTGGCACGCCGAACGACGGCCCGGACGAGCCGGTGACAGGGGGCACGGCGCGGGGACGCGACCGTGGTCGGCCCTCTCGCACCCGGCGAACCGACGGGACCGCCCGGAGGCGCCGCCGAACCGACGTCGACCCACGACCCGGGCACTCCGCGCACTGGTGCGGGTGCCCCGGGGACGCCAAGTGGAGGGAACCCACGCCATGCACCTCGAAGAGACGCCAGACCAGCTGGCCCTGCGAGCCGAGCTCCGGGCCTACTTCGCCGAGCTCCTCACCCCCGAGGTGCGCCACGCCCTCGACTTCGAACCCGAGGGCGGCGAGACCTTCCGCAAGGCCGTCCGCCAGATGGGTGCCGACGGCTGGCTGGGCATCGGCTGGCCCGTCGAGTACGGCGGCCAGGGGCGTCCCCCGACCGACCAGTTCATCTTCTTCACCGAGGTACAGCGGGCCCGGGCGCCGTTCCCCTTCGTCACACTCTCCACCGTCGGCCCGATGCTCATCAACCACGGGACCGAGCAGCAGAAGAAGTTCTTCCTGTCGGGCATCCTGGCCGGCGAGATCAACTGCGCCATCGGCTACACCGAGCCGGGCTCGGGTACCGACCTGGCCTCGCTGCGGACCCGTGCCGAGCTCGACGGCGACGAGTGGGTGATCAACGGCAACAAGATCTTCACCAGCGGAGCCGACCAGGCCGACTACATCTGGCTCGCCTGCCGGACCGACCCCGACGCCCCGAAGCACAAGGGCATCTCGATCATCATGGTCCCGACCTCGGCACCCGGGTTCTCGTGCACGCCGATCGTCACGGTGGGCGGGGTCGCCACCTCGGCCTCGTACTACGACGACGTCCGGGTGACCAAGGACGCGCTGGTGGGCGACCTGCACGGGGGATGGCGGCTGATCACCGGCCAGCTCAACCACGAGCGGGTGGGCCTGGCCGCCGTGAGCGCGCTGGCCTTCCGGCTGTGGGACGAGACGGCGGCCTGGGTGGCCGAGCGCGGGCTGTCCGACGTCGGCTGGATCCAGGCCGACCTGGCCCACACCTACGCGCTGCTCGAGGCCCAGAAGCTCCTGACCTGGCGGATGACCGCCGCCGTGGCCGACGACACGCTGGGTGCGGCCGACTCGTCGTCGGTCAAGGTGTTCGGCACCGAGTCGACGGTCGAGATCTACCACAAGCTCCTCGGCATCGTGGGGTCGGCCGGCTACCTGAGCCCCGGATCGCCGGGGGCGGTGCTCCACGGCGATCTCGAGCGGGCGGGCCGCCAGGCCCAGATCAACACGTTCGGCGGCGGCGTCAACGAGATCCAGCGGGAGATCCTCGCCACCGCCGGGCTCGGCATGAAGCGGAGCGCCCGGTGAGCGACACCCTCGACGCCACGCTGCAGGCCTTCGTCGGCCAGTCGTCCGGCGCGGCGACTCGCGGCTCCCACCCGGTCAACGAACCCATGATCGAGCACTGGGTGGAAGCCATGGGCGACTACAACCCGGTCTACGTGGACGCCGCCGCCGCCCGCGACGCCGGGTTCCCCGGTGTCATCGCCCCGCCGACCATGCTGCAGGCCTGGATCATGCGGGGCCTGCGGGCGAGCCTCGAGTCGGACGCCGCCCGCGACGCGGGCCAGGAGTCGACCGAGTCGGCCAGCGATCAGGTCATGGCCCTCCTCAACCAGGCCGGGTTCACCTCGGTCGTGGCCACGAACTGCGACCAGCACTACGAGCGTCCGCTCGTCCCCGGTGACCACCTCGAGCTGACGTCGGTGATCGACTCGATCTCGGGGGAGAAGAAGACCGGCCTCGGGGTCGGCCACTTCGTCACCAATCGGCTCGAGTACCGGGACCAGAACGGCGACCTCGTCGCCACCATGTTGTTCCGGATCCTGAAGTTCAAGCCGGGTACCGGTCCTGCGGCAGAGGCGGCCGCCCCGGCCGCTGCAGCAGAGGAGCCGGCAACGCGTCCGCTCCGTCCCCGCCCTGCGCTCACCCAGGACAACACCTTCTTCTTCGAGGGAGCGAAGCAGCACAAGCTGCTGATCCAGAAGTGCACGGCCTGCGGCAGGCTCCGGCACCCGCCGCGCCCGTCGTGCGCGCACTGCCGCAGCTTCGAGTGGGAGCCGCTCGAGGCCTCCGGCCGGGGAACGATCTTCAGCTTCACGGTGAACCACTATCCGCAGGTCCCGGCTTTCGACTACCCGCTGGTGGTGGCCCTGGTCGAGCTGGAGGAGGGCACCCGCCTGATCGCCAACGTGTCGGGCATCACCCCCGAGACTGTCCACATCGGCATGCCGGTCGAGGTCGGGTTCGAGGACTTCGATCCCGACCTGTCCCTCCCGGTGTTCCACCCCGCAGGCACCGCCACCGCAGACGAGACGAGGACGAACTGATGGACTTCACCTTCAACGACGAGCAGACCGCGGTGCGCGAGGCGGCCGACGGCATCCTGACCGGCCTGGTCGATCCCGACCGCGTCGAGCAGGTCGAGGCCTCCGGGGACCGGGTCGACCGGGCGTTGTGGGCCGAGCTGGCCAAGGCCGACCTGCTCGGCCTGGGCGTCCCGACCGCCGACGGGGGCGGTGG
>Ga0302279_10004048_pt1 | contig 17656 bp, 15 predicted proteins | sample III_Bog_N3_3_FD_194541 | JGI IMG/M metagenome (GOLD analysis project Ga0302279, IMG submission 194541) | Peat permafrost microbial communities from Stordalen Mire near Abisko, Sweden - III_Bog_N3_3 | ecosystem: Environmental > Terrestrial > Soil > Wetlands > Peat | place: Sweden: Abisko...
GATCCTGAACTATTTTTAAACAGGAAGGTCGGGAAGATCGGGAAGAAAGCCCAATGCCTTGAACCTTCCCGATCTTCCCGGCCTTCCTGTTCAAATTCCGAATTCATCCCATGACCCTCGATCTCGAAAGCATCCGCGAAATTTATGAATTGCCGCTGCCGGAACTGATGTTCCGCGCGCAGGAGACGCATCGCCGTCATCACGACCCGGCGGGCGTGCAGCTATGCACGCTCCAGTCGATCAAGACCGGGCGCTGTCCGGAGGACTGCAAATACTGTCCCCAGTCCGCCCATTACAACACCGGGCTGGACGCCGAGCCGCTGATGGACGAGGCCGCCGTGCTGGCCGCGGCGCGCGCGGCCCGGGACGGGGGCGCGTCGCGCTTCTGCATGGGCGCCGCCTGGCGCGAGGTGCGCGACGGCGCGCAGTTCGATTCCGTGCTGGCCACGGTGCGCGGGGTGTCCGAGCTCGGGCTCGAGGTCTGCTGCACGCTGGGGATGGTCACCGGCGCGCAGGCCGGCCGCCTGAAGGAGGCGGGCTGCACCGTCTACAATCACAACCTCGACACCTCCCGCGAATTCTATCCGGAGATCATCACGACCCGGACCTATGACGACCGCCTGGAAACCCTCGCGGCGGTGCGCGCGGCCGGGCTGCAGGTGTGCAGCGGCGGCATTCTCGGAATGGGGGAGGGCGTCGAGGACCGCCTGAAGCTGCTGCGCGAGCTGGCCAGCCTCGATCCGCAGCCCGACTCCGTGCCGATCAACGCCCTGGTGCCCGTCCCGGGCACGCCGCTGGCCGAGAGCGCGCCGATCGGGGCGTTCGAGTTCGTGCGCATGATCGCGCTGGCGCGGATCCTGATGCCGCGCGCGATGGTGCGGCTTTCCGCCGGGCGCACGGCGATGAGCGACGAGCTGCAGGCGCTCTGTTTCCTCGCCGGGGCCAACAGCATCTTTCTCGGGGACAAGCTGCTGACGACGCCGAATCCCGAGCGCTCGGACGACCTGCGGCTCCTGCAGGAACTCGGGATGCATCCGTTGGCGGCTCAGGCCGCTCGTGGGGTCCAGGTGTAACATTTGAACAGGAAGGACGGGAAGATCGGGAAGGATTCAATCGATCGGCCTTTTTCCCGACCTTCCGGTTAGGCATCCGAAACGTTCGAATCAAAATCTCAGCAGCGATGCGAACAATTCTCGTCACCGGCTCGGACACGGGCATCGGCAAGACGCACGTCGTGGCGGCGCTGGCCCGGCTGCTCGCCCGCCGGGGCGGCGGCGTGCAGATAGTGAAAGTCGTGGAGACGGGTGTGGCGGCGGGAGGAGAGGGCGATGCGGCGCGGGCCCGGCGCGCGGCCGGCCCGGGCGTGGCGGCCGAGACCCTGGAGTCGTTTGCCCTCCCGTTGGCGCCGGTGGATGCGGCGGAGGCGGCGGGTCGCGGCCTGGCGCTGGAGTCGCTGGTCGAAAAATTGCAGGGCCTGCCGCCCTGCGACTGGCGGATCTGCGAAGGGGCGGGCGGCATCGCCTCGCCGATTGACGACCGGGGCCGGGACTGGGCCGATTTCGCCGTCGCCGCGGGCGTTGATACGGTCGTATTGGTCGTGCCCGACCGGCTGGGGGCGATCAATCAGGCCCGGCTGGCATGGGCGCGCGCCGGCGAGGCGGCCGCGCCGGCTGGCGTGTGGCTCAACGCCTGCGCCCCGGTCGACCGCGCGGTGGGCGCCTCCAACCGCGCGGGTCTGCGGCGGGCCGGCGTGCCGCTGTGGGCGGAGCAGGCGCATGGCGCGGCTTTGCCGGAAGCACCTGAGCGCGTGCTGGCATTTCTTAATGGGAATGGTGCGCAAGCCGAACGTGGCACGGGCATCCCTGCCCGTGTCCTTGGCGAACACGGGCTGGAAGCCCGTGCCACGACAATCCCAACTCTGTCGGGGCTCTCCGCGCCAAAGTCCCCGGCCGCTCGGACGGGTTTGCACGATCGCTGCCAGGCCGCCCTGGCCGAGCGCGAGCGCAAGGGGCAGCGGCGGACGCTCGCAGTCACCTCCGCAGTGCCCGGCGTCCTCAATCTCGCCGACAACGACTACCTGGATCTCGCGCACGATCCGGCCGTGGTCGCGGCGGCCGGGGCCGCCGCGGTCCGCCACGGCACGTCGGCTTCGGCTTCGCCGCTGATCACCGGCTGGCGCGAGCCGCATGAACAGCTGGTTGCAGCCCTGTGCGCCTGGCATGGGTTTCCCTGCGGGATGTTGTGGACCAGCGGTTTCGCCGCCAATTCCGCCGTCCTGGGCACGCTGCCCCGCGAGGGCGACCTCGTCCTCGCCGACCGGCTGATCCACCACAGCATGATCGCCGGGCTGCGGCGCAGTCCCGCCCGGCTCCTCCGGTACGCGCACCTCGACCTCGATGAGCTGGAACGGCGGCTGGCTCGGATGGTGGAGCGCGTTGTCCCCAACGCGCTCGCTTCGGCGGAGTCCAATGGCGCGTTAGGGACAACGCGCCCCACCTCCGGATCACAAGGCACTTCCGGATTAAACCGTTGCACCTTTGTGGTCACGGAGAGCGTCTTTAGCATGGATGGAGATTACCCGGACATGGCGCGGCTGGCGGAGTTGAAACGCCGCTATGGCTTCTGCTGGGTCGTCGACGAGGCCCATGCGCTCGGCTGGTACGGCCGGGAGGGCGCGGGACTGGCACGAGCCGCCGGGGTGGAAGGGGCGGTCGATATCCTGGTGGGCACGCTGGGCAAGGCGCTCGCGTCCGGCGGCGGCTACACGCTCTTCCGCGACGCGGCGGTGCGCGACACCCTCGTGAATTTTGCCGGCGAATTCATCTATTCGACGGCGCTCCCGCCGGCCAATGCCGGCGTGGCGGCGGCGGCCCTGGCCCGGGTTCGGACCCTGGCGGCGCGGCAGCCGGACTGGCATGAAAGCTCCCGGGCCTTCCGGGCGGCACTGCGCGCCGAGGGCTGGGCGGCGCCCGACGGGGAATCGCCGATCGTGCCGGTCCGCCTCGATCGCGAGTCGGCCGCACTGGCGCTCGCGGGCGCCCTGCGCGCCGCCGGGATCCTGGCGGCGTCCGTCCGCCCGCCGACGGTCCCGGCGGGGACGAGCCGGCTGCGGTTCTCGCTCAAGCGGACGTTCACCCGCGCGGACGGCGATCGGGTGCTGGAGGTGATGCGGGCGTGGCGGGAGAAAGAAAGTAGCGCAGGCGTCTCGCCTGCTGTCGTCGATACGGCAGGCGGGACGCCTGCGCTACTTTTATGAAAATCGCCTGGATCCTCGGCTGGGCCGTGCCGGAGCCGTGGTTTGCCGCCCTGGCGCGCGCGGCATTTCCCCGCGCGGCGCATGTCTTTGTCGCGGCGGCACCGGGCGCCCTGGGCAAGCTGGAAACGGGGGCGCCTTTCGATTGGGTGGTGGGATACTCGCTGGGGACGCTGCTGCTGCTGGGTTGGGCGACGAGCGATGGGCGCTGGGGGCGGGTGGCCTTGCTCGCACCCATTTTCGCCTTTCCCCGCGAAGCGGATCTCGGGGGCAGGATTTTCCGGGCTCAGCTGCGGCTGCTCGGCCGTCAAGTGAGCCGGGACCCGCAAGCTTCGTTGGCGGATTTTTACCAGCGCGCGGGTCTGGACGTACCGGGCAATGCAGCCGCGGCCCTCCCCGTGGACCAACTCCTCTGGGGCCTGGAACGCCTCGAACACGACGCGGTCCAGCCGCCGCTGCCGGCGGGCTGGCGCGCTTGGTGCGGCGCCGACGATGCGCTGCTCGACGCCACCCGGTTGCAGGCCATTGACCCGGCCGTGACGATTGTCGCGGGCGCCACCCACCATCCCGGCGCCTTGCTGCGCGCGTTCGCCGGGGAAGCCGGAGCAACCTGATGGCCTCGAAAGCCCGGAGCATCCCGCATCCCCTGCTCGCCACCTTCGAGCGCGCGGCGGCGACCTACCTGGCCCACGCCGGGGTCCAGACGGCGATGGCGGAGTGGCTGGCCGAGTGGCTGCCGGCGGAACGCGCCGGGCGCGCGCTGGAAGTCGGCGCCGGTCCGGGAATCTTCACCCGCCTGATGCTGCCATGGGCGGGTCCGCTCACGGCGTCGGATCTTTCGCCCGCGATGTGCGCGGTGGGTCGGGGGATGCTCCCGGAAGTCCGCTGGCGCGTGATGGCCGCGGAAGACCCTGAAGGAGGGCCGTGGGATTGGATCGTCTCGAGCAGCGTGCTGCAGTGGGCGGCCGATCCGGCCGCAGTCTTCGCGGCCTGGCACCGATGCCTGCCGCCGGGCGGGCGGGTATTGTCGGGACTCTTCGTCAAGGAGAGCCTGCCGGAGTGGCAGGCGGTGGCCGGCAGCGGGGCGCCCCTGGCCTGGCGCGCGACCGCCGAGTGGCGCGCACACCTCGAGCGCGCCGGATTTCGCGTGGTGCGGGACGAGGCCCGGAAGCGGGTCTTCACCCATCCCTCGGCCCGCGCCTTCCTGCGCTCGCTGCACGGGGTGGGCGCCGCGCCGGCGCGGCGCTTTGCCGCGGGGCGCTTGCGGCGCCTGCTGCTGGACTACGAGGAGCGCCACGGCACCCCCCAGGGGGTAAAGGCGACGTGGATGTTTTATCGGTTTGAAGCCACCCGCTAAAAGTCCCTAGTCTCAACCTCCCATGATCATCGCCGACATCGCCACGCTTCCCGGACGCAAATTCCCCGCCCGTCGCTGGACGCGGGGCCTGGTGGGTCAGGGAGGGCAGCCCATTGCCGCCCAGGGTTTTGCCATGGGTTACGTGGTGCTCGATCCGCGGGGCGGCCAGGTGCCTTGGCACAACCAGGCGCAGGAGGAGGTGTATATGGTGCTCCAGGGCCGCGGCGAGATCTGCGTCGGCACCGAACGCCGCGAGATCAGCGGCGGGCAGGCCGTGTTCCTGCCGCCCACCGTGTTTCACCAGCTGACGAACACCGGCGACGAGCCCCTGCATATGATGTACATTTACTGTCCCGGCGGCGACGTGGCGCATTGGCGCCAGGAACTCGACGGGACCCTGCCGCCCGCCGGCGTCGGCCCGACGCCCGCCCTTCCCGCCGGCGCCCAGCCGCAAACCCTTTAAAACAAATTGAACAGGAAGAGCGGGAAGGGCGGGAAGGTTTAATGCCCGGCCCATTCTTCCCGTTCTTCCTGTTTAAAAATTCCTCCTGATTCCTCTATGACCATCCACAAAGTCGGCATCATCATGAATGGCGTTACCGGGCGCATGGGCACGAACCAGCACCTGCTCCGGTCGATCAAGGCGATCATTGACCAGGGAGGGATCCGCCTGGGGGACGCCGAGGTGATCATGCCCGATCCCATCCTGGTGGGGCGCAGCGAAGCCAAGATCTCCGCGCTCGCCGCCCGGGCCGGGGTGAAGCGGTTCACGACGAACCTGGATGCCGCGCTCGCCGACCCGGCCAACACGGTTTATTTCGACGCGACGCTCACCGGCCAGCGCCCGGCCGGCGTGCGCAAGGCAATCGCGGCCCGGAAGCACATCTACTGCGAGAAACCCACCGCGCCGACGTGCGCCGAGGCGCTCGCGCTGTACCAGGAGGCCCAGGCGGCCGGGCTCAAGAACGGCGTCGTCCAGGACAAGCTCTGGCTCCCCGGGCTGCTCAAGCTGAAATACCTCATCGACACCGGCTTCTTCGGCAAAATCCTCTCCGTGCGCGGCGAATTCGGCTATTGGGTGTTCACCGGCGAGCACGAAAAGCTCCAGCGCCCGTCCTGGAACTATCGCAAGGAGGAGGACGGCGGCATCATCGTGGACATGCTCTGCCACTGGCGCTACGTGATCGACAACCTTTTCGGGGAGATCAAGTCCGTGTCCTGCCTCGGCGCCACCCACATCCCGCAGCGGTGGGACGAATCGGGCCAGCCCTACAAGTGCACGGCGGACGACTCGGCGTATGCGACCTTCGAGCTGGCCAACGGCGTCATCTGCAACTTCAACTCCTCGTGGAGCGTGCGCGTGCGCCGCGACGACCTGCTCACCCTCCAGGTCGACGGCACGGAGGGTTCGGCGGTCGCCGGGCTGCGCGACTGCGTCGCCCAGCACACTTCCGCCACCCCGCGCTGCGTCTGGAATCCGGACGTGGACAGCCCGATCAAGTACGGCGACGGCTGGGTCACCGTGCCCGCCCAGCAGGCGTTTGAGAACGCCTTCAAGGTCCAGTGGGAACTTTTCCTCCGGCACGTCGTCAAGGGAGACCCCTTTCCCTGGAACCTGCTCGCCGGCGCCAAGGGCGTGCAACTGGCGGAACTGGGCCTGAAATCCTGGGCCGAGCGCCGCTGGCTGGACGTGCCGAAGCTGGCTTGAAAACCGGCAATTTTGACTAAAATCCGGATCTGACTTTTTTTCACCATGATTTTCACCATCCTCATCATTCCCGTCATCATCCTGTCGCTCTACGCGCAGTTTCGCGTGTCGAGCGTCTACAACCGGAACGCGGCCATTCCCTCCCGTGGCGGCATCACCGGCCGCGAGGCGGCCGAGGCAGTGATGGCCCAGGCCGGCATCCATGATGTCTCCATCGAGGAGACCAGCGGCCACCTGACCGACCACTATGAGCCGCTGAAGAAGTGCCTGGTGCTCTCCTCGGAGAACTACCACGGCACCAGCCTCGCCGCGCTCGGCGTCGCCGCCCACGAGGCCGGCCACGCGATCCAGCAGAAGGTCGGCTACAAGGCCCTCAACTTCCGCATGGCGCTCGTCCCGGCCACCCAGTTCGTGTCGAAGGTCATTCCGATCATATTCATTGCCAGCTACTTCCTGGTCCGCGGCCTGACCGGGACGATGCTCGACATCGCCATCGTGTGCTACGCGGTCCTGACGCTGTTCAACCTGGTCACGCTGCCGGTCGAATTCGACGCCAGCCGGCGCGCCAAGACCCAGTTGGTCGCGCTCGGCATCGTCGGCCGCGATGAGATCGGCGGAGTCAATGAGACGCTCGACGCCGCGGCGCTCACCTACCTCGCCGCCTTCATCGGTTCGCTGATCGTCCTGCTCTCCCTGCTTTCCTCACGCCGGCGGTGATAAATGCGCCGGGTCACGCTATCCCTGTTGTTTTTGGTGGTAGGCGTGGAAATCGGAATCCTGGTGGATCATTTTTTCCTCTGGCGCCGGCCCGCGCCGGCCGCCTTGGAGGTCGCCGCGGCCGCCCCTGAGGCCCCGGCCCCGGCTGCTCCCATCGCGCCCGACTGCGAGGCCTCCGCGTCGTTCGACGGCAATATCTACCCGTCGCTGCTGCTTTCGCTGGGGTCGGCTTACCCGGACTACACGCGCTGCCTGACCGTCGTGGTCAGCCATGTGCCCGAGGGCAAGCTGTGCCAGATCCGCATTGCCTCCGACCTCTTCCAGGAACCCTTTCTCTACACGGAAAACGCGCCGGCGGCGAAGTTCGACCTCAATCCCGACCTGCCGTGGAATTACGACGCGCTGCGCCGGGTGGCCCAGCTCAAGCCGGAACTCTTCGTCGTCTCCGTCTCGCTGGGCGGCCGCACCGTGGCCCAGAACACGCTCACCTGCATGGTGCACCCGGTGAACGAGGTGGTCTCGCGGGTGTTCGACGCCTCGACCGGGGACTGGCAGGACACGAGCGTGTGCTACGCGGCTTTTGTCAACGAGGACAACCCATGGATCAACACGTTCCTCCAGGAGGTGCTGGCCCGCGGGGAGGTGCCGCGCTTCGCGGGTTACGAGTTCGGCTCGCAGTCGGTGGTGCAGCAGGTTCAGGCCATCTGGAACGCCCTGGCGGCCCGCGGCCTCCGCTATGTCGACCTCGCGACCATGAGCGGGGGAGTGCCGGGGGTGACCACGCAATACGTCCGGTTTCTCGGCGAATCCATGCGGGACCAGGGCGCGAACTGTGTCGACGGTTCGGTCCTGCTGGCGTCCGTCTTCCGCCGCATCGGCCTGCGGCCGGTGCTGCTGTTCAAGCCGGGCCATTGCTTCGTGGCGGTCTATGACGCCGCCCAGGGCGGGCAGTTGATCGCGTTGGAGACGACGATGCTGAGCGCGGCGCCGTTCGCCTCGGCCCTGACTTTCGGCGGGCAGGAGCTCGAAACGACTTTGTCCAACCTGAACTCAACGGGTTACTCCTCGGTCGATGTGGCGCTGGCCCGGCAGGAGGGAGTGATGCCGATTGGGGAATAAATTTGAACAGGAAGGGCGGGAAGATCGGGAAGGAATTCCGATGCCCCGATCTCTTCCCGATCTTCCCGTCCTTCCTGTTCAAAATGTCTTTTGTCTTTCCATGAATATCACGCTCGTGGTCGTTGCGGTGCTCATCGTCCTGCGCCTGGTGGCGAATCTGGCGCTGGGGGCGCTCAATCGGGGGGAGGTGCGGCGGCATGCGGGGGCGCCGCCGGCGGCGGTCGCGGCGGTGATGGACGGGGCCACGTACGACCGGTCGGTGGCCTATGCGCTGGCGAAATCGCGTTTTGTCGCGGTCATGGAGGTCATCGACGCGCTGGTCCTGGCGCTGGTGCTGTTCAGCGGTTTCCTGCCCGCGGTCCATGCCTGGGTGGCGGGATGGGGCGCGCCCGGCGCAGCCTGGACCGGCGCCCTGTTCATCCTCGTGGCCGGCGGCCTGGCCTCGATCCCGTCGCTGCCCTTGGATTGGTGGGAGAAGTTCCGCCTCGAGGCCGGGTTCGGCTTCAACCGCAGCAGCACGGGCCTCTGGCTGGGCGACAAGTTGAAGGGCCTGGGCGTGGCGCTGGCGCTCGGGTTTCCGCTGCTGTGGTGCCTGCTCCTGCTCGTGCGGCTGGCGGGGACCGCCTGGTGGCTGTGGGGCTTCGCCCTGGTCTTCGGGTTCCAGCTGGCGATGCTGGTGCTTTATCCGCGCTTCATCCTGCCGCTGTTCAACCGGCTTGCGCCGCTGCCGGAGGGAGTGCTGCGCGCGCGGCTGCTCGCGCTGGGAGAGCGCACCGGATTTCGCGCGGCCGCCATCCAAGTGATGGACGGCAGCAAGCGCTCGGCGCACTCGAACGCTTATTTCACCGGCTTCGGCCGCTTCAGGCGCATCGTGCTCTTTGACACCCTGGTCGCCCAGCTCGAGCCCGAGGAGCTCGAGGCGGTGCTGGCCCACGAGATCGGGCACTACCGCCGCGGGCACATCCCACGGCTGATGGCGCTGGCGGGAGCCATGGTCCTCATCGGGTTTGCGGTCATTGCCTGGCTCGCCCGGTCGCCCTGGTTCAACCCGGCGTTCGGATTCCATCCGGGCGACCTCGCGCCGTCGTTCCTGCTCTTCGGCCTGATGAGCGGGCTCGTCACCTTCTGGGTTTCGCCGCTGACCAACCTGCTCTCGCGCCGGCACGAGTACGAGGCCGACGCGTTCGCGCGGGCCGCCATGGCCGGCCCCGGCCCGCTGATCGGCGCGTTGCGCAAGCTCACCGCCAAGAACCTCGCCAACCTCACCCCGCACCCGTGGTTCAGCCGCTTTTTCTACTCACACCCGACGCTGATCGAGCGCGAGCAGGCGCTCGTTTTGCAGAAGGATGAAGGATGAGACCTGCAACCTGAAATCGGAGATGCCGCTGGGGTGGGGCGGCGCGTCCCGGCGACGCCTGATGGGCTCAGACTGCGAGAAAGTGCCGGCAGACTCCAACTGGCGTCGCAGGGACGCGCTGCTCCACCTGCAAATCAGATTTCAAGTTTCCAGTTTCAAATTTCATCCTTCCACTCAGCCTTCAATACCTGGGCGTTCCGCCCATCCCATGAGCTCTTGGGCAAGATGCCCAAGCCACGTTCCGAGGCCTGACGTGGCACGGGCATCCTGCCCGTGTCTCACGTGCCCATGGGCCACCGGCCCATGCTATTTTCACCAATGGGCGTAATCGCCCTTGGTGAGTCCCTTGGCGAACTCGACCAGCAGGCGGACGCAATTCTCCACGTCCTCGAGGTCGACGACCTCGCTCGGCGTGTGCATGTAGCGCAGGGGCACGCTGACCAGTCCGGTGGCCACGCCGCCGCGGGCCATCTGGATCGCGCGGGCGTCCGTCCCGGTCGGCCGGGGCGCGCCCTCGAGCTGGAAGGGGATCTTGAGCTTCTTGGCCGCCCGGACGAGGCGGTCGAAGATCTTCGGATTGATGTTCGCCCCGCGGCAGATGATCGGGCCGCCGCCGAGCTTGATCTCGCCGAACTTGCGGTTGTCGCAATCCGGGTGGTCCGTGGCATGCCCGACATCCACGGCCACCGCGATGTGGGGATCGACCGCATAGCCCGCGGTGGTCGCGCCGCGCACGCCGATTTCCTCCTGGACCGTCGCCACCGCCACGACCCGGGCGGCGAGCCGGCGTTTCTCCCGGGCGAGCCGGATGAGGGTCTCGCCCACGATGTAGGCGCCGGCCTTGTCATCGAAGGCGCGGGCCACGCCCACGCTGCCGTGCACGAACCCGAACTCGTGGTCGTAGGTCGCGACGTCGCCGATGGCCACGCGCTCCAGGGCCTCCTTTTTCGAGCGCGCGCCGATGTCGATCCAGATCTCGTGGATCTCGGGGACCTTTTTCCGGTCGGCGTCGTCCATCAGGTGAATGGCCCGCTTGCCGGTGACCCCCGTCACCAGGCCCGCGGCGGTCTGGATGATCACGCGGCGCCCGGAGATCACGGTGCGGTCGTGGCCGCCGATGGTCTCGAAGTAGATGAAACCGTCCTTGTTGACGTAGGTGACCATCAGACCCAGCTCGTCCAAATGGCCCGCGAGCATGAGCACCGGGTCGCCGCCGGGATTGAGCGTGGCGATGCGATTGCCCAAGGCGTCGTTCTGGTATTTGTCGGCCGCCGGCTTCACGTGGCGGTCGAAGACCGCCTGGGCCTCGGACTCGTAGCCCGACGGGGAACGGGCGTGGAGCAGCTCGGTGAGGAAGCGGGGGGCGGAATAAGACTTGGACATAAGCAATGGTATACAACTAAGGCCGTTTGAACAGGAAGGTCGGGAAGTACGGGAAGAGGATCTGATGCCTTGAAACCTTCCCGATCTTCCCGACCTTCCGGTTCAAACGGCTTTCACTCGGGGAAGGCTTCGTCGATCAATTCGCAGAAATGGTGGATCAGGAAGAGGTGGGCTTCCTGCGCGGCCGCGCCGCTCTGGCCGGGAATGATGAGGTCGCAGGTGGCCAGTCCCCGGGCCTGCCCGCCGCCGCGGCCGAGCAGGGCCACGCTCGCCAGGCCGAGCCGCTTGGCCTCGCGCAGGGCGGCCAGGATGTTGGCGGAATTGCCGCTGGACGTGAGCACGACGACCAGGTCACCCGGCTGGGCGAGCCCGGCGATCTGGCGGGCGAAGGCCTGCTCGTAGCCGAAATCGTTGCCGATGCAGGAGAGCAGCGAGCCGTCTGCGGACAGCGCCACGGCGGGCAGGGGCCGGCGGTTCCGGGCGTAGCGGCCGACCAGTTCCGTGGAAAAATGGCCCGCCTCGGACGCGCTGCCCCCGTTGCCGCAGATCAGCAGCTTGCCCCCGCGGCGCAGCGTGGCGAGGATCAGCCGGCCGGCCTCGTCGATGGCGGGCCGGATCGTCGCCAGCGCCTGCAGCGTGCGCGTGGTCTCGGCCAGGGAGGCTTCGAAAGTCATTGGGTTGTTTTGCGGCAGCTCGCAGGCGGTTTCAACCCATTAAAGGAGGGTAGCGCAGACAGCTTGCCGCGGCGGAGTCCCGCCTTGAAAGCAGAAGCGGCAGCCGGCCGCTTCCCTCCGAGGCAACGCGGCGGGACGCCGCGTCTGCGTTTCTGAGGTAGCGCAGGCGGGACCCGTCCCCGTCCCGCTGAACGCGGGACTCCGCCGCGGCAAGCTGCCTGCGCCACTTTGCCAACATATCCGTGACTTTCGTCCGATCCGGATTAGACACCGAGGGATGAACGTGCGGCAGATGTGGAAGGCGAAGCTGGAGGGGCGGCCCCTGCCGCGGCTGGGGGGGGCGGTCCCGGGCGCGCGGCCGCCGTTTGCCGGGCGGATCCTGGGCATCGATCCGTCGCTGCGGGGGACGGGGCTCGCCCTGATCGAGTTTGCGCCCGGGCGGCAGCCGGTCCTGCTGCACTGCCGCACGGTCCGGGTACCGGCGCGCCGGCCGATGTCCGTGGCGCTGGCCGAGATCCACGCCGCGGTGACGGCGCTGCTGGCCGGCGCCCAGGCGCGCCACGTGGCGTTGGAGCGGTCGATCTACGTGCAGAATTTCCAGACGGCCCAGATCCTCGGCGCCGCGCGCGGGGCGGCCATGGCGGCGGCGGCCTTGCACGGCCTGCCCGTGTTCGAATATCCGCCGCTGCGCGTCAAGCAGGCGGTGGTGGGCGCGGGGCGGGCGAGCAAGGAGCAGATGGCGCGAACCGTCATGGCCCTCCTCGGCCACGGCCGGCCTCTGGCCTACGACGAGGCGGACGCGGCCGGCGTGGCGCTGTGCCATGCGTTCACCTGGCATGAAGGAGGATAGGCGAGGCGGGACGCCTCGGCAGAGGACCTGCCTGAACGTGGCTTGGGCGTCCCGCCCAAGAGCTTGCGATACACGGGCGGGACGCCCGTGCCACGCCTGCCACCGACGAGCCGCCTACGTTCCCGAGCCCGTGACGGTCCCGAGGATATTCCCCAAATCCGCAGGCCGGTAGGGGCGGGCCAGGCAGCCGCAGAATCCCAGGGCGAGACAACGGGCCGCGGCGGCATCCGGGTCGCCGCTGGTCGCGGCGATGGCGCGCACGTCGGGATCGAGCGCGCGCAGCCGGGCGAAGGCCTCCTCGCCGCCCATGCCGCCGACGACCGTCAGGTCCAGGATGACGGCGTCGTAGGCCCGGCCCACGTCGAAATACCGCTTGTACATGGCGACGGCCTCCTCGCCGTCGCGGGCCAGGTCCGCCTTGTAATCGAGCCGCTCCAGCATTTTCCCCGTCAGCGAGCGGATCTGCTCGTCGTCATCCATCACCAGGATGCGTCCGGTGCGGAAGCGCTGCGAGGGCGCCGCGTGCGCCCGCGCGTCGCGGGCCGCGGCCGCGCCGGGGAGGAAGATCGTGAACACCGTGCCGACCCGGACGTCGGAATCGACCCCGATCTGCCCGCCGTGGCGGCGCACGATGGCGAGCGCGGTCGGCAGGCCCAGCCCGGCGCCGTGCCGCTTGGTGGTGAAGAAGGGCTCCCAGATCTTCTCCAGGTTTTCCGCCCGGATGCCGGCGCCGTTGTCGCGCACCTCGATTTCGACGTAGTCGCCGGCGGGAAGCCCCGCGACTTGTCCGGCCGGGAGCTCGACGTTGGCGGCGCGGAGCTGCACGCGGGGCCGCTGGGGCGGGGGCGACATCGCCTCGAGGGCGTTGCGGACAATATTCTGCAGGGCCTGCAGCATCTCGCCGCGGTCCACCGCGACCGGATCGATCCCCTCGGGGGCGTCGACCGCGATCTCGGCGGCCGCACCGGCGCCGGCGTTGCGGGCCGCCTCGGTGAGCAGGTCCCGGACCGACACCGCGGCGCGGGTCCCGCTCCCGCCGTGGGCGAGGGCGAGCATGCGGCGGGCGAGGTCCCGCGCCGCGAGGCAGGCGGCCTCGGCCTCGGCGAGCGGCGCTTCGCCGGCGGAGCCCCGGGCCAGGGTCACGGCGCCGAGCATCCGGGTGAGCAAGTCGTTCAGCTCGTGGGCCATACCGGCGACCAGCGGCCCGAGCGCCTCCGACCGATCCGCCTTCACCAAGGCGGCATAGAGAGCCTCGTCCGCGGCGGAGGGAGGAGTGGGCGCGGAAAGGTTGGGATCGTCCATGTTTTGACTTTTGAGCGGGCGCCCCTGTTCTTGGGGCCATGAGCGTCCCGCGCAAGCCGGTCCTTCTCGTCATCCGCGACGGCTGGGGCAAGAATCCCCACCCGGAGCAGAATTCGTACAACGCCGTTTACCTGGCCCAAAAGCCCTGCGACGACCAGTTGCACGCGAAATACCCGTTCACCCTGGTGAAGGCTTCGGGCTCCGACGTCGGCCTGCCCGATGGCGTGATGGGCAACAGCGAGGTCGGCCATGAGAACATCGGGGCGGGGCGCATCGTGGACCAGGAGCTGGTGCGTCTGAACAAGCTGTTTTCCGAGAAACGCATCGCCGCGAATCCCGTCTGGCGCGCCGCCGTCGATCGGGCGCGGCAGGGGACGTCGCGCCTGCACCTGATGGGGATCGTCTCCGACGCCGGCGTCCACGGCATGCTCGAGCACCTCTACGGCCTGCTGCGGCAGGCGCGGGAGGACGGCTTGGGCGCCGACCGGGTGTTCATCCACGCCTTCACCGACGGCCGCGACACGCCGCCGATGAGCGGGCTGCGTTATGTGCGCGAGGTCGACGCCCAGTGCGCCAAAATCGGCGTGGGCCGGATCGCCTCGGTCTGCGGGCGCTTTTGGGCGATGGATCGGGACAACCGCTGGGACCGGGTGAGCCGGGCCTACGCGATGCTGACGGGCCGCAGCGCGGCGTCCGCGCCCAGCGCCGAGGCGGCGGTGCAGTCCTACTACGACCACCCGGCGAACGATTCGCAGAAGGGTGATGAATTCGTGGTCCCGACCTGGGTGGTGGGCCCCGACGGGACGCCGCTGGCGACCATCCGCGACGGCGACGCGGTCCTCTTTTACAACTACCGGGGGGACCGCCCGCGGGAGATCACCAAGGCCTTTGTGCTCGATGACTTCAAGGGTTTCGACCGGGGCCCGAAGCTCGATCTCTACTATGCCACGATGACGGAGTACGAGTCCGGCCTGCCCGTGCACGTCATCCTGTCGAAGCCGCCGCGGCTGAAGGGTATCCTGGGCCAGGTCGTGAGCGATGCGGGGATCGCGCAGTTTCGGTGCGCCGAGACGGAGAAGAATCCCCACGTGACGTTCTTCTTCGACAATTACCGCAAGGACCCGTTCCCCGGCGAGGACCCGGTCTGCCCGCCGAGCCCGAAGGTGCCGACCTACGATCTGCAGCCGGAAATGTCGGCGGCGGAGGTGACCCGGGTCACGAAGGAGGCGATCCTATCCGGCAAGTACGGGCTGATCGTCGTCAATTTTGCCAACCCGGACATGGTCGGGCACACCGGTTCGCTGCCGGCGGCGATCAAGGCGGTCGAGACGACCGACCGGGGGGTCGGGGAGCTGCTCGGCGCCCTCGCCGCGGTCGGGGGCAGCGCCGTGGTCTGCGCCGACCATGGCAACTGCGAACAGATGTGGGATCCGGTCAATCATGCCCCGCATACCTCGCACACGCTGAACCTGGTCGAGGTCTTTGTCGTCGGCGACGCCTTTGCGGCCGGGAAGACGAAGCTGCGCGAGGGCGGCCGCCTGGCCGACATCGCCCCGACCCTGCTTCAGTTGATGGGACTGCCGCAGCCGCCAGAGATGACGGGGCAGTCGCTGATCATTTGAAATGATTTGAACAGGAAGATCGGGGAGAACGGGAAGAAGACCCGATGCCTTGAACCCTTCCCGTCCTTCCCGACCTTCCTGTTCAAAGGTTCGATCTCATACCGGTCAATTTCTGTTTGCTCCGGCTGGGTTCGAGGTGCTTGATTGTCCCTTCACCCGACCCCTTCCATGCGCCGAACTCACCACTGTGGACAGCTGAGCAAGAACGACCTGGGCGCGACCGTCACGCTCCTGGGCTGGGTGGACTCGGTCCGCGACCACGGCGGCATCATTTTCATCGATTTGCGCGACCGCAAGGGCGTCACGCAGTTGAAGTTCGACCCGCAGCTCGACGCCGCCCTCGGCGGGCAGGCCGCGCGGGTGAAAAACGAGTCGGTCATCGGCGTGACCGGGAAGGTCGTGGCGCGCCCGGCCGGCACCGTCAACCCCGGGCTGCCCACGGGCGAGATCGAGATCGAGGCCGCCGTCCTGGAGGTGATCAACCTGTCCGACACCCCGCCTTTCCCGCTCGACGACGCCGGGGGCGACAAGGTCAGCGAAGACATGCGCCTCACCTACCGGTACCTTGACCTGCGCCGGCCCAAGATGCGGAAAAACCTGCAGGTGCGCCACCGGGCCACCAAGTCCGTCCGCGATTATTTCGACGCCCAGGATTTCATCGAGGTCGAGACCCCCGCCCTGTTCAAGAGCACCCCGGAGGGGGCGCGCGAGTACCTCGTGCCGTCCCGCATCCATCCCGGTGAGTTCTACGCGCTGTCGCAGTCGCCCCAGCAATTCAAGCAGATCCTGATGGTTGCCGGGGTGGAGAAGTATTTCCAGATCGCGCGCTGCTTCCGGGACGAGGACCTGCGGGCCGACCGGCAGATGGAGTTCACCCAGGTGGACGTCGAGGTGTCCTTCGTCGAGCGCGAGGACATCTATGCGCTGTTCGAGGGCATGCTGAAGCAGATCTGGCGGGAAGTCCTCGGGGTGGAGCTCCCCACGCCGTTTCCCCGCCTGGCCTTCGTCGAGGCGATGAATCGCTTCGGCGTCGACAAGCCGGACCTCCGCTTCGGGCTGGAGCTGGCCGACCTGACGGAGAACTTCGGAGCCTCGACCTTCAAGGTCTTCCGCGGCGCCATCGCGTCCGGGGGTGTGGTCAAGGCGCTCAACGCCAAGGGGCTGGCGGACGTCACCCAGGGCGAGCTCAAGAGCCTCGAGGAGGTCGCCAAGTCGCTCGGCGCGCTGGGCCTCGCTTTCATCAAGGTCGAGGGCGGCGAATGGAAGTCCCCCATCGTCAAGTTCTTCTCGGAGGCCGAGAAGGCCGCGGTGGCCCAGAAGCTCGGCCTGGCCGACGGCGACATCGTGTTCTTCGCGGCGGCGCCCTGGGAGAAGGCCTGCGCCATCCTCGGGCGGATTCGCCTGGAGGCGGCGGCGCTGCTCCAGGCCCGGGGCCGGCTAGCCCTGCGGGCCGACGATTGGAAGTTCCTCTGGGTCGTCGATTTTCCGCTGATGACGTATGACGAGGGCGCCCAACGTTACCTCGCGACCCACCATCCCTTCACCGCCCCGGTGCCCGAGGACGTCGGCCTGCTCGACACCGCGCCCGAAAAGGTCCGCGGCCAGCACTACGACGTCGTCCTCAACGGCATGGAACTGGGCGGCGGGTCGATCCGCATTCACCAGCCGGCGCTGCAGAAGCGGGTCTTTGAGGACGTGCTCAAGATCCCGCGGGACGTCGTGGAGAACCGGTTTGGCTACATGCTCAAGGCCTTCACCTATGGCGCGCCTCCGCACGGCGGGATCGCCTTCGGCCTGGACCGGATGGTGGCCCTGCTCTGCGGCACCACCAGCATCCGGGATGTGATCGCCTTTCCCAAGACCCAGAAGGGCCAGGACCTGATGGCCGGCAGCCCGACGCCGGTGACGGCCCGCCAGCTGAAGGACCTGCACATCACGACGGTCATTCCGGAAGGCTGAAGGATGCTGGCTGCCGAAGGATGAGGGATGAAGCCTGAAACTTGAAAATCAATGAGCCGCGCCGACGCCGGTCAAAATTCAGGTTTCAAATTCATCTTTCATCCTTCTGAACGCTGGCACAGTGCTTGCTTAATCAGCCGAGTATAGCTTACTTGCCCACAATCGCATAACTCCCTGAATCCGAATGAAACTGATCATCGCAATCATCAAGCCTTTCAAACTGGAAGAGGTGAAGGAGGCGCTCGCTGAATCCGGCATCGAAGGCATGACCGTGACCGAGGTCAAAGGGTTTGGGCGGCAGAAGGGCCATACGGAGATCTACCGCGGCAGCGAGTACACCGTCGATTTTTTGCCC